>SMEQ01000001.1_pt1 | contig 333039 bp, 329 predicted proteins | sample 2456281 | NCBI WGS metagenome assembly SMEQ01 (sample SAMN10132596, study PRJNA489261) | soil metagenome | isolation source: day1 antibiotic-loamy sand soil ammended with raw manure from dairy cow... | place: USA | collected 2015-04-01
CCCTGGAAAGCTTCCTTCGCCAAACTCTTTGTATTCCTTACGCCAGTTATATAAGTGATGAGGCCTTATTCCTAGCTCTCTAGCTAGGTCAGAAAGGTTTTTCCTTCCTTTACTCAATTCTACAGCTTGTCGTTTAAAGGCTGCGTCATAGTGTTTTCTTTTTTGTACCATAGTGCAAAATTAAGATTTTGTACTTAACTTGTAGTGCAGGCTAAGTTAGCATATCCAGGATATAGAATTGATATCCTTGTTGAAAATAAAGTTATTATCGAAATTAAAGCAATAGATATGCTTGCGGATATACATACAGCCCAAATCTTAACTTACTTTAGATTAAAGAACTTAAAATTCGGATTACTTATAAACTTTAATAATATAATGATAATAGATGAGATTAAAAGAGTTGTAAATAATTTATAAGTTCAGAAGTGTACAAAGAAAATTCTTAAAACTCTGCATTCTTTGCGAATCGGCAGTGAATAAAAATAGGCCATCTCCTAAAAGACAGCCTTATGTTTATTATTTCAATATTTATTTATCTTCCATTTCCTTAAAATACTTATGGAAATGTGGTAAAGTTTCGATGCCTTTATAATAATTGAATAGATCAAATTTCTCATTCGGAGAATGGATATTATCACTATCTAAACCGAAGCCTAATAAAACAGTCTTTACATTTAAAGCTTCTTCAAACAAAGCAACAATTGGAATACTTCCACCACCTCTTGTTGGGATAGGAGATTTTCCGAAAGTTTCTACAATTGCTTTTGCAGCAGCTTGATAAGCAACAGAATCAGTAGGCGTAACTACCGGCTCACCACCATGATCAGGCTTAACTGTTACTTTCACACTCTTTGGAGCGATAGAAATAAAGTGTTTTTCAAAAATATCTGCAATTTCTTCAGGAGATTGATCTGGAACTAAACGCATTGAAATCTTAGCATGTGCTTTGGATGGCAATACTGTTTTTGCACCTTCACCTGTGTATCCACCCCAAATACCGTTAACGTCTAAAGTTGGACGAACACCGGTACGCTCTAAAGTAGTATATCCTTTTTCCCCTCTGATTTCCTCAATACCTAATTCCTTTTGGTATTCCTCTAAATCAAATGGTGCTTTATTTAATTCCTCGCGCTCTTGATCTGTTAAATCAACCACTTTATCATAGAATGCAGGAATAGTAATGCGATTATCTTCATCTTGTAATGAAGCAATCATCTTACATAAGATATTAATTGGATTACCTACTCCACCACCATAAACACCACTATGTAAATCGCGATTAGGTCCTGTAACTTCAACTTGTAAGTAAGCTAAACCACGCAAACCTGTTTCAATAGAAGGATGTTCCATGCTGATCATTGAAGTATCAGAAACTAATACTACATCACAGCTTAATTTTTCTTTATTTGCATTGATCCAAGGACCTAAGTTTGGAGAACCTACTTCCTCTTCCCCTTCAATCATGAATTTTACGTTACACTGCAACGTATCTGTTTTTGTAAGTACTTCTAATGCTTTCACATGCATATAAACTTGTCCTTTATCATCACAAGCTCCTCTTGCATATATTTTGCCATCTTTGATAACCGGTTCAAAAGGTGGGCTGTCCCACAATTCTAATGGATCTGCAGGCTGAACATCATAGTGTCCATATATTAAAATAGTTGGTAAACTTGCATCAATGATTTTTTCTCCATAAACGATAGGATGACCTGGAGTGTCACAAACTTCTACCGTATCACAACCTGCTTTTGTCAAAGAATTTTCAACAAATTTTGCAGCAGCTAACATATCATCTTTATGCGCTGAATCGGCACTAATTGATGGTATTTTAAGTAAATCGACTAATTCTTCTAAAAAGCGATCTTTGTTTTCTTCTAAATATTCTTTCCAAACTTGCATATAAATTATAATTAGTTCTCTCAAATGTAAGCAATTAGATTTAAAAATTGAGATATAACTTCGTACTTTTACAATAAAAATAATGCATAATATGGAAAACTCGTTTCAAGATTTTGATTCGATTTCAAAAGAAGCATGGGCTAAGCAGTTGGAAAAAGACCTAAGAGGGACCACCTTTGAAGACTTAATCAGCAAAGACCAAAGTGATTTAAACATTCATCCTTTTTATACCAAAGATGATTTACCTGAAAATATAAATCCTTTGTTCGATCATTCCGATTGGAGTATCAGCACTTATGTAACGGTAGAAAAGAATCAAGAAGAAAAAGCCAATCATTTAGCTTTAGAAGAATTAGGAAATGGTGCACAATCTATAGTGTGGACTATTGAAAACCCCGAAAATGTGAAATGGGATACATTATTTCAAAACATTCAATTAGAAATTATTGAAAGTTTTATTATCCTACCTGCTAAAAGTGTTTTCCCAAAAGCATTAAACGAATACCTGTCTTATCATTATGAAGAACATGATGCTTCAAAATTGGTGAAATGCTTTCAAGATGTTGTTTTTCATCAATTGATGGGTGAAACTGAAGAGATCCCTTCCAACGATTTTGAACATATTCATATTCAAGGTCAAGAATATGCACATTTAGGTTTAAATTCCGTTGATCAAGTGGCTTATTTGTTATTGCATTTACAAGAAACTTTACATTTAGCGAATCATCAAGGGAAATTAAAGGATATTAAAAGTATTCATATCGGTACGGCTCACAATACCCAATATTTTGAAGAAATTTCAAAATTAAGAACTTTGTATCTTTTGATTCCGACAATTTTGAAGGAATATAATCTGGAGGTGCCTTTTTATTTCCATGCAGAAACCAGTTTAAACTATTTAGTGGCTGAAGATAATTCTAATAATATTTTACGAAATGCCATAGCAGGCATGAGTGCTGTTTTAGGAGGTTGTCATTATTTATATATACATCCTCATAAAAGTGCGGAAGATCATCCAGAAGTCGAAGCTCGCCGTGTAGCCAGAAACCAACAACATTTATTTAAGGAAGAAAGTTATTTAAATAAAATTGCGGATGCTTCTCAAGGGTCTTATACGATTGAAGCACGAACTAAAGATATATTAGATCATGCTTGGAAATTATTTTTGGACATAGAAGAAAAAGGTGGTTTATTAAAGCATGCAGCTACTTTTCATGCATTAGTATTATCTTCTCAAGAGAACCTATTGAAGCAATATCAATCAGGAAAAATCACTTTAATAGGTTATAATAAATATTTAAGTGAAGATAAGGAAGCGACGATACCTGCTTTTACGGCTAAAAGTTTCAAAAACAACCTTCGTTATTTTCAATTGCCATTAATTACAAAATAAATTATTAGAATGCGTAAGTCATTTAAACATATATCTTCTTCATCGATTTTTCATGCTTCCTCTACAAAGGATGAGGAAGCTCTTTTTCCAACGGCGGAAGGGATTGACATCCAAGCTAACTACAAAAAAGAGGACGTACATTTCCAAGCATTATTTGGAATGACTGCTGGAACAGCACCTTATTTAAGAGGTCCCTACTCTAGCATGTATGTGAATCGCCCGTGGACGATAAGGCAATATGCAGGATTTAGTACTGCGGAAGAAAGTAATGCATTTTATCGTCGAAATTTAGCGGCAGGTCAGAAAGGATTATCTGTAGCTTTTGATTTGGCGACACATAGAGGTTATGACAGTGATCATGAACGTGTTAAAGGAGATGTTGGAAAAGCAGGTGTAGCGATTGATTCTATTTTAGATATGAAAGTTTTATTTGATCAAATTCCTTTAGATCAGATGAGTGTATCTATGACGATGAATGGTGCTGTTTTACCAGTTTTAGCTTTTTATATCGTTGCAGCAGAAGAACAAGGTGTGAAATGGGAACAATTGAGTGGAACTATTCAGAATGATATTTTGAAAGAATTCATGGTTCGAAATACATATATCTATCCACCACAACCGAGTATGAGAATCATTGCGGATATTTTTGAGTTTACTGCTCAACACATGCCGAAATTCAACTCTATTTCTATCAGTGGTTATCATATGCAAGAAGCAGGTGCAACAGCTGATATTGAGTTGGCTTATACCCTCGCGGACGGTTTAGAATATATCCGAACTGGTATTGCAGCAGGTATGTCTATCGATGACTTTGCGCCACGTTTATCTTTCTTTTGGGGGATTGGAATGAACCATTTTATGGAGATTGCTAAATTACGAGCAGCTCGTTTATTGTGGGCGAAAATCGTAAAAAAGTTTAACCCTAAAAATCCTAAAAGTTTAGCTTTAAGAACTCATAGTCAAACCAGTGGTTGGAGTTTAACAGAACAAGATCCTTATAATAATGTGACGCGAACAGCGATTGAAGCTTTAGCAGCGGCATTAGGTCATACTCAAAGTTTACATACCAATGCTTTAGATGAAGCGATTGCTTTACCTACAGATTTCAGTGCGAGAATTGCCAGAAATACTCAAATTATCTTACAAGAGGAAACAGATATTTGTAAAAGTGTAGATCCTTGGGGCGGATCTTATTATATGGAATATTTGACCCAGGAAATTGCAGATAAAGCATGGAAGCTGATTGAAGAAGTTGAGGAATTAGGTGGAATGGCAAAAGCTATTGAAACCGGTGTTCCGAAAATGAGAATTGAAGAAGCAGCTGCAAAAAAACAAGCAAGAATTGATTCTTCACAAGATATTATTGTGGGTGTGAACGAGTATTTAAATCCTAATCCTACGAATATTGAAATCTTAGATGTTGACAATCAATTGGTGAGACAACAGCAATTAGAACGATTAGCGACATTAAAAGCAGAGAGAAATGAGGAAGAAACTCAAAAAGCATTAAAAGCATTAGAAAAAGCAGCAGAAACTGGGGAAGGTAATTTATTAGAATTGAGTGTGTATGCAGCAAGAGCACGTGCGAGTTTAGGAGAGATATCAGATGCTATGGAAAAATCATTTGATAGATATCAAGCTAAAATCAAATCTATTTCTGGAGTGTATTCAAGTACAATGGCTATGAATAAAGACTTTAAAAAAGCAGCTGCATTAGCGGATGAATATGCTGCATTAGTTGGTAGAAGACCCAGAATTATGGTGGCTAAAATGGGTCAAGATGGTCATGACCGAGGTGCTAAAGTAATTGCTACAAGCTTTGCAGATATTGGTTTTGATGTGGATATTGGTCCTTTATTTCAAACGCCAAAAGAAGCCGCAAAACAAGCTGTTGAAAATGACGTACACGTATTGGGTGTATCGAGTTTAGCAGCAGGTCATAAAACCTTAGTGCCGGAAGTGATTGCTGCATTAAAAGCATATGGTCGTGGAGATATTAAAGTCGTGGCAGGAGGTGTTATTCCTCAGCAGGATTATGATTTCTTATATAAAGCAGGAGTGGATTTTATCTTCGGACCTGGAACAGTGATTGCGGTAAGTGCAATCGGGGTTTTAGAAAAATTAATTGAAGAAGCGAATAGTTAAAATCATTATTAATGAATTATTCTTAAAGAATAAACTATTTATCATTTCTGATGATTGCCAGTTGTGTTTTATTACCTGATATTGACATTTTAAAATGAAAAACGCATTAATAAATATGGTAACTTTAGCGTAAACATTATTATTTCTATGCAACACCAATTATATGACCCTTTTAAAGAATTTCAATTTGCGGATCATATTTGCTTCTTAACAGGAAAAGTTTTAGCACCTGAAGAACAATATTTTGTACAAGCATTTCCTACATGGCTTATGGATCGATATGAAATCGCTGAAAAATCCATTAATATGTTAGACAGTACGCAATTAAAATACACAGATATGCGATTACCTGCTTGTAAAGAAGTAGCAGATGCAATATCAGCTTTTGATGATCGCACAAGATTAGCTTTTGAAAAAGGATATGAAGGCATTAAAGAACTGTCAGATTTAACTTTATTTCAATGGGTCGCACGTATATTTTATGGAGTTAATTATCAAGAATTCCTTTCGGAAATTAAAATGCATGAAGACTTTGGTAAAAAAATGAAACTTTCTGAAAATATGTATCAAAAGTTTAAATCTTTATTAAACATGATGCAGTCTTTTCTTCGCCCTGTTAAGTTTTTAGATTTTACACCGTGGTCTATAGTTCGTTTTCCTGTTAACGTTTCTAAAGACATATTGAACTATAGAGATGATACAAGAAATTTTAATTTCAATATCATTATGAATGGTTTTGGAATCATCTGTTGTTTGCAGGACAACGGAAATATAGCACAACATTATAAAGATACCTTGGACAAAATTGGAGATGATACTGTTTTACATCCTGCTCAATTTGTAGAACTCTATGGAAAGTTCTTATATTCCAATTATCTAGCTTTTTCGAATGATTCCTATATAATTACAGAAGATGAAAATACTATCATTTTTGAATTACCTGAAGATAGAAAAGCACCGGGTTTCGCACCTTGGGATGAAAAAATATATGGACAGGTACTAACTAATATGTGGAAACCTTGGGGAATTCAAATTAATCAAATTTACAATCCACCAAATTCAACTTTGAGTTTTCTAATTAATGATTGGAATGGTGAATTTATTAAATTTGAAAATGTAAAACTTCCTTATTGATGACCAAACATCAACAGTTAACCTAAATGGATTCAATATAAAGTGAAGCAACTTAATAAGGTTTTTATCTCTTAAAATTAAACAGGATACGCTATGAAAAAATATTTTCTCTTTCTTGCCGGTGTATTTTTTGCTGATTTAATCATCTTATATGTATTAATTGAGACTATTAATCGCACTTTATGGTTATTCCCTAAAATAAATTATCAGAGTTTAATTATTGCTTCCATGGTATCTTTATTGGGTTCCATTATTTATTATGTGCTTTTCTTAAAAAATAAAGACTAATTTTTAAAGTGCTATAAAATTGAATTTAAAAAATAGATTCCTCTCTTTTCTATTTCCTCAAATCTTTAAATCGAAGAGTGCTATGAAAACAATTTTGAATCCAAAAACTCTTCTTCACATTCATTCAACTAAGTTCAATTCAAGTAATTATCAATCATGAGTTATAATCGAAGTAGAATAATTTAGTATATTGCAATAGAAATTAACAATCAATTCATTATTGATATTCTACATAAAAACACGAATATTATGATAAAAAAAAGCTTTATAACCACTTTTTTCATAGGTCTCTTTTCTTTAATTGGATTTAGTCAAACTTATGACACTGCTAAACTAAATCAGTATTTTAACACACTTGAAGAACATAATAAATTCATGGGAAGTGTCGCGGTTTCTCAAAACGGTAAAATCATTTATACCAAAAGTTTAGGTTTTTCAGATGTAGAAAATCAAACTTTGGCACATGAAAATACGAAGTATAGAATTGGATCTATTTCCAAAACTTTTACTGCAGTTTTAGCTTTAAAAGCTGTAGAACAAAACTTGATCAGCTTAGAGCATACGATTGATCAATGGTTTCCTGATGTGCCCAATGCGGAAAAAATAACGGTCAAAGATTTATTAAATCATCGCAGTGGGATATTTAATTTCACGAATGATCCTTTTTATTTAAAATGGAATACCGAACCCAAAACAGAAGAAGAAATGATTACTATTGTCAGTCGTGGAAGCAGTGATTTCGAACCGGGATCTCAAATGACTTATAGTAATTCTAATTACGTCCTTTTGACCTTTATTATCGAAAGGAGTTTTGGTCAATCCTATGCCGAATTATTAAAAACTCAAATCGCTGAACCTTTAGGATTAAAAAACACCTATTTCGGTGGCAAAATCAATACAGAAAAAGAGGAAAGCTATTCTTATAGTTATGTTGGCGATTGGAAAAAAGAAGCTGAAACGAATACTTCTGTTCCTTTAGGTGCTGGTGGTATTGTATCTAATCCTATCGACTTAGTTCAATTTAGTGATGCTTTATTTGCTGGTAAATTACTCAATGAAGAAAGCATGCAATCCATGACAACTTTAGAAGATGGCTTTGGTTTTGGCTTGCTTCAAATGCCTTTCCATACTTATAAAGGATTAGGTCATACAGGTGGAATTGATGGCGCCACTTCTATTTTTACACATTTTAAGGAGAAGAATATTTCCTATGCACTCACCTCTAATGGAACTAATTACAACAATAACGACATTTCAATTGCAGTTTTAAGTGCGATATATGATTTGCCTTATACTATTCCAGAGTTTTCAAACATTCAATTAAAAGCTAAGGATTTAAAGAAATATGTTGGTGTATATAGTTCAAAAGACATTCCATTGGAATTAACGATCACACAAGAAGAAACTGCGTTATTTGGACAAGCTACAGGTCAGCAAGCTTTTCCTTTAGAACCGACAGCAACTCATGTTTTTGAATTTGCTTTAGCGGGTGTGATTATGGAGTTTGATCCTAAAAATGAAACATTGGTTTTAAAACAAGGTGGTGGGGAATTCGTTTTTAAGAAGAAATAAGAAGTAATTGCTAACGTGTAAATCTATTAATCCGTAAAATGAAGTCAATGAGATATTTAATCATCTTTTGTTTGTCTATGCTTATCATTGGATGTGGTCATAAAGATGGTACCTATTGTGCAGATATTAATTATCATTATCCAAAAACCGGAACTCGTTCTGATTATACTTTATTAGTAGACGTTGAAAACAATCGAGTTAATACTATTTATTGGAATAATGGAGGTCATTTGGATAGCAAATATTTCACTCCACCTAGAATTGTAAATGGTAGAGCTAAAATTACAACCTCAGAAGGAAAGAAATACAAAGTGAAAAATATTAGAAATGAAGATAAGTGTCATTGATTTTTTAAAAAAGAAACCCCATCAATAACTCAAACTGATGGGGTTTTTATAAACTATAATTTACTAATTCACCTACTTCCCAAATCTACCTTTCAATGCAGCTAAAGCATCTTCCATAGTATTAGCTGATTTCGGAGTTGTTGATTTTCCTGTATTTGAAGTTTTACTCCTATTTCTTGGAGCTTTACTTTCACCTCCTTTTTGAGGAGCTTCTTGCGCTTGTTTAATAGATAATGCAATTCTACTTCTTGCGATATCTACATCAGTTACAATCACTTCTACTTTATCATTCAATTTTAAAACCTCTGATGGATCTTCAATAAATCGATGTGCAATTTCAGAAATATGCACTAAACCATCTTGCTTTACACCAATATCTACAAAAGCACCAAATCGAGTTAAGTTAGTCACCATACCCGGCAATTTCATTCCAATTTGAACTTCTTCTATGCTATAAATATTCGCAAATTCAAAGTTATCGACTTCATCACGCGGATCTAAACCTGGCTTTTCTAACTCTTTTAAAATATCTTCTAAAGTATAAACACCCACCTCTTCATTAGTATATTTCTTTAAAGGAATAGCTTGAATCTGCTTCTTATTTCCAATCAATTCAGGGATAGCAACACCTAAATCTTTTGCCATTTCTTCTACAATCTTATAGGTTTCAGGATGTACACCACTTGAATCTAAAGGATGCTTTGCATTTGGAATTCTTAAAAAACCTGCACATTGCTCATAAGCTTTAGGCCCTAATCCTTTAACTTTCAAAAGTTGCTTTCTGGATTCAAAAGGTCCATTTTCTGCACGATATTGCACAATATTTTCTGCTAAAGTCGGACCAATACCACTGGCATATCTTAATAAATATTTACCAGAAGTATTTAAATTTACGCCCACAGCGTTTACGCAGCTTTCAACCACTAAATCCAAGTTGTTTTTTAATTTCACTTGATTGACGTCATGTTGATACTGCCCTACACCAATACTTTTAGGATCAATCTTAACTAACTCCGCTAAAGGATCCATCAATCTTCTTCCAATACTGATAGCTCCACGAACAGTAATATCTTGTTTTGGAAATTCTTCTCTTCCAATTTCCGAACCTGAATATATAGAAGCGCCATCTTCATTGACTAAGAAAACAGGCATTCCCAATTGTAATCCTTTGATAAATTGTTCTGTTTCTCTTCCTGCCGTTCCGTCTCCTATTGCTACTGCTTCTAACTGATGTCTTTTAATAAAATCTCTTACACGTTCTTCCGCTTGAACTAATCTGTGGTTTTTCTCATGTACATATATTAAAGTATCCTCCAAAAATGCTCCTTGAGCATCTAAAGCAACCACTTTACAACCTGTTCTATAACCCGGATCAATAGCTAATAAACGTTTTGTACCTAAAGGTGCACTTAATAACAATTGTCTTAAATTTTCCGAAAACACATTAATGGCTTCTTCATCGGCATCCGTTTTCAATTGTGCTCTCAACTCATTTTCCAAACTCGGTTGTAACATTCTCTTATACGCATCTCTTGCAGCACGCGTTAAAAATTCAGAAGCTTCATTATTTCTTTCAACATACACTTTTTCAATAATTGCTGTCGCTACTTCCTCATCCGGCTGAATAGACATCCTCAAAACGCCTTCCATAAATCCTCTTAATACAGCCAGTGTACGGTGAGATGGAATCGTTTTTACAGATTCAGAAAACTCGAAATAATCTTTATACTTTACGCCCTCTTCTTTTTTATCTTCCACCACTTCACTGATTACTTTTGCCTGATTTTCAAACAATTGTCTCAGCTGTGCACGAATTTCTGCATTTTCATTCATCATTTCAGCGATGATATAACGTGCGCCTAATAATGCTGCTGCAGTATCTTCAACACCTTCAGCAATAAATTCCTTTGCTTTTTCTTCTAAAGATTCGTTCGGCTCTTCTAAAATCCATAATGCCAAAGGTTCCAAACCCACTTCACGTGCTTTTTCAGCTCTCGTTCTTCTTTTTGGTTTATAAGGCAAATAAATATCCTCTAACTCTTGAATCGTTTTTGCTTTCTCAATGCGTTTTTCAACTTCATCATCCCATTTTTCTTGTTCCTGAATCGTTTTAATGATAAACGCTTTTCTGTCCGCAAAGTCCTTTTCCAGTTTATACTGTTCTTGAATTTGTTGAATTTGCACTTCATCTAATGCGCCCGTCGCATCTTTACGATAACGAGCAATAAAAGGAATTGTCGCTCCTTCTTTCAATAAAGTCAATACTGCTTCTACTCCTTTTTCAGGAAGTACTAAGCTTTTTGCAACACTTTTGTAGAATAAATCAGCCATATTATTTTTAAATATCAAAACTAAATGAGAGTGCGAATATAAGATATATTCATTAACCCGCATTATTCTTGTGATTGTTTTGATTTTACATGAGCTTCGTCATTTTCTGGTAATAATGTACTATATCGGGGAATTATAAGTGAAGTATAAAGTCGAAAAAAAATCCAAACATTTCGTATTACAAATCCATTTTCGGGGATAGTTTTTCTATTTAAATAGCTTTAATGGATGAAAATCAAGCTGTTAATGTTTTAAACTAAAATGGGGTGAATCAAGTGGATTAATCGCGTAAAGTAATCAAAGTTCCCTCTTCAGCAATCTTTACAATACGAGAAGCTTGCAAAGTGCCGTCAAAAGATAAAGGCAAGGTAAAATCAACTTCTTGTTGAATAGTAGCTCCTACGTCTTTTAGCGTTTGAGGACTATCTATACCAGAAATATTTGCGGAGGTGGACACTAGTGGAAAACCAACGGCATCAATGAATTTTTGTAAAACTTTATTTTGTGTCCAACGAATAGCTAAACTTCCTCCATGTCCAGAAAGCACTAAAGGCAAATTCCTATATTCAGGAAAAATGAATGTTGTAGGACGTTCCACATTTTGCATCACTTTTAAAAGCTGCTCAGAAATAGGACCCACAATAGTTTCTAACATCTTTAAATCAGATACTAAAACGATATAACTTTTATGCGAGGGGCGATGCTTGATATGATTAATTCGATCAATACCCTTTTCAGAACGTGCATCACATCCCAAACCTACAATAGTGTCAGTTTCATAAAGCATCACTGCTCCTGAAAGCAAAAGTTCTCTTATTGATAGAATGTCCATAATATCTACTTGCTTGCAAAGATAATCTTTTCATTTTGGACCATTTCAAAATCCACAGAATAATGAATGTAATTTAGGTTGATGCAACATCGCTACAATCGTATAATTTTGAATTGCAATGTCATAAATTTGAAATTTTAAGAGTAACTTTGAGCGCACACAGACTTTATTATTCTATGCATATTTCATATCATTGGTTAAATCATTATTTGCCTTCAAAAATTGAATTAGAGAAATTAAGCCCAATTCTCACAGATGTCGGCTTAGAAGTTGAAAGGATTAAAACAATGGAAACCGTTCCAGGACAAATGAAAGGTTTTAAAATCGGAAAAGTGTTGACTTGTGAGCAACACCCCGATGCGGATAGGTTAAAAGTAACTACCGTAGATATTGGCGAAGAAGAACCCGTTCAAATTGTTTGCGGCGCACCTAATGTAGCTGCTGGACAACAAGTAGTTGTGGCAACTGTCGGAAGTAAAATCTATCCGGAAGGTCATGAACCATTTCAAATCAAGAAAGCTAAATTAAGAGGAGAACGAAGCCATGGAATGATATGTTCTGGGAAAGAAATTGGTTGGAATGAGGATGAAGATGGGATAATGGTTTTGCCAGAAACGGCGACAGTAGGACAAGATGCAGCTGATTATTTTGAATTAGGAGCTACTGATACTCAAATAGAAATTGGATTGACTCCAAATCGTAGCGATGCTTTTAGTCATTTAGGCGTAGCGAAAGACGTGGTTGCTTATTGGAGATATCATCATGATGCGAATTGGGCTTTAAAAATGCCTCAATCCATTTCAATGAATGAATTCAAAGGTGAGAAATCTATTGAAATAGAAGTGAAAGACACAGATAGATGTCTTTATTATAGCGGCGTAATCTTAGAGGATATTGAAATTAAACCTTCTCCGAAATGGATGCAGGAGGTATTAAAAACGATAGGTTTAAAACCGATTAATAATGTAGTTGATATCACGAATTTCGTTTTACACGAGTTTGGTCAACCTTTACATGCTTTCGATTTGAATGCCATCTCTTCGAATAAAATTGTGGTTGAAAGTGATTTTAAAGATCAACAATTCATCACTTTAGATCAACAGAAATTATCATTGCACGAAGAAGATTTAATGATCACAAATGGCTCAGATTTCTTAGCTATGGGTGGTGTTTATGGTGGCGTGACTTCTGGAGTGAATGAAAATACGAAAAGCATTTTCTTAGAATGTGCTTATTTTTTACCGAATGCGATTAGGAAGTCTTCCGTTAGACATCAATTAAGAACGGATGCTGCAGTGCATTTTGAAAAAGGAGTACCTTATCATAATATTATTCCAGCGATTGAAAGAGCGGTTTATTTGTTGAATAAATATGCCAATGCTAAAGTGAATAGCCCATTCATTCAATGGGAAAAAGAAGGTTGGAACCAATACAGAACATTGACTTTAAAAGATAAATACTTAAATAGCCTTACAGGAAGTACTTATGATGCTCAGAAAGTAACCGTTTTATTTGAAGACTTAGGTTTTAAAAATGTAAGTAGAACCGAAGAAGGATATCAAATGGCCGTTCATGAAAGTCATTTAGACATGCATGGACCTGCAGATTTAGTGGAAGAAGTGATCAGAATTGATGGTTTAAATGCTATTCCAATGCCTGATCAAATTCAAATTCCATTAAAGCAAGTGAATACGCAGCACAGTCGTTTAGAGAAAGCTAAAGTCTCTTCTTTATTGGCAGGGCAAGGTTATTATGAAATTATGACCAATTCATTAGTGAATGGAAAGGATTTTGAAGATAGAAAAGACACGGTTCCTTTATTGAATTCTTTATCTCAAGGATTAAATATTTTAAGACCAGAAATCATGCCGAGTGGATTAGAAGCAGTGGCTTACAATCTTAATCGTCAACAAGATTCGTTGAGGTTTTTTGAATTTGGAAAAACATATCATCAACCTAAAGCAGGGATTTATACAGAAAAAGAAAGTTTAGCAATTTGGGCAACTGGATTTACAGTTAAAGATGAATGGAATAAGAAAAATGAGAAGTTAGATTTCTTTACTTTTAAAAAGAATATAGAAAATATTTTAGGTTTATTAGACGTCAATCTAAATGGAGAAGCAGGTGAAGGAAATGAGTGGTTATGGAAAATCAAGAAAAAAGAAGTGGCGCGTATCTTAGAAGTAGATGCGACTACTTTAAAGCAATTTGATATTAAGCAACCTGTTTTCTTTGCTATTATTGATTGGAAGACTTGGGTAAGTCAATACCAAAAACAACACATTTTATTCGATGAGCTTCCGAAATATCCACGTGTAGAGCGAGACTTGTCTTTAGTATTAGACCAATCCGTTTCATATGCAGATGTTGAGCAAATGATTGTTCAGAAAAGACCAGAAATGTTATTGAACTATCATTTATTCGATCAGTTTAGTGCAGATAGTTTAGGAGAAAATAAAAAAGCATTGGCGATTAAGTTTACATTTCAGTTAAATGAAAGAACTTTAAAGGATGCTGAAGTGGATCAGTATATGCAAACGATGATGAATCAGTTCAGCAAGCAGTTAGATGCAATCATTAGAAAATAAGTCGATTTATTAAATTAAGTATTCATGGACCTCATCTTTTTATTGCAAGAAAAAGTACAAACTTTAGTCAAAGCTTACAAAGAGCAAAGTCTTCAAATGGAAGAAATGCAACTTAAGCTTAATGACTTAGCGCACAGTAATGCTGAAAAAGATGACTTGATTTATGGCTTAAATGAAGAGATACAACAACTTCAATTTAAAACAAGTGCAGATCATTTAGACGAAAATGAACAAAAAGCATTGAAAAAACAACTGAATCAATTGATTAAGCAGATTGATATTTATGTAGCGCAGTTAAAATAAACAAACTCATGAAATTTAAATGGCTGTACTTACTGCTTTTTATACATATCTTCTTTTTTACAAGCAGTTGCAAGAAAGAGCAACCACCTTGTTATCAACCTACAGAAACACAAATTAATTTTGAATTTGTTTCACGTAAATTGATTCAAATTGATAGTATTCGAGATGGTCAACTTATTGATACCTTAATCATTCAATATAAAGACACTTTTTTGAACAACTCTTTGATATATACTTACGATCAAGAACAAAATTTCGGGGTTCAAAATGCCGGAAATTCCATGAGAATCAGCAGTCCTTTGAATCCAAGCACGAATCAAATATCTTATGTTTTTCAAATGGATACAAGCATACTTATTTTAGATACCATGTCTTTACAATACGAAACGCATAGAAAATTTGTATCTAATGCATGTGGTTTTATCTTTAATTATGAAGTTTTAGAATTTAACACCACCCGAAATAACATAGACTCTTTTATCATTCAAAAAAAACAAATAAGCACTGAAAATGAAGCAAATGTTCAACTATATTTTTATTAGTATAGGCTTCTTATCATGCTTCTTGTTGAATTCCCAATCAAGTTTAGCACAAGAAGTTTCTCTAAATCCTGACACTTTAATTCAAAAAGAAATTAAGGATAGCTTATCTATAGATAGTTTAAAAATGACTGACAGTTTAATTGTAGATAGTTTAAAAACAGATAGTTTAGAAGTAGATAGTTTATCGCAGAAAAAACGCAAAAGACTATTCAAAGAATGGGAACCTGCACCCCACCCATACTTCAGCATCGGTACGAATGTGGGTAGATATGTTTATCAAGCCATTTCAAAGGGTCCTCAAGAGTATCAAGCATTCATAAATTATACTTGGAAAAGAAAATTCAATTTGCAAATTGATGCGGGTTGGGGAAAAGAAAATATTGATTATTCCCATTTGAAATATAGCACCACTGGATTTTATATTTCAGGTCAATGGCAATATAATCTTTTGAAAGCAGCTCATGAATATGATAAAGACCGATTCTATATAGCACCATTTGTAAGTGTGCACCAAGGAAACATATCTGAAGCTTCTATTTTCATGAATAATCACAGTGGATTTAGTTTAGAAGAAGTAGTCGCAGCAAGTAGTTATTTAAAGGCTGTTTTAGGTGTAAAATTAGGCGTTGAAGTGGAAGTGTTCCCGAATGTATTACTTTCTTGGCAAGGTCAAGCTGGAGCACTCTTAGCTCCAAACGCTTTTGAAAGTATAAAACCTAATTTTATTCCAGGTTTTGGGAATGGAGATCGCAATCTTGGTTTTAGATTTGCTTTTAATGTTGCCTATTATTTCAGTAAATAATCAAATTGTATCGTTTTATCCAACCTTTTTTATATATTTATCGTCTATGTTAATGCAAGCAAGTGCATAAAATATTTACCCTTATGAAAAAACTGATTTTAACCTCTATAGTATTTGGATTTTTATTTGTCAATTCTTCTGATGGATTTGCTCAAGGCGCTTCTACTCAAAATGTAGAAGTGATTCTTGGAAACTCATTAGATATTGACGACATGAAATTATCTCCTAGTAGAATCCCATATGTTTATGCTAACTTAAATGCTTCTGAAAAAGCAGATTTTGTCATTTATGGTAGAATTGAATCCGTATCAAACGATGGTCAATGGATTCGTATCAGTACGCATGAGGACTTAGATGATATCCATTGTTACGTTCAAGTTGAAAACAATCAGGTATTCAATAGTGCTATGTTAGGGAAATGGGTTACCGCTAAAGGCAATATAAGTGAAACGTCTTTTAATAGCACTCAATTAAATCAAAAAAACAATAATAGTTCAAGTTTAAATAATCATACAAATCCTCATACTCATTTAGGGCAAGCATTTAAAATTGATGCGGACGAGATATTAATCTCTCATCCGTTTTAATACTAAAGAATCTGGTGAATAAGGAAAGGGCTGCTTTTTATAAGCGGTCCTTTTTTTGTTAAACATATTTAACAACGCCTAATACTTTTGATGTATCCAGTTATTTTGAGTCATGATATGTTTTTTAAAACTCGAATATTATTAACAAAATCATATTCGAGTTTTCCGTACACTTAAAATATTAAAAACTCAGCTATAATAAGCATATTCATAGTTACTTGACAACTTACTATCAGTACTTTTCATAAAAGTTATTAATTCCATCATAAAAGTATCAATGATAATTAAACAACGGGATTTTATAAATATCATAAGTGATACACATGGAAAAACCGGCATCTAATTATTAGAGCCGGTTTTTGAATATCATTAGATTTTAAAACCTAAAGTTTTTGAATCTTCTTAATAGCACTTTCACCTTTTACGTTTTCTACTCTTAATAAGTAAGTACCTGTTGCAAAGTTTTCGATGTTTACTGCATGTACTTCACTATTCACTTTATTATTCAAATACATCTGTCTTCCGTTGATATCAAACAAAGCCACAGCTTTAATTTGAGAAGTATTTGTCATACTTACATTCAATACATTTTGAGCTGGATTAGGGTAAATTGATACCGCATTTGGGTCTAATTCATTAATAGCTACTCCTGTATTTAAAAATCCGAAGGTTAAAGTATCTTTTATTGGTACATTCTGAAAATCATCAAATACAACTTCTATCAGTATTTCACCATAAGTAGCTGTTGTGTTTTCCGGGAAATACATAGTCGTATAAAAATCACTTTTATCCATTCCTGCAATTTCTTGGAAAGTATAGTAATCGTCATTTACAAACCAACCATTATTCGCATCTAACATGTTGAAACAAGTAAAGTTATCACATAATTGATAAGGTTGCCAACCTTCAGGTATAGTTGACTCTTCAGCTAAAGACTTCCATTTCAAATGTCCTTGAGGAATTGGAGAAAGCCCTGTATTGTATAGATCATTTGCGTTTATCAATAAGTATTCTTCAAAATCTCCACCATTAAAATCAAAGGATTCAGGATTGCCCTCTCCTTCTACAACTTCAGTTTTTGTTTTTCCTTCAGCAAGTCTTACATTACCGTCTAAGATGACATTTTCTTGAGCAAAAGTTTGATTTACAAACGCACCCATCGCTATAGCCGATGTAACTAATAAGTAGTTTCTAATTTTCATTGTTATATATTTTGTACTAAAAATAAGTAATGATTTTCAATTTCGGTGCTGAATTTTAATTTAATACTCCATTCAGGCCAAAATTTAACGTCCTATTATTGTTTTTAAATAAAAATAAGCACCTTATCCTAAGACAAGGTGCTTATAATATAAAAAACTACTAAAGTTTAGTTTTTAGTGAATTTCAATTGCTGCGTACCTTTTTCAGTAATTAACTGAACAGCATAAATTCCAGCAGATAAATGACTCACTGCTAAGTTTACAATTTGAGAAGATCCGTTTAAATCAACATTCGATTCGTGAACTTGACGACCTAAAACATCATGAATAACCACTGACGCCTTACCTGTTAAATCAGATTCAATTTTTAAATTGATATCTGCATTAGTTGGATTAGGGAACACCATTAATTTAGTGTCATTCATCAATTCTTTAGTAGAAACTCCACCAGTTCTTAGGTTGATATTATCTACAAATAAATTGTTACCATAATCAGATGTTGCTTTAAATCCTATATATGCACCATCAGGAACATCAGTGATATCAACTTCTTCTTTTCTATATTGATTATTAGAATTTGGTATAAACTGACCAGTTTTCGGGCTAGTTGTTGCTAATTCTTGACCTTGTTTAGACCAAATTGAAGTCCAAGTTGATCCACAATCTGTAGAGTAAACCACTTCTAACTTGTCATTTTCATTAGAGTATTGAGCATAAGCCACATAGAAATCTAAAGCTTTCTCACCAGTTGGAATTTCCATGTATGGTAAAACTGCCACACCTTGACTTCCTGGAGCTAAGTTATAGTTCAAATAAGCTAAGAAATACGAGCTTTGGTCATAGCCAATACCATTACCTGTGTAAATATTGAATGGCATTCCTCCATTAAGTCCACTAGATATGATAGCTTCTCTATCAGCTGCAACTTCAAGAGTTGTAGCATATGGGAAAAGATCTTCAGCATCTGTTTTTAATGAAACCAATATATTAGAAGAAGATTTCATGATATCATTTTCTGTAGCTACTCCATTAATCATTCCAATGGAATCTTGAATTGCAAAACGTCCTATCATTCCTTCTAAACCTCCTGTAAAATCAAATGTAGTTGACTTTCCTGGTTCTAAAGTACCTGTCCATTGCCCAGAAACCCAGTTTGACGTAGTCGTACCATCAGTTGTTCTATAATAGATATCCGCAGAAGTTACTGTTTCTGAACCTACATTTTTAAATTTAGAAGATGGCATTACATCACTTTCCACACCACATAATAGACTACCTAAAAAAGGAGAACTTAAGTCTAAAGAATAAAGATCCTTTTCTACAGTTCGTGTCACAGCAGCATTTAATACTTTTTTATCATCATTAGTTTGAGCAAAAGCCACAAACCTAATGTCTGTAGAATTAGGATCTACAAAGCTTGGCAATTCTGCAGTAATGGTAAATGTCTGAGATTCATTAGCCGCAAAAGAGGATTGCATTGCTTGACCTGAAGCATTAGGATACATTTTTCTAATTACATTGTAAAACTCAGTTTCACCATTAGTTCCCGGAGGTGTGTCAAAGAATAAAGATTCGATTAAGCCTACATGAACTACCGCATTAGAAAAATTCTGAGCAGTCGGCGAAGTTACTTTAACATCAAAGTTAACCGTAGATGAACCAATAACTCTATTGTAATTCACGATTTCAATATCAACCGGAGCTGGCACATTCGCTGCATCTACTAACATTTGAGGTGTAGTTAAGCTTACATTCCCTTCATATTGATGTCCACTTTCAATGATTTCGCCGTCAATACGACCATAAGGAGCAGAAGGAACGGAATAATAACTCATTCTTGCTTGAATATCAACCGTATTTTGTTGGTAAATCGGACCACCTGATGGAATAGGAGATTGATATTTAATGATTAAAACATCATCATTATTATTCACCTTTTGCATTAAGCCAGGGTTTGCTGATGCACAAGGTCCACAATTTTCACCTGTAAACTCTTCAAAAAGAACTAAACGTTCTTGAGCTGTTAAACCAAGGGTCATAAAGGCAAAGCCACCCATTAGTAATAATTTTTTCATAGAGAGAAATTTTAATTAATGAGCTATAAATATATGCTTACCTATCTATATAAACAAGTAAATGGAATATTTTTGACTCTTAAAATAAAACTTTAACTAATTGTAAAAAACAAAAAGCACCTTGAATGAACAAGGTGCCTTAAGCTATCATGAAAAAAAGAAGTTTATAACTTAGTGAATTTTATTTGTTTTGAACTGTTTTCTGTATTCAATTGAATCGTGTAAACACCAGCTGCTAAATTGTTAACAGATATTTGTTTCACTGAAGAAGTTCCATTTAAGTCCACCTTTGACTCGTAAACCTGACGACCTAAAACGTCATGAATTAAAACTACACCTTCACCTGTCAAATCTGAATCAATTTTTAAATTCAAATCAGTAGCTGTAGGATTAGGATAAACAGCAAGTTGTGTCTGATTCACCAATTCTTTAGTTGAAATTGGCCATCCACTCACTGCTGCGTTTAGTACTTTCTTATCACCATTGTTTTGAACAAATGCAATAAACCTCACTGATGGATCAGTAATATCAACATAACTTGGAAGATCTACCGTATAAGTAAACGTTTGTGATTCATTAGCAGTAAATGAAGATTGAACCGCTTGACCTTGAGGTCCAGGGTACATTTTTCTTACTACATTGTAAAACTCTTTTTCGTTAGTTGTTCCTGGAGGCGTTGTAAATATTAAGTCTTCTAATAAAGCTACATGTATAACAGTGTTGGATAAATTTTGTGCTTCTGTAGAAGTCACCTTAACATCAAATGTTGCACTATTAGAACCAGTTGACCAATTATAATTAACAAACTCTACATCGATATTTGTAGGTACATTCGCATGTTGAGTTAATAATGCTGATGTAGTAAATCCTGCATGTCCTTCATATTCAGGTCCATATCCAGCTTCACGAGGTACAATGGTTCCATCAATACGGCCATAAGGGGCAAAAGGAACTTGATAATAAGCTAAACGAGCTTGAATATCTGAAGTATTTTGTTGATAAATCGGGCCACCTGATGGAATAGGTGATTGATATTTAATAATTAAAACATCAGAATGAGTAGCTACTAATTGATTTAATCCTGGATTAGTTTGTGCACATGGTGGACAATTTTCTCCTGTAAACTCTTCATACAAAACAAGACGTTCTTGAGCTGATAAACCAAGGCTCATTAAGGCAAAGCCTGAAAAAAGTAATAAATTTTTCATAGACAATTATTTTTTAGAATATAAATGTATATATAATGTTTCATAAATTCAAGTACAATAAAATATTTTATTTAATTACAAAAAATCACTTTCGAATCTTAAAAAAGACAAGAAAAATGCACTTTGCAGAATGTTTTATTACATGCGAAAGCCTTATATAAGTTCTAAACAACAATTCCGAAATTAAATGGCTCTCAGTTAGAAATATCTAAATTGAAAAAGGTAGTCGCCTCAAAAATCTTTCTTCTGAGCCGACTACCTTTTGTTATCTGAGCATTCAATCTTAATTAATAGTAAGTATATCTTCTTACTTGAGCAATATATTTAGCTAAACGCATCACTTGATGACTATAGCCATATTCGTTATCATACCATATATAAAGAACTACATTCTTACCATCTTCAGTAACAATAGTAGCATTACTATCAAAAATAGCTGGTTCTGGTGCACCAATGATATCGCTGGAAACCAATTCGTTATTCGTAGAATATCTGATCTGTTCCACCAAATCGCCTTCAAGCGCATATTTCTTCATGTTGTTATTTAAATCTTCTTTAGAAGTTGCTTTTTCTAAATTAAGACTCAAAACAACCAATGATCCGTTAGGTACCGGAACACGAATTGCGTTTGAAGTTAATTTCCCTTTTAAAGAAGGAAGTGTTTTAGCTACTGCTTTACCAGCTCCAGTTTCAGTAATGACCATATTCAATGCTGCAGCACGACCTCTACGGTATTTATTGTGCATATTATCCACCAAGTTTTGATCATTGGTATAAGCATGAATAGTCTCTAAATGTCCTCCAATAATACCAAAGGAGTCTTCCATTACTTTTAGAATCGGCGTAATAGCATTGGTAGTGCAAGAAGCTGCGGAGAAAATATCTACTTTATTAGGATCGTGTTCTTCGTGGTTTACTCCGTGAACTATATTAGGTACGCCTTTTCCTGGAGCGGTAAGTAAAACTTTAGAAGCTCCCTTAGCTTTAAGATGGCGACTCAATGCTTCATCATCACGAAATGCTCCTGTGTTATCAATCACTAGTGCATCGGAAATATCGTATTGCGTATAATCAATGTCCTCCGGATTGTTTGCTGAAATGATGTGAACTGTAGTTCCGTTTATAATTAAAGCTTTGTTTTCAACATCAATGCTTACTCTTCCATTGAAATTGCCGTGTACAGAGTCTTGTCTTAATAAACTCGCTCTTTTTTCCAAAACAGTTTCCGTCACTTCACCTCTCACAACGATTGCACGAAGACGAAGCTGATTTCCACGTCCAGTTTTAGACATCAATTCGCGTGCTAAAAGACGACCAATTCTACCAAATCCGTAAAGGACTACATCGCGAGGAGTAATATCTTTAAATTTCTTAGCAGATTTTAATTTATCTGACACAAATGCCATAACATCTGCATATTGATCATTCTCCAACTGATACTGATAGGACAATTTTCCAATGTCTAAACGAGCAGGCGGTAAGTCTAAGCTTTTAATAGCTTTTGCAATCTTCAAAGAGTCGAATATGTTAATGTGCTTCTGAGTGATATCACCTGCATATTCATGAAGGCTAAGCACTTCACTTACGTTGCTGTCAATGAGTTGGTTTCGGAAGAGCACCAATTCAATGGATTTGTCGTACCATAGTTCGCTAAGAACTTTAATTAATTCAATAGATGCTTTTCGGCGATCGATTTGAAAAGACAGTTCTTTTTCATAAACGTCATCAAAACTCATAAGTATGTTTTTTGACCTTCTTACAAGACGGAAGGCGTGTTAAAATTTTGTGCAAAATAAGACATTTTAGTGTGTTTCTGAAATATAATCAAGCATACATTTTACGCTACTTCAGAATTAGGCGAAAGTACATTAAAATTAGATAATATTTCTTTACACCCTTTTGCTTATAATTTATACTACTAAAGTAATAAATCAATGAGAATCATAGTAATATCTGTTTTGTCAGTGTCTATACACTAACCCCAAAGTAGAGTTTTACCATTTTATAAAACTTATATATTCAGTTTAACTATGTTGTTTTTAAAACTAAAGCAATACTTTATTTCAAAATAAATAGGTAAGTATATTTCCGATATATATGTTGATATAAGTTGTCTGAAATCTATTTTAAACTTCTGAAATAATGTCCAGAAATCTTAGAAAACATAATTCAATCTCATTTTAAAGTATATTTGCGGATGTAACTTTACATAGTTGATATATGTTGCTATACGAACAAGTCATAGAATACATCCAATCCACAGTTCCACAATTCAGCACTAAAGGTGGACAGGCTTATCATAAAGGGTTTGAAAAAATCAATGCCTTGATGTCAGTCTTAGGACATCCCGAAAAAGATCTGAAATGTATCCACGTTGCAGGAACTAATGGGAAAGGAAGTGTCTGTACGCTCTTAGCCGCTTACTTACAAAGTCAAGGCTTGAAAGTGGGATTACACACTTCACCTCATATTTTAGATTTAAGAGAAAGATTTCTAATCAATAATAAACAGATTGCAAAAGAGAGCATTGTGGATTTTATTGAAAAATACAAAGAAGACATCACTTCTATTAAGCCTTCTTTTTTTGAGTTGACCGTAGCGATGGCACTCTACTATTTTCATGAAGATAAAGTGGATGTAGCCGTAATTGAAACAGGTTTAGGGGGAAGATTTGACAGCACTAATATTCTAAATAGTATGTTAAGTGTGATAACTAATGTAAGTAAAGACCACTTATCTATTTTAGGAACAGATTTAACGAGTATAGCTTTTGAAAAAGCCGGAATTATTAAAGAAAACACTCCTGTAATTTTAGGTTTACCTGAAAATGAAATAGTCAATGAAGTGATTGAAAAAGAAGCTTTAGCTAAAAATGCACACTTATTTAAAACCAGTGAATTACCTTCTAAGGCCTCTCAAGAAATCTTAGAGATAGGAAAAAAACTATCACTACCCTATTTTCAATTGCTGAATGTACAAACCGTTTATCAATCTTTATTAGCTATTCCAAATCTTCAAGTAAGAACTGATCTTTCTACTTATGTTGATTTTTTGAAAAACTATTTTAAAGCAAATAGCATTCCTGGTCGATGGCAAATTTTACAAGAAAACCCACGCATCATCTTAGATGTAGGACACAATGAAGCGGCATTAATGATGCAACAAAAGGAGTTAGAGAATTATCCTAAAACTAACTTACACATCCTCATTGGTTTTATGGCAGATAAAGAAGTCGATGACTTATTGCATTATTTTCCTAAAGAAGCTCATTATTATTTCACACAAGCAAATATTGAACGTGCCTTATTCTCAGAAACACTTCAATTGAAAGCTAAAAATCATGAATTATATGGAGAGGTTTATATCTCGCCACAACAAGTATGGAAAGCAATAAAAGATCAATTAGATCCGAAAGATACTTTGTTAGTGACAGGCAGTTTTTTCATCATTGAATCTTTCTTAAAAGCTTATCAAGAAACCAATTCAAAATCGCCAAAATAAAAAAGCATAGGCTGATCCTTATCTTTTGAATAATCCTTTTCAATGACTTCGTTTAATTTCAAAGATAAGGCTTGATCAAAAAAAGGAGCATCTACTACCATAGTGTGATATTCACCATTTTCTCCACCAGGATCTATGTTTTCAGGTAATTGTGCTATGGTTTCAGCTGTGATTTCTTTGCCTATCCATGAGGAATCTAAACATTGAGCATTTACAGCAACAATTACCGCTCTAATCCCTAAGGAAATACATTCATTCAGTACATCCAAAGTGCTTTTTCCCCACAAAGGAAATAACGCTTCAATCCCTGCTTGATTTAATAAATTTGTGCGATAAGCTTTCACATCTTCCAATAAAATATCGCCACCTATAGCATAAACCATGCCCTTATCTTTAAATGTTTTAAAATCATGCAACATTTTATTGTCGTATGATTCCATATCTAAATTTGCTGGCAATTCATGAAAAAACAACTTTTGTTGCATTAAATCCGCTTGTTTTTCCATGACTTTTCTTTCAATGCCATGAAAACTGACTCTTTGATTTGTGGATTGAATACTGGTTGCCAAAAATGGAATATCAAAACCTTGTTGCAATGCATAGTGATAAGCCAAAGCGCTATCCTTACCACCACTCCATTGAAAAAATGCTCTCTTTTGTTTAGCCATGATTTGTAAATAAAAAGCCGACTATTTTTGGTAGTCAGCTATGGTAATATGATTATGTTCCTCTACTTGTCTATATTCTTCAGGTTCATTCGATGCTAAAATAATGAGTTTTTCATTTTTAAAACGAGTTAACCATTTCTGAAATAACTGTTTACCGTCTTCATCTAAATTTGACGCAGGTTCATCTATTAATAAGAGTGGCGCATCTGTAAAAAAAGCTTGAGCTAATTTAACCCTTTGCAACATTCCAGAAGAGAAGTCCTCCAAAAATCTATTTACGATGTGACTCATTTTCAATTCTTCTATGATTTTAGCAATAGTCATGGAGGGATGGATCTTTTTAAAGCTAAAATGGAATTCAAAAAACTCTTTTAAAGTTAATGAAGTAGGCAAATCAAAAGAAGGCGCACAAAAAGAAACGTAATGATGCATATGAGCAACTGATATTTCTTTGTCATTTATTTTCCAATCTATTTTTCCATCATCTGCTTGTTGAATGCCAGATAATATGCGCAATAAAGTGGATTTTCCAGACCCATTATGACCTAAAATCACATAAAGTTGATTATCATCAAATACTTGATTAAAACCTTGAACTATAATTTGTTTTCCAAATCTTTTTTGAATGGATTGGCAACTAATCTTCATGATTATTTCTTCTAAAAAAACCTCTCATCACACCGCTTGTAGAGTTTCGAACAAAGGTTAAAATCTCATCTCTTTCATCAGATACTGGAATTTCAGCTTCTATAATATCTAAAGCACGAGTGACATTATATCCTCTAACATAGAGAATTCTATAAATATCTTGTATTCTATTAATGGTTTCTGTATCGTAACCCTTACGTTTTAATCCGATAGAGTTGACGCCGACATAAGATAAAGGTTCACGAGCAGCTTTCGCATAAGGTGGAACGTCTTTACGAACTAATGAGCCTCCTGTAACAAAAGCAAAGGAACCAATGCTCACAAATTGTTGAACAGCCACTAATCCAGCTAAAACCACGTGATCGCCAATAGTAATATGTCCAGCAAGTGTCGTATCATTAGAGAAAACGCAATAATCTCCTACCGTACAATCGTGTGCAATATGAGAATAAGCCATGATAAGACAATGATCGCCGATGATGGTTTCTTCTTTATCAGTCGTTCCTCTATTAATAGTGACACATTCCCTTATCGTGCAATGATCGCCAATAATAACTCTTGTTTTTTCTCCTTTAAATTTCAAGTCTTGCGGAATAGCTGCAATGACTGAACCTGGAAAAATTTTACAATGTTTTCCAATGCGAGCACCTTCCATAATAGTAGTGTGGGGTCCGATCCAAGAATCGTCACCAATAACTACATCATCATGAATGACAGCAAAAGGCTCTACAGTTACATTTTTCCCAATTTTTGCTCCTGGGTGTATATAAGTTAATGGGTGAATCATTTTCTAATAAATTCCTGAATTAATTATTGTCTTTTAGCAATCTGTGCTACTAACTCTGCTTCTGCCACAATTTGATTGCCAACATAAGCGATACCTTTCATCTCACAAATCCCTCTTCTTATAGGATTTGTCATTACTAATTTAAAAATCAATGTGTCTCCAGGGACTACTTTTCTTTTAAATCGAACATTATCAATTTTCAAGAAGTAAGTATCATAATTCTCTGGATCCTCAAAGTTATTTAATGCTAAAATCCCACCTGCTTGAGCCATAGCTTCAATTTGAAGAACTCCTGGCATTACAGGATTTCCAGGAAAATGTCCTTGGAAAAACTGTTCATTAAAAGTGACATTTTTCACGCCAACAATTTCCGTGTCCGACATTTCAATAATCTTGTCCACTAAAAGAAATGGGTACTTATGCGGAAGTGTTTTTTCTATTTGAGTGATATCGTAAACAGGTTCTTGATTTGGATCATAAATCGGTAAATCTGATAAATGTCTGTTTTTACGAATATAGTTTTTTATTTTCTTAGCAAACTCAATATTACTTGCATGTCCTGGTTTGGTTGCAATAATATTAGCATTGATATTAAAACCAGTTAAAGCTAAATCACCAATGATATCTAAAAGCTTATGTCTTGCTGGTTCATTATTATAATTCAAAGAAACATTATTTAAAATACCTCTTTGCTCTACTTTAATATCTTCTTTATTGAAAATAGTTTTTAAACGTTCAATTTCTGGAGCATCTAAAATTTTATCTACGAGTACGATAGCGTTATCTACACTACCCCCTTTTATGAGATTACTTTTATATAAGTGTTCCAATTCATGTAAAAACACGAATGTTCTTGCTTTAGAAATTTCTTCTTTAAAATCTTTCATGGATTTCAAAGCCGCATGTTGCGTTCCTAAAATAGGACTATTGAAATCAATCATGGTCGTCACTTGATACTCTGAAGCTGGAATAGCTAAAATATCAACATCTTTTACAGGATCATAAAAATGAATATTAGTATCAATAGAAAAATATACTCTTTTACCTTCTTGTTCAACGATTCCAACAGCTTCTATGGCTTCAATAAATGGATAAGCGCTACCATCCATAATCGGAATTTCCGGACCGTCCACTTCTACAATCACATTATCAATGCCTAATCCTGCTAATGCAGCCATGATATGTTCTACAGTACTTACTCTTGCTCCGTTATGCTCTAAAGTTGTTCCTCTTGAAGTATCAACAACATAATCAACATCAGCTTTAAACATAGGAGCATCAGGCAAATCAACTCGTTTAAAACGAATCCCAAACCCTGTTTTAGCAGGCACTAAATTCATCTTAACTTTATTGCCTGTATGGAGTCCTACTCCTTCTATTAAAACCTCTCCTTTTAATGTTTGTTGAAATTTTTGTAAACTCATATTTTTTTCTTTTTTACCCTTAAAAGTTTCTTAAGTAAAATCTTATAACAAAAAATAAAACTATTTCATATTTTTCTCCAATTCCTCAATCCTCTTCATCATTTCAGGTAATTTCCTAAACATCACTTGAGATCTTAATGTAGCTTGATAATCTCCAGCCGGTGTACCATTAAGCGCAGTGTTTGTTTTTAAAACAGATTTAGAAACTCCACTCTGTGCATTAATTTTAGTCCCATCTGCTATTTTAATATGCCCTACAATACCTACTTGACCACCAATCATACAATGATTTCCAATCTGAGTACTTCCTGAAATACCTGTTTGTGCTGCAATAACAGTCCCTTTTCCTATGACCACATTATGTGCAATTTGGACTAAGTTATCAATTTTACAATGATCTCCAATTTTGGTATATCCCATTGTTGCTCGATCTATGGTAGTATTTGCTCCAATTTCCACATGATTTCCAATTTCTACGCCACCTAACTGAGCTACTTTCATAAAAGAGCCATCTTCATTAGGCGCAAAACCAAAACCATCAGAACCTATAATAGTACCCGAATGAATAATCACTTGATTCCCAATTTTACAACCATCATATATATGAACATGACTGTAAAGTCTGCTTTGATCACCTATCGTCGTATTAGCTCCAATAGTTACATGAGGATATAGTTCCACAGCATTACCTAATTTCACACCTTTTTCAATCACTACAAAAGCACCTACATAAGCATCTTCAGGTACTTTAACAGCATCATCTATACATGCTGTTGCGTGAATACCTTTTAAAGGTGCAGGTCTAACAATCTTTTCATACTGTTGTAAAATACCTGCGAAAGCACGGTAAGGATCAGCTACACGAATGATAGTAGCTTGAATAGGTTTTTTTAATATTAAATCTCTAGGAATTAAAACGATTCCTACTTTAGATTCATACAAAAAAGACTCATATTTTAAATTAGCTAAAAAAGCCAATGATTGCTCATCCGCCTCTTCTATCTTTGCTACTTTACGCACAACATAATTTGGATCTCCTTCTATTTCCCCACCAATCCATTGTGCAATTTGTTGTGCATTAAATTCTATCATATTATTTGGCATACTAAATCTCCTCAAAAATAATTCAAATTATGTAATAAGAGGAGGGTTTCACTAAATAAATAATCCAAACCATTTGAAAATGCACTTAATCCCTACTTTTATATGCGTGAATATTCATAAATTTAAAAGGATTATGTATCTTTAGGCTTGTAAAAAATACATTCTTTAAGAAATCATAAAAACTAATTATAATATTATGTCAACAGTACAAGGAAAAACTTTTGCAGAAAAGATTGCACAAGCAGATGACTTCTTACCTATTAGTGGAACGGATCATATTGAATTTTATGTAGGAAATGCTAAACAAGCAGCTCACTATTATAAAACAACTTTCGGGTTTCAAGAAATAGCTTACGCAGGTCCGGAAACTGGTGTTAGAGATAGAGCTTCTTATGTATTACAGCAAGGAAAAATCAGATTAATCTTAACTTCAGGATTAAATTCTAAATCTCCAATTTGTGAGCATGCTTTAAAACATGGTGATGGTGTAAAAGTTTTAGCATTAACAGTTGATGATGCTTACGATGCATTTGAACAAACGACTAAACGTGGAGGTAAATCTTACTTAGAACCAACAACTATTAAGGATGAGCATGGTGAAGTTAGAATGTCAGGGGTATATACTTATGGAGAAGTAGCGCACGTTTTTATAGAACGCAAAAATTATAAAGGTGTTTTCATGCCAGGATATGAAGCTTCAACTACTACTTATAAACCTACAGATTTAGGTTTATTATATGTGGATCACTGTGTAGGAAATGTAGGCTGGAACAGAATGAACGATTGTGTGAAGTGGTATGAAGATGTGATGGGTTTTGTTAACATTCTTTCTTTTGATGACAAACAAATTAATACAGAATACTCTGCATTAATGAGTAAGGTAATGAGTAACGGAAATGGTTTTTCTAAGTTTCCTATCAATGAACCAGCAGAAGGAAAAAGAAAATCTCAAGTAGAAGAATTCTTAGATTTCTATGAAGGTGAAGGTGTTCAACATATTGCTGTAGCTACGAAAGATATTGTAAAAACAGTGACAGAGTTGAAAGCAAGAGGTGTTGAATTCTTATCTGCACCACCAGAAGCGTATTATGAAATGATACCTGATCGTGTAGGTGAAATTGATGAAGACATTAAAAAATTACAAAACCTTGGGATTTTAGTGGATTCTGATGAAGAGGGTTATTTATTACAAATTTTCACGAAACCTGTAACAGATCGCCCAACTTTATTCTTTGAAATCATTGAAAGACATGGTGCTCAAAGCTTCGGTGCAGGAAACTTTAAAGCTTTATTTGAAGCACTTGAAAAAGAACAAGAAAAAAGAGGTAATCTATAATTTAATTAGTTATTGTAAGTGAATCATATAAAAGCGAGGTCAATTTAATTTGATCTCGCTTTTTATATCTGAAATATGATCTAATGATTGAGTTTCGCAGCAAAGATGCTCACGAAATTACATTTTAGAATACCGGTTTTGATCATCTTTCATTAGTCTTCTCAAAACAAAATGGCCGTTCTATAATTTATAGTAACGGCTATTTTATTAAAATGCTTTTATATTATAAAGCTAACAATTCTATCTCAGCTTTTTTCATCTTCCGCCAATCCCAAGGTGCAATAGGATCTTTTTCTTTCCACAAACCTCTTTTGTTGATTTGTGCATTGCTTTCTAATTCCGCATAATCCTCATCTTTAGAAAAATACTTATAATGCCAAGCTAAGCCCTCTTCCACTAATATTTTATTCAAATTAACACCTTCTAATGTATATAATTCACCTAAAAATCTTTTATACCGATCCAATTCATTAGCTCCTTTTACGACGATTTCTTGTCCATCGCATAATTCACCTAAACGCTTAGTTGAAGCTCTAGAGTAAGGTTGACCATTTCTTCTTTCAGGCGCATCAATGTGCGATAATCTAATCCTAACGGCTTCCCCATCTACTAATAAATCAATGGTATCTCCGTCGGTAACTTTTACAACTTTACCTTTTAAAGTAATGGTTTCTTTTTTCCCCAATTCAGGATTATAATACCTGCTGTCAAAAGTCTTTTTAGGAACTTTTGCTGTAGTTGGAGTTTTACTATTTTCTACTTGAATGGGCAAATCAGTAGAAAAATCACAACTCATGGTTATGAAAAATAAAGTCCCTAAAAGTATAAACTTCAAGGGACTTTGCTTGGTATATTTTTTAATATTAGACAACATGTTGTGTGAATTCAATGCCATTTTTTTCTAAATCTTTTAATATTGGATTATACACTTCAGGCATAATAGGAATTTGAACTCCTGCTAAAGCTGTTGCATCAAAACGATTTGTTAGTATTCTTTCTGCTAAAAGCGCCATAGGCATTCCTACGGTTTTAGACATCGCACTGAAAACTTTATTTTCTCCTTTAACTACTAATGAAGACGTCAGACTATAATGCACTCCTCTTCTGCTGTAATCAACTTCATGTTGCATAAGAATCATATCCTTATCCATCATGTTTAATTGCAATCTATTTTCAAATAAATATTGTAAAATTTCTGCAGAAGATTTTGTTCCTTCCATATAAATAGGACGATTATCAAAAATCCTCAACCAATCAAACATCTTCATGTCTTTTGCATCGACATTGTATTTTTGTTGGAAAGCAGCTCTTAAATTATCATCATTAGAAATCCCAGCTTTTGCAGCCAACCAATCAGCAAATGTAGTTTCTAGCATATCAAATGCATCTATCTCATTTGTCAAATCTGCTTCAATCACCACTTGCCATGCACGCATAAAGCTCAATGGACGAATAGTAGATCTTTGGAAGGTTTTCACCTCTTCTAAATCATACAATTCTTGATACTTTAAAGAATCACGATTAGGGTAAGAAACAAAATTTTTATTAATATTAGGAAACTTAGCTTTTCTGAAAGTTTTAAATAAATCTTCATACTCCACTTGATATGACTTACCTTTTTCAATCCATTTTGCACCTAGCTTCCCCGCACTAATGATATTTCTACCATTCCAAGTCATTTTATAATGCCATGGATTATCATCACTTTCTGGTGCCACTAAACCTCCGCAACTACTTCTAAAGCTGGTGATTTCACCTGCAATTTTATAGATACCATTAAAGATTTGCATAGCAGACATGTGATCAATACCAGGATCTAATCCCATTTCACACATAAACATAATCCCAGCTTCTTTAGCTCTTTCATGAAGAGACATCATTTCTGTCGAAACATATGAAGCCGTTATCATGTGCTTTTTAAACTTTATACAGTCTTCAGCAAGGATATGATGTAGATTAGCTGGCAATAATGATATCACTAAATCAGCTTTTGCAACCAAGGCTTGACGCTGATCGTTTTGAGTTAAATCAATAACAGCAGCTTCTCCTTTAGGACTGCCATTTAATTTCTCATTAATAGCTGCTGCATCAGCATCCATTACAATTACTCGCCAGTTTTGTTTCGCATTAACTAAAAGATAATCAATTAAATACGATGATGACTTTCCAGCTCCTGCCACAAGAACAATCTTCATGTGTTTTGTTTTTTTTGTAAACAAAGATATAAAATTAGAGTCGCCAAACCCTGAAAAAACTCAGAATTTTATTAATGACTAGTGAATGTTATTTTTAATAATACCTAATCAGCTTAAAACATGCTCTATAGCTCGATTTCCTTGCAATCCGCCACCATGTATAAGAAGTACTTCTTGTGAAAGATTACTATTATATAATCTTTTATCCTTATCAAAAGCGTAAAAAAGTCGGCAGGTATATATATAGTCTAACACGATATTGGTGTATTTTTGAAAGTCTTTAGCAAATGAAATAATCTCTTGATTCACTTTTCCAAAACCTAAATCCCAAGGATCGGGCAAAATTTTCCAAGAAGACTGATGACCTACTTTTTGAAATACATCATTTTCCTGCTCATGGACTTTTTTAAAAGGCGCAATACCTATTATTTCTTGGGCTGAAGCATTGGGAAGTTTTAATAAACTTAATAAACTTGTTCCCGTACCAACGTTGATATAAATAGTACTGTAATCTTTAGTGTAGTTAGAGAACAATCGTTTCAAACCAACATCTCCTAAATCTCCTTTACCGCCTTCAGAAATCCAAAACCAGTCCTCTTTATCAATAGAAGGTAGGAGCGAAACAAAGTTTTCTGATGTTCTTAAATTTCTAAAATCTTCTGGATTTACCGGTATAATAGTACTCCCCCATTTTTCTAAATCCTTACAAGTAGGAGTGGACTTCACATCAGTTCCCGCTTGTCTTACTAAAGCTATAAAAGGAATCTCATGCATATGGCAATAATACGACAAAGCATGTAAATGATTAGAATGAGGTCCTCCCATGGATATAATGCCTTTTGCAACAGCAACTTTAAAAGCTTCTAAATGCCCCCATAATTTATAAAACTTATTTCCTGAAATGATGGGATGCACTTTAGATAAATCCATACAATGCACGACAGTATTATTCAATCCATAATAGGAAGTCAAATCCACTATAGGCGGATGCCACCAATCAATATCCATACTCCTTTAAATGCGTTTGATTATCTCTCCATTTCGGACGAACTTTGACAAACAATTCTAAATAAACTTGACGTCCCACAAAATCTTCAATCTTCTTTCTGCTCTCAATCCCTAATTCTTTAATTTTACTTCCTTTTTTACCTAAGAAAATAATTTTTTGTGTTTCTCGAGTCACTATAATATCTGCACTAATTCTAACAATATGATCTTCTTCTTCATAAGTTTGAATCAGCACTGCCGTATGATAAGGTATCTCTTGTTCGTAAAGAAAATAAATCTGCTCTCTGATTAATTCGGAAACAAAGAATCGCATGTTCCTATCAGAAATGTCATCTTTAGGAAAGAATGCAGGACTTTCAGGCAATAAAGTCACTATTAAAGCTAATAACTCCTCTATACCTTTTCCTTTTTTAACGGATAATGGGAAAACATAATCCGTCTTCACTTGATCTTCAAACTCTTTTAAAAAGACTTTGACTTCCTTCTTCTTCTTAATTAAGTCCACTTTATTTAATAATAAAATAGTCTTAGTCTTGATATTTAGTTTATTGATTATTTCTCCAAACTCCACAGGATCCGTATCTACATCTGCCATAAAAATAGCAACATCTGTATCCTCAATGGCGCCCTTAACGTGTTTCATCATTTGATGATGAAGCTGATATTTAGGTTCAATAATTCCTGGAGTATCAGAAAAGATGATTTGATAATTATCTCCTGATACAAAACCTTGAATTCTATGTCTTGTTGTTTGCACTTTTGGAGAAACGATAGCTAATTGCTCTCCTATTAAGGCATTCAACAAGGTTGACTTACCAACATTCGGTGGGCCAAAGATATTTACAAACCCAGCTTTATGATTGACTTCTTCTTGCATGAAACAAAGATAATTCAAATTAATTTAGATTTTGAATGAATTACTTTTGGTTGTCAATAAAATTCCTTTTACATTTGCACCACAGCGCGAGGTAGAGCAGAGGTAGCTCGTCGGGCTCATAACCCGAAGGTCACAGGTTCGACCCCTGTCCTCGCTACATACAGAAGGTCTTGATTCTATCAAGGCCTTTTTTTTATGTGAGGCACTATAATATACGGAGAACTTGTTGTAAATTTGAGGCTACAAGCATTTTGTCAAATAGGTAATTTTAAATTGTTATACATAAATCATCCATGCTCAATAGACCTCATAACATTCCGTCATTTACTTATGATATTCAAGAAGAAACCTTAGAAATAATTCCTAATAATCAGGAGTTGTTAATAGGTATTCCAAAAGAAGATACTTTTCAAGAAAACAGAGTCCCTTTAACTCCTGATGCTGTTGCAGTGTTGATTAGAAATGGACATGAAGTTATCATTGAACATAATGCGGGTGAGCATTCTAGTTATTTTGATATTGATTATAGTACGGTTGGCGCACATATAGTGTATAATAAAGAGTCTCTTTTTTTAAGAGCACACATGATCATCAAGTCGGCACCTATTTCTCCTGAAGAAATAGATTTATTAAAACCGCATCATATTATTATTTCCCCTGTTCATTTACCTTTTTTGAAATCATCGATGGTGGATTCTCTGATAGAAAAGAAAATCACAGCTATTACTTTTGATTCTATAAAAGACGATGCAGGTACTTATCCTATTGTTCGCGCGATGAGTGAAATTGCTGGAAGTTCAGCTATTTTAACAGCAGCACAATATTTAAGTAATATGCATGAAGGTAAAGGTATATTATTAGGTGGAATTTCAGGTGTGCCTCCTGCAAATGTGGTTATTATAGGAGCAGGTGTAGTAGGAGAATTTGCAGCGAGAACAGCGTTAGGATTGGGAGCTACCGTAAAGATTTATGATAATTCAGTGTATCGATTAATGCGCTTGCAAAATAATATTGGTGTACGATGCTACACTTCTGTCATTGAACCTAACAGCTTAATGGAAGATTTGAAATTAGCTGACGTAGCTGTTGGAGCTTTAAAGCCTGTTGATGGAATCACGCCGGTTGTCGTTTCTGAAGAGATGGTGAGTCATATGAAATCAGGATCTGTGATTGTGGATGTAAGCATTGATCGAGGTGGCGTTTTTGAAACAAGTAGAGCTACGACTCACGAACAACCGATTTATAAGAAATATGACGTGATACATTATTGTGTTCCTAATATTCCATCTGGGGTGTCAAGAACAGCTTCTAGAGCTATTAGTAATGTATTAATGCCTATTTTATTGGAAGCAGGAGAGTCTGGTGGAATGGAAATGCTGATCCATAGAAAAGCAGGGATAAGAAATGGTGTTTATTTATATAAAGGATGTGTAACTAGTCAATCTATTGCTAATCGCTTTGGCAAAAAATTTACTAATCTTGAATTACTGTTAGATAATCCACACTAAATGGAAAGAATTAAAACGAATAAGACCATTGCTGGTTATCATTTATTGATGATATTGTCAGCCATAGATTTTAGATTTAGTCCAAGTGAAGATAGAGTTATTCGCTCCTATTTAGAACAAGAATTTCCATTTCATGTTAACTTGGATAAACAAATGGATGCCATAAGTGCTCTTAAACCCGATGAATGGGAAAAGCATTTTATCATTTATATGAACGACTTTTACGACGATGCTAGCAAAGAAGAGCTACAAGACTTTTTTAATTTTGCCATCAGATTAGTAAAAGCAGACCAAGTTATCAGCGCAAAAGAAAATCATTTTATTAAACTCATGTATAATCATTGGTTTGAAAGTAAATAAATAATGACGCAACCTAGTTCTAAAAACAATTTTGGCAAATGGATGATTCGTCTTCTCGTTTGGCCATTGGTAGGCTTTTTAGTCCTAGTCGTAATCTCCATTATTTGGATTCTTGCACTCCCCCATCCTAAAGGTCCATTACTTAAAGATCATTCTCATCCACAATTAACCATTCAAAATGATTCTACAACAACTTGGAAGAATAACTGGGCGGTAAAAAGCGAATCTGGTCATTATATCGTGTATGTGGAAGGTAGTCCGGAAGAGATGGGACTTGCACAAGGTATTTTAACCCAAGATTTGATTAAAAATCAAGAAATCGCATTTACAGATGAGATTAAAAGACTGATTCCATCCCCAAAATACTTGTCTTTTTTACAATATTTCGTGAAAATTCTAAATAAAGATTTAGAGCATCATGTTATTCCTATCTATCAAACAGAAATCAAAGCGATTGCAGAATATGCTGACCCTTCTTTTCAATGGATTGGTCCTAACTATGCACGACTGCTTAATTATCATGCAGCTCACGACGTTGGACACGCGTTACAAAGCTATATGCTTGTAGGCTGTACTTCTTTTGCCACATGGAATAAAGCATCTGAGAACGATCATTTATTAGTAGGTAGAAATTTCGACTTTTATGTAGGGGAAGCTTTCGCTAAAGAGAAAATATTACTCCTCGCCAAACCTGATCAAGGACATAGCTTCTTGTCGGTTACTTGGGGTGGCTTTATTGGAGTAGTTTCCGGATTGAATAGCGAAGGACTTTCGGTGACTATTAATGCTGCCCCTTCTGACATTCCATTTGCAGCTGCAACACCAGTATCTTTAGTTGCAAGAGAAGTTTTACAGTTTGCTTCAAATGTAGAAGAAGCTTTAGCCATTATTGAAAAAAGAAAAATGTTTGTGAGTGAGACTTTTTTAATAGGAAGTGCGCAGGATCAAAAAGCTGTTTTAATAGAAAAAACGCCAAATGAAACGGTACTTATTACTACTTCAGAAGACTTTATCACTTGTACTAATCATTACCAAAGTGAGGATTTAAAATATAAAAATACAACTACACTTGATGAAGAAGCCACCTGGTATCGACATTTAAGAACGCATGAATTGTTAGAGCAAACCGGAACAATGAATCCATTAAAAGCCGCTGCTATTTTAAGAGACTTTAAAGGTTTAGAAAATAGCAACATTGGTTTAGGTAATGAGATGGCTATCAATCAGTTTATTGCACATCATAGCGTAGTGATGGATAATACCTCACAAGCATTATGGTTAAGTACTTCTCCTTGGCAATTAGGAGTTTATCAATATTACTCTCTACCTGATTTGTTGAATAAAGGTTGGCGAGCATTAGAAGAAAGTCATTTTCAATCTATTCCTGCTGATAGTTTTGCAAGCAGTCCGTCTTTCACGCAATTTGAAAACTATTATCAACTACAATTAAAATGGAAACACAAAACCTGGAAGCCTAAGAGCATTCAAGAGATAGAAGTTTTTATTTCTAATAATAACAACTATTTCCATACTTGGGAATTGGCGGGAGACATGGCAAATTCGATAGCTGAAAAAGAAAAAGCCCATGAATATTATTCACAGGCTTTGATTTTAAAAATTGCAAACAGCGATGAGCGTTTACGTATTCAAAACAAGTTAAATCAACTTATGGTTTCAAAGTAGTTTCAGCTTTAATTGTTGCAGGTACTTTCGTTTCTTTATCATTGACTTGCATCAATAATTCTCCTTGATAAGTCTGATTGAGATTACCTTCCATCGGCCATCCACTAACTCTATCAATAACCATTTTACCGGTGAGATCACCCTTCATTTTAAACTTAGTTTCATAGCCTTGAACTTCTACAGGAGCTGCCTTTTTATCAGGACTTAAGCTTCCTACAATGCTTACTACCCATGTGGTACTTGTAGAATCAATAATTTCATATTGATTTTCCAACTTTCCTCCAACAGGTTCTGTTTGATTGTATTCCATCTTCCATTTACTACCATGTTTTACTGATTTGCTAGGTGCAATTTTAGTAAACTGTTCTAATTGAGACTGTATAGACCTACCATCAAACTGTTCTAATAATTGTGCTTTTAAGTCTAACTTATCTTCTAAAGTAAAAGTGGCAATTTGTAGTTCATTTAAGATATTATCAAAGTATTCATCCATAGTTCTACCTAAAGTGACATTACCCATTTTATCAATATTGGCTTCTAAACCATGGGTTTTCATCGCTGCAAATACATGACTAAGAGGATTCTCATTAGGCTCATCACTATTAATAGTTAATACACCTACATTTAAATTGACATTCAAAATCATTTTAGGGAAAGTTAATAGTCCTTGATACTCGTTATTTTCAAATCTCAAAACATGAAATTTAATATTTTGAGTTAAATCAAGATTACTTAATTGTTTTTGCCCCATGAGTGTTTTCTCTCCTTTAAAATAGGTTTGGGTTTTTAAATGATAATCCATTCCTGGCTTCAAATTCAACTCTAAAAAATCTCCAGATCCGCAAGATTGAAACATTAAAGCAACAGATAATATAAGAACAATAAAGACATTTTGCTTATTCATAAATAATATAATTTAAGATATACAAATTTAAAGGTAATGTAATTTTCCAAAAATAAGGAAATGATTGCTCATGTAAATCAATCAGTCTCTAAATTCATAAGGTTAATAAGGATATGAAACGAAATTGAAGCCTCAATGGTTCCTGTTGATTAAATACGTTAATGAAGGTTTAAGTCCACCCTGCATTACAAAAGTGACCAGAAATTCCTTTATATTCGTAAATGTTTAAGATTAAAACGTCGCATGAAGCGTCAAAGAAGAAATCATAAAAGATAAAAGTTATTGTAAAAATGGACAATTTTTTCACCACTTGAACATTCAAGATTGGAGTTCTCCATTTAATACTGACTATTTATTGGAAGAGGTTCAATAGATGAATTATTCATTTTAAAATTGGAAACTTTAGAAAGCTAAAACAGAACGCACAATCGTTAAAAAAAAAAATAATGACAAATAAGATTAGATTATCCATTATAGATTTAGGAACTGTAATCCCAGGGGAAACTCGACATGATGCTTTAATGCATAGTATTGGAGTGGCTCAACATATTGAAAAGTTAGGTTTTGATAGAATTTGGGTTGCCGAACATCATGGATCAGGTTTTATTGCTGGACGAGCTCCTGAAGTATTAATTGCTGCCATTGCTGCCCATACAAAAAGCATTAAAGTAGGATCTGGATCTGTTTTATTGAATCATTATAGTGCATTTAAAGTCGCAGAAGTATTCTGCACATTGAATGAATTATATCCCGGAAGGATTGATTTAGGTGCTGGCAGAGCAACAACAGGTCCGGTTTTGGATTTCGCTTTACAGCAAGATAGAAGTAAAAAATTCCAAAATGATTCTAATCAGCAAATTTTAGAATTAGTTTCTTGGTTAGATCAAAGCTTTCCTGAGGATCATCCTTTTAGTAAATCTCCTATTCACACCATCGATAGTTTACCCGAACTTCATCTCTTAGGATCTAGCGGATGGAGTGCATCGGCTGCAGCAACACTTGGATTACGTTATGCTTTTGCAGGATTTATCAATCAAAATGGAGCTAAAGAAATTATAGAAGCTTATCGAAGCAACTTTAAGCCGTCTGCAAGTCGAACAGGAATCAAGTCTCCAGAAGTGATTCTTTCTGTGCATGTCGTGTGTGCTGACACCGAAGAAGAAGCAAGAAGACAAATTGCACCTGTAAATGTAATGTATAATAATCTTGCAAAAGGAATCATTGACGCTGCATTACCTACTCCAGATGATGCTATACAAACTTTGGGAGGATTACCTAAAGCTGAGAAATATGTCAACGGTTCTGGCATACCTCCGAGATTTATAACAGGTACACCTGAAAGTGTGCATGAACAACTTTCACAACTTCAGAAAGACTTATCTGTGGATGAGTTTATGATTCAAGATATGATGACCGAACACGATGCAAGGTTGCACTCTTATGATTTATTGGCTGCTGCTTTTAAATTGAAAGAAAAGTAATTTAAAATAATATCTATAGATTTTTATAGAAAGAAAATGACCTTTAGAAATCATAATGGCAATAACTAAAATCATCAACTTATGAGATTTCTTTTAACGACCGTGCTTTTATTTTCCATGTATTCTTGTCAAAGCCAAGAAGACAGCAACAACAAAAGAGAAACAGATCAAATGTCTCCAACAGTAGAATATCTAACAGGTCGCTATGACATAAAAGCTGATGCTTGGATAACAGAAGATTCTAATTACACTTCACATAAAAATACTGTGGGAACTACCATTTATTTCGATGGCAAACCTTATGCGTTTTTTACCAAAATGGAAGATTATGATCCTATTGGCAGTGGTTTAATAGACAAAGAAGGCAAAATCATTATACCTCCTCTTTATAGCGGAATTTCAAGCCCTTTTATTAATAGCATTTGCGAAGTAACCAAGGATAATTTGATAGGATTTATCAACGAACAAGGTGTGGTTATTGCAGCACCTCAATATGAATTCAGCGATTTTTATCATAATCGTGAAGAGAAAATAACTTATCAAATAGATACCACTATAATAATAGTCTCGAAAGATGGATTATACGATTAATAAATACGGAAGGAAAGGAAATTATTCCTTTGAAATACAAAAGATTGATCCCTGCAGGAGAAGATTTAGTTATGTTTATGCATGAACCACAACGTTAGGGAATTATAGATTATGATGAGAATATAATTGTACCGCCTGAATTTACGCATTCCGGTGTATTTATTAATGGAGTGATGAGTTTACAAAAAGAGGATGGCATAAATTACTTGGTTTCAAAAGACGGAAAAGTGATTAAAGAATAAATTACTGTTGAAAATAACCGGAACTTTTAAATAAAGTCAAACGAAATAATGGTTGTGAATTCAGCAAGAATTGTGACATTGAGCTTTATTTTTAGATATGCTCAAAGTCTTGATCCATTTTATTTTTTTAGAAAACTTCGCTATATATATTAAAATCAATTTACTCTTGAGATAAATCTATTATAAATAGGTAATTTTGCAAGCTATGATGGAAAATCAAAAACCGAAAGTATTATTAAGTACTTTGAATTCTAAATATATTCATTTGAATTTAGCGATTCGAATTTTATATGATTTAAACCACGAAAAGGGGAATTTAGATTGGCATGAATTTACTATTAAAACACCTTTTGAAGAAATAGTAGATAAATGTAAAGACTATAGTATTGTATGTTTCAGTTGTTATATTTGGAACATCACAGAAACATTAGCAGCTGCAGAAGCTATAAAAGCTAAGCATCCTGATGTTAAAATTCTACTTGGAGGTCCAGAAGTTAGTTACGAATGGGAAAATGTCATTGCTCAAGATGCCATTGACTTCATTATCGCAGGTGAAGGTGAAATTCCTTTTGCAACTTTAATGGACGATTATCCAAAGATTGATAATATCCCTAATCTAATCTCTAAAAATGAGCAAGGAGAAATACATTTTAACAGACAAAGCGTTGATTTTGATGTTGCTTTATTAGAGAATAAGAATCCTTATCAATATGAACCACCTGAAGATTTATACAACAAAGTAAGTTATATCGAAACCAGTCGAGGTTGTCCTTATAAATGTGAGTTTTGTTTAGCGAGTTTAGATAATAAAGTGCGCTATTTACCGATGGATACTATTAAAAGTAACCTGAAGTACTTAATGGATCATGGACGAACTATTAAATTCTTAGATAGAACTTTTAATATTAAAAAGGATTTTACCATAGATTTATTTGGTTTTATTCTTGAAAACTATCGTCCAGGCAATGTTTTTCAATTTGAAATAACGGCAGATATTGTCCATAAAGACATCATCGCTTATATCAATGAACACGTGCCACCTGGATTATTTAGATTTGAAATTGGCATTCAAACGATTAATCAAGAAAGTAATAGAGAAGTGGGTCGCCGTCAAAACTTCACTAAGACCAGTGATGTCATTAATCAAATCAAGGATCGCGTTACCATGCATTTAGACCTTATTGTAGGTTTACCTTTAGAGGATTATGCGATGTTAAAGCAAAGTTTTGAGGAGACATTTTTACTTTATCCACCTGAATTACAATTAGGATTCTTAAAGTTCTTAAAAGGCACTCCACTCCGTGATAAGTTCATGGATTACGGCTATGAGTTTGACCCTATGCCTCCATATGAAATTATTAAAAGTGATTTCATGACGGAAGAAGAGTTAGCTTTAGCTAGAATGGTAGAAAGAGGTTTAGAAATTTATTGGAATAAAGGCAGAGCTTTAAATAGCTTAATGTATGTAACTCAAACATATAGCATTTTCGATTTCTTTAAAGATTTAGCAATCTTCTTTGGAGAAAGACATCAATATCATAAACACAGTTTAAATAATGTTTACACGACTTTAGTTGATTTCATTAAAACGAGATTTCCTGACGATAAAATATTATTACAATTGGCTTATTTAGATTATTACACTTACAGTACATTAAAGCCACAAAATTTATTTGAAATTGAATTGGACCGTAAGCCTCATTTTGATATCGTCGATACTTTAAAGCTCAATCATAACAAATACAGATTTGCGATGTTCTCCGTTGATTTTTGCGTACAAACTTGGTTAGAGGATCACGTCATTGTACCGCAAGAAGAATTGATGATTATTCATTTTAATGGTAAAGAAAAACCTATAGTTTCTTCCTATGCTATGGAGTCAGCAACTCAGCAGATTGCATAAAAACATTTAAATTTACACTAATCAGTTATACTTTTATTTGAAATAGAGGTATAACTGATTTTTTTATTCACAATATCTAATAATAATTAATACTTATTCGATGTATGTACAGCTAAATGAAAATAAGTTAATATATTTGTGTAGATTATAACATATTGTTGGTCTTTAATAATAAAGCTTATGTTAACACCCGTTGTCACCAGAATACAAGAAATCATGGATGCTTATAACCTAAACATACCTCAATTTGCCATTGAACTAGGTTACACTTCTCCCCAGAAAATTTACAGATTATTTAATACTAGTCTAGCTTCACCAAGTTGTCAAATCATTGAGGATATAGGTAGAAAATTTGATAAAATTGACTTAAATTGGTTATTGATAGGAGAAGGAAATATATATAAAGCCGAAATCAAATCCATTGATTATAAAGAAAAATATTATGAATGCTTAGAATCAAAGATTGGAGTTTATGAAAGAGCTCTTCAAAAGCAATATAAGATATTTGAACATTTTAAAGACACAAATAATAACGACATGGAGTCTTAATCGCTTGAGAAATTAAAGAGATTTCAAGAATAAATTTAAAATAAAAAGGGCTTCAAAAAACTGAAACCCTTTTTATTAATATTGTTTTAAGGTAAGCTATTCTTAAATTGTTGGTAATTATTATACTCTTCTGTTGGAGAGATAGTAGTGCTGCAAGTTAATGAATTAGATTTACTTCTGATATTCTCTACTCTATTCTCAGGATTTGGATGTGTACTTAAGAACTCAGGTATGTTACTTCCTGATTCTCCACTCATCTTATCAAAGAAGTCTGCCGCTCCGTCAGCTTTGTATTTTGTAGGACATAAATAAATCACAGAATACTCATCTGCTTGGGATTCCTCACTTCTTCCAAATCTTAAAGCGATCAGTTCTGAACCTATTTGTGTTAATAAATTTTGATTCTGACCTAGAATCACATCTAATAGGGTTTGCACGCCGTATTTTTGAGTCAATAACTTAGTGCTGTGTCTTTTATCAGCATGTGCCATTTCATGTCCGATAACTCCTGCTAACGAAGATACAGAGTCTAAGTATTTAATTAAGCCCGTATAAACATACATATATCCTCCAGGTGTACAGAATGCATTTTTGATATCTGAATCAATAATATGAATTTCCCAATCAAATTCATCTTTGTACTTCACTTCTCCTTTATCAAGGATATCTTGAACAATGGCTCTTAAATAAGTATATTGTTGTGGATATTGTGCCGGACTCATGATAGGAAACTGCGCAGGATCAGATTCGATTTGTTGCTTAGTTTGCCTTCCTAATTCGATATCATCTTGGATGGTAAATATATTAATTCCATCTCCTTTTGTACAGCTACCAAAGGTCATTATTGCAGCTGCTGATAAAGCAAATAATAGTTTTTTCATAGTGTGAAAATTTATTTATAATACATTAAACATGAATGGGATGCATAAAGTTTAACAAGCACAAGAATATTTCTATTTTAATAGCTTATATTTGCATTCAATTATGGCACAAGATAACACTTTACAAGCAATCATTTCCCATGCGAAAGAATATGGGTTTATTTTTCCTTCCAGTGAAATATACGATGGACTAAGCGCTGTATATGATTACGGCCCTTGGGGAGTAGAACTAAAGAAGAACTTAAAAGATCTTTGGTGGAAGTACATGACTCAGTTTCACGAGGACATTGTAGGCATTGACGCTTCAATTTTTATGCATCCAAAAGTTTGGAAAGCAAGCGGTCACGTGGATAGTTTTAATGACCCTATGATTGATAATAGGGATTCCAAGAAACGTTACCGTGTAGATCATTTGATTGAAGATTTTGCAAAAACTTTAGAATCTGAAGAAAGAGATGCTTTATTATTAAAAATGGAGCAGCTTTTAGGCGCAGAAAAATTTGAAGAAGTAAGTGCATTGATTCAAGAATACAATATTAAATGTCCTATCAGCAAAACAGCTAATTGGACTGATATTCGCCAATTCAATTTGATGTTTTCAACAAAAGTTGGAAGTGTAGCTGAGGATGCTAATGAAATTTATTTGCGTCCAGAAACGGCTCAAGGTATTTTTGTGAACTTTTTGAATGTACAGAAAGCCAGTCGTATGCGTATTCCTTTTGGCGTTGCTCAAATCGGAAAAGCTTTTAGAAATGAAATTGTTGCAAGAGGATTCATTTTCAGAATGCGTGAGTTCGAACAAATGGAAATGCAATATTTTATTCGCCCTGGCACTCAAAAGAAATGGTATGAATATTGGAAAGAACAACGCTTAAATTGGCATATTTCTTTAGGTATTCCTGCTGAAAAATTAAGATATCATGATCATGTTCAATTATCTCATTATGCAGATATGGCTTGTGATATTGAATATGAATTCCCTATGGGTTTTAGAGAATTAGAAGGCATTCACTCCAGAACTGATTTTGATTTAAAAAACCATCAAGAACATAGTCGTAAAAAACAACAGTTTTTTGATAATGATTTAGATGAAAACGGTAAGCCTTATGGAAACTACATACCTTATGTATTAGAAACTTCTGTAGGATTAGATCGTGCGATTTTAATGATTTTAAGTGAAGCTTTTGAAGAAGAAGATTTAAGTACAGCAGACCGTAAGGATAGCAGATCTGTTTTAAAGTTTTCGCCTAAAGTAGCTCCTATTAAGTTAGCTATTTTACCTTTGACCCGTAAGGATGGTTTACCTGAAATTGCAAAGGAATTTTTTGATAGTTGTAAATTAGACTTCAAGTGTTTTTATGAAGAGAAAGACACGATAGGTAGAAGATATAGAAGAATGGATGCTTTAGGTACTCCTTTCTGCGTAACGATTGATCATCAAACAAAAGAAGATGGCACTGTAACGATTCGTTATAGAGATTCTATGCAGCAAGAGCGTATAAAATTAGAGGATATTAAACCTTTAGTTTTAAAATCACTCTACGAGTAATCAATTTTTTTTGAAATATAGATGAAGATGATCGCTATTGCCTTGAGCAGTAGAGGAAAGTCCGGACAGCACAGAGCAATACACCACCTAACGGGTGGGCCTTGAATTTATTCGAGGACAGCTAGCGCCACAGAAAATAACCGCTTTTCTTTCGAGAAGAGTAAGGGTGAAAATGTGCGGTAAGAGCGCACGGTTGCTTCTAGTAATAGGAGGAGCGGGTAAGCCTTGTATGCTGAAATGCCGCATAAGTAAGCGCTTGAAGACTGCTCGTCTGATGCTTATGGGTAGGCAGCTAGAACTTAACAGTGATGTTAAGTCGAGATAAATGGTCATGCTTGCAATTTATTGCGAGTTACAGAATCCGGCTTATGCAATCTATATTTCTAAATAATTAAGAGGCGATCCTTTATTGGGTGGCCTCTTTTTTTGTTTGGAGTCTTGAAGTGGATGTTAAAAAATTGGTGCATTTTATATACTGCCCCTTCAGGGCGCAACTAATTTTTGATTTAACCTAAGGCGTTGCCTTAGGCTATTATATACTGCCACGTTGTGGCGAAATGTTATTTGTATTAATAAGGCTTATTAGATTTACACAAAAACTATTAGATGGACAATATAGGGAAAAAACATATTGAGTTTGAAACTAATACTGGGGGTACATTAATAACTTTACAAGAGTTATCAATCATTGTTATCTGCAAAGACTTTTGATGCATATCTCAAGTTGTCAATTTTATACTTCGCCAAAATTCTTATTACTACAAGATTGCGAAGATATATCTGATTTTAAATTTAGCCATTAATACAGATTCTTTTAGATGCAGCTAACGAACTTTATTCAAAACATGTCTGACTAAGTAGGTACCAATTTAGACTTTATTTAGAAATGACAACTAAAAATACGGGCTGAAAGCCCAATATAAAACAGCTCGATGGCAACGCCTCGAGTATAATTAATCTATTTTTTGCGCTCTGAAAGAGCAGTATAAATTATATCAAAAAACCATCACTATCCTTTCACACCATACTTTTTTTCTAAACGTCGCTTTAAAGGAAAGCTTCGAACTGCCATCCATATATACAGTCCGGCCCAAATCGCATACATGCCGGCACCTAAATAAAACAACAAATAAGCCACAGGAATGAATCCTAAAAATGTAGCTACTGCAATGTTATTTCTCAAGACTTTCGCTTCTCCTAAACCCTTATAAATGCCATCATAGGCAAAAGCCAAAGCATTAATGGGTTGAATTAAGACTGCTAACCAGAAAAACTGATAGAAAGTATCAATCAAGGTTTGCTCCGATGTAAATAACTTAGGAATCCAGGGATAAAAAACACCACACAACACGATAATGCCTACCGCTAATAAAACAGACGCCTTACTCACTTTTCTACTCAATTCCATAATCCCTGCGTAATTTCTCTCCCCTAACATTTTCCCACTCATGGCATTTCCCGCATGCGCATAACCATCTAAAAAGAAAGCGAAAAACATCCAAATATTCATAATCAATACATGGCTTGCAATGAATTTTGGACCTAAAGATGTCGCCATACTGTTCGCAATATACATCGCCAAATTCAAACTGGCCGTTCTCAAAATGAAATCAAAACTCAGATGTAAAAATCGTTTCAACTCCGGATGAGGTCGCCAATACCAACTTATTTTTAAAGGAGATTTGAAAATATAAAAATAAACTGCCATCATTAAAATCACCGATTGAGAAATCAAAGATCCCCAAGCAGCACCATTCACATGCATCGCCAAAACCTTATCTCCCCAACCATGAACTAAAACAATCGTAAATATCGCATTCGTAATAGCACCCGTTAGACTACAAATAAAAGCCCAATAAGTATTCTGAATTCCTCTAAAAGCACCGAATAAAATAAAGGACAGCAAGGTTAAGGGAAAACCTAAAATTCGAATCCGCCAATAAGAAGCCGCATAATTCAATAGCTTATCTTCCGCATTGAACCAACCTAAAATAAGATGCACATATTTCCAACCTATAAAACAGATGATTAATCCGATCATAAAGTTCAGAACTAAAGCTTGTGGAATTAAAGAAAACGTTCTTTTAAATTTCCCGGCACCTAAATACTGACTGATAATGGTCGATAATGCATTTTGAGATTGTGCAAACACCCAAACAAAACTGGATAAAATAGTTCCGACTAATCCTACAGCGGCCACAGATTCTACAGTATCTAAAGTGACACGACCAACGACCAACATATCTGTCAAAGACAATACAGACTCCACAATACCTGCGGCAATAGCGGGAATAGCTAATCTATTAATGCTTTTATAAGACACCGTTTGCATGATGCGAATTTATAGCTTTTAAGTGGAATCGGCAATGCTTCTACTTTATTCTATACAATTGATGACTTCTTAATAACGAATTCTTCCTGAGTTTTTCATAACTTATAATCTTTAAGAGCGTCAAATGCGTTCTAAATAAAACTTCTTGTATTTTTGTATTATGCTCACTGAAGAAAAAACAACGCTTACTTTTATATCGATTGATTTCACCAGTTTGAATCAAGACTTTCCTTATATCGATCAAGGAATAGCTTGTGGTTTCCCTTCTCCTGCAGAGGATTTAGGCGATGCTACGATTGATTTAAACAGTTTATTAATCAAGAATCCAGCGACAACTTTTTTCGCAAAAGTTCAAGGAGATTCTATGCATGATGCTGGAATCACAGAAGGAGATATTGTTGTGGTCGATCGGAGTTTAGAACCTCAAGATAATAAAATAGCGGTTTGTTTTATAGATGGCGAATTTACCATCAAGCGCATCAAAATGGAAAAAGACCGTATCCTTTTAATTGCAGAAAATAAAAATTACAAACCTATTATTGTTACTGAAAGCAATGAGTTTATTATTTGGGGCATTGTAACGAATGTGATTAAACAATTTTAATCCTATGTATGCTTTAGTGGATTGTAATAATTTTTATGCTTCTTGTGAACGTGCATTTAATCCCAGTTTGAGAAATCAACCTATAGTCGTGTTGAGCAACAATGATGGATGTGTAATTGCGCGTAGTGACGAAGCTAAGCCGTTCATTCCTATGGGCGCACCATTCCATACACATAAAACCATTATAGAAGCTCACAATATCAAAGTGTTCTCTTCTAATTACGCTTTATATGGTGATATGAGTAGTCGAGTGATGACGCTGTTAACCGACTTTACGCCAGATATTGAAATTTACAGTATTGATGAAGCCTTTTTATACTTCTCCACACCACGGAATACCACTTACGAAGCTATTGGAGAAGGTATTTACCGCAAACTATTAAAAGGATTAGGGATGCCTACTTGTGTGGGTTTTGCTCCGACAAAGACTTTGGCTAAAGTAGCCAATAAAATTGCTCGAAAATTTCCAGAACGTTGTGCAGGCACTTATGTGATTGATTCAGAAGAAAAACGAATTAAGGCATTAAAGTGGTTAGCAATCGGAGATGTTTGGGGCATTGGAAGACGACATCAAAAACGATTAAAGGACTTCGGAGTGCATACGGCATATGATTTTACTCAGTTAGACCCTTTGTGGGTTCAAAAGCACATGACTGTAGTGGGTCGTCGATTACAAAAGGAATTGCAAGGTCATGATATCTTGAAATTAGAAGAAGTCAGTAAGAAAAAATCTATAGCAGTGACGCGTTCTTTTGATGTTTTAATCACGGAGTATATAGACTTATCACAACGCGTTTCTAATTTTGCGGTATTGTGTTCAGAAAAATTAAGAAAACAAGGTTCCATTGCTGCAGTGGTGGAGGTTTTCGTGATGTCCAATCAATTCCGAACCGATTTACCACAATATTATCGTCGTTTATTATTGCATTTAGACACGCCAAGTAACACTTCCTTTGCGATCAATCAAAAAGCGATACAAGGCCTTCAAGCTATTTATAGACCAGGCATTCATTATAAGAAAGCAGGCGTTATTGTCCATGAATTAAAAGAAGAGCATGAAAAACAATTAGCTTTGTTTTCAGAAGAAAACTCTAAACATGCTTCTTTGATGCAAGCTGTTGACAACGTTAATCATCTTTTAGGTGCGCAAAAAGTAAAATTAGCTTCTCAGTATTTACCCAAACAATTTCCTATGCGTCAGCAGTGGTTATCTCAAAATTACACTACTGCCATTGAAGAGATCATCACCTTGCATTGTGAGGAAATCGAAGAATAATCACCTGTGTAAGCGTATGCTCCAGCATGCGCTATTCATTCCAGCCAACAAACTCCATATTCCTTAAATTCATCAACTCCCTGAAACTCTTCCCCTTCTCCAAAACCTAAAAAGCCACTATTCATAGAATAGCAGCCTTTTTGATTTGTTTTGGTTTTGTTTATTTATTTATTTATCTAAACTGGCTTTCGTCCACTGATGATACGAATTAGAATAGCGATAAGTGCTATAACCAATAAGACGTGGATTAAACCAGATGCACTATATGCAAAAACACCAATGGCCCAGCCAATGATTAAAATAACTGCGATGATATACAATAAAGAGCTCATTATATTTTGTTTTGGTTCGCATATATAACGCAAGGTCTTTTAATTAGTTCACTACAATATTTATAAAATGTAGATTTCAACAAAAAAAGCCATCGCAAATTAAAATTGCCATGGCTTTTAAGTCCTTTTATAAAACTATCCATTAAATAGTCATGATATCTTTTTCTTTCGCTTTACACAATTGGTCTATTTGCTCAATATAGCTGTTCGTATATTCTTGAATATCATCTTCATACCCTTTTGCTAAATCTTCACTCAAACCATCTTTTTGAAGTTTTTTGATCTGATCTATATGGTCTCTACGGATGTTTCTGATAGAGATTTTACCTTGTTCTCCTTCAGCAAGTGCTTGTTTTACTAAATCCTTACGACGTTCTTCCGTCAATGGAGGCATAAATAATCGAATGATTTCTCCATCATTTTGTGGAGTCACTCCTAAATTAGCTACCATAATTGCTTTTTCAATCGCAGCGATCATAGGTTTTTCCCATGGCTGTATTGTTAAAGTTCTCGAATCTGCAATAGAGATGTTAGCTACCTGAGCGATAGGCGTTGGACTACCATAATAATCTATCATGAGTCCATCCAACATAGCTGGAGATGCTTTTCCTGCTCTAATTTTCATCAATTCTTGCTCTGTATGTTTGAGCGCCTTCTGCATACCCTCAGAGGTATCTTTCTTAATTTTTTCTGCTTGTTCAGCCATAGTTATTGCAATTAATCCTTACAAATTTAATTAAGTGGCGGATGATTCCCAAAAATTTATTCAAATAAAAAAAATGCGACTCTTTAGAGTCGCATTTAATATGGTTAAGAACTGTCAGATTATTCTGCAGCTTCATTTCCTTCTTCCCCTTCACCCTCTTCGCCTTCTTCACCTTCTTCGTCTTCATCATCATCAGCATCAGTAGTACCAGCTTGACGTAATACACGAGTAAGCGTAATAGAAGCAATCGGTTGACGTGGAGGATTCATTACTTCAATGTTTTCAACTTTAACGTCTTCAACACGAACGTTTTGTAATAAACGTAATTTAGAAATATCCACTTCAATGTTTTCAACTAAATATTTAGGATAAGTTCTCACTTTCAAAGTGTTCATTTTTAAAACTAAACGACCACCATCACGAGTAACACCTATTGGTTGACCCACAAAGTTCAAAGGTAATTCTGCAATTACTTTCTTACCGTCCACTAATTCTAAAAAGTCAACGTGCGTTAACTTGTCAGTTACAACATCAAATTGTAAATCTTTTAAAATACATTTGTATGTAGTACCGTCAACTTCGATTTCTGTAATCATAAAGTCACCAGTATATACAATCGGGCGTAAATCAAGAAACTTAGCATGGAATGCGATTTCTTTCTCTCCACCATAAATGATTCCAGGAACTCTGTCCTGTGCTCTCAGATCACGGCTAGCTTTTTTACCCATGTCTGATCTCAATTCAGCACTTACTGAAATGGTTTTCATAATTTATATATTTTTCCCTTCAACTCTTCTTGATAATCTAACCAACAAAAAGAAACCGAATAAGATATTTGTAATTCAAATTTTATAAAGAACGTTAGATTTTTAAAATAAACAGTTAAGCTTGTATTTCACTTATTTCTGACCGTGCACAAATAAGGAACTGATTGATTTATTTTCAAAAGTATTTCTAATCGCAATAGCAAACAAATCTGCGGTAGAACACACCTCTATTTTACTTATATTTTTACCCTCTGCTAAAGGAATCGTATCACAAACCACTAAGGATTTCAATACACTATTTTCAATGTTTTCATACGCATTCCCACTTAATACAGGATGTGTACAAAATGCACGAACACTCAAAGCACCTTTTTCTTTTAAAATTGATGCCGCCTGACTTAAGGTACCCGCAGTATCACAGATATCATCAATCAAAACAACATTTCTACCCTCTACATCACCAATTACAGTCATGGACTCAATCTCATTCGCACGTTTACGATGTTTATCGCAAATCACCATTTCTGCATTGAAATAACTCGCTACTTCACGCACACGATTAGTACTACCAACATCTGGAGAAGCGAAAGTTAAATTATCTAAATTCAAACGTTCTATTACAGGAATAAAAACAGCTGAACTATCTAAATGATCCACAGGGATATCGAAAAATCCTTGTATCTGAGGCGCATGCAAGTCCATAGTCATGACCCTATCCGCACCTGCAACAGTTAATAAATTAGCTACTAATTTCGAAGCAATAGAAACACGAGGCTTGTCTTTTCTGTCTTGACGTGCATATCCAAAATAAGGAACAACAGCAGTAATATAACCCGCAGAAGCTCTCTTAGCTGCATCAATCATCATCAATAACTCCATCAAGTTATCTGAAGGAGCAAAAGTAGATTGGATTAAGAAAACATAATCTCCACGGATAGATTCGTTAAATACAGGTTGGAATTCTCCATCACTGAATTGTTGAGTATGAACATTACCCATGGAAGTGCCAAAAGAAGCTGCAATTTTCTCGGCTAAATAACCTGATTTTCTACCTGAAAATATCTTTACGGAAGGTTGCATTATAGATTTATAGATTGAGTGTGCAAAGGTAATAATAATTTCACATAATTACCCATAAAAAATACATGAAATTCTAAAATACTGACTAATGAAGATGAATTTATAAGTCGCCTTATGATTCGATTCCTATAATGAAATAATTCGCTCTTTTATTTCATTATAGATTTGCGCATTTTTTTAGACTTGCAATTTGTTTAATACCACCTCTAAAGGCGTGTCCTTAGTGATTAAAACAGTTTGTAATCCCAAAGATTGAGCAGTAGCAATATGCTGAGGACTATCATCTAAAAATAAAGTTGTTGATGGATCTAAATTATGCTGATCTAAAACCCATCGAAAAATCTCGGCATCCGGTTTTCTCATGCCCATGAAATGCGAGAAATATGCAGCTTCAAAAAAATCATCGTAATGATCCAAGCCATAATGTGTTTTGAGGTATTTCATGATCGCAGGATAATGAATCTCATTGTTATTGCTCAATAAGAAAGTTCTGTACTTCTCTTTCATGGCTAATAATAACTCATGTCGCCCTGCTGGAATACCAACAAGTAAAGCATTAAACGCTTCATCAATTTCTGCATCCGTCAAGTCCAACGCTACCCTTTCTCTAATCACATCTCTAAATTCATGCGCTGGCAAATGTCCTTTATCAAAATCATCAAAAAGCTCGAATTGTTGCAAATGACCATAAAACTGATCGACATTAGGAACTCCTAAATCTGTAAAAGCTTTTTTCGCCTTTGAAAAATCTAAATCAAAAATCACATCACCATAATCAAAAATGATGGCTTCAATTTTAGCTGTACGCATGAATGATAATACTTGAATGATTGGCAAAAATAAGAAATTATTAAAGAGTGACCTATAAAGGAAATCCTTTAAAAAACCTTTCGTATTATTAAAAATGGATGGAATTAACGGACATTGTTTAACTTTATAGAACCGAATAGAACCCTATAAATTTGCTTTAAAAAACACTTATGAAACTTACTCCATTATTACTATCCTTGTTTCTACTTATATCTTGTCAAGAAAATACGGTGAAATACATTTCAGAAAAAGAAAATGAGCTTGCGGAAAATGAAACCAATTCTTTCGAAATTGATACAACGCATTATAGTGACGAACTCATTGTAGTTCAAGTTGCTCCAAATACTTATCAACACATTTCTTATTTACACACACAGGATTTCGGAAAAGTAGCATGTAACGGTATGATAGTCGTTCAAGATAATGAAAGTATCGTTTTTGATACGCCAGCGAATGAGGAAAGTTCAGAGCAACTGATGGCAGTGATTTCTAATCATTTAAAAATAAAGATAGTTGCGCTTATACCTACGCATTATCACGCAGATTGTGTGGGTGGCATCCAAGCTTTTCTTTCTCGGAATATTCCTATTTATGCGTCAAACCACACCATTGAATTTTTAAAAAATAAAGACGCAGATTATGTAAACAAAATCCAAGGATTCCAAGATAGTTTAACCTTAAAAGTGGGTCAAGAAAAAGTCTATGCGCAGTTTCATGGTGCTGGACATACTTATGATAACATTGTGGGTTATTTCCCATTAGATAAGATACTTTTCGGTGGTTGCTTAGTCAAGGAAATGGGTGCAGATAAAGGAAATTTAGAAGATGCCAATGTAGAAGTATGGTCGCATGCTATTGAAAATCTAAAAGCACATTATTCTCAACTACATACCATTATCCCGGGTCACGGAAAGCCTGGGGGACTAGATTTGTTGGATTATACGGCAACTTTATTTCAACAATAGTTGTTTTGAGTTTAGAAGCTTCACATAAAATCAACCTTTCAAAAGTCATTTAAATTACAAATCATGGATCTCACATCAAATGAACCTTTTTGGTTAGTAAAAAACGGATTATTAAATACTTATCCTTCACTTAAGGAAGATATTAAAACAGAAATCTTAATCGTAGGAGGTGGAATTACTGGAGCTTTAATGGCACATCAATGTATGGAAGAGGGTTATCGGGCCACATTAATTGACAAAAGAGAAATTGCAAATGGAAGCACTTCTGCGACCACTTCTATGTTGCAATACGAAATCGATTATCCTCTGTATCAACTTATCGAAATCATTGGGAAAGGAGGTGCAGAAGCTAACTATTGGGCGGGTCATGAATCGATTGATGAGTTAGAAAAGATAGTGAAACAAATCAAATCTAAATGTGGATTTGAGAAAAAAGAGTCTCTGTATTACGCGACTTTTAAAAAAGACATTCCGGATTTAAAGAAAGAATTTGAAGCCAGAAAAACTTGTGGATTAGGTGTCCAGTGGTTGACCGCTGAAGAAATTCAAGAAAAATACGATTTGGAACATGCACATGCAGGAATTCTTTCGGATCAAGGAGCAAGTGTCGATGCTTTTCAATTGACACACGATCTTTTGCAATTCAATATCAAAAGAGGTTTAAAAGTCTATGATAAAACGAACATTAAAAATGTTGAATATGGTTCAAAAAATGTGACAATAACCACTTCATACGAGAACACTATAGTGGCTAATAAAGTCATTTATTGCAATGGTTATGAAAGTACCACAATGATCAAAGAAGATTTTGTAAAATTACTTTCCACTTTTGTCATCATAGGCGAACCTAACGACAACTATCCAAAGTCACTTCAACACACTCTATTTTGGAATACGGCAGAACCTTATCTTTATATGCGTACTACAGAAGACGACAGATTACTTATTGGTGGAGAAGATGAAGATTTTGTGGATCCAAAAAAACGAGATGCATTAATTCCACAAAAGCGTCAAAAATTACAAAAGCAAGCAGAAAAAGCATTTCCTGATTATCAATTCAGAACGGATTTCTCTTGGGCAGGAACCTTTGGAGAAACGAAAGATGGCTTACCTTATATAGGAGCACATGCAGATTTCAAAAACTCCTATTTTTTATTAGGCTTTGGAGGAAATGGGATTACTTTTTCAATCTTAGGTAGAAAAGTCATTTCGGCGATGTTGAAAGGAGAGGAGCATCCTTTGGAGCAATGGTTTAGGTTTGGGAGGTGAGGGACGGCAGCAGATTGAGCTGCCGTTATTTCCAAAGTCATTAATTTACTTAAATAAACATTAAAACATATCATACTAAATCTACTATTCATTTCTTAATACCACACTTGACTTACTAATAATAAAACTCCATTTAATTCAATAATTCATTTTGGGAGTTTCTAATGTTTAATTTACATGCAGTCACATTGCACACATGTATCCTACCTTTGATAAGTAACACTCTCAAGAAATAATGATTAAAATAATTGTGTTAAATAAATACACATAGTTATGGATAAATACACATTTATTTAGTTAAGTTAGACTGATTCTTTTTAACAGATCTATATATACCAAGAAATTAAGTTAAAAACACAGAATAATTAATGGATTTTATGCAAATCAATATGTATACAAACGATAAAAAAGAGATTACTATTGAAGAAATATACAATGCGTCTGAAATTAGCATTCGATCATATAATGTATGTACAAACAACGATATAAATACAGTTTCCAAACTCATCGAAGTATATTATAAACATGGTTCATTTGAACACTTTAGGAATTGTGGCGTAAAAACCAATTTAGAATTAATTGAAATTTGTGAAAAATATAATAATAAATATATTTATGAATTACAAAATGAACAGCCTGTAATATCACCAATTGAAGAAATGCTAAATGGACTAACAAGAACTCAAAGAGAAGTTATTAATAGTTATATTAACATTCAAATTAATGACTTATCAGTAAGGAGTAGGAATGCTATATCTGCTTTCTTGGAACATAATTTTAATGTTAAACATTTTACAAAAATGCTACTCCTTCCATCTGATTTTGTTCTTACAGATATCCAAAACATTGGAGTTAAGAGCAGTAAAGAAATTAAGGAATTCATTGCACATGTTGAAGATTTTATAAATAAAGTAAGTGAATCCCATGATGAGAAATATATAATATCATTAAAGAATGAATTACTAATCAAGAACAAGTATTCATTAGAAAATGTACCAAACGATATATTAGTTTCTGAATCAATTTTCAAATTGATTGAATTTCTTATAAATAAAAATGCATTATTCAATAAAGAACATACTATAATTCTTACAAAAGGATTCCATTTATATCAAAAACAAAAAGAAACAACCCTAGATAGCATTGCAGATGAAATTAAATTAACAAAAGAAAGAGTCAGACAAATTCGTATAAAAATGACCGTTGATTTGATTGACAAACTATCTTTTATTAAGAACTTTAATGATGATATTTATCAAAAATATTCTATTGATTTAGAGTCCGATATAATTGAATTAACACAAGATAAAATTAATTGTATTAACTTTATAAACAACACAAATTTCACTAAAGATTTTATCCTTTATATTTTATCTGTCTATTTGCAAGACAATTACACATTAATTGGAAATTCAGAAGATGTTCTATTTAAAATTACAAATACAAGAGGAAGAAGCAAAAGATATAATTGGAATAATTTGTACTTAATAAAAAAAACAATTTCTAATGAAATTGATTTTTTATTACTTACTAGTGACATAAATAAAAGGTTTAAAGAAACAAGAGACGAGAGTTATTCATTTAACATAACTAGTTATTCATCTAGATTTTTAAAAAACAACAATTATGATATTTTACATCTAATAACACCAATTGTTGAAAGGATATATTTTGAAGAATTTGGACAACACGTTGATTTAGATGACAATATAGTATTTGAAAGAACCACTGTAAAAACCCTTCCTGAATATATAGTAGATGCACTTACTAATCTTGGTAAACCTTCTAAAGTTAGTACTATTTATAAATGGATCGAAAGTAGATATCCAGGTTTAACTAAAAGTGAAGAAGCACTTCGAGGAAGTTGTCAAAGAAGTGATAAAATAATTTATTTTGGAAGGTCCAGTACCTATGGATTAGAAATCTGGGAAAGTACTAAGTCTAATATTAAAGGAGGGTCAATTAGGGATATTGTAGAAGAATACTTAAATGACCAAAAAGACCCAGTCGACATTATAGAGTTAACAGATTATATTTTACAATACAGACCTACTTCTAATCAAACTAGCATTTGGTCAAATATCAAAGCAGAAGAATCTGGAGTTTTTGAATTTTATAAAGATTCAAAAGTAGGACTTACCCGAAAAAAATACAGTGAATCCTTTATAAAGAATGAGAAAAACAGTCAAAATTCTTCTTGGGAAGAAAGTTATTATAGCTTGTCAAATTTCCTTGAAAAAGAACAAAAATTTCCAACTTCTAGAATTACTGCAAATAATGAAGAGAAAAGATTAAATAGGTGGATTTATAACCAAAAGCATTTTATTAAAAAAGGTAACTTAGGAGAAGAGAGAACAAAGCTTTTTATAGAACTTAACGATAAATATAAACATTTAAAATAAAAAAATGAGAATCAGTAAAACTAAAGAATTACAAGCTCAAAAATTACAAGAGTTGTGTGAATCCAAAGCAGTAGAATTCAAGTCTATGGAAATATTATTAAAATCCGTAAAAACTAAAAAATTATTAAAAAGAAACAACTATCATCAGGAAACAATTAATGACATTATACAAAAAGCTATTAAATGAAAATATTAAATATTGAAATTAAGAATTTTAGACAATATCACAACACAGTTAGTGTTGACTTAACAACTGACTCAGATCAAAATATTATACTAATTGGAGGAAAAAATGGATATGGGAAAACCAACTTTTTAATTTCTATAGTTTGGTGCTTATATGGGAGACTACTTGAGAGAGTTGATAATAATTTTAAGCAAGAAATTAAAAAAGAAAAAAACTACGACTCTTTTATGTTAAAGTCACTTAATTGGACAGCTGAAAACGAAGGTCAAAATGAATTCTCTGTAAGTATTGTAGTAGATGATATAGAATTGCCTGAACTTGATGCTCCTAAATCTAAGAACAATTCAGTTAGAATAACCAGGACATTTAACATTTCTAATAGAAATGAGAATATATCTATTATAGATACATTATCCAATTCAGAAATGTTTGATAATGAAGATGATAAAACAAACTTTATTAATGATTATATCATCCCAATTGATGCTGCAAAGTTTGTATTCTTTGATGCCGAGAAAATATCTGAAATTGCTAATTTGTCAATGAAGGAAGAAGGAAGTTTTATTAACGATGCATTAAGTAAAATCTTAGGCTTAGACATTTATGATACTTTAATTGAAGATATTGAGTTTTATATCAATAATTTAAAAAAAGAAGGTGCTTCAAAAAATTTAAAAGAAGAAATTTTAGATAAAGAAAAGGCTATTGAATTATTTAATTTTCATATTGATAAATATGAAGAAGAAAATGCAACTAAATTAAAGAAAATTAGTGATTTAAGAAAAGAAATAAATCATCATGAATCTTTAATTTCACAATATAGTAAACAAGGTGGCTCATCATATGATCGAGAATCTATTCTTTTAGAAATAGAATCATTTAAAAATAAACAAGTTGAATTTGCAGAAAAATTTAATGAATTATCAGAAATAGTTCCGTTAGCTATGCTGACTGGAAATTTAGAAGAAGTTAATGAGCACCTTAGCATACAAGAAAAAAATGATAATATTAATAATTCCACAAATGAAATAAAAGATAAAGTAGATAAATTTATTGATTTGTTATTTAACCACCATCCAATTCCTGATAATTCATCAATGTCATTTGATGACAAGCTTTTCTATCTTAATAAAGCTCAAAATGTAAGTGCTGAAATATTTAACAATTATAGTGAATTACAAGATTTGGAATTCGAACATGATTTAAATAATGCAGAAAAAAAATTAATAACAGATGCATTAAATTTATTGAATTCCCAATCAAAAGAAATATTTGAAAATACTATAAATGAGTTTAACGAAGTTCAAATTAAGTTGACTGAATCAACTAGAATATTAAATAAAATTGATGCAGATCTGGAAGATGATTTAGTATCTGAATCTTATTCTTTAAAAGATGATGCAATAAGTAAAGTAGATCAGCTAAATATTGCGATTGGTGAAAATATTCAAAAAACTGTTAAAGCTAAAGTTGATATTAATAAGCTTAAACAACAACTTGAAACATTAATAAAAAAGACAAACATTAATGAAAAAAACATGTTGAAAATTAGAGAAGCTGATAAATATATTGCTGTTCTAAGCAAATTTATTGAGGATCAAAAAGTCAAACATAAAGAAAGTCTAGAAAAAACCATATTGAATGAATTAAAACGTTTAATGCATAAACTCGGTAGTGATGAAAATCATAACAAGTTAATTGAAGATGTGGAAGTAATAATCCTACCTTCTGATCAAGGTATGAAAATAAGACTCTTAGATCAAAATGATAATGAAATTAGAAAAGAGAGTCTTTCATCAGGTGAAAAGCAAATTTACATATCATCACTAATAAAAGCAATTTTAAATGAATCGATTCAAAGCTTGCCTATATTTATTGATACTCCTTTAGGAAGACTAGATGAGGAACATAGGGATAATATTACTAAAAAATATTACCCTGTCTTATCAGAGCAAGTAGTTTTATTTTCCACAAATAGTGAAATTACTCCAAAAAGATATAGGGACATCTCAAGTAATATTTCAAAATCATACTTATTACTAAATGATGGAGTTAATACAATTATTGAGAACGGTTACTTCAAAAACATATAAAATGATTAGATTTAAAATAGACGCCGAAAGCACTCAACTTTTAGATAGGATTACAAGTATATATAAATTTAAACGTGATACTGTTACAGGAAGAATTGCAATTGCTTTAAGCATTAGTAAAGGTCATAGTTTTGATGATATTGAAGAGATTTTCTCACAAGATGGAAGAGAATATACTCCTACAAGTAATATTTTCGGGAAAATAATAAGTAACGTTGATAATTTTAAATTATATAAAACAATTATTGATCAATATTATAATAGAGAACTCCCTGAAACGGAATTTATTTACTTGTATAAACATCACTTAAAAGATGGCTTAAAGTTATGGAACAATCAGTTAGATAATTTAGATATTACAAAAGGTGAACATTTTTCTTTTTTAATAGATCCAATTAAAGAAGGTTTAACACTAAGGTCTCAGGTAGTTCAAACAAGTATGGGAAGTACACAGAATACGTCTGTTAATGAATTTAAAGATTTACTAACTTTCGAATTAGGTAATACTGAAGATGGTGAAATCGTAGAAATAAGAATCAATGATTTAAGAGAATTTGACAATAGAAATATTGCCATTGCTGGAATGGCTGGATCTGGGAAAACACAATTGATTAAAGATATACTTTATCAAATGTCGAAAAACAGTAATCATGAATTAAAATTTATATTTTTCGATTATAAAAGTGAAGGAAACCCAGAACAACTTAAAACTTTTTTAGATGCTACTAAATGTAAGTTTATTGATATTGTCAAAGATGGGGGATTAGAATTTAATCCATTCTTGTCAATTAGTCTTGATGAAAGACAACAACCTTTCAATATTAATGCTTTTGTTGATACTATAGCGACATTTGTACCAAACGTGGGAGTTGTTCAAAAAAACATATTAAAGAAATTAATAACCGATTTGTTTAAAAGTAAAAAAGGTAGTTATCCAACAGTAAATGAGTTGTTTACTTTACTAGAAGAATATTATGATGAACATAAAACTAAACCAGATTCTTTATATGCAGCAATTCAAGATATAAATAGTAATATTTTCAATTGTAATCCAAGTAATTCAAGTATTTTAGATAATAGTTTATATCTAAATTTACCACCAGACTTGTCTGATACTTTAAGACAATTAGTTGTGTTTTTATTACTAAGATACTTTAATATGTACTTTAGTTCTACGAACGACTGTGAACCTAATGACTATATTTTTCCATTAAGGTATGTTATGGTGATTGATGAAGCACATATTTATCTTAAAAATAAAAATGCACGTAAAGCACTTGAAGATCTTCTTAGATTATTAAGATCAAAAGGTGTAGTCATTGTTATGTTATCACAAGGTGTTGAGGATTACAAAACGAAAGACTTTGATTTTGCTTCACAAGTAAAATTACCAATTTGTTTAAACATCCAAAATAAAGACTACAAAGAAATTAGCAACTTTGTTGGTACGCCAAGTAGTAAATATAAACTGGAAACTGAAATAAAAAAATTAGACTCCGGGAAAGGTTTAATTAATATCGATGAGCCAAAACTTATAGAGTTAAGACAATGGTGGAAAACCCAAAAGGACTTAAATTAATCTCTTTATAAAGGTGCGTCTAACTAACGCACCTTTCCCCTCCCCCTCCCCCTTTTTAAAATTCAACCCTCAATAATTTGGATAGCTCACAACTAAATATAAACTTTGTAGTTATCTAAAACAATCATCGTCTTTTTATTAATCTCGTCTCTATTTTGAGGCATGCGATGTTGTAGGCTTGAAAAAACAATTATGCTTCGTGCCAAAGTTTTTCTAATCATTTTTATTTTCAGTCCGTTTTTAGCGCGTTCTGCCATACCCATATTGACTGTGGACGATACCAGTAACCCAGATCAAGGCATTGTAAAACTATATTGGGAACATCCAACATCCGAAATTCTAGAGTTTGAATTGCAACAATCAACCTCTTCGGATTTTGAAACCTTTACGAGCGTGTACAAAGGTAGCGACCCTGCTACATTTATCTCGGGTTTAGAAGATGGTACTTATTATTATAGAGTTTACCATTCGCCTACCCTCTCTTATTCAGAAACCATAAACATTGAAGTAAAACATCACCCGCTCAGCTTAGCACTCATCATGTTAAGTTTAGGCGCTGTTGTTTTTATTTTAACCCTTATCGTTCTGCTTAAAGGTGCACGTCAAAAAACTATAGCTTCAATTATAAATTAATGGAATATACAAACCACATTATTGCACCGAGTACGGGCTGGATTATATTAGCCATACTTAGTGTGCTGTGGGTGAGTTTAGGAATTTACTGGGGTCGAAAAGCCAAGAATTTAGAAGGCCATATGTTGGCTGGACGAAATGTCGGATTAGCTTTAGGAATGGCAACAGTCATGGCAACTTGGGTGACCTCAAATACCACCATGTTAGCGCCACAATTCGTTTTAGAAATGGGCGTTTGGGGCATGTTGGCTTACTCTACTGCGGCGATTGGTTTATTACTTTTTGCTCCTTTAGCAAAACGGATCAGAACTTTAATGCCGAAAGGATTTACTAGTGGTGACTTTATCAGACTGCGATATGGAAAAGGAGCTTGGTATGTGTTTTTATTGATCAGTATTTTCTACAGTTTGATTTGGTTGATTAGCATGGGCATGGCTGGAGGGATTTTAATGAACTCCATTGCAGGCATTCCCTATTTCTGGGGAACGACGATTATATTAGCAGTTTGTGTCGCCTATACCCTATTCGGTGGATTATATGCGGTAATAGGAACGGATTTTATTCAGTCGCTATTGATTATGATTGGAATTGTGGTAGTCGGTTTTGCGGTGTATCAAATTTTAGACTTTAATGAAATTTACATGGATGTTGAAAAGCATAAACCCATGTTGTTAAACTTCTTATTTCCTGCAGCATTAATGTCGATTTTTAATAATTTGTTGTTTAGTGTGGGTGAGGTTTTTCATAGTAATGTCTGGTGGAGTCGAACGTTCGCATTAAGAGGATCTGTGAATAAAAAAGCTTATATCATGGCTGGAATTGCTTGGTTGCCGATTCCAATTGCAGCAGGCTTTATAGCTTTGAGTAGTTCTTCTTTAGGAATTAATATCATACGTCCAGATATGGTCGGTGCTGTAGTTTCTTCAACACTTTTAGGTCCTGTGGGAGCGATTATTGTATTTATTATTCTTTTCAGCTCTTTAGCTTCTAGTATTGATGCCGTTTTAGCAGCGATATCGGATTTGATTACGCAGGATATTTATAAGAAAATGATTCGTCCGAAGGCTACAGAAATGGAATTGAAAAGATTCGCGACCATCATTATTGTGGTTGTAGGATTTGTAGCTTGGATGGCTTGTATTCCTCAAATTGGAACTTTAGCGAGTATTTTATTCTTTGCAGGACCGATGGTAGGAAGTACGATATGGCCGATATTGACCGGACTGTTTTGGAAAAATGCCAGTAGAAAAGGTGCCTTTTGGGGCATGTTGTTAGGTTCTACATTTGGACTAATTAGTTATTTCTCCTTAGGCTGGTACACCTCATCTTTAGTAGGTGCGGCAGTTTCTATGATAGTTGTACTCGCATGTAGAAAATGGTTTCCAGATGATGATTTCAATTGGAAAATTCTTAACGAAGCAAAAACAAAACAATAATGCAGTTCTCAGAAGCCTTTATAAAATACATCATATTCATTGCTTTAGTAATGATCAGTATTACCGTTGTAGTATTAATTATACTGCTTATCAACGATTATATTAAAAAACAAATTTGGTAACTAAATCATATAAATAATTATGAAAAATAATTTCTCGCAAAATTCTGACGGTTTACATCCAGATCCAGCTGATCTTTTAGAAGAGGAACCTTCGCTGAATATTCACGTACTCAAACAATTAGTCGGACAATCGATTTTATCTGCCAATCAATTCGATAAAGAATTGGTTTGTGAGATTAGTAAATTAGCAGCGCTATTAGAATACAGTGAAATTAGTAATTCCAATCCTTTGAAAGGAGATATCATTATCACTGCATTTTTTGAGCCTAGTACACGAACAAGATTATCTTTTGAAAGTGCAGTTTTAAGATTAGACGGTCGTGTGATCAGTATTCCTGAAGGTGGAAAAAATACAGGTGTAGCCAAAGGAGAATCCCTTTCAGATATCGGTGAAATGATGAACGCATACGCCGATGCTGTCGTAGTTAGACACACAGAAACAGATGCTATTCATGAAATTCGAAAGAATTTAAGAGTTCCTTTAATCAATGCAGGAAATGGCTCGGGCGAGCATCCAACCCAAGCTTTAGCAGATTGGTTTGCGATATTAAAATGGAGACCAGAATTGAAAAACAAACCTAAATCGGATAGTGAAAAAATCCATTTAGGTATTTTAGGAAGTCCTGGAAGTATGCGTTCAGTACATTCATTCTTGAAGTTGTCTTTATTATTTCATGAAAATATTAAAGAAATCTCCCTCATTTCAGAATTAGCGAACCCTTTAGGAGAAGAGTTAGAGCAATTATTGAAAGAGTCAGGCATTCCATTCACAATTACGGATGATATTAATGTTGTAGTAAGTGAGTTGGATGTGATTTACATGAATTCAATTGCATTTTTAGGCGATGGTTACAAATCATTAGGTTCAAGTTTTAAATTAGATAATAAGAGTAATTTAAAGAAAGATGCGGTTGTGCTTCATCCTTTAGCCCGATTAGATGAGTTAGATCCTACTTTAGATAAAACGGAACACAATTTATACTTTACGCAAGCGCATGGTGCTGTATTTGTTAGACAGGCCATATTCATTTCAGTTTTAGATAAGTTTCACAAGCTTCCAATTCATGAAAAGGACAAGAAAAAAGTAGATTTAAATATCAAAGATTTAAAAAGATAAAATAATATGAGTGGAATTGCTGGTTTTATAAAACCAAAAAATAAAGAAGAAGTTGATTTTTCAAAAGTCATTAAGGAAATGGTGCAACAGCTGCATCATAGAGGTTCAGATGGGAATTTTTATAAAATAGATCAAAAAGAAGGTTGGGCGTTCGGTCAAGCTTATTTAGATATTGAACATTTAGGAGATCAGGCAAAACCTGTAAAATCAGACGAGGTATGTGTGTTGCAAGCGAATGGTCGATTTTATAATGAGGAGGCTTTTGAAATGATGGAAAATGGTGGAGATAATCATGATTTCTTATTGCCTATATTAAAAGAAAAAAATCTTGCAGAAGCCATCAACTATTTAAGAGGTGAATTTTCCATTTCCTATTATCAGAGAAACAAGAAAACATTATATCTAATTAGAGATCGTTTTGGCGTAAAACCTTTGTTTTATCATTTAAAAAACAACAGTATTTATTTTTCTTCTGAAGTGAAAGGTATTTTAAGTCAGGAAACGATAAAAGCAACTTTAAGCAGTGAGGCTATACTTCATCAATTGATGCAAACCATGATCCCAGGTCAAAGCTCATTTGAACAAATTCATGCCGTTAAACCAGGACATTATCTTGAAGTAAAATGGAATGATGAAGGTATTATGAATGTGACGGAAGTGCCTTATTGGGATTTTAATTTCCCGAAAGCAGGAGAAAGACAAATTCAAGAAGACCCTCAATACTATATCGATAATGTGCGTGAAAAATTAGAAGATGCGGTAAAAGTAAGAATGCACGATAACGTAAAAATGGGATCTTACCTATCGGGAGGTATTGACAGTTGCTCCGTTTTAGGTTTAGCGTCTAAATGTAGAGATACGCCTTTACAAGCTTTTACCATTAGTTTTGACCACAGTGCCTACGACGAATCTGCTATAGCGACTGAAATGGCAGAAATGGTGAATGCTCCTCAGAAGATATTGAAATTATCAGCTGAAAATTTATATGGTAAAGACTATATCGAAACCATTTGGCATGCAGAAAGAGGATTTTATAACACTTTGGGGGTCTCTAAAAAACTCATGAGTGAAACTGTAAAATCCATGGATTATGAAGTGGTTTTAACAGGTGAAGGATCTGACGAGCTGTTTGGTGGTTATCCAAGTTTTAAAAGAGATTTCTTAAAAGCAGAAAAGAGAACTTCTAAAAAGAAAGCGACCAATTCCATTTTTACAGGTGCGATTCTTTCTGAAGAAGAAGTGAGTCATCCTGCTTGGGAATCTTTATTAGGATTTACACCTTCTTGGATGCAACCTTGGATGCAGACTTTAGAATTAGCACGTCCTTTATTGCATGATCGTCATTTAGAAGCATTGAAAAACTATGATCCTATTGAAGCGATTGTAGAAAGTATCAATCCTGAAATGGTTGAATCGCGTCATCCTTTAGATCAAGCACAATACACTTGGAGTAAAACGATGTTAGAATGTCAAATCTTAAATTGGGGCGGCGATCGTGTAGATATGGCGAATGGCATGGAAGCGCGTCCTCCGTTTTTGGATCATCACTTAGCGGCATTTGCAGTTCAGATACCACCTGAATTAAGAATTAAAGATGAAACTGAAAAATGGGTATTAAAAGAAGCTGTTAGAGATGTCGTTCCTAACACTTTATACGAAAGAGAGAAATTCGCTTTCATGGCACCACCTGCGCATACTGATGAAAAGAAAAGAGCAGCCATTCAAGAATTATTTGATACCTATTTAAGTGCAGAAGCCATTGAAAAAGCTGGTATTTTTGACCTGAATAGAATGCAAACTTTTATTAAGGAATACAAAGAAGAAACTGATAGCGTGGCATTAGTTAGAAAAGATGCCTTAATCAACCACATATTAGGACTTCAAATTTTAAGTGATTTATTTGTAAAATAAAATACTATAGTAAAGCATACTTATATAAATTCAGCCGTCCTATTAATGCTAAGACGGCTGAATCCCTATAAATTACTCCTATAATATTAATTTTTGGACCACTAATCTCCTTCCCCATTTGCCACTTGCTCCCACATTCTTCTTCTCCATTTTCCTTTCTCCTTTCTCCCAACCTTCCTTTCCTCAAGTCCTAAACTTTCCAAGTCACCAAGACATAAAGCAAATAAACACCACAACATCTCAAGCCTAAAACCCACCTCATCGCAACACCAACATGGTTACAAGGTTGCAGTTTTAAACACTACACCCATCTGTTCCACAAGAGGCTGCATCCTCATTTTCATTTTGATTGATGATTTCAATCTGAGGCTTTTGTTCTTCGTATGCTTTAGTAATCACTTCTTTGAAAGCTTCTATCGGTTGTGCACCAGAAACAGCATATTTTCTATCAAAAACAAAGAAAGGAACACCTCTAACCCCAATTTCTTGAGCTAAAGCAATATCTTGAACAATTGCTTCATCCGCTTTACCTTCAATAATGTAAGTCCATGCTTCTTCTGCATTCAATCCATGTTCCGTAGCAATTGCTTTTAAAACATCCTCAGCTGCAATATTTTTTGCTTCCGATAAATGAGCACTTAATAAAGATTCTTTTACTTGATGAGACTTGTCATGCAAAGCTGCATAATGAATCAAAGCATGTGCACGCTTAGAGTTGACTAAAACAGAAATATCTTGTCTGAAATGAATCCCTACGGGCTTACCAGCTTCATCCAACTGCTTAAACATAGCTTCAACTTGCTCTTTACCATATCCTCTGGAAGCTAAATAATCCTCTTTAGAACTCTCTAAAGCTTCTGAAGTTAAGTTAGGATCTAACTGATAACTCTTCCAAATAATCTCCAAGTCATCCTTAAAGGGTAATGTTTCTATTGCCTTATCTAAATGACGCTTTCCGATAAAACAAAAAGGACATAATATATCTGACCAGATTTCTATTTTCATAATATATAATAAATTAATGGTATTAAAAGTAAAATTCAGTTACAAATTTACGAATTAATAAACATTTGTAACTTAAATCAGCGTTAATGAGAAATAAGCATTAATAATAATTCGAGAAAGTAATGTCAATCAAAATCCTATAAAAAACAGTATCAATAAGACGACAAATCTCCATCCTCAAAAAAATCTTTAATTCCAGAGAGAAATATAACATCATCATAGTTGATTTTACTCCATGACTCTTCAAAAACCTCATCCCCAGAATCTGCTTCATGATTGATATTGACCAGCTTCTTTTTCTTTTTTGTCAAGAAATTAATACTCACAATTTGATTAATGACTGGTCCGCTATTATGACTAGCATCATAACCTATCAATTCAAAATCATTGTTTTTGTATCTAAAAGTATGAGACCACCATCCATATCTTCCATGTGCAAAATATACCACTAAATTTCCCTTTTCTGCTGAAATCGATAAGTCAGGTGTATAATAAACACCACCATCTTCATCATCGGAATGAAAACAATTATAGTTTTCTAATACTGAAGTGTAATCACCTGAATCATCTTTAAACAATACAATTAATCCTCTGCGATTCAAATCTAAGATTCCTCTATTTTCATCTTCTAACAAATATTTCGGATCAGTACCTTTAATAATAATCATGCAATCTAATCTACCATCACCATTCAAATCTCCATAAGATTTTTCAAAAATCATATATCCTTCTGGAATATAATCATCCAAATTTTCAATCTGAGAAACGGTTTTAGGATTTGTTTTATCAGAAGTCATACTATCTGAAATACTACTTTCTTCCACATTTGGCAAAGATTCAGAGATTGCAACATCCTCACTATCAGAAGTAGATTTACAACTGATACTTCCTAAAAGAAAGATTAATATATAAACAGGTAACTTACAGGACATCATCTTATTAATTTTTTCTAATAGCGAGAATTTATTTTAAACTTATTTATTCTTACCCACATGCTTCCATCGTTTATGCGTCCAAAGCCAATTTTCAGGTTGTTCTCGAATAGAATCTTCTAAATGTTGCACATATTGATCAACTAATTCATCAACTTCAAAGTCTCGTGCTTTTTCACAAATCAACTTCGTATCAATATGATAATGTCCTCTTTTTTTCTTTTTGATAGATGCAAAAACAATTCTGGCATTAAAAAGATGTGCCATTCTAAAAGGCGTTTTTAAAAAAGGAATCTCTCTGTGGAAAAAGGTTCTCCAAGCAGCATGTTCTATCGCGCCAGGATTTTGATCTGCGATAAAACTTAAGGTAAAAGGACCTTTATTTAAAGCTTGAATATGTTGTTTAAAATGATCTGCCGGAATTAAAGTAGTACCTGTTTTCGATCGAATTTTTAAAAACAAACGATCAAAAGCTTTACTTTTTATGGGCATGTACATGACGCCAAAAGGCTTTGGCGATGAACTTGCAGCAGAATATAAATTTGCTAATTCCCAATTAAATTGATGTCCTAAATAAATTAAGAAAGTCGGCTGCACTCCATCTATCAAACTTAAATCCCCTTCAATATGTTGATTTAATTGTTTGACATTCCAAGACAATGATTTTACAGTTTCTATCCATTGATCCGTAAATCCTTTGTAATATTTCTTAATGATGACTTGAATTTGAGCTTCACTTTTTTCAGGAAATGCATAAGTTAATTGCTCAGTCACAACATCAATTCTGTATTTCAAAACCCGCCTAATAAACCATGAAGCCCCATCACTAAAAACGTATAAAGCGCTTAAAGGAATGAAGGAAATCAATTTCATTAAAGGGTATAAAATATAATAGAGCATGTTTTAAAAATAAATACCAATTCCAAATTCAGCATATTCCGCCACCGATAAATGGGTTTTTAAAATCGCTGATACATACATTCCTTTCAACCAATATTTTTCATTTTCAAACAGATAAATGTGTCCACCTAAACGCTGATAAATAACATTAGAATTTAAATAGTTCTTTTGTAAATATCCACCTAATTGTGTGATTAAACCAAAAGCACCCCATCTGAATTCATGACCTATGTAAATACTATGTTGAGTACTGTGTTTTCTTTCCTGACCTGCATATTCATAAATACTTTTTAAGAAACTGTACACACCTTCGTTATATTCATAATGATAACCTAACTGCACATTTTTAAATGCCCTATAAGGTTGCGACCACATGATTTGAGCGCCTCGAATATTATATGTGGGTCCAAAACTCGGGTATTTTTGTGTCCAAGCGTGCACATATTTAGCATGAATTTGACCTTTTTTCCACCATTGACTCCAGGACCAATCAGGGATAACTTTTTCAGGTCTTTCCACTTCTCCTGAAGGTTGATAAGTGTAAGCCAAATGAAGACTCACATCGTTTAATCCTAAGTTTGGTACAGTGAAAGCAGCATTCGAAACATGTAGAAACTTAAACTTTGCACCAAGCCGATGTTGAGCGTCGTCATCTAAAGCATAATTTATATCAAATTGAATATCACTAAAATTATTTAAATGACTTCCTATCGCTAAGTTTCTTGGATTATTTCTATCGTGAGGTTTCGTCATCCATCCAAAACCCATACCTAAATAAAGCTCTGAGGACCATGAATTCGTTTTAAATACAGGCAATACAATGGTAGGAGAAAGTCCAATGCCTTGTCCTAATAAGGGATTCCGATAATCTATAAAATGCACATTGAATCCGAATTTAGGAAAATGACTTTTTTGATGCCACTCTTTACTTCCATCCGTTTGGTATGCTATATTTAAACTTGCACTATAAGAGTAATCAGAAAATGGGAAATCCATCTTGGTACTGTGCTTTAATGTTTTTCCAGGACCCGCTGAAATTTGATATTGCAGAGCATCTAAAACACTTTTAGCAGTCAGATTTTGATTAGAGAGTAAAAATACTCCTAAACAAAACAACCCATAGATGAAAATTCGTTGAGCATTCATTTAATATAATTTGGAACGAATGATTTTCCATTTATGTAATCGGTAATTAATAGAAACCCTCAATACACCAAAGCCATAAGTCATAGAACGACTAAAGTTAATACTTGATGCTTCTTCAAAATACTTTGTAGGGCAAGTCACCTCTCCGATTTCATAACCCGCCATGAAAATCTGTGACAACATTTCATTATCGAAAATGAAATCGTCATGATTATCATTGTATTTAATATTTCTTAAAACTTCCGCACTAAAAGCTCTGTATCCGGAGTGATATTCACTAAGTTTTTGATTGATTAAAATATTTTGAAATAAAGTCAAGGCTCTATTCGCAATATATTTATAAAGTGGCATGCCTCCTCTTAAAGCTCCTTTTCCAAGAATTCGAGACGCCAAAACTACAGGATATAACTCATCGTGCGCAATGATGTTAACGATAGAAGGAATGAGTTTTGGAGTATATTGATAATCAGGATGCAACATAATAACAATATCTGCACCTAATTCCAAAGCTTTATTATAACATGATTTTTGATTCGCACCATAACCAGAATTTTTCTCATGTTTAATCACATGATCTACGCCTAAACTATTAGCTAATTCCACTGTATTATCAGTACTAAAATCATCTACTAAAACCACTTCATCTACAATATCCATTGGGATTTCGCGTAAGGTTTTCTCTAAAGTTAAAGCAGCATTATAGGCAGGTAGAACGACTACAATCTTTTTATCCAAATACATATATAAACTTCTTATAAAACCTTTAAGTTAGTGACGATTAAGTTACTTGTACATTGCGCCAAAAGTACGTCTTCTTCATTAAATAACCCAACATTCACATAAGATATGCGTTTGCCAACTCGTACAACTTTAGCTCTTGATTGGATTTTTTCACCTGGATCTGCAGCATATAAAAAATCCATCGTTAAATTCACACTGGTATAAAAATGGCCATTGTCTAGACTAAACAAAGCCCAACCAATACACTCATCTGCAATCAAGGTCATCATCCCACCATGTATCTTACCGTATCCATTACACATCTCTTCCCTTACGATTACTTCCATGATCGCAAATCCCTTTTCGACATGAATTAATCTAGGTTTTAAAAAATTCCCAGCTTTTGAAGGGGCATTTTCAATAACATGACCTATTTTTGACTTTAAATACTTTAGACTTCGTTCAAACTCCATTATAATAGCTTAAATTTAACCCACAAAGTTACAATCATTTATTTTCAAGAGATTCAAAATAAAAAACATAATGACCATTACCCAATTGGAATACGTAGTTGCTGTAGCAACTTACAAAAGCTTTGTCGCTGCAGCGGAAAAATGTTTTGTTACACAACCTACTTTGAGCATGCAAATTCTCAAATTAGAACAAGAACTCAACGTAAGAATTTTTGACCGCAGCAAACACCCTATTGTTCCTACAGATATTGGCGTAAAAATCATTAAACAAGCAGAAATATCACTTTCTAATGTCAATAAAATATATGAAATCATTCAACAAAGTCAAGGTTCTATTGAAGGAACTTTCAAAATGGCTGTGATTCCAACTATTGCGCCTTATATTTTACCTAGACTGTTAGAAACACACGCTCAATTACATCCAGAATTAAAAATTGAAGTCTCCGAAATGCAAACGGATGACATCATCGAAAAATTAAAAAAGAATGAAATTGATTGTGCCTTAGTTAGTACACCTTTAGAAGATAATTCCATTAAGGAATATCCATTGTTTTATGAGCCATTAGTGGCCTATTACGGGAAAAATGATCCAGTATTGAAGAAACGAATGATCACTCCCGATGATATTAAAATGGAGGATATTTGGCTATTAAATGAAGGGAATTGTTTGAGAAACCAAGTGATGAATTTATGTTCTAAGCATCTGCAGACTTTACAAAATGACAAACCTTACCGATACGAATCGAGTAATGTAGAAACCTTGAAAAGAATGGTGGATAGAAATGGAGGCTTGACCATTTTACCTGAGTTAGCTACTTTTGAGTTTAGAGAGGAAGACATGGAGCAAATTAGGTATTTTGAAAATCCACAGCCTGCGAGAGAAGTTTCTCTGATTACTAATAAACTTTTTGTAAGAATATCTGTTTTAGAAACACTACAAGTGGAGATATTAAACATTGTTCCTGAATCTATGAGAATCCTTAAAAAGGACAGAAAATTGATGCGTATTCAAGCAGCAAAATTCTAATAGATAAACATGATACCCATATAAAATATAGCTTAACTGCGTTTTATAAGTCTCTTATTTTTTTGTAAATTTGTATAAATAATAAATCGTTAAATTATGAATTTTAAATTAGATCCATTGCCGTATGATTCGGCTTCATTAGAACCACATATTGATCAGAAAACGATGGAAATCCATCATGATCGTCATCATAATGCTTATGTAACTAATCTAAACAAAGCTTTAGAAGGAAATGAAGCAGCTGCTGGTAAGTCATTAGAAGAACTAATGAAAGACATCAGTAAATTAGGCGCAGGAGTAAGAAATAATGGTGGTGGTCATTACAATCACAGTTTGTTTTGGTCAATCCTTTCTGGAGAATCCACTCAACCTTCTGAAAAATTGAAACAAGCAATTGATGCTACATTCGGTAATTTAGAGGCTATGAAAGAAAAAGTTAATCAAGCTGGCGCTACTCGTTTTGGTAGTGGTTGGGCATGGTTAATCGTTAAAAATGGTGAATTAGAAGTTACTTCTACTCCAAACCAAGACAATCCTTTAATGGATGTTGCTGAAGTTAGAGGAACACCAATTTTAGGAATAGACGTATGGGAACATGCTTATTATTTAAAGTATGAAAACAAACGTCCTGATTACTTAAGCGCAGTTTGGAACGTAATCAACTGGGATGAAGTAAGCAAGCGTTACGAAGAAGCTATTAAATAAGTGAATATTATTTAATTTTAATTATATTGCGGAGTAAATCATTTACTCCGCTTTTTTTATGTACAGTATCCAAATTAAAAATGCAAGATTTCATTTACCGATGGGTATTCATAAAGAAGAACATCTGCTAAATAATGAGATTATTTTGAATTTAAAGTTGTCTTATGAATCTCTTCCCGATGGCGTAGATTACATAGATTATACAAAAGTTTATGATATAGCTTCAATGCACATCAAAAAAGCTCCTCCCACATTGGAAGAAGCTTTATATGCTATCAGAGCTGATTTATATCAGCAATATCCTAAATCCTTATTACATATCGAAATTTGTAAAAATGCCCCTCCTATTTTAGGTGAAATAGAAAGTGTTTGTGTTTCGTGGATTGATTAAATATTACATATTCATCAACTCTTCCCCGAAATAATAAATATAAACAATAGAAAATAGCAAACCTATCACTATGGCAGCAATTCCAGAAATCTTAGCTCTTTTTGAGTATAAGTTGGCTTTATCATAATCTTGATTGTTATAAGCTTCTTTAACTTTAACAGAAAAGAAGATTGAAACTAATCCTAAAGGAATACAACCACACAAAAGTGATAATATACTCAACACTAAATAATTTGGTGGCATGGGTTGGGAATGATTCGCAGAAGCGTAACGCCCACGATCTCGTTGACCAAAGGAAGGAGGAGCTAATGGACGAGCTACACGAAGCGCATTAAGCACTTCTGCATCATCTTTAACTTCTATCCATTCTTTCAATCCTTCATACCATATATAAGTTTGTTCATCAATTCCTGCATGGACAAGTTTTTCTAAAGAAACAGGTCCAAATTGTTGACCATTTTTTTCGTAAAAATATAATCGAGGCATATATTAATTCATTTCATTGATTAAAGATCTCACTAATTGAGGGTCTAAACCTTTAAAGTTTCGCATTACTCTACCTAACCATTGTTTATCAGGCACTTCTTCTGATTTTAAAACTGAAATATAATCTTTAATTTCAGCAGGTGTAACTTCTTTAGGTAAAAAAGGAGTCAGTAATTCAATCTCCTTTTCGAAATCTTCGGGTTTGAATTCTTCTAAATTCTTTTTACTTTTTAAAGCATAAGTTTCAATCAGGTCATCATAATCTTGATCTGCTTTACCCTTACCAGTATTATCAACGTCTCCTTTCATGGTAGAATATACACTTAATGCAAATCTATCACTCGCTTTTCTGGCTTGTAATAACAAGTCGCCCAGTAGTTTATATTTTTCTTTCATCATTTTAAATTAGTCGTCTAAATTAAAGCATTTTTACTCATTGTTAAAGGTTTTTTGAAAAAATTCCCTTTAAAATCCTTTACAAACAATAAATTTTGAAATAATCACTTTATATTCTGCAAAAGAATATAAGCAAGAAGTGAGTCTTAATGAATAACATGGTTAGTAAAAAAAGGTTCGACAATCAGAAACAAACCTTAATAACTATCTATTTAATGTAGCGTCTGATAAAAACAAGAGGTCTGACTTTATAAAGCCAAACCTCTTATTCAAATAATAATATTGTTTTAAAACTATCTTTTTAAATTGATTTTAATCTCCATATCCACTAAAGGAAAACCTTCTTGAATTTCAACATCCTCTATTTTCGCATTAATAGTAGCTGAATTTTTATCAGTAGGACTCACTGTTAAAGTGCCTTCAAGTGCCTCGTCTTCTTCATCTTCTTCTTCAAGAATAAATTTAATAGAATAATCATCAATCTTTACATAACTGATTGTATCTCTATAACCTTCATTAGGATCTTCGAGATCTCTTTCAATGATAATCATAGTGTGTTATCAAGGATATTTACCTCCATTTCTCCTGGCTCATAACTATCTTCTTGTGATTCTAATAAAACTCCATTCATATAAATACCTAGAACATTACTCGTTGCGTTCCAAGTCCCTAAGTATTGCTCCGAAGGAGGCGTTGGAGTTGGTTCAGTTTTGTCCTTTTTCTTACATCCTATTGTAAGTAACAATGGCACAGCCAATAAGAAGGCTAATAATTTGAATTTTCTCATAATTTAGATTTTAATAACAGACGAGTTTTATGGAGTAAACCTTAGTTATTAATAAAAAAAAAATGAAGACAAGCAATCGCTCCTCTTCATTAATTACGCTGAAACTTAATCAAACTTAATCTCTTTCCATATATATTTTAGCATATTGGATAGTTCCCAAAAGCTCATCGTCATCATATAACAAATCACCTGCTCCTTCATGATGCTTTAACGTCATGTTTTTACTGGTCAATTTTTCAATTTCTCCTTCAAGAACATCTGTATTAGCAGTATTAGTCAGTGTTAAGTGATTACCATTCAACGTATAATTGAAAGTAAGGAATGGTGTATCATCATCATTCAATGTCACAATTACTTTGTTGTTACTAAAAGTATAATAATAATCATTATCATCAGCTTCATTAACATATGTTGCACTTCCGCTTTGACCTGTAGGAGTGTAATACATAACCGTTTTGTCTAATTCCCACTTTCCTTTAATAAGTTGAGGATAATCTTTGTTGGGATTAGTAGTTTTATCTTTTTTACAACTCAACATAAATAATACGGGTACGATCAACCATAGTAATTTTTTCATAATTTATAATTTATTTTTTATCAAATTTAAAATAAAACACTTCAGCATGTTTTATAAATCCTAGTCTAAGTCAAATGAGTTAGATCTAATATAACAAACAACTATTAAGCTAAAAGGTTTGACTTAATAGAGTTAAAGGATTTGCAAACAAACGGATTACTATCATCTTCTGATCGTAGATACTGAATTGGCTTGTACCTAATTACTCCTCACCATCTGATTAGAAAACTTCTTTACTTTCTTAAAATTTGATGAACGATTTAACGCTTTAATTTCTCCTATCTCTTTCTCCTCTATTTATGGTATAAATTCAAGAAGTGGTCTTTTAAAAATCTTAGTCAAAGTATCGGATAGAAACTGAGTCATGCTCTTAAAAGAAAAAAGGTTTGACTTATTATAGTCAAACCTTTTTTAAATAAATAAATGGTCTTAATTACAGCACAATTATTTTTTCAAATTAACCAATAATTCAACTCGAGCAGGTGGTAAATTCTCATCTATTACAACACCATCTTGGTCAATATTTATCTTTGCTTTTTGCAAGTTTGATTCATCCACATTAAAAGTTGCTTCTAAAGATAACTCCATCTCTTCAACATCCACATTAAATTTAATACTATAGTTGCTGATTTTCGTGTAAGTTTGAGTTTGAACAGAAGTTTCTGTAGCTCCTGGTTCAATGAAAGTTAGTTTTAAAGTATTATCATCATGAACTACTAAAACAAATTCTCCTTCAGCAAGATCTGATTCTTCATTAAGCATTGGCATACCACCAAGTGATACAACATATTTTTGGTCTTCACCATTCCATGTCCCTAGATATTTCTCTTCAGGAACATTAGGTTCTGGTTGTGGCTGAGGATCATTTTTGTCTTTTTTCTTACATCCAACAGTCATCAATAAAGGTACAGCCATTAAGAAGGCCATAAATTTCAATTTTCTCATAATAGTTATTTTTTTAGATAGACGAATTTAATACCAATTTTATTGGGATACTAATTTTTATATTTTATTCTTTATATAGACTAAGATTATAGAACACAACCATATTATGTTTAGCGTGATCATTTTATAAAAAAAGAGTGGATCTAAATATAGACCCACTCTTTTGTATGCTTAAAAAAACCAGATGAAAGCTTTTGGCTTAATCTTCGTCTTCATCAACATAAGTACCTTTTGATCTAGCTACTACTTCATCTTCAATATTCTTAGGAGCTTGCGCGTAATGGCTAAATTCCATAGTTGAAGTAGCTCTACCAGAGGATAGGGAACGTAATTGAGTTACGTAACCAAACATTTCTGACAAAGGAACTTTTGCTTTTATTACTTGTAAGTTATTTCTTGAATCCATACCTTCTAATAATGCACGACGACGGTTTAAGTCACCAGAAACATCACCCATGTATTGATCAGGAGTTAATACTTCAATTTTCATAATTGGTTCTAAAATACACGGCTTAGCTAATTTACTAGCAGCACGGAAAGCTGATTTAGCACACAATTCAAATGCCATTGCATCCGAGTCAACTTGGTGATAAGAACCATCGTAAACTCTTACTCTCATGTTATCTAAAGGATAACCAGCAATGACACCATTATTCATAGAAGATTCGAATCCTTTGATAATTGCAGGGATAAATTCTCTTGGAATAGCACCACCAAAAATATCATTTATGAATTGGAAATTACCTTTATCTTCTTTTAAGAAATCTTCATCAGCAGGTCCGATTTCAATTTGCATATCTGCGAACTTACCTCTACCACCTGATTGTTTCTTATAAACTTCTCTATGAGTAATTTGTTTAGTTAAAGCTTCTTTATATGCAACTTGCGGAGCACCTTGATTTACTTCTACTTTAAATTCTCTTTTCAAACGATCAACAATAATTTCAAGGTGTAATTCACCCATTCCACTTAATACTGTTTGACCTGTATCTTCATCCGTTTTAACACGTAATGTAGGATCTTCTTCTACTAATTTAGAAATCGCTAAGCCCATTTTCTCAATATCAGCTTGCGTCTTAGGTTCAACTGCTACAGAAATTACTGAATCAGGAATGAACATATTTTCTAAAATAATTGGATGCGCTTCGTCACATAAAGTGTCACCAGTTTTAATTTCTTTAAAACCAACTGCTGCTCCAATATCACCTGCTGTAATGAAAGGGATAGGATTTTGCTTATTAGCATGCATCTGCATGATACGACTGATACGCTCACGCTTACCAGAACGTACGTTTAATACGTATGAACCTGCGTCTAACTTACCAGAATAAGCTCTAAAGAATGCCAAACGTCCTACGAAAGGATCTGTCATAATTTTAAAAGCTAATGCTGCAAATGGTTCTGTAACTTCAGGTTTTCTTTGAATTTCTTCACCAGAATCAGGATGGGTACCTGTGATAGCACCAACATCGATTGGAGAAGGTAAGTATCTAACTACACAGTCTAATACTTTCTGAACACCTTTATTACGGTATGAAGAACCACATAACATAGGAATAATACTTAAGTCGATCGTAGCTTTACGAATCGCTTCATGTACTTCTTCTTCTGTAATAGTATCTGGGTTTTCAAAGAACTTTTCTAATAAAGCTTCGTCATAATCTGCTACAGCTTCAATCAAATGTTGATGCCAAGTTTCTACGTCTTCAAGCATATCAGCAGGGATTTCAACTTCTTTGTATGTCATACCAAAAGTCTCATCGTCCCAAACCATTGCTTTCTTAGTAATCAAGTCAACCACTCCTTTGAAGTCATCTTCAGAACCGATTGGTAATTGCAATGGAACTGCATTAGCACCTAGCATTTCAATTACTTGATTTACTACTCCAAGGAAGTCAGCTCCAATACGATCCATCTTATTAACGAATCCTATACGAGGAACTTTATAACGATTGGCTTGTCTCCAAACAGTTTCAGATTGAGGTTCAACTCCATCAGCTGCTGAAAACAAAGCTACTAATCCATCCAAAACACGCATTGAACGCTCTACTTCTACAGTAAAGTCAACGTGACCTGGTGTATCAATAATATTAAATTTATAGTCTTCAGTGTCAGAAGTAGGCTCTCCGTTGTTAGTTGGAAACTTCCAATAACAAGTTACTGCTGCAGAAGTAATAGTAATACCTCTTTCCTTTTCCTGACTCATCCAGTCCGTAGTAGAACCACCATCATGAGTTTCACCTAATTTGTGATTAACACCTGTATAGAATAAAATTCGTTCTGTGGTTGTAGTTTTACCCGCATCAATATGTGCGGCAATTCCAAAATTTCGCTGCAAGCGTAAGTCTGACATGAATATAAAATTAATTTAAGTTAATTTAAGGATGCAAAGGTAAACAAAATTTATTAATCTTTGAAAGCATTTAAATAAAATTCGTTTTTTTTTATGTTTTATAAGCTTCTTTAATGTACTCACGCGCTTAGACAACCCATGATTTGAGTTTAAAATCTTAAGACCATAGCAATATTTGAATTTATTACTTACTTTTACATTGTACATCAATATATAATTTTTATACATGAGTCATCAATTATTAAAAGGAAAAAAAGGAATTATATTCGGTGCTTTAGACGAAAAGTCAATTGCATGGCAAGTAGCACTTAAAGCAGTAGAGCAAGGTGCGGATATAGTTTTATCTAATGCGCCAGTAGCATTAAGAATGGGGAAAATTTCAGAACTCTCTGCGCTTTGTAACAATGCACCAGTAATTGCTGCAGACGCTACAAGTGTGGAAGATTTAAAACAACTCTTTGAAGAAACTACTACTCATTTTGGTGGGAAAATAGATTTTGTTTTACATTCTATCGGAATGTCTCCGAATGTTAGAAAAAACATTCCATATACTAAGACCAACTATAATAATTTCATCAAATCATTAGATGTTTCTGCTTTATCATTTCATAAAGTATTACAAACAGCTTATGAATTAGATGCAATTAACGAATGGGGATCTGTACTTGCGTTAAGTTATATCGCTGCGCAAAGAAGTTTCCCTAAATATAATGACATGGCTGACGCTAAAGCATTATTGGAAAGTATAGCGCGTAGTTTCGGACAGTTTTATGGAAAAGAAAAGAAAGTAAGAGTCAATACAATTTCTCAATCTCCTACCGTTACTACTGCCGGTTCTGGTGTAGATGGCTTTGATGCATTCTTTAATTATGCAGAAAGAATGTCTCCATTAGGAAATGCTGATTCAGCAAGTTGTGCAGATTACTGTATTTCATTATTCAGTGATTTCACACGTATGGTGACGATGCAAAATTTATTCCATGACGGTGGATTCTCTTCTGTAGGAATTAGCAATGAAATCATTGATCAAATGCAACCAGAATAATTTAAAAAAACAAAAAGGTATTCATGAAGAAAAAGCATTTCAAATCTATTGTATTAGGATCTTTATGTTCTTTAATATTAAGCACAGGCGTGTCTTTGCAAAAAGTTCATGCACAAGTGACTGGAGGACAAAATGCTTTTTCTTATTTATTGTTACCTGCAGGTACTCAAAATGCTGGTCTGGGAGGTATTTTACCCACAATGATTGATAAACAAAGTGAAATGGTGCGTCAAAACCCTGCTTTGCTACAAGCTTATCATCATAATGACTTTATGGTTTCTTATAGTCAATGGGCATCTTCTATCAAACAAACGAATCTTCAATACGCTTATAGACTCCCTAGATTGAAAACAAATTTCAGTTTGGGATTGCAACATTTGGACTATGGTAATATGAACGAAACCAATGAAAATGGTGAAGTTTTAGGCCATTTTAAAGCTCAAGATTTCGCATTATATATGAGTGCATCGCGACAGTATTTAGAGCGTTGGACTTATGGAGCTACTTTAAAGTGGGCAGTTTCTAATCTAGGAAATACTACAAGTTTGGCTGCTTTAATGGATGTAGGTATTAATTATACCAGTAAAGATACCTTATGGCAGTTTGGCTTGGTCGCTAAAAATATGGGCATTCAATTAAAGAAATATGATGCCCATCAGTCTTCTGAACCATTACCCTTTGACTTACAAATAGGTATTGCTAAAAGATTAGAGAATTTACCTTTAACGATTTTTGCTTCTGCACATCATTTATATGCATGGGATATAAGATATAATAATCCAGCTGATAAAATTTCCAACATCTTTGACGACGAACCTGAAAAAGAACCCAGTTACTTTGCAGATAAGTTATTTCGTCATTTCAATTTTGGAGCGCAGTTGCATATTGCCAAAAGAATTCATTTAAATGTAGGATATAATCATTTAAGAAGAGCTGAGTTAGGTAATGAAGTGGCTATGGGTCTTTCTGGATTTAGTTTTGGAGCGCAAATCCGTTTACATAAATTCAATTTGGGGTATGCTTTAGTACATCATTCTATTGCAGGTCCGATACATGAATTTGGATTGAATCTTAAATTAAGTGATTACTTTTTAATCGGTGCCAAAACTGAACCTTGGCATTGGAAACAATAAATTTTAAGTTTAAAACCATTATAATTATATACAACATGAAGAATAAAGGTCCTGTTTCAGAGTTTATAACCCATCATTATCGTCATTTCAATGCAGCTTCTTTAGTAGATGCAGCTAAAGGATATGAAAAACACTTGGACGAAGGTGGTAAAATGTTAGTTTCTTTAGCTGGTGCGATGAGCACTGCTGAGTTAGGTATTTCTTTAGCTGAAATGATCAGACAAGATAAGATTCATATGATTTCTTGTACTGGAGCTAACTTAGAAGAAGATTTAATGAATTTAGTAGCTCATTCTCATTATAAAAGAATTCCAAATTATAGAGACTTAACACCTCAAGATGAATGGGATTTAGTTCAGAATCATTATAATCGTGTAACGGATACTTGTATTCCTGAGGAAGAAGCTTTTAGAAAACTTCAACATCATTTAGAGAAAGTTTGGAAAAAAGCTGAAGCTGCAGGGGAACGTTATTTTCCACATGAATATTTATATCAAATTTTATTAAGTGGAGATTTAGAAGCTGATTATGACATTGATCCTAAAAACTCATGGATGTTGGCAGCAGCAGAAAAAAATATTCCTATTGTAGTTCCAGGATGGGAAGATAGTACTTGTGGTAATATTTTTGCTAGTTATATTATTAAGGGTGAACTAAAGCCAAGCACGGTTAAAAGTGGTATTGAATATATGGTTTGGTTGACCGAGCTTTACCGTGAAATCAGTCCTGGACCAGGTGTTGGATTTTTTCAAATAGGTGGTGGTATCGCCGGAGATTTCCCTATTTGTGTGGTTCCGATGATGTATCAAGATTTAGAGTGGGAAGATGTTCCTTATTGGCAATATTTCTGTCAAATTTCTGACTCTACCACAAGTTATGGTTCGTATTCTGGAGCAATTCCTAATGAGAAAATCACATGGGGTAAATTAGAGGTTGACACCCCTTCCTATGTTATTGAAAGTGATGCGACCATTGTTGCTCCTCTTGTTTTTGCATATGTCTTAGGTTGGTAATCAATTATAAAACATCATATTAAAAAAGGCTTCTCATTATTTGAGGAGCCTTTTTTTAATGTTGGGAAATGAGATAAATATTTTGGGTATCAGGTTTTGATTACATGCTGTGTAATGACTTTGTTGTTATATTTCTAATTTCATTAGTCTTCTTCAACATATACATAACCTAGTTGTCTAGATTCAAATTTTTTAATTTCTAATTGAACACTCGAGTGGTGTACCAATTCACTGAAACCACGAAAAATGTAACTTATGGTAAAGGATAGAAATAACATTCCAATGGAATAAATCATTATTTCTTCTGATTCAAAGATTCCATGAATAAACATAAATATCGAAATAGCGAACCCTATTACCATAATTATATTGCTGAACGTTCTTAGTCTTTTCCCAGTTTTTGATGGTTTAATTTTAATTCTTTCCATTTTAATTCATTTTAGTTTATAAATCAATACAACATACAAAACTTTTAAAAAATATTTCATTTTATATGAACAAAAGCTCTCAAACACTAAATGCACAAATCATACCTATTTAAAGATGAAAAGAGAAATCCATCTAACGATTTTGTAAGATTACATTTCATAAAATAAAAAGTGCGACAGCTATCATTGCTGTCGCACTTTCCATTGGATATTAACCACATTGTTTAAAAGAAAACAATTACTTAATCAATATCTTATGGGTAAGGATTTCATTATTGTTTGTTGTAATTTTCAACATGTAAATTCCTGGCACCCAATCATTCACTTTTACATTTATCTTAGAAAGTGCATTTATAGCTATCGATTCCACTACTCTACCTTCCATATTAATCACTTCTACCTGATTCATTAATTCATGATTATTCAATTCTATAGTAAAGTGATCTTTAACTGGATTAGGATAAATGCTTACTATACTTTCGTCTAATTCATTGATTCCAATAGATCCATCTACATCAAGCGTCTTTGAATCATCATCATTATTACAAGCTCCAACGGCAGTTAAAGTAATCGTATAAGTTCCGTCAGCACCATATTGATGTGTAACAATTTCACCTGTTCCTGAATTCCCATCTCCAAAATCCCATAGGTACTCTTCAACATCAATGGGGTTGTTTGCAGCAAATTCAAATATTCTATTATCAGCGTCAATTACTTCTGTAACAAAGCCTTGTATTGATGTAACGCGATTATCTTTAACAATATCTACAGTGTCAGTAAATTCACAACCATTGTTGGAAACGGTTAAAATATATTGACCACCATCAATAATTGAGATAGTAGGCGTTGTTGCACCATTACTCCAAGAATAGTCTGTAATGTTTGAAGTTCCATAATCTGGACTAACCGTTAATGGAAACTCAGTATGACAAATAGGCTCGCTATAATCTGCAAAATCAAAATTTGGTGTTTCATTAATCGTAGCAGTTATAGGAACTCTACTATCTGTGCACACTTCTGAGGAACCACCAATAGAACTGATATTGATATCATAAAACCAATAGTAAACAACTGATGTTTCTGAGTTTAAACTTTGCGAACCACTTGTCAGTGTCATCAATGGAGTTGCATAAGGGTAATTGGTATTACCTATATTTTGAGATCCGATGTTTGTAATTCCAGTGTGACTCTGTCCTAAAAGATAGTCACCTGGATCTAACTCAATATCCAAAGGTAAAAACACTTTAGAACCTGTATATCCTGTTCCACTAACATTAATAGGTCCTACTTGCTCCACAATTGCATTGTTATTATTTCTATCTCTAATTATGATAGTAATCGTACCCGTACCTAAAGGATACACAGCTAAGGAGTCTAAAGTCATTTCTTCATGAACGGTGAAATTAATTCCCCAATGATCAATATTGGTTGCCCAATTTCGATCTGGAACTAAGTTGTCATTTATAACATAAGACTGTGTAGGTCCACCCACTCCTGAAGTCTCTCCTTCTAAATAATAAGTAGTGGATTGTGTTAAGTTTGGTGTGGTAAATGTTGATCCTTCATGCAATAAGTTACCTGCAGTACTTGCATCATACCATTTAATGGTAACATCATTGGCTGCAGCAGCTGATAAATCAACAGTTCCTGCATCACAACGTTCTCCATGAGTTGGAGTAATCTGACAAATTGGAGGTTGACCTAATGCCATTCCACTAATTACTAAAGAGGATAATAATAAGTAGGCTTTTTTCATAGTTTAAAATAATTTAAAAGATTGTAGCAACAATATAAAGAATCTAAATAAGGAAATGAAACGATTTAACAAATAAAATTAAAAATCATCTGTTGCATTTAATTCATCTTTTTATGATATCCTATGACTAAATCTCTTTCGAAAGCTCACTATAAGTACTCCGAAAAACATTTGCTAAAATAAAAATTCCTGTACTAATTTTAAACACAGGAATTTTATATTTTTATTAAAGTATAATCGATTACTTACATTTTGCTAAAATATCGTTAGCTATTTTTGTAGCAGCATCTAAATTCTTTTGTGGATCTTCATCTATTTTAACCTCTAAATAAAATTTAGTATTTCCATATAAAACGGACATTTCTAAACCCCACATATCATTCCATTTCCAATAAGCACTTTGACCAACTTGATCAACTTTTTTATATTTGGATTTCATTCTTGTTTCCAACAATTTTCTAGAGGTTTCTAGCATTTCCGGATTATCCTTGTATTCTTTCTTTAAATTTTCAAACAGTTTGTCAAATTCATCTTTTCCCATAGGATCATAACCTCTGTTGAAAAGTTGTACAAAATCATCACTTTTATAAGTCTTTAAATCATCCGAGTCATAAAAGCTTAATTTGGTCATCGACACCTTGTTCATATCAGGATGTTCAATTTCCATATTATTAATTTTAGTCACTAAATCAGGTCGATTACTCTTCCATCTATAGATAACACTACCATAAGTTTTATTATTCAAATCCTGTTCTGTTTCCAAAGTACTTTCATCGACAGCAACATGTTTCTTTACATCATCTAAAGTCAAAATACGAGTGTAATCATAATCATAACTCATTAAGCAATCTTTGCTTGCTTTACTGCTGGATTTACTCCCAGTTTTTGATCCATCACCTGAACAAGAAGCCATTATTAAAAGACCAACTATTAATGCACTAAAATTAAAAAACTTCATCATTATTATCAATTTTTAATATTAAACAAATATCTATTGAAAGTAAAGATAATTTTTTTTAAATCATTTGCAATAAACGCAGCACTTATTATTAAGATTATTATATGAATCGTAAAAATCATCATAATAGCACTTTATCAAGTGCTATTTTTCTACATAAGAAACCTTTCCATTTTCAATAATAGCAGGTGAGGTATAAGGATGTTCTTGAGCATTTTTCAATCCCATAATATGAATCACCTCCCAACCTTTAGCTTTTAAATCATCTGAAATCATAGAACGATGACAGGACCACCACACTGCTTCTGAGCACATATAAGCTGTTGTTTTTTGCAGCGCAATATCTTGTAAAAGCTGAACGCCTTCTGCAAATTCATCCGTTTCCATGTAATCCGCATATCCTCTAAATGAATCTAATCTCCAACGTGTGTTTTTAGAATCCTTGTGTACTTTTCTTCTGCCTCCTAAAGCTTCTATGTGATGATATTCCATGCCATTATTTTCAATCGTTTCTTGTAATGCTTCTTGATTGAAATGAGGGAATTTTCTAGATCCAGGATAACGACGAACATCTACTAAAACTTCGATTTCAAATTCGGATAATAATTCCAAAAACTCATCAATTGCTCGAGTGGAATGCCCTATAGTATATATGGTATCAATATTTTTCATCTTTTCTCATTTTAAACCTTTCAATGCTTTTACGTATTTATCGATATATATATGTCTTTCTTTAAATTTATATTGTTGAATGTAGCGAGGGTGCTCTAAAATGGTCATTTTATTAAATAGCTGACCTTGTTCATTTAATTTTTTTATAAATCCTGCATTCTTTACACCTAAAACGATGACTACTGATCGATTTAAACCAAAATCAAATTGTTTACTTAAAAATTCAATCATAAAACCATTCAAACTGTTAAATAATTCAGACGTGTCATAATAATTGGCGTTCAAGATCTTTCCGTCTTTCTTTTGTCGAACTAAAGCTAATGGTAATGGAGAATTGATATAAAAATCTTGATAAAATAAATCCACTCCACCATAAGCATCAATCATGTCATAATAAAAAACAGATGACACCTCATGTGTACGCGCAGATTCCATTTCGATACCACAAAACTCTTCTAAACGTTTAGTATCTGTAAAAGGAATTCCTGTAATAGCTGCACCATGTCGACTAGGATTAATTCCAATGATAAATTTCCGAGAACGAGTATCATTATAAAAACGTTCATAAAACTGTTGCATGACTTTCACCGTTTCAGGATGATGTTCAAAAGGGTTTATCACGCTAAAGTCAGGTGGTAATACACCTGTATATTTAATATTTTTATTGAATTCAATTATTTTTTCAGCAAAAGTTTGGATCATGATTTCATTCTATTTTGATTTAATTTTAGGCTAACATTAAAGTTTTTATATTCAATCTTAATGAATTGAAATTTTAATATTTATATTTACAATTATATTTCACTTATATTCTGTTGATTATGAAAAAGTCATTACTCTTATATTTTATCTTGTTTTTTGCTTTTACGCAAATTTTCGCTCAAGAAGGCAATAATGTCATTAAAGCCAATGTGATTCCGTTAGCGGTAGGTAGTCCTACCTTAGAATATGAAAGAATAATCACTAATAAAATAACAATAAATACTTCAATTAGTTGGAGGCCGAAAAGCAATTTCCCATATCAGTCTCGTATTGAATCACTTATGGACATTGATGATCAAGACGGTATCTTAAATAATTTAAAATATGGTCAATTTTCGATTACACCTGAAATGAGATTATATACAAGAGGTGACGCTTCAAAAGGATTTTATATCGCACCCTATTTGAAATATTCTAGATTTAATATTGGGATTGAAGTACCTTATAGTGATCTTGATCAAGACTCTAATTCGGATGAAATCATTAAATTGTCAGGTGGGATGAATGCCTTTACTATTGGTTTTGGAATAGGAAAACAATGGCATTTAGGAAAAGGTATTTATTTAGATTGGCGAATTATTGGTGTGGGTTTTGGATTTGAAAACACAGCAATTGCTGGAAATAAAGGCATGGATTTACAAGAGCAACAAGACTTAAAAGAAATATTAAACGATTTCGAAATTCCTTTTATTGATTTCGACTATCATGTAGATACACATGGTGCAAAAGTGAATTTTAAAAGTCCGTTTGCAACTTTGAGAACAGGTTTATCGATTGGTTATCGTTTTTAAAAACCTAATTGAGCTCGACCTTCAGCAGACAACATATCAAAGTTCCATTCAGGTTCCCAAACGACTTCAATCTCTGTAGGATAATCAGGATAAGCTATTTCTAAAGCATTTTTCACACCCATTTTAATAGAATCACCTAAAGGACAAGCTTTAGTGGAAAACGTCATCGTAATAATGATTTTTTCGTCCTTGATAAAATCCACGCCATAAACTAAACCCATGTCTATAATATTGATGAACAACTCAGGGTCCATCACATTATACAAGGCAGTTACGATATTCATTTTATCCTGATAATAAGGATCATCAATGGCTATTTCCAACATCTATCTTTGTTTTATGAGTCAATATTTTAACTACATTTATTACGTAAAACAAGGGAACAAAAATCCATATGCCTAAAGCAATTTTTAAAAACAAGGGTTGTTCTACGATTAAACTTAAAGCTAAAACATAAATCGCAATCACAAAAAACCAAAACTGTATTTTTAGCATGCGTGCATTATATAAATCCTTAGGCATTGGAATTTTACCCTTTCCATGCAAGTTTTTATAGTGATTATTCCAAACAATAAAAGGTAAGGTTTTAAAAGTCATTCCTAAAATTAATGAACTTATCCATCCCATAAATAAAAACACGCCATAAACAAAAGTCCATTTCATGTTTACTCCAAAATAAACAAAAGGAATAAACGCAATAGCTACTATCAGAAAAATCAAACTCCATAAGGAATGACTCATAGGAATATCAATCTTTTTCTTGAGACGTTTTTTATAAACATCGATGATATATAATAACCAACAAATAATGCCCGCTCCGATTAACGCCCCATAAATTAAAGAACGATAAGTGATTGCTTCCAAATATCCATCTAATAAAAAGAGTAATAGTCCTGCATTTTGAAGGATAAAACACGCTTTGATTAAATGATTTTTAGTGGATTTTCCTAATAAAAACATAGGTACTAATCGAATGCTCACACCTGTAATCAATTGTAAAAACCAACCTGCTAAACCAGCATGTGCGTGCAGTTTTAAAATCTCTAAATGATTGCTTTTGAAAAAAGGATACTTGAAGTTAATTGATAAAAGTAAACCAATCACTACCGTTGTTATCAACCAAAGTGCGGAGGAAAACAAAAATAGTCTTTCCCATGAAAACAAAGTAAATATCCGAATGGTTTTGAGGACATTATAGCTATAAAGTAAAGCTGCTATTAAAATGAGCGCCCCACCTAAAATCAAATGCCAATCCATGATGAAAAACCAAAAGGAATAAGCAATTAAAACCGTCCCTAAGGTTAAGAAGCAATAGGAGATTAAAGCTAAAGTTGAACTGTATAAATTTTGTTCACTTATGACAGGAATAAGTTGATAAGCAGCTCCAAAGATAGTCATCGTGCCCCAACCTAATGCAGCTATGTGAACTACTGCTAATAAATGTGCATTAAAATAATGAACATCAAAAACGCTTTCTGATAAAAACAAAAGCACACTCCATATCAAAAAGAAAGCCGCTGATGTTGCATAAAATGGTAATACAGCATAATTCTTAGGAGCATTTCCAATGTTTTGTATTGACATAGCTAATTAAAATAATCGTTTTATCATTTTGCTTTTTCAATCATTAATTTAATTTCATTTTCATCCACAGTCCATATATGAATTACAAAATCTCTGCTTTCTAACTCTTCTAAAAGATAAATTGGTATTCTTTTGTGATGCACATAAAGAAGTTGATCGTCTTTTAAAGTTTCTAAAACTTCTAAAATGCGCTGCATCGGTCCAGGCATTTCTAAATGTCGAACATCTATTTCTTGGGTTTGCGCTTCGGAGAAAGTAGATTGATGTGCTAAGAAATCTTCTTGGGAAACTTTAAATATTTTCAAGCCATCGGAAGTATCTTTCTTTTTAGAAACTTCCTGAGTTTTATAGAAGAAAGTATGATATTCTTTTTCGTTTTTTGTTGAAGTGTAAGTGAGCACACTCTCTTTTTCTAAAAGATGAATTAAAGGAGTAGGAATAAAAGTATTGATGATACAAAGTGCATTTCCTTTTTCCACTGTCTTGAATTTCTTCATGATTTCTTTGAGTGGATCTTCATTATCTGCCAACATTTCTCTGACATCAAATACTAAAATCTGCTCCTTTTTTAAGGATACTAACCAAGATGGTTTTGTTTCTTGATTTTCTTCAGTCTCAAATGAAGTCTTTTCAAATTCAAAACCTAAAGGCGTCAATGCTTGAGCAAATGCATCTACAGTTGTTTTTCCAATGGATGCCGCTTCCGCAATAGTCACTCTTGAGGCCATTAATTTACGAAGCACTGGATTTCTAAGTTTTTTAAAAGGTTTAGAAAGTGCTGCAATAGCTTCAATACTATCTTTATTAGCTTTTATGAGTTCCGATATTTTAGTATCCTTATTGATTTTCATAGCTTATTTTTTGGTGTCCCAAAACTCATCCTCATAATCATCTTGTAAAGGTTCTGGTTGCATTTCAAGTAATTCATGTTCAATTTTTTTCAATTGTTCAGGCGTTAGGATTTTTTCTAAATGAGGAAAAAGATCACGCTCTTCAAAACGAACATGTGCTGTAATTAATTCTGATAATGCGGTCAGTTCTTTTGAAATATCATCCTCTCTATTCCAATCACTTAAACCGTCAATTATTTTATAAACCTCTTGATGTTCTTTTAAAGCTCGATCAACTAATTCATCATTATGTATTGCAAATAAAACCTCTTCTTCTTGTTTGAAATGCATTACCGTATGTTCGTTCCAAAAATGAAAAACATAATCCATGATTCGTTCTTGATCAATGCCTAATGCTAAACCTCTTTTCACTTTCCATGCAAACAAAAGACTAAAATGGTGTTCACGAGATAAAGTCACAATATGTTCACTGCGTTTAATAGGTGGTTTACTCATAATTTAATACAAAATTTATTTAACAATAATAACTTCAATAATGTAAGCCAATTAGAGGAAATTTTTCATTGCTTTTCCTTAATTTTACTTCAAATACTAAGGTACAATTTTATTAGACTCAATTAAGGATATTCTAATCTTTTAATAAAGTACTGCTTCTTTCACAAATGCTGTACCTCCGTAATATATATTACCAACAAGTATTGAAAAATTGAGGAACTTGCAAGTCTTATATAGGAAAACATGCTCCTATAAAAAATTGTATCTTTATTTTATGCTAATTAAGCAAGAATAAAACCTAAAACAACAACAGAAATTATAATATTATGTTTAGTATATTTTCAAGAAAAAAGAAAGATAAAGTTGCTGATAAACCACAAACAATGTGGCATCAAATTCAAAAAACGGAAGAGTTAGATGAATTAATCAAACAGTCTCGTGAAAAACCAATGGTAATATTTAAGCATTCTACCCGATGCGGCGTAAGCAGTATGGCTTTAAATATGTTCAACAGTGATTTGAAAGATTCAGAAAACTATCATTTATACATTTTAGATATTTTGTCTTTTAGAGACGTATCTACAGCTATTGGAAATAAATTCAATGTTTTTCATCAAAGTCCACAACTGATTATATTACGAAATGGGAAAGTCGTACATCATAGCTCTCATCATGCCATTAATGCAGGAGTGTTAGAGGAATTTGTTTAAAGTTACATTTCAAGAAGTTTCAACCACATAAAAAAACAGTACTCCTCTGTAATAGATAAGTACTGTTTTTGTTTTATATAGGTTTTAGGATTTCACAAATCATTTCGCTTCTTATAAGCCGCTCTCGTTTTTGCAGTTTGAATACCTCTTTCAATCATGAGTTTAGCCATGACGTAACCAGAAGACAAGCCGTCTTTATTCCATTTCAAGCCTTCTTTTATTTTCTCTTCAGAAACGTCCATTCGATATAAAATATTAATCAATTTCGAAAAGTCGTAATCGATTAAATACTCCACATATTTCGCTAAGGCTTCAAATTTTTCTTCATCAGAGCTATGCTTTAAAATTTCATTTTCAATCTCCAATTGAGTAGCCACTATTTGTAAAGACGCTTGTTCTATCTCATCCATATTGTACATATATTTTGTTATAGTGTATGATGCTAATCCTTTAAAAATAAATGCACTTCAGCATTGTATTATTTAATATTAATAACAACCATCAAGATAGTAGTGCAGATTGCGTTTTATTTATTTTTTAAAAAAAGTATTGCGATTATAATAAAACCAATCCCAGTTAGTGTTGGAGGAATAATATCTGCTTTTATACCTAAAACTATCATTACGATAGCAATAATCATGAGTAGTAGTATAAGGAGTTGTTTCATAATTTAATATTGAGTTTGTAGTTTTTGATACAAGTGATACAAGACTTTACATCCGCTTTTTAATTTTACAACAAAAAACAATACGTATCCTGCTAATTTATGTGTTTCTAAAAAGAAGAAAGATAAATGAACTTCTTTATTTTTGAAATAAAATCCCAAAAACTTATAGAAGCCGATATCTTTCAAAGAAATTAAAAGGAAAAACTTTAATGTATCATTTCAATTTGAAAATCAATCAAATTTCAACTGGAATATTATATACACTTTTTAGAAAATGGTTAAAGAGTAAATATTGAAAAATATTGATTGCTAAGTAAGTGGATTTTTATTGTTTTAGATTTACGGAAAGCGTGACCATGTGACCAAGATTGCACTTACGATGATATTAGTTTTAGTCTTGAACAGGTAGGGATGATTAGATTTAATTTTTACATATTTCATGAAAACATTTCACAGATTATCGTGAAAAACGCAGAAATCAGAAAAGACATAAAAAAAGGGATAAGTCAATTTATATTAACTTATCCCTAAAAAGTGATCCCGCTGGGATTCGAACCCAGGGCCCATACATTAAAAGTGTATTGCTCTACCAGCTGAGCTACGGAATCGACCCTTAAAAAAATAAAAAAAGAACTTAAAAAACTGTGATCCCGCTGGGATTCGAACCCAGGGCCCATACATTAAAAGTGTATTGCTCTACCAGCTGAGCTACGGAATCAACCCTATAAATAGGCCGACAGTCAAACTATCGGATTGCAAAGGTAAAAGCCTTCAATTAACTTTCCAAATCTTTTACTGATAATCTTTAAATATTTCTATTCTTAATGAGTTTCACGCGTAATTTGGATGATTTTCTAACGCATGAAATTCTGTATCTTTGCAATAATATAAAAACAAGTTCATAATTCTCAATAATATGATAAACATTCACTCTTTTTCTTTTAATCCTTTTCAGGAAAACACCTATGTGTTAAGTAATGAACGAAATGAGGCCTTAATCATCGATCCGGGAATGTATGGTCAAGCTGAAGTTCAACATCTCATCGCATTCCTCGAAAAAAAGAACTTAAAACCTATTAAAATCATTAATACACATGCTCACATAGATCATATCTTAGGCGTGGACGCTGTAAAAGGCAAATACAATATCCCATTCGCATTACATAAAAATGAGGAATTAGTCTTGGAATCAGGACCTTTATCGGCAAGTGCGTATGGTCTGAATTTTAAAATCTCACCTATAATCGACGAATTTATGGAAGAAGGTGAAATCATCAACTTTGGAGATAGTGAAATTCATTGTTTATTTACGCCAGGTCATTCTCCAGGAAGTATTTCTTTTTATTTACCTAAAGAAGGCATTTTAGTGGCAGGTGACACTTTGTTTAATGGCAGTATTGGCAGAACTGATTTGCCAGGCGGCGATCATGATACATTACTAAACAAGATTCGTACAGAACTCTATACATTACCAGAAAATACAGTGGTATACCCTGGACATGGACCTGTTACACAAATCGGACATGAGAAGAAATCCAATCCATTTGTAAAGGGCTAAGGCATTCATCTGAATTCTCAAAGAATCTTCTTATTTTCGCAAGACTATGGCGAAGAAGAAAAATGAAACTCCGTTAATGAAACAGCATCGGGAGATTAAAAGTAAATATCCTGATGCTATTTTGTTATTTAGAGTAGGTGATTTTTATGAAACCTTTGAAGGAGATGCCATTATTGCCTCCAAAGTCTTAGGTATTACGCTGACGCAAAGAAGTAGTAAAGAGAAAACCTCTCCTCAAATGGCAGGATTTCCACACCATTCTCTCGAAACATATTTACATAAGTTAGTAAAAGCAGGATACCGTGTGGCCATTTGTGATCAATTAGAAGATCCCAAAGAAGCCAAAGGAATTATCAAAAGAGGCGTTACGGAAGTAGTCACACCTGGTGTCGCACTTAATGATAAACTTTTAGACAGAAGCAGTAACAACTTCTTATGTGCACTGCATTTAACAGACGCTATTCACGGCATTTCTTTTTTAGATATTTCCACAGGAGAATGTTTTATAGCAGAAGGCTCTACAGAGTACATGGATAAACTCCTACAAAGTTTCCAACCTTCTGAAATCCTTATCAACAGAGATAAAAAAGCTTTCTTCCAAGAACATTTAGACCAAAAATACTATGTCTTCACATTAGAAGATTGGATTTTCAAATATCATTATGGTTATGAAACCTTAGTGCGACATTTTGATACACAATCTCTCAAAGGTTTTGGAATCGAAGATTGGAAATTTGGTGTGACTGCAGCTGGTGCAGCATTACATTATTTAAAAGACACGCAACACGATCAAATCCAACATATCCGTTCTGTTCAGCAAGTCATAGAACATGATTTCTTATGGATGGATCGATTTACCATCCGAAATTTAGAACTTTTACAAAGTCAATATGCAGAAGGCACTTCTTTATTAGAAGTGATTGATCAAACCATTACAGGAATGGGTGCAAGGCTACTGAAGAGATGGTTGTTATTTCCTTTGAATGATATCAAAGCCATCGAACAAAGACATCATAAAGTGGCCAACCTTAAAGATTCTCCCGCTTTATTAGCTTCTTCAAGAGATTTATTAAAACAAATAGGAGACTTAGAACGATTAAGCGCTAAAATCCCTTTAAAAAGAGCGAATCCAAGAGAATTAGTCCTCTTGAAAAATACGCTACTTCGATTTGAGGATTTGATTGTTTTAATCGAAGAATCTAAAATGGAAAACAAGGAAGATTTCTTAGCAGAGTTTAAAAAACTAAAAGAAAATAACCTTCCTATCGTTGCATTGATTGAGAAATACTTAAATGAAGATGCGCCGGTGGCTTTAAATAAAGGTCCGGTAATCAAAAAAGGATTTCACACGGAGTTAGATGACCTCAGAAGTATTTATTATGAAAGCAAAGAATACCTACAATCTTTACAAAATAGTGAAATAGAAAAGACTGGAATACCATCTTTAAAAATAGGCTTTAATAATGTTTTCGGATACTACTTGGAAGTAACTAATACGCATAAAGATAAAGTTCCTGAAGAATGGGTGAGAAAACAAACGTTGACCACAGCAGAGCGATATATTACTCCTGAATTAAAGAAATATGAAGAGAAAATATTAGGTGCAGAAGATAAAATAGCTTTTTGGGAACATAAACTATATAACGAGCTCAACGATGAATTAATTCCTTTTTTAGCTAACATTCAACAAACCGCTCAATCCATTGCAATATTTGATTGTATTGCTGGTTTGACATATTTAGCGATTGATAGAGATTACACCCGTCCTCAAATGACTACAGATAAAATTCTGGACATTAAAGACGGTCGCCATCCTGTGATTGAAGCAAATTTAGCCTTAGGAGATTCCTACATCAAAAACGATACTTTATTAGATCCAGATAGTCAACAAATCATCATTCTGACAGGACCTAATATGAGTGGTAAGTCTGCTTTATTGAGACAAACTGCTTTGATTTGTTTGTTAGCACATATGGGAAGTTTTATTCCTGCAAGTAGTGCGACAATTGGGTTGACTGATAAGATTTTCACTCGTGTTGGCGCTTCAGATAATTTAAGTGGTGGAGAATCTACTTTCATGGTAGAAATGAATGAAACGGCAAGTATTATCAATAACCTTAGCGACAGAAGTTTAATCATATTAGATGAAATTGGACGTGGAACCAGTACTTATGATGGGATTTCTTTGGCTTGGTCGATTGTAGAGTTTTTACAAGCGCACCCTACTCGACCTAAAACATTATTTGCAACACATTATCACGAATTGAATGAATTAGAAGAACAGTTTGACAGGGTTAAAAACTTTCACATCAGCCATAAAGAAACTGATCAAAAAGTTATATTTTTAAGGAAATTAACTCCTGGTGGAAGTACGCACTCATTTGGTATTCAAGTGGCAAAAATGGCAGGAATGCCTGTAGATTTAACGGACAGAGCGATGGAGATTCTTGGACTTTTAGAAAGTAAAGGAAGTCAGGAAGAAAATAAAACAAAAATCAAATCAGTAGCAACACAAAGTTTTCAACTGAATATATACGAAGGCTTAGGCGAAGATTTAGAAAAAATAAAGGATCATCTCACCCATGTAGAAATTGATACTTTAACACCGGTAGAAGCATTAATGAAGCTTCATGAACTTAAACAAATCATCAAACATTATGAATAAAGAAAATCCGACCATCAAAAAATGTCTTTTTCCAGGCACTTTCGATCCGATAACTAAAGGACATTTGGATATTTTATACAGAGCTTTGCCACTTTTCGATGAAATCGTAATTGGTATTGGAGTTAATAGTTCTAAAAAACCGATGTTTCCTTTAGAGCAAAGAATTGCATGGATTGAAGAGATATTTAAAGACAAACCACAAATTTCAGTATCTTCTTATGAAGGCTTAACCGTGGATTTTTGCAATCAAATTGATGCCAGATTTATATTGAGAGGGATTCGTTTTGTCAGTGATTTTGAATATGAAAAAGCGATTGCAGATATGAACAGAATGTTGCAACCTCAAATTGAGACTTACTTCTTGACCAGTTCTCCAGAATTTGCGACGGTATCTTCTACCTTAGTGAGAGATGTAATCAGAAATGAAGGGAATGCAAAGCTATTTCTACCAGAAGAAGTAAAGTGGTAAAACATACTTGAACGAATTTTAGAAAAGAATTTTATGATTGATATTGATTGTTGTACGATTTCTTATGATAAAACACATAGGTTTTCAGCTTTAATAGAAGCCTATTTAGCACAAGAACCGCATTTAAAACCATTCTTTGAACATCCTTTAGGATATTCAGGTGTACAAGATGCAATAGAAGAAAGAAAGTCATTTACTTCGGAACAGCGAAATCTGTTAGCCCAAGCATTAAAAAGACAATATCAAGGTCAATATCAACCTGCTCAACTTGATGATTTATTAGCTCGTCTTGAAAAACCTCAAACGTTTACCATTACTACAGCACATCAAACGAATTTGCTATTAGGACCGGTGTATTTGATATACAAAGTGATGCATACCATTGTTTTGGCTGATCAATTAAAAAAAGAATTTCCAAACAATGACTTTATAGGGGTTTACTATTTAGGTTCTGAAGATAATGATTGGGATGAATTAGATCATTTTTATTATCAACAACAAAAATATCAGTGGAAGACCGATCAAACGGGTGCATTTGGATCTGCTGTAGTAGATGATGCTTTATTAGCGTTAATATCTACTTGGAAAGAAGTTGTATTAAAAGATAAAAATCCATTTCAAGCAGATTTAGTGGATGCTATTGAAGCGAGTTATCAAAAAGGGAAAAGTATTACAGAAGCCAATCGACACTTGATTCATTTAATCTTTAAAAATGAAGATTTACTCATTATAGATGGGAATGATGTTGGATTAAAAAATGCTTTTAAACACATTATGAAAGATGATTTGATACATCATCATGCGGAGCATTTGGTTAAAAAAACTTCTGAGCATATCAATACGTATTATACAACACAAGCTTTTGCACGACCTATTAATTTATTTTATCTTTTGGATGGGGTTCGAGAAAGGATAGAATTCATTAATGAACATTTTCACGTAGTAGATACAGATATTAAGTGGACGAAAGAAGCGTTATTAGAAGTGTTGGATCAACATCCTGAGCGATTCAGTCCGAATGTGATATTGCGTCCTGTTTTTCAAGAATTAATCCTTCCGAATGTAGCTTTTGTAGGTGGCGGTAGCGAAGTAGGTTATTGGATGCAATTGATTGAGGTTTTCAAACATTATAAAGTTCCATTCCCTGTTTTGATACTGCGCCAATCTCTCACCTTTTTTGAAGAAGAGCTGATAAACGATTGGGAAAAAATGGATTTATCATTAGAAGATATTTTTGAATCTACAGATGACTTATGGAAAAAAGAAGCAAATAAGCTCTTACCTGAAAGCTTAGATTTAGCAACTAAGAAATCAGAGATTTTATCTATTTTAGAACAGCTACAAGATCCGATAAAAGATTTAGACGCTACCCTTTCGTATAGTTTAGGAGCGGTTGAGAAAAAGATCAATGATCAATTAGAAATTTTAGAAAAGAAGATTTTACGTGCTCAAAAGAGAAATGTAAATAGTTATAAGGAAGCTTTGTCTGATATGCAGGAAAAAGCCTTTCCATATGCAGGTGGATTAAGTGAAAGAAAGGAAGGTTTTTTTAATTATTATGAAAAAGGAGGTCAAGCGTGGTTGGATTTTTTAAAAAACCACACAGATCCATTGGGAAAACTATTTATTATAGGAATTTTTAAAAATTAATGACAAAAGATTTGTTGTTTTAAAAACTATCTCTTACATTTGCAATCCCTATGGGTAACAATGGAGGCATAGCTCAGTTGGTTTAGAGCATCTGCCTTACAAGCAGAGGGTCCGCGGTTCGAATCCGTGTGCCTCCACTCCATTAAGACCTTTACCCATAATACGGAGGCATAGCTCAGTTGGTTTAGAGCATCTGCCTTACAAGCAGAGGGTCCGCGGTTCGAATCCGTGTGCCTCCACAAAAGCAACTCATTATTGAGTTGCTTTTTTTATGGATTCAACTTCCGATTTATTAATCTATCACCATAAATCTATTTACCTTTTTATCTCCTTCCCTTAATTTCTCCCTGATCCTAAAATCCTTTTCATCACATATATTTCAGAGTAAATAACTATTATTTTAGAAATTAATAACTAAAAATAGTTCCAGTTAATATCTATATCGTAACTTTACGATATAGTATTGAAGCATGACAGTAAACAAAGATTATACTTTAGAACAAATAGACATTTCGGCTATTGCAAAAGCTTTAGGTCATCCAGCAAGAATTGCCATTATGGAATATTTAGCCAGCGTGGATTCTTGTATTTGCGGCGATATCGTTAAAGAGTTACCTCTTGCACAATCCACAGTTTCTCAACACCTCAAAGCTTTAAAAAATGCTGATTTAATTCAAGGAAATATTGAAGGAAACGCCATTTGTTATTGTATCAATGAAGTCACTTTAGAGCGATTCAAAACTTACATGAAGCAAATTAAAAGTTTAGTCAACGTTGAAAGTAAATGCTGTTAACCTTTAAAAACACATCACATGAAGAATAACGAAGAGATTAAAGAAATGGTGAAGCAAACTTATAGTGAAATTGCTTTACAAGACAAGGAAGTGAACGCAGCATCTTGTTGTGGTTCAGGAAGTGTAAGTCAAGAAGTGTACAACATCATGAGTGATGAGTACCAAGATTTAGGAGGTTATAATCCTGATGCAGATTTGAGTTTAGGTTGTGGACTACCTACTGAATTTGCAAAGATCAAAGCGGGAGACACGGTAGTTGATTTAGGAAGTGGAGCAGGAAATGATTGTTTTGTAGCAAGACACGTAACTGGCGATACTGGAAAAGTAATTGGTATAGATTTTAGTGACAACATGATTTCAAAAGCCAGAAAAAATGCTGCGCAATTAGGCTTTAATAATGTAGAGTTTAGAACAGGTGATATTGAAAACACACCGATTTCTGATCAAGTAGCAGATGTTGTAGTAAGTAATTGCGTGATGAATTTAGTTCCCGATAAACCAAAAGCTTTCGGTGAAGTTTATCGCATCATGAAACCTGGTGGTCATTTTAGTATTTCTGATATTGTTTTGACAGGAGATTTACCCGAAAAAATCAAGAATGCGGCTTCTATGTATGCGGGATGTGTTGCAAGTGCGATTATGAAAGACGATTACTTGAACATCATCAAAGAAGCGGGTTTTAAAAATATTCAACTTCAAAAGGAGAAAGCAATTATCGTACCGAATGATATCCTTAAGGACTATCTTACGGATGAGGAAATGGAAGCTTATAACGCAGGAGAACAGATTATTTATAGCATTACAGTTTATGGAGAGAAGGAAGCTGGGAAGTGCTGTTAGAAGCTGTTTTTAGAGAAAGGTTTATATTAATAAAGCAGGCTTGGGCCTGCTTTATTTGTTGGTGGATGCTTGGGATTTAAAGTCCAATTAATACTGATTAGCTGCCGATTTTAATCGCAAAGCAATTTTTTCTTTTAACTGAGAAGGTGATATTATTTGAACTTGTTCGCCAAAAGAGATGAGCAATCTTTCAAACTCATAATTTGGAATAACTTCTAAGCTGACTTCTAATCCTTGCTCATTCATTTTATGTTTTTGACTAGGATGAAGTGGCTTAGTAGTTATATATGGAGCAATTTCTGCAGTGAATAATAAGGATACTTTTTGTAATTCAACATCTTCAGGTCGGGTAACACCTATAATATCATAAAAATAATCATCCCAATCTATATTTGAAGATTTATATTCAAGATCACTTTCATTAATTTCCTCAATTCGATCAATGGCAAGATTCCAATTAACCATTTCGTTTTCAGGATTAAATCCAAATACGAACCAACGGCTATTATATTGCTTCAAATAATAAGGATGAAAAGTAATATCGTAGGGTTCTTCGCTTTTAAAATCCTTGTACTTTACAGACAAGACACGTTCATTAATAATTCCATTAAACAAAGGTGTTAAGAAATGCAGTCCTTTCAAATCCACATTTGATTCGAAACTCATGATTTCTTTATCCTGCTCTATCAAACCAAACTTCGATTCAAGCAAAGGAATCATTTCATGTACCCATTCAAACTGAGGCGTACCTGAAAATCGTAAAATAATTTGAATTGCAGACTTTAATTGTTCTACTTCTGAATCATTAATAGGTTGGCTACTGATAGAGAAGTTTTTATCTATATACCTATAATACACTTTACGATTATGACGAAGTTTTTCTAAATCAATGGACCACCCTGCTTCGCTTTCCATAAATTTAATATCATCATAAAGTTGCCTCTTTTGAATACCTCCACTTGCGCTATCTACTTCTACTAACGCTTTGTTACATTCTTCTATTAAATCTTCAATAAAATACATTCGACCTCTATTTTGAAAACATCGGTCTAGTGTTTTATAACGTACTAATGCATTTTTATTTGTTGACATTGTTTAGGGATTGTTAATATTTAATGTATATTCGATTTCCAATACAAAGATAGTATAGGTAATCAAGTGTAAAGTTTTTTAATAGTTGATATCATTAGCAAAAGTAAGTTATTTATACTTTCTTTTCAATTGTGCACATAGAATGCACACATGGTACCTTTCTTTGCATTAGTTCTTTGAAACACCTGTCAAAAGATATTGAATTATGGATGCTGGTTTCAGTTTACTGAAACAGATCGGCATCTCTTCTCGACATTGCTCGAGATGAATGTTTCGTAGGGATATATTAGCCTTGTTTTACAATTTGGCCTTTTTATTCTTGCTTCTTTTATTTATTTTTTATTTATTTTCAATCTTTTTAACAACCACCACTTATAGTGGAGAGCCGTTGGGTTTGATTTTAATTATAAAATTTAAGTTTTTTCATACAAATAGAGTATCAGACAGGTGTTAACAAAGTTCTATAATAAGAATAATTATGAAAATAGAACAAGTACATATCGACCAATTCAAAGCTCAATTTGCTCAACTTCAAACTAAAGAAGATTTAGCGAACTTGCTAAGTGATGCAAAAAATATACTTTATAACGAAAAATGCAAACCTATTCCATTGAACGCATTGACCTATTATGCAAATCCTGACTTTTGTAAAAATCGATATTCGCAGTTTTCTATAGGTAAAAAAACTGGTGGTGAAAGAATTATTAATGCACCAGTTAAAGGCTTGAAGTCAATACTACAAGTATTAAATCTAGTACTTCAATCCATTGCAGAACCACATAAAGCAGCTACAGGATTTGTGCTTAATAAATCGATTGTAGATAATGCCCAAAAGCATGTCAATAAACACTATGTATTAAATTTAGATTTGAAAGACTTTTTCCACTCTTTTGACCGGAATAGAGTAAAAATGGGATTCATGTATGAACCATTTAATTTAAGAGGTGATAAAGAGCCTTTAGCATTTTTATTAGCTTGTTTATGCACACATCCTTTTGAAATTAATGGAGAAACTAAAATTGTACTTCCGCAAGGAAGTCCAACCTCCCCTACGCTTACAAATATATTGTGTAGAAAACTTGATATTCGTTTAAGTGGCTTAGCTAAACGCTTTAACTTAACTTATTCACGTTATGCGGATGATATAACATTCTCCTCACACCATGATGTATATAAAAACAATGAATTTCAGAAAGAGTTAAAAAGAATTATTGAAGACGATCAAAAGTTGTCATTTAATGATAAAAAAACTCGTTTACAAAAAAATGGTTATTCGCAAGAAGTCACAGGACTAATTGTGAATGAAAAAGTTAATGTTCGTAGGAAATACATTAAAGAACTGCGTATGTGGATAAATTATTGGGAGAAATATGGTTATGAAAAAGCAGGAGAAATTTATAAAAATGATTTCTTACAAGAGAATAATGAGAAAAAAACTGTTAAATCTAAACTAATTAATGTTTTAGATGGTAAGTTAGAGTTTTTAAAAATGGTGAAAGGTGAACAGGACTCCACTTATCAAAAGTTAAAAGCAAGGTATGATGATTTAGTTGAATCAATTGATCCAATTAATGAGTTCCTAAATACATGGGAATTTGAAGGGATTGACAAAGCTGTAGAAGTATTTTATAAGATGAATAGAAAAAGGAAATAAATCATTAATTTTTGAAATGACATGATGAACAAATTTCAAGTTATAAAGCATTTGTTGGACACCAAGAAATTTACTCCCTCACAAAAGGAGCGGTTTTTAAAATTGGTGAGTACAGAGCTTGGAGATATTGGTAATCATAATCAAGAGATTTTAGAGGATATTCGGTTGATTAAGGCGCGGCTTGGGATGGAGGAAGTTCAGGAACCAAAAAAATCAAAAGGACATATGAAAAAGCCTGAGCCCAATCCTAAACATGTTGCAGACTTTATGACATTATTTAATCAACGTGATGGACTTAAATATCTAACACATGATTATGATGAAAACTCAAAATTTGAAATAGATAAGTTTCTTATTTCTGCAAAGAAGGTTTTTGATGATACAACTAAAAAACTAAACATCCCTCAAAGTTTATGGCGTATTGTTCAAAAATTTGCTTTTGATAGCAAACAAACAGAATGGACTTCTATATCCGAAGATTATAAAAGATCTCTCCCTCTCAAAATCGGTTGGGCAACTAAAGAATTACGAGATTGGTCAAAGCAAAACCATTTACACCCTATTCGAAACAAAGAATATGAAAAAATCATAAACGACTTTAAAAGAATTACAAGAATTGAGTCTTCCAATCTAGAAAAATTAATAGACACTTCTCTTGATATCGTTTTTGAAAAGGAGTTACTTAATTATGAAATTAAAAAAATAGACTTATTAAAGGCGGACTTTTATTCACATGTAGGATTTCTAAAAACAGCTTTGGAAACTATTTTTGAAGAAATAAAGAAGCGTTCAGATTCTTTAGATAAAAGGAAAATAACAATCAATTACGAAAGGTCTATTTCTACTGAAGGTTATTACATTAGAAAAATTCGAATAACACATCATAATTCATTTCCTAGCAAAGAATTAGCGGTGCTTTTGAACGAATGGCAAGAAAAGGGGAATATGGGAAAAATAAAGGAAAAACTTAGGGGTTACTGCCATTGGTCAGTGGAAACCATAATTGAGGATTCACCCATAAGAGTTAATATATTAAAAGAAAAGGAAAGTGCTGGATACGAGCACTTCATTAATAAGCCTATTGGTTTTACGCATTTGTTAACTTTTTATTACAAATAGAAATGATATTCTTAATAGATGATAATCAGAGTAATCAGCGACTTAACAACTATAATATCACTTTTATAGAAGATGGTGATTTTGAGGGCTATTTGAAATCAATAGAGAAACTTGAAGTTGGAAAGAGCTTTTCCGATACTTCACATTTGGACTTCTTGAGAACAGCAGACTGTATCCTTTTACATTCTACAACAGAGGATTATGATAAGGACAGGGGCTTTCTACCAGGTTCAAAAACTAATGTCATAAAAATAAAGGAATTGATATCACAGGAGGGGGAAAAAATCCCTCTAGTATTATTTAGTAATTCAATGGGAGAGGCTGAATTTAATTTTGAAACCCATCCCAGTTATATTAGTTCTATTAAAAAAAACTTATTTTATGAACACCTTTTCGATTTTTTAGATCACTATAAAAAAACAGGTAAGGTTGAACTAAGAATTATTGCTTCAGGAAAGACTTTTGTTGGCAAGGAAATAACAAAACTTGCTGTTGAAGTACTTAATTCCATTGAATTGAAAGAGAATTCGGAGAATTTAAAACTCTCAGATTTATCAGAAACCATATATAGTTTTAAGTCCTTTGTTGAACTTGCATTCCCAAAGTATGATATTAATGATATTTTGAATGAGATAGAAGATAATCCAATGAAAATTCAGGATTTTAAAAAAAGAATAAACCAGACAACAGAAAGTTTTATTAAATATGGAAAAAACATACATTCTTGGAAAGAATAAGTCATTGGAGCAAATAGGTGGTACTTTTATAGAAATACCCAAATTAATAAATGAGATTGAAGTTCATAATTGGGTGGTGGAATTATTTCAAAATAACAATATAAATAAAGTTGTTATAGAAATTGAAAAGGAACCAATCCTTTCTTTTCAGATTGGTTACCATATTCGTTTGAGTATTGAAAACCTCAGAGAGAAGGTTCTGATTCCAATTTTTTACATTAGTAAGTTGTCTTTAAACTCTCTGTTACCGCAAACAGAAATATACAGCCAAATACTTGCTACTAAAGGAGTCGTATTTTCTGAATTTGATTTAGAATCAAATAAATTAGAAATTGAGCATTTAATTGGTTTGAATGAAAGCGACTACTTAACTAAGTTTTTGAAAATTATTCATATTCAGCCTGATGAAACAATTGGAAGACATTCTCTTGCAAATATTTGGGGGGCTTATGTAATGGATAAAGCTTCCAATGCGAATGCTTTACCCGATGATTCTGAGTTTAAGAAGAAGCTTTATTTTAAATATATATCAGCCTTTAATAACATTGATAAACTAAAGCCTTCTCGATATGTTTTAGGCAAAATTAAAGTAGGTGATGTAAACAAAATTAAGGCCGAAGGAAAAAGGATTTTACTGATAGATGACGAAGCGTCAAAAGGCTGGGAAACTGTTTTGCGGAAAATATTTAAAACTTCTTCAAGAGAAGACTTTGTGGTTATAAATGAAAAAGTAAAAGGCTTTGAAGAGCTTTCCGAAACAAGTAAGCGAATTATTGAAACAGAAAAATTTGATCTATTTCTTATAGATTTAAGATTAAATGGATTAGATGAAGATGAAAATTTAAAACCGGAAGCTTTCTCAGGAATGAAAGTTTTGAAGAAAATTAAATCGATTAATGAAGGTAATCAGGTTATCGTTTTCACTGCTTCAAATAAAGTATGGAATTTAAAAGCTTTATTGGATGCCGGAGCAGACGACTATTATATGAAAGAATCTCCGGAATATAATTTTTCAAAAACTTTATCTGAACAAAATTTCATTGAGTTTAAGGATAATGTCATTAAATGCTTTCAAAAAGGTTATTTGAGGAAGATTTATCAAGAAATTCAAGAATTAATTGAAGTTCTCAATAAAATGAATCATAACGTTGATTTTTCAGAAACACTCAAAACTCAACTTAATCTTTCATATTCACTTTTAAAAGAGGCGAAAAGCCAAGAACAATTTGCTTATGCTTTTGTGTCTTTGTACATGATTATTGAAATAATAAATATTCAGTTTATTGAGAAAACAGCTGAATATGAATGGAAATTAAGGAATACAGGAACCCCTCTTCTGGATTGGAAATATGACAAAAACGGTAAGAGGTATATAAATTCGAATAGTCCAGTAATAGGAGATAAACCTCCTGAATGGCAAAAGGTCGCAGGATTGTATTTCCAAGAATGGAAAGGTGAAGATTCTAGAATTATCCAACAGTTATATTTTTTAATTACAAAAAGAAATGCCTTTGTTCACAATAATAAAGAAGTTTTAAATAAAACACGAAAGGATAAAAATGGGAACGACATTAAGGATAGAGATGGTAATCTAATTTATTTAAATCATGATATTTATGAAGCTAAAGGCTTTATTAAACTATTTGAAATTATTAAAAAAATCATACATTTTCTATAGTAATGCACACACATTGCAATGTGCTTTTCCAACTTTGCATAAAATAAAAAAATGAAAATCCTAACCCACTTCCAACACCTAACCTTAACAAACGACCAGAGCGTTGCGTTAGAGAAACTGTCTGCGTTTTTAGAAAGTGATGAGAGCGTATTTATCCTTCAAGGATATGCAGGTAGTGGTAAAACAACTTTGTTAAAAGGAGTCGTGGAATATTTGAACAATCTTCAGAAACGATATCAGCTTATGGCGCCAACGGGAAGGGCTGCGAAAGTGATAAACCAGAAAACTAAATTTGAAGCCACAACCGTCCATAAAGGAATTTACAGTTTTGAAGATTTGGCCGAGACTGAAAAGAGTGACGAGAAAAATGATGTTTCTTTTATGTATCAATACAAATTGAGAAACAATATAGAAGCTCACAATTCGGTCTTAATTGTAGATGAAGCTTCTATGGTTTCAGACGTGTTGAGCGAAGGCGAGTTTTTTCGATTTGGCAGTGGCTATCTCCTTCGAGACCTTATTACTTATTCCCGTGTGAAAGATCCTATGACTTCAAGTAAAATTATTTTTATAGGTGATCCTGCTCAATTACCTCCCATAGGAATGAATAATTCTCCCGCTCTTGATCGGGAATATCTTCAGGAAGCCTATCAATTAAACGCTGAGGTCGCCGAGATGAAGGAGGTGAAAAGACAGGATGCTGATAATGGAATCCTGCTTGCAGCAACAAGGATGAGAAGATCCCTTACTTCTGGATTTTTCAATGATTTTGATCTAAGAGAGAATAAGAGAGATGTTTTTAATCCTTTATATCAAAACTACCTCGAAACATACAAGGCACAAAAAGGAAAAAAAATTATAATCTGCTACAAAAACAAAACAGCTCTTGAGTTAAATAAAGGGATTCGTGTTGATAAATTTGGAGATGATTTACCTATTCAGGCAACGGATACCGTAATTGTTGGAACAAATAACTACAATTTGGGAATAATGAATGGCGAATTTGCCGTGGTTTCTGAAGCTAGTCAAATGGTGGAAACAAGAGAAGTTCGCTTTAGAATTAAAGATGATAAAACGGAAACTGTAAGGCTAATTTGGAGAAGTGTAACAATTATTCTACCAGATGATAATGGACAGCCAAAATCAGTTTCTGGTTATATTCTTGAAAATTATCTTTATGGGGACAATTACTTGAAACCAGAGGAACAAAGAGCGTTATATGTTGATTTTAAGAATAGATATCCTAAACTTAAGAAAGGAACTGAAGAGTTTAAAGAAGCTATTTCTACTGACAAGTATTTTAATGCAATTCAACTAAAGTATGGTTATGCAGTTACCTGTCATAAAGCTCAGGGAGGTGAGTGGCCAAATGCATTTGTGTTCTGGGATAGAGGAGTAGCTAGAAATTTTAATTTCTTAGCATCAAAACACGACAAGATAGGAAAAACAAATGCCGATTTTTACCGATGGGCATACACAGCAGTAACTAGAGCTTCAAAAAATCTGTTTGCAATAAATCCGCCATATTTTTCATCGTTTTCTGAGATGGAATTTATAGACGTACAAGTGCAGAAAGCATTCAATGAATTGACTGGAGTAAATTCGGATGTAGTGGAATTGGAGTATGATGGTGAAGTTTTAGAAATACTCGAAAAGTTTCAACTTCAAGATACTCCACAAACTATCCAGGATCATTTTATTCAAAGATGGTATCATTTAAGGAAGCATTATATTGATGTAACTGAATGGAGAAAAATTGGATACGAGATATGGTATACTTTTCAAAGAGAAAATGACACGGCTGGATTTAAGTATTGGATAAACAAGAAAAACGAATTCCGACCAACTTTTCAAAAATTGCCTGTTCGTACAAATTCGGATATATTTTATGATGCCGTATTTAAAGAACTGCAAAATCTTCCTGAGGTTTTGGTCAATAGGAAAACTGCTGAAGGGATACTTACTAAGCTATCATTCGACATTGTTTTAGAGGAAGAAAAACCCTTTCTTAAAAATTTATTTGATAGTATTAGTGTTCAACTCAATCCTGGAGAAGTAATTTCTGAAATTGAACATATTGAATATCGAGAACGTTACACTTTTAATAGAGGAAGCGAGGAGTGTGTCATAGATTTTGAATATAATAAGAATGGATTTTTTGGTAGGGTTCTTCCCTTAGAGAACAAAAGCAATAGCCCAGCACTAATTGAAAGAATAAAAGATATAGTCGATAATTTAAAAACTACTGCTTATGCGTGCTAAGGAAATAAAGGAACTCCGACAAGCCGGAAAATTAGAAGAAGCCTTGACAATGGCCCAAGAAGAACTCAATGCCAATCCTGAAAACATCTGGGGCAAGCGAAACATTAGTTGGGTCTATTATGAGTATTTAAAAAAATATGCTCACGAAGTAAATTTTGACGGGTTTATTGAGAATTTGATTAAAATTAAGGAACTCAACTTGCCGGAACAAGATGTTATGATATTTGACAATTCGGCATATCAGATAGGTAGCGTACTGTTTAAAATACAGAAATCTGAACCAATTGATTATTCAAAAATCAATCAATTATTCGATATTATAAAAGATTTTCATTTTAGCAAGCCTTCAGAACCCTATTCATTATTACATAAAGCCTTTGTCAAGAACCATAAAAACTGGTCTAATTATCTAAGCTTTGCAGATTGGTGGGGATTTGAAAATTTCAGATCAGAGGACTTCCAGAAAGAGGAATTTAAAGGAAAACAAATCATGTCTTTGGCTGAAAAAGCATATATAGCCTATTCAAAAAAACTATTGGAAGGTGAAGCTATGGATGCTTTCGGAAAAGATAGAAAACTTGATTTAGATAAAATTGAAGCTTTTATTCCTGAGCTAAATTCAATTATAGAGAAACATCAAGATTATCAATACCCGACTTATTACAGAAGTCAGTTGTTGTTAGCCCTAGGAAAGAAAGACAAAGCTTTGGAATCTTTTCTACCTTTTGTAAAACAAAAGAAGAATGACTTTTGGGTATGGGAGTTATTAGCTGAAATTTTTAAAGAGGATAAGGATCTCGAATTTGCCTGCTATTGTAAAGCATTAAGTCTTAAAACACCTGCTGATTTTTTAATTAAGATACGTCAGGTATTCGCAAGCCTTTTAATCGAGCGCCAATTATACGCAGAAGCTAAAACTGAGATTAAAAATATCATAGCAGTTAGGGAACAAAAGGGTTGGAAAATACCAAATAATATTGTTCCATGGACTGAAAGCAGCTGGTATAAAGAGGCAAAGGAATCTTCCAACAATAAAATTCTTTATGAAAAACACAAAAGAAAAGCAGAGGAATTACTCTATCGCGATATCCCTGAAGAGCTTGTTGCTGTTGAGTTTGTAAATCATAATAAAAAGATATTAAGTTTTGTAAAGGACAAAACGGTTAATGGTTTCTTTAATTACGATGGCTTGATCAATAACCCAAAAATCGGGGACGTATTAAAAGTTCGTATTGAGCCCGTTGGAAACGAAGGGTTCCACAGAGCTTTGACATTAGATCGAGTGGATGACGATTCTAATCTAGATGTACCAGCCATCAAGAAGATTTCGGGGACAATTCAGATTGTAGAGAGTAAGAATTTTGGTTTTATAGATGGTGTTTTTATACCACCAAATTTAGTAGAGTCTTCAGGTCTAACAAATGGTCAGAAGGTTTCGGCAAAAGCAATTCTTTCATTCAATAAAAATAAAAATGAATGGGGTTGGAAAGTGTTGGAAATTATACAATGAAATTCAAAAATATTATATTTCTTAAAACCTTTTGTGGAAGTATAAAAACAACATGCAATTCTAATAATATCATAATGAATAAATAGACCTCCAACTATGCACGTGCACTGCACTCTTCGTGTCTATCTTTGATAAACAACACCAAATGATTTATTAGGTGTATTTATAAAAAACTCTAAAACATTTTATTATGATACGCAGCAAAGACACAGTTTTCAATTTTGGCAAATATAGATCTAAGAATATTGGCGAAATCATTGAAAAAGACTTAGGTTATATCTGTTGGGCTATTCTTCATATTCCAGATTTTATTGTAGATAATCAAGTTGTGGAATTGATGCGACAAAACCCTAATGGTTTAAATCACTCTTCTTATTTAAATGGCAGATTCTTCTTCGAAAAAGATCCTGTGAAGCTTGAAGAAGGTAACAGATTGGAAGTTGAAGAGAGTATTGAAAAGAATCAATCTAAAAAAGCAATCTTAAATTAAAGATTGCTTTTTTAGAATTGTACATTTTTTTTACAACTATATCCCATTATAATATTTGTAAACACACTCTCTTATATCTTAACTAAATGATCAAAGTGTACTTTAATCATTTATAATCTTCAACTATGCAGAATGACTGCACTACTCTATTTTATCTTTGATATTGAATTTAAAAAATTTCAAACATGGCATTTATTACTCTAGCTAACACAAAAAAGATAATTTACAACACTAAAATTAAAGAATTAGACCTTACAGGAGAAGTGTATAAAATACCTATTTACTTTTTTGGGAAATACGAAAAAAATCAGCTTTTAGCAATTCAAGAATTACTCAAAAATCCAGAAAGATTTTTTACCGATATATATATACCTTTTCAAACTGAAGATACTTACACATTTGTTTATGAAGGTCAAAAACCTGCATATCATAAAGTAAATAATTGCGAGAAATTAAATGCAACATTTGAAAACTTTAGTATTCCTAAGGAAATACAAGAAAGAGGTATAGGTGTAGTAATAGAATTCAGAAAATGGTTTGAAGAAGTGAAACACTTACTTGAAAAACCGGAAATTTTTGTAATGAGATTACAAGCAAGATGGGGTATTATTACCAATCCGAAGGCAATTAATATTGGCAATTCAGGAATTACAAAATTTGAAAGTTACAACATTGATGAATTAGTCAATATAATTGATTTGCAAATCAAAGAAGCAGGAAGATTTTATCATGAATCTAAAAAAAACAAAGTTATTCTTAAAAATTATTCAAAATTCACCTACTTAGCTTATAGTACCGAAGATCTAAGAAATAATACCACAGGATATGCTCAAGAGGAAATAAAAGAATTCTTAAGGCTTTATGATGAAAAGTTCAAAAAACCATTAAAACAAAATTTGATCGAATACTATAAATTGAAACTAAATCCTGAAATTGATTTAAGTGGTGATTTACTTAAAGGAGTCGGCTTTACAGCTTGTGTAGATTGCCATAGTGTAAATTATTATGAACATTTTAAAGAAGAATTAGAAAAAGACTTAAAATGAAAATAACATATCGACTTTAAAATAAGTCTCAATAAAAAATATTTTGCCACAATCACTCAATCTTCAATAGCTTTGCTGTATGGCAGCAAAACGCATCACTATTGAGGAATTCATTTCAATCGCCCCGACTCAACTCGTTATAGACGTTAGGAGTCCAAGTGAATACGCTCAAGCACATTATCCCAATGCTGTATCCATACCGCTTTTCAGTGATGAAGAAAGGAAAGTGGTGGGCACAAATTATAAAAAAGTCAGTCGTCAAGAAGCCATAAAAATTGGATTAGATTATTTTGGAGTTAAGATGAGAGCAGTGTTAGAAGAAGTGGAAAATTTATTGAAAGAAAAAGATTCTAAAACGGTCATTGTGCATTGTTGGCGTGGAGGCATGAGAAGTGGAGCTGTAGCTTGGTTATTAGACCTTTATGGATTTAAAGTGTTTGTTTTAGAAGGTGGTTATAAGGCTTTTAGAACATGGGCAATCGCAACTTGTGCAACGCCCTACCCGATGAGGATATTAAGTGGATATACAGGAAGTGGGAAAACAGAAATCTTACATGAATTGAGCAACTTAGGGGAAGCCATGATAGATTTGGAAGAAATTGCTGGACATAAAGGTTCTGCATTTGGAGGGATTGGTATGCCAGTACAAAAAAGTAGTGAGCAATTTGAAAATGATTTGGCGATACAACTTTCCGAATGGACACAAGGTGCTTTAAAAGGAAAAACCATTTGGTTAGAAAGCGAAAGCAGCAGAATTGGATATGTCAATATTCCTTTCCAGTTTTTTAATCAGTTGAAAGAAGCGCCAAGATTACATATAGAAATTCCTTTCGAACCTCGATTAAATTATATTGTCACAGGTTATGGCGTGTTGGATAATGCCGATTTGATAGCATCCGTAGAAAGAATTAAAAAGCGATTAGGAGGTTTAGAAACCAAAAATACGATAGCTTTTTTAGAGCAAAACGACATGAAAAGAGCTTTTGAATATCTTTTAATTTATTATGATAGGTTTTACGATAAAAGTAAATCTATGTTTCAAGAAGCAGATATAACTGTTGAACTTTCAAGTACTGACGCCAAGGAAAATGCACAAATAATACTTAACGAATTAAAGGATAAATAAAATACTCATGCAAGAAGAAACTCAAATACGATTAACCGAATTTTCTCATGGCGCTGGTTGTGGTTGTAAGATCTCTCCTCAAGTACTGGACGAAATACTAAAAAGTGAAAAAACACCTGCTTCATTTTCCCAACTCTTAGTAGGAAACAGTTCTAAAGATGATGCAGCGGTTTATCAATTAAATGAGCATGAAGCGCTCATTGCTACAACTGATTTTTTCACACCAATTGTTGATGATGCCTATACTTTCGGTCAAGTAGCTGCAGCGAATGCTATCAGTGATGTTTATGCGATGGGAGGGAAACCAATTATGGCTTTAGCGATTTTAGGTTGGCCAGTAGATAAACTTCCTGCAAGTCTTGCACAACAAGTTTTAGAAGGTGCGCGTTCAATATGTGAAGAAGCTAATATCCCTTTGGCCGGCGGTCATAGTATTGATACACCTGAACCTATTTTTGGTTTGTCTGTGAATGGCTTAGTTCCTATGCAACAATTAAAGAAAAACGATCAAGCGCAAGTGGGAGATGTGCTTTTATTGACAAAACCGATTGGAGTAGGCATTTTATCCACTGCTGCGAAGCGTTCCGCTATTCATGAAGCAGATTTAGCGTTATTGTATAAACAGTTGGTATCGTTGAACAAAATAGGTGCTGAATTAGCAAAAATTGAAGGTGTACATGCCATGACAGATGTTACAGGCTTCGGTCTTGCAGGACATTTAGTGGAAATGGCAGAAGGTGCGGAGATATCAGCAGAGTTAGATTATGAAAAAGTTCCTAAAATTGCTTCCTCAAAAACGTATATGGATCAAAATATAATTCCAGATGCCACTTATCGAAACTGGAGTGGTTACAGCACAAAAATTGGATTTGAAGCAGGGGTCAATGTTTTAGATGCTTTTAAAATGTTACCTGATCCTCAAACAAATGGAGGTTTATTAATTGCTGTGCATCCTAATCAATTGACTGAAGTTCAAGCACTTTTAAAGAAGCATCATTTAGAAGATTTCTGTACGCCAATTGGGCAATTCGTAGAAAAAAGAGAAAAAGTCATTACTGTTATTTAATAGCCATCAAGAATTTTCTTTATTTCAACTATTATAAAACTGCTATCAAGACTCGAATATCAAATTAGACTTCGAGTCTTTCATTTTATGAAAAATAATTTCATTTTTAATTTTAAAGCGGATATTTCTAAAGTCTTAATTCCTTCTGTGCTCAATAATCCCTTTGCAGAGGATGTTCCAAAAATTGCAAAAATCGCTGCAGAAGAATTTCAAGAATTTATTGTGGATTCATCTGAAAATTGGGATTATGATTTTGATGTTCAAAAGGGAAAAATGTGGGGCGTTTTGGTGGTTGAATTAGCAAATCAAACGTATGGCTATTTAGGCGCAGTTTCTGGAAAACTTCCAAACAACATCATCTGTGAAGCTTTGATTACTTCTGTTTTTGATGAATCTGTTGGAAATTATTTCATTAATAAAGGTATGACACAGTTGACGAAAATAGGGAATTTAATTAAAGACAGTGATTGTTCGACAGAAATTTTACGTCTAACCGCTCAAAGGCGCGCTCAATCCACGGCTTTGCAACAACGCCTCTTTGAAAATTATCATTTTTCTAATATCGCCGGAAAAGAAAGCAATCTTTTAGAAATATTTGAATCCTCTTCCAATACTTATCCTCCAGCAGCAGCGGGAGAATGCGCAGCGCCTAAATTATTACAATATGCTTTCAGTCAAAACTTAAAACCAATTGCATTGACTGAATTTTGGTGGGGAAATGCTCTTATAAATAAAGACAAAAAACACCAAGCCTTCTATCCTGCTTGCAAAGACAGATGTCGTCCGATATTAGAATATATGTTAGCAGATGACACACTATTTGATCAGCGTTATTTATGATTACACTTCATAAATCTCGGGTTAAACCTTCGGGCTACTATTTCCCCAATCTATCAATAACAAATTCCTTTTTCACTTTTCCATGACGTGTAGGTTTTCCATTTTCGTCAAGAGCGACCATGATGATTTGATCAATACTGATAATCACTTCATGCGTCATTTTATTTCTTACTTCGCAACATAAAGTGATAGAAGTGTGTCCAAAATTAGTAATATCCAAACCTATTTCAATGATATCTCCTTTTTTAGCAGAGCTACGAAAGTTGATTTCACTGATGAACTTAGTCACAGCACGAGGATTTTCCAATTGTATAATCGCATATAATGCGGCTTCTTCATCTATCCATTCTAATAACCTGCCACCAAATAGCGTTCCATTCGGATTCAAATCTTCAGGTTTTATCCATTTTCTAGTATGAAATTTCATAGTATTTAGTTTTGTTTTACAGGTTATAAATTTAAGGATTTCTTCGGACATACAGGACTTTATATAGCGTTTTTTTAGATTTAATAAAAGTCAATTACTTTTGATAAAACTAAAGCACTACTCCACTCAAGCATGAGATAGTTCCCAAAGTTCTACTTTTTCAGCAGCTCTCCAATGTTGATCTCTAGTCGTTTTATGAGATGCTGCAACGACTGATTTTGTAAAACATCTTTCCAATTTGAATCTTTTCCCTTCGGCTAATTCTTTTTCTATAGGATGCTCCTCAGTTAAATCTGATATTTGGGCAAGATTTGAAAAAATAATCAACAATTTACCATCTGGTAAAAGTCTTTCTTTAGCTTCCGCAAAAAAGTCTGGAAACAAATTCTCCTCATAATATATCGCCTGGTCAATACTTCCTAAATCATGTGAAGCGGGTAACCATGGCGGATTAAAAACGATCAACTCCACTGGTTTCGTCCATTTTCCAAAAAGATGACCTAAATCTAAATCTATTTTTCTTGAAAGTTTCGTGGTTCCCATATAATCTTGCAATCCAACAATGGCATTAGGATTAATGTCAGTGGCAAAGACTTTTTGAAAACCATGTTGTACCATTAGCAAAGACAAAACTCCAGACCCTACACCAATATCCATTGCGAATTTCTTAGGGCCTTCATATCGCTTTAACCAATTATCAAAAACTTCTAAATGCTCAAATCGAGTTGGGAAATAAGTACCATAGTAAGGATGGATTTTATTACGCAACACAGGAATAACCACTCCTTTTTTATACCATTGCCAAGCACTATTCAATCCTTGAATTTGTGGGAAAGGCAATAAAAATCGATTATTTTCAGGGTATAGTTTTTCTAACCAACCAATATGAGGAGCTTTCTTAACCGCCAACTTTTGATCTACAATTTCTAATAGAATCAAATTAGATAACTGATGGTAGGCTGCACGATAAGCACGCTGTTCTTTAAAAGTTTTATTGGGTAGTTGTTGTTTTAAATGACTGTGCAATGCTTTTGAAAGCGTTAATCCATCACGATAAAACTCATTGATTTTTACGTACTGCCCCTCTTCTAAAGTTTTAATAGTAACTGCTACATCTGTTCTATCTGTAAATGAAAAAAAACTTTTATTTGTCACAATTGGTGTTGGTTTATTCAATTCCATATTAGTCATCATATCTAAAATATATTTGGAAAAGATAAGCACTTATTAGGACATGAGCATTTTAAGTATTTCTCAACAAGACGAAAAGATGAATGAGGCAATAGAGTATCAAAAACTGATTGATTAATTTGCTTTTAAAATTCAAATAGAAAAAGTGAATAGAATCAGGATTTCTCTGTTATATAAAACTGATCCTTATTTGTAATGATAAGTAATATTAGGCAGTTATACATTTAGCCACAAGTCATCTTATGGTTGGTTTTTTATTAACATTGAAAACCCTATTTTTGCGAACTATAAGCAATACGCTCTTAAAATCAGATTAGACAATTTGGCTGTTTTTATATGATTTGATGAGGAAAATGTGTATTTATGATGAACTATACTTTACCAGATGCTATATCATTAGCATTATCTAAATTTGACATTATCCATTTAAAAGATATTATCAAAGGTGGTCAAATGGTAAGAATTGATCGCAAATATGTTTTCCATATGGATCAAGTTCCTGAAGTACTCGAAGGGATGGAAGCTGAATATTCAATAGTGAAAGTAGCTGGAAAAAAAACATCCACCTACAAATCTCATTATTTAGATACAGCAAATTTTTTATTTTTCAACCAACATCAGCGGGGTCTTGTTCCTCGAGATAAATTGAGGTTTAGAACCTATCCGAGTACAGAAACTACTTTTTTTGAAATAAAACATAAATCTAATAAGAACATTACTCAAAAGGACAGGATTTTAAGAAAAGATGAATCCTTAGTTTTAGACAAAACGATACAAGATTTTATAAGTAATGGCATTAGTAAAATCGATCCTAAAACGCTTCAACTTTCAGCAAGCGTAAATTATCATCGATTACAATTTATATCAAAAGATCAACAAGAGCGTTTTTCCATAGATCTTAACGTAAATGCGAGTTTGGATGGCAAAACCGTAGATTTTGGTCCTGTTGCTATTCTGGAAATCAAACAAAATAAAAGATCTTCATCTCCTATGGTAGATGAAATGCAAGCCTTGAGACTTTTTGAAGTATCCTTAAGTAAATATTGCGTTTCACTCACCCTGTTAAAACCTGATTTAAAATCCAATCGATTTAATGAAATCGTACGTTTAATAAAAAAAATTTCTCATCAAAAACATGAACAACTTGAAACCATTTAAATTTATTATGGGTCTTTTATGCTTATTTATCACCACAAGCTTATCCGCTTTTGGTCAATATCCTATGGAAGAGTTAAGTCAAGAAAGCTTGAACTTGATCAATCAAAACGATTTTTTCCATTTCAAACTGACTAATTTCGACCTGTACTTCTTTATGCGATTAGCGGTTAATTTAACTGCAATGATTGCTTTGATTCGTCTCATTTATTATAAGGCTTATGGTAGAGGTGATTTCTTTTTTACATTTTTCATGTTCAATTTAGTGATTTTCATCATTACCTTTTTGTTGAACTCTAATACTGAATTTAGTATTGGAGCTGCTTTTGGTCTTTTTGCTATCTTCTCCATGTTGAGATATCGTACAGAAAATATTTCTACTCGAGATATGACCTACCTGTTTTTATCTATTACTATCGGACTTATATCAGCGATTAATACAGGTACACTTCTTGAATTAGGACTCATCAATTTCGTTATCGTATTTGGAACATTTTTATTAGAAGGCAATGTTTTCATCAAGCCCGAATTTTCTAAAACGGTAGAATATGAAGTGATTGAACTGATTACACCTGACAAGCACGACGAATTGATAGCTGATTTAAATCTAAGAACTGGACTGAAAGTACATAAAATGAATATCAAGAAGATTAATTTCTTGAAGGATACTGCAATTATTAAAATTTATTATTATAACGACTAACATCATGAAACTAAAAACAAAACACCTATTTATTATTTTATTTTCTTGTTTGAGTTTTGCGGCTTTTGCTCAAGAGGAAGTAGAAAATGACTTTGGAGTTCGAGCAGCTGTAAAATTAGATACAGACATTCTCAGTAAAAAACTTAATTTATCACTCAAAGAAGAATTGAGGTTTAATGAAAATGTAAGTGCCTTAAGCAAATTTAATAGTACGCTTGGACTAAAATACAAAGTAAAAAAATGGATTCGCTTTGGTGGTCATTATCGTTTTTCTTTAAATAAGAAAAATAACGGAAGCTACGGACAGCGTCACCGTTTTATGGGAGACATGACTTTAAGAGCTTATCCACAACAGTTTAAGTTAAGTTATAGGGCCAGAATTCAAAAGGAAATCAGAGGACATAACTACAAAAAAATAAATGATATCCCTGCGTCCACTACAGATTTTAGAAATACATTTACCGTAGCCTATGCTGTAAATAAAACTTATCAGCCTTATGCATCTTTTGATCTTCGTTATAGAATCAAGGATACCAAAAATCCAGAAATTTCAGATTTTGACCGATATAAAATAACTGCAGGTGTAGATATGAGATTGGCAAAAAGAAGAGATCTTAGTGTTTATTTTATGACTTCTCGTCGATGGCATACTGGATATGCTAACTTAGCCTGCACTACAAGTTAAGTACAAAATCTTAATTTTGCACTATGGTACAAAAAAGAAAATCCTATGATGCAGCTTTTAAACGACAAGCTGTAGAATTGAGTAAAGGAAGGAAAAACCTTTCTGAACTAGCTAGAGAGCTAGGAATAAGGCCTCATCACTTATATAACTGGCGTAAGGAATACAAAGAGTTTGGCGAAGGAAGCTTTCCAGGGAATGGTAACTTAAAACTAACCTCAGAGCAAGAAAGAATCCATGAGTTAGAAAAGAAGTTGCGTGATGTTGAGTTAGAACATGAAATATTAAAAAAAGCCGTTGCCATTTTCTCCAAGACCGATCGATGATAAATACTTTCATCAAAAACAATGAAGGTATATATCCGATTGAGAAAATGTGCAAAGTCCTAGAAGTAGGACAACGAAGCTACTACAGGTGGAAGCGGTCTTCCATCAGTAAAAGAGCATTGAGAAAAGAAAAATTTAAAGCAATAATAACTGATATTTATTTTGAGTTTAAGCAACGATATGGTAGTCCTAGAATTGCTGTTGAGTTGCAGTGCAGGGGGTATAAGATATCACGAATTACTGTAGCTAAATATATGAGGGAGATGGGATTACGTAGTAATAAATTTGAACCAAATAATCATCTGAAGCTTGGGTTTCAGATATTACTTATATCACAGTAAAAGAAGGCTTTTTATATCTAACAACAATTATTGATTTAATAGGCTGGAGTTTAACATTACCTGCTTGGCGAATGGCTATTAAAAACCGGAAGGTCAAGGAAGGGCTTATTTTTCACTCTGATCAAGGAGTTCAGTATGCTAACAGTGCATTTGCAAATACCTTAAAATCCTATGAAGTAGTAAGAAGCATGAGTAGAACAGGAAATTGTTGGGATAATGCAGTTGCTGAAAGCTTTTTTAAATCTTTAGTACTTTGATAACTAGAGAGGAAATGAAAAGTGAAATATTTGAATACATTGAATTGTGGTACAACAAAAAGAGACGACACTCATACTTGAACTATATGAGTATTGAAGAATTTAATAACAGAATAATTAATTACAAACATGTTGCTTAACTTATACTACAACTTTCGTTTGCATATCCAGTAAATCACTTCTGAGTTGATAGTCATGATTAATATTTCCAAAATCATTTATTGTTTTTTCTGCATTCCCAACTAAAACCTGTATTCTATTGAACGCTTTTAATTCATCAATCAATTCTGAGATTGCCGAAAAAGTGATTTGGTTGCATTGTATATAAATTCTCGAATTGGTAGAGATCCTATCTTTCAATACACTAATAAAAGAATAAGAAATATTTTCAATCATATTTTTTGCAATTTATTTAATCACTTTAATTAGTCAAAGTTACTTAGATTATTATTTATCAAGAATTGTTTACTTATGACGATTGTTTAGTTGTGTCATATAACAATATAAAGACCATATTTCCTTTACGTTTTTGCGGTTATTTTTTCTATTCATCACCGAGTCGCAGAGAACGCAGAGTTTTCGATAGTTTTCTTCGCGTCCTTTGCGTCTTAGCGGTTATTTTTTTATTCACTGCCAAGTTGCCCTCTCGTATATTCAACTAAAACTCAAATATAAATCCAATTGCAGGAACAATTGTCGCTGAACGTTGACCTAAAACAACTGGTTTAGCATTACTTCCATCAGAAGCGATAGGATTTCCATCTGTAGTCGCAAATCCACTATTATCTTCGTTTCGCTCAAAGGTAAACCTCGGAGCAGAAGGCGTTTTATAATACAGTACGTTCTGAATATCCACAAACAAGCTTAAACTCGTTTTCTTAAAGTTGAATTTCTTGTCGATTCTCAAATCTAATTGTTGAAAAGAAGCTAATCGCTCAGTATTCAATTGATCATAATCATAAACCCCTCTTCCGGTGGTCATATAAGCTGCAGTTGAAGCAGCAATATCAAATGGGGTATAAGGCTGTCCACCAGCAATTCGATATTTAATACCAACATCCCAATTTTTCTTGAATTTATAACCCACAGTCGTCGTCAAGACATATCCGTAATCCCAAGTGGCAGGTTTGAATACACCATCCACACCAGAAAATTCGGATTTATAAAGCGTTCCACTTACGATATAAAATAAATTTCGCACTAACTTTTGTTGTACATAAGCCTCTAAACCATATACTCGGCCTTTACCAATAGAACTGAAAGCATCATTACCCACAGCATCAAAATCAGTTCCCATATTTGCTAATGAAATACTGTCTGTTAAGGAAACTGGATAATTGCTGTAATCTTTATAAAAAGCCTCTAAAGTAAATCTCAAGTCATTACGTGGAATAAATTGAGTTCCAACAGTGTAATGTATCGCATTGATGTAATCTAGATCTTTATTGACTAAAGTTTGACTCGGATCTTGGAATCCTAAAACCGTATAAACAGGTAGTTTGAAATAACTTCCCACGGAAGCAGCTACATTCCATCGATCATTAAAATCATAAGACATAGAAAGTCGTGGAGAAATGGTTTTTAAGGGATTCATTCCCGCACTTGTGAAAGTGTTCATATCTGAACGCAAACCACCAGAAATTAGTAGCTTTTCATTCATGATGTATTTACTTATGTGTCCATAAGCACCAAATTTAAAGAAATCAATAGCTGACTCATTGCTGATTTTTATCGCAGGAGAAATAATGTTTCCTACGGCGTCTTGTAACTCCGACTTTACCGTATTTTTCAAGTTTAAATCATATTTTACGTATTGTGAACTCAATCCATAAGTCCATTTCCAACCATTTTTAAATTTATTGATATCTAAACGCAATTTATTTTCCGTTTCATGACTTTTCAACATTAATAACTTTTCTCCAGTTTTTAAAGCATTATTTTCATATCGATCTGCGCCATTAAAAAACATATTTCTACTTAATGCCACGGTATAAAAACCATCATTAATCAATCTTTTTAAAGAAGCACCTGTCGTATAATTCCATTGCTTGATTAAAGGATTTGAACGGATGATATATTCATTTTCAGGATCCGCATCATTAGGAACTTCTAATCTAAAGTTATCAATAGCTCCAATTCCTAATAGCGTCAATTCCGTTTTATTATTGAATTTGTGATTGATTTTATATTGAAAATCCCAATAATCTGGACGAATAGGTAAGTCTAATAATTGAAATAAAAATTGTAAATAAGACCTTCTCGCAGAAGCCATAAAAGTTGTTTTTTTACTTAAAGGACCTTCTAAAGTAGCGGCAAACTCACTGCCCGAAAGCCTAATGTTTCCACTTAATTGATCGGGATTTGCATTTCTTTGCTGAATCACAATTGTGGAAGCTAAAGCATTATCATAACGACTGTCAAATGCGGAAGACGTCAATTGTACATCTTTAATAAAAGAAACGTTTAATATTCCTGTTGCTCCGCCACTTGCACCTTGTGTTTGGAAGTGATTTAAGACAGGTATTTCAATACCATCTAAATAATAAACATTTTCACTTGGACCACCACCTCGAACGATAATGTCATTTCTATTTGGCGTACTTCCTCCAGCAACACCTGGTAAGGACTGAATAACTTTAGAAACATCAAAATTCCCACCAGGATTTACTTTGATTTCTTCTGCTGTCAAAAGTTGAGTCGCAATTGGTGTAATCATATCTGTAGCTCGAGCAGATTTTGCAGCACTTATTTCAACACCTTTTAAAGCTTGGACATTTTCTTCTAATTCTATTTCAATGACTTGTGCATTTCCTGAACTGAGATTGATATTATAAGTTGTAAATGGTTTGAAACCTATATAAGAAGTCTCTAAATTATATTTTCCTACAGGAACTTTAAAACTAAATGTGCCATTCTCATCAGTTGCAGTGTTGAATGATTGTGCACCAATAATGACGATGACGACTCCCGGTAAAGTTTCTTGTGTATTCTTATTTTTTACCACTCCATTGATATGTCCTTGGTTTTGAGCGTTTAATTGAGAAATGCTTATGAAGGAAAATAAAAGTAAAAGAATGTTTTTCATGTTTATTTGATTGTATTTAGTGCAAATATATACCAATATTTAATTAATTAGTTCAATTATGCACTTTATTAATTAGAAGTTAGTATTTTTGTAAAAGAGATGATTTTGTAAAGTAAAATAATAAAAACATGACTTATGATTTAATTAAAAATGTGATTAATTTGGTAGAAGAATTTGAAAATCATAATGCACAAGTAAAAAATTATTCTAATGATATTGATGGATTTAAACATTGGATTATAGAAGCTTATGAACAAGACGAAATTTTAAAAGAAGAACCAGATTGGGAGGGAAAAGAGCAGGGGAGAAGTCCAGAAAGTGTCATTAATACTTTTATTGTTCACATGAATCGATATGCACGAAATTATTCAAGAGCAGTGATTCATGATTCTGATTTTTCAACCCAAGAGGATTTTATCTATCTCATAAATTTAAATGCTTTTGGAGCAATGACAAAAATGGAATTGATTAAAAAGAATGTTCAAGATAAGTCAAGTGGAAACCAAATCATTAATCGTCTGATTAAGCTAGGATTTGTGGATCAAAAAGATTCTAAAGTGGATAAAAGAAGTAAAATAATTGACATTACTGAAAAAGGAAGTGAACATTTAGAACAGCATATGGATAAAGTTCGCCAAGCAACTTCAATTGTAACTGGTAATTTAATTTATCATGAAAAAATGCAATTGATTCGTTTATTAACTAAGCTTAATGAATTTCATCATCCTATATATTCTAAAAACATAGATCCTTCTGAATTATTAGAAGTGGTTATGGAGGATTATAATAATAGCTCGAAATGAAAAAGAAAATCGCCATTATAGGAGCAGGTTTTTCAGGTTTATCTGCTGCTGCTTATGCAGCAAAAGCAGGAAATGAAGTACATGTTTTTGAAAAACATCATCAGCCAGGTGGGAGAGCAAGGCAGTTTAAAACGGATAAAGGTTATGTCTTTGACATGGGACCAAGTTGGTATTGGATGCCAGATATTATAGAAAATTTCTTTTCGGATTTTAATACTAAAACCTCAGATTACTTCGAATTAGTGTCTTTGAATCCTCAGTTTGAAATGATATTCAAGGATGAAAAATTAGATATTCCTGAATCTTATGAGGATTTAAAAAACTTATTTGAAACTTTGGAGGCAGGAGCTGGAAAGCAATTTGATCAATTCATGGAGTCTGCTAAATATAAATATGAAGTCGGTATGCAAGATTTTGTGACTAAGCCTTGTCATAATTGGTGGGAATTTGTTTCTCCAAAAATTGCAAGTAGTGCTTTAAAATTGGATTTATTATCGAATTTTAGAAGTTATGTTAGCAAGTATTTCAAACATCCTAAGTTGAAAACTTTGATGGAGTTTCCCGTGATCTTTTTAGGAGCTTCTCCAAAAAAGATTCCAGCGCTTTACAGTTTGATGAACTATGGTGGATATGCATTAGGAACTTGGTACCCAATGGGTGGATTTTATCAATTGGTTTTAGCCATGAAGGCAGTAGCTGAAAAACAAGGAGTAACTTTTCATTTCAATCACAATGTGAATAAAATCAATGTTGTTGATGACACTTTAATCTCGTTAACTATAAATGGAGAAGCACACGAATTTGATGCTGTCATTGCTTCTTCAGATTATCATCATACAGAAACACTTTTACCTGAATATGCAAGAAACTATACGGAAGAGTATTGGGAGGATAGAACTTTTGCGCCATCTTCATTAATATATTATTTAGGGATCAACGAAAAAATACCAAACCTAAAACATCATACTTTATTTTTTGAAAATGATTTAGACGATCATATTGAAAGTATATATACGGATAAGCAATGGCCAGAAAAACCATTGTTTTATACTTGCAGCCCATCTCAAACAGATCCAAATGTGGCACCAAAACATGGCGAGAATCTTTTTTTATTAATGCCATTAGCCACAGGAATAAATGACGATGAGGCAACTCGAGCGATTTATTTAAAAGACATGCTCAAAAGATTAGAAAAACATACTGGAATTCAAAATTTAGAATCCAAAATTGAATACCAAAAAAGTTATTGCGTGACTGATTTTATCAATGACTATAACGCTTATCAAGGAAATGCTTACGGATTGGCCAATACTTTATCTCAAACAGCAGTTTTGAAACCCAAAATTAGAAACAAGAAAATTATCAACTTGTTTTATACCGGTCAGCTTACAGTTCCAGGTCCAGGCGTGCCACCTTCTATTATTTCAGGAAAAATAGTGGCCACTGAAGTTAATAACCTTTAAAAAACGAATTATGAAACAGCTGTTTGATGAACTCTCTTACGAAGTAAGTAAAAGCACGACCAAGAAATATAGTACTAGTTTTTCATTAGGAATACTAGCCTTAAAGCCGACCATCCGACCAGCTATTTATGCCATTTATGGTTATGTGCGACTGGCAGATGAAATTGTGGATAGTTTCCATGACTATGATAAAGAAACACTATTAGAAAGATTTAAGAATGATACGTATATGGCTTTGGAAGAAGGTATTTCTCTGAATCCTATTTTACAATCTTTCCAAGATACTGTAAGGCATTACAAGATTGACATGGAATTAGTGAATCAATTTTTGCACAGTATGAAAATGGATTTACAACAAGTGGATTATAATTCGGATCTATATGAAGAGTATATTTTTGGATCCGCAGAAGTTGTTGGTTTAATGTGTTTGCAAGTATTTACGAACGGTTATAAAGAAACATATGAAGCTTTAAAACCTTTCGCACAAAAGTTAGGTTCCGCTTTTCAAAAAGTGAATTTTTTAAGAGATTTAAAAGATGATTTTCAGCTTTTAGGCAGAACTTATTTCCCCAATATTGAAATGAATAGTTTTGATAATTGCGTAAAATGTGAAATAGAAGATAGTATCGAAATAGAATTTAAAGAAGCCTTAGCAGGGATTAAATTATTACCCAATTCTTCTAAATTCGGTGTTTATTTAGCTTACAAATATTACTTGTCATTATTTAAAAAGATCAAGAAAAAGAATGCTCAAGCTATTTTAAATCAAAGGGTAAGAATTCCTAATAGTCAAAAAATGGTCGTTATGGTTAAAAGCTATGTGCGATATAAAACGGCTTACTTATGAGAAAAACAGGGCTACTTTTATGTTTGGTTTTCATGACTAACTTTGTTTTTTCGCAAAATATAGACTTGGATTATTTACGTCAAAATTATGAAAAAGCAGTAGAAGATAAAGTTCTTTGTCAAAACATGATTAAAAGTTTAGAAGCTAAAAAAGATCAAACCATATACTTAGCTTATTTAGGTGGCTTACAAACTATTTGGGCCAATCATACGTTTAATCCATTAGCAAAACTGAATACTTTTAATAAAGGAAAAGCGAATATAGAACAAGCGATTCAGAAAGATAAAGAGAATATTGAAATTCGTTTCATAAGATTGTCTGTTCAAAAAAACGCTCCATCTTTCTTGAGTTATAATTCACAAGTTAAAGAAGATGAGCAGTATGTAAGAAATAACAAGCACAAAATAAAGTCAATATATTTGTTGCAACTGATTAATAAAATATAAAGAACACTAAAATGATGTTTCAACTTCAAAGAAAACAACAATTAAACTGTGATATCAATACGGCGTGGAAGTTCTTTTCATCACCTAACAATTTAGCTGATATTACGCCAGGTGATATGGATTTTATTGTCAAAGATGAGCTTGATCAAGAGATCTTTGTAGGCATGGAAATCAATTATACGGTTTCGCCAATCATGAGGATTCCATTAAAATGGAAAACCATTATCACAGAAGTAGATTATGAAAAAAGCTTTGTTGATTTTCAAGCTAAAGGTCCTTTTAAGTTATGGAATCATAAACACGAGTTTTTTCCAAATGAACAAGGTGTTTTAATGATAGATACCGTAGATTATCAATTACCTTTCGGAGTTTTAGGAAAAATAGCACATCAATTATTAGTGAAAAAGAAGTTAGAAAATATTTTTAACTATCGCTATGATGTCATGGAAAATTTATTTAACACAAAAGCAAATTAATCATGAATCTTTTAATCGTCATAGGAGTTTTTTTAGCTATGGAAGCAGCAACATGGGTACTTCATAAATATGTGATGCATGGATTTTTATGGTTCTTGCATAGAGATCATCACGATCACAGTAGCGAAGGTCCACTTGAAAGAAATGATTGGTTTTTCCTAATTTTTGCAACGCCAGCTATTATTTTATTGTATTTTGGTGTCAAAGCAGGAATGAATCACTTATTCTATATTGGAATAGGCATAACGCTTTATGGGATGGCTTATTTTTTAGTACATGATATGTTTATACATCAACGCGCCAAAGTATTAAAGCATACAGAAAATCCTTATTTACTTTCCATTCGAAGAGCTCATAAGCAACATCATAAACATCTGGGAAAAGAAAACGGAGAATGTTTTGGATTTCTATGGGTACCTATCAAATATTTTAAAATGTTTTTCAATAAAAATTAATAATGTTACAATCAAGTACCTATTTACTGATTAACTTTTTTACAGTTATTATTTGTTTTATTGCTTCTTTTGACAAAAGAATTCAGTTTTATAAGCATTTTAAAACTTTTCTTTTATCCAGTACAATAGTTGCAATTCCATTTATTGCTTGGGATATCTGGTTTACAAAAATGGGGGTATGGTGGTTCAATACAGATTATACTATGGGTTGGGTCATTGCAGGTTTGCCTTTAGAGGAATGGATGTTTTTTTATTTTATTCCTTTTGCTTGTGTCTTCACTTACTATTGTTTTGACAAGTTCTTCAATTTAAAATGGACACAAGGTTTAAATAACATCATTGTGTTCTTTACGACCATAGTTTGTGTTGTAGTAGCTTTATTATACTATGAAAAAATCTACACCTTGGTTACGGCTATAGTGACACTATTGACGGTTATTTTCTTACATTTTATAGCTAAGAAAGACTGGATTGGACAAGCTTCTTTAGTTTTTCTCGTATTAATGTTAGGATTTTTTCCAGTCAATGGTGTTTTAACAGGAACTGGAATAGCTTCTCCAATCGTCAATTATAATCCTGAAAACTTTTTAGGCATTAGACTACTTACCATCCCCATTGAAGATGCGGTATATGGTTATAGTCAGTTTCTACTGAATGTTTACTTTTTTGAATTATTTAGAAAAATGAAATCATGATACATAAATTCACTACCTATTTAATCGTTATAATAATTTCATTACTATTGTTTCCTTCTTGCGCATCGATTCCTAAAAATGCTAAAGCAGTTGACAACTTCGAAGTCAATAAATACTTAGGAACATGGTATGAAATTGCACGTTTTGACTTTCGTTTTGAAAGAGACATGGATAATACGATGGCGCAGTACAGTTTGAAAAATAACGGAAAAGTCAAAGTTTTGAATAGTGGCTACAACTACGTTAAAAAAGAATGGAATTCAGCAGATGGCGTTGCAAAGTTTAGAGGAAAAGAAGATGTTGCAGCATTAAAAGTTAGTTTTTTTGGTCCTTTTTATTCGGGCTATAATGTGATTGCGTTAGATGAAAATTATCAATATGCTTTGGTCGCAGGAAAGAACTTAAATTATTTATGGATATTATCTAAAAAGAAAACAATTCCAGAAGATGTTAAACAAAACTATTTAAGAATTGCACAAGAAGTTGGATATGATACTTCCAGATTAATTTGGGTTAAACACGATAAAAAAAGTCCTTTTGAAAATGAAAAATAAAGTGGTTTTATTTTGGTTCAGGAGAGATCTACGTTTAGAGGATAACGTAGGACTTTTTAATGCTTTGGAATCAGGTTTCCCAGTCATTCCTGTGTTTATTTTTGATCCTACGATATTAAATCAATTAGCAGATAAAAAAGACAGGAGGGTAGATTATATCCATCAAGCTTTAACAGCTATTAATGACGCATTGAAAGCCGTAAATTCAAGATTGCACACATACCATGAAGAGCCCTTAGAAGTGTTTAAAAAGCTAACTAAGGACTTCAACATTCAGGCCGTATATTCCAATAGAGATTACGAACCTCAGGCTATTCAAAGAGATATAAGTATTTATAATTTTTTACAAGGCTTAAAAATTCCATTGAAAGCTTATAAAGATCAAGTTATTTTTGATAAAAATGATATTCTTAAAAAAGACGAAAAGCCTTATACGGTTTACACTCCTTATGCCGATAAATGGAAAGCTACCTTAGAAGCTAAGGATTATACCCCTTTAGCAATCAATTTGAATCATGTTCATCAAGAAACTCTTCAACCGATTTTAACATTAGAAGCTATTGGTTTTGAGAAAACAGATCTTTTATTTGAAAAACCAATGTTGAAAGAAAGGATTATCAATAATTATAATGAACATAGAGATTTTCCTGCTAAAAATGGAACTACAAAATTAGGAATGGCTTTACGTTTTGGAACCATTAGTGTTCGAAAATGTGTGGCCTTTGCTTTGGAACATAATGAAGTGTGGTTGTCAGAATTAATTTGGCGAGAATTTTTCATGCAGATTCTTTATCATTTTCCTAAAGTGGTTCATCGATCTTTTAAACAGAAATATGACTTCATTCAATGGCGCAATGAAGAGAAAGAGTTTCAATTATGGCGTGAGGGGAAAACCGGCTATCCAATAGTAGATGCAGGTATGCGAGAATTGAATACCACTGGATATATGCATAATCGCGTACGGATGGTAGTGGCAAGTTTCTTATGTAAGCATTTATTAATCGAATGGCATTGGGGAGAAGCTTATTTTGCTTCAAAATTGAATGATTACGACCTCGCCGCTAATAATGGTAATTGGCAATGGGCTGCAGGTTCCGGATGTGATGCAGCTCCTTATTTTAGAGTTTTTAATCCCACTTTACAAACTAAAAAGTTCGATAAAGACTTGAAATATATTCAAAAATGGGTTCCTGAATTAAATACCAGTAAGTATCCTGAACCTATGGTAGAACATAGGTTTGCAAGAAATCGAGCATTAAAAGTGTATGCAGAAGCTGTAAAAAATAATTAATCAAAATCATTGTATGATCAGTTGAATGAAGCATTATGAACAGAAACAAAGTGGTACTCGTAGATGAAAATGATCAAGTATTAGGAGAAATGGATAAAATGGAAGCACATGTAAAAGGTGCTTTGCATAAAGCTTTCTCTATTTTTTTATTTAATGATAAAGGAGAAACACTGATTCATCAACGTGCGGCTCATAAATATCATGGCGCAAACTTATGGACTAATACCTGTTGCTCTCATCCGCAATGGGACGAAGATGTGAAACTTAGTGCTTTGGAAAGATTGCAACATGAAATGGGTATGGTTTGTGATATCGAATTTCAGTTTTCATTTTTGTATCAAGCTGAAGTAGAAAATGATTTAATAGAACATGAATTGGATCACGTTTTTATTGGGAATTCTAATGATGACCCCAAAATCAATCCTGATGAAGTTCAAGATTATAAATGGATTTCTTTATTAGACTTAAAAGAAGATATAGAAAACAATCCTTTAAAATATACTTTTTGGTTTAAGAAAGCCTTACCTGTTTTATTAGAAAAGATGGTAAAAATATCTGATTAGAAAAATGAATTTCTTCATTTTATAAGTAAGGGAAGTTAATTTATTGTCTAATAATTTTTCCATCATCAAGTTCGATAATACGTTCCGTTTTATCAGCAAAATCAAGATCATGTGTAACGACCAATAAGGTTTTATTATAATTTTGAGTAAGGTCTTGAAAGATATTAAACACAATATCCGCATTTTTACTATCTAAATTACCTGTAGGTTCATCACACATAATAATTAAAGGATCATTAATCATCGACCGAGCAATAGCTACACGTTGTTTTTCACCACCAGATAATTGATTAGCCATTTTAAGTGCCAAATGATCTATACCCAAATCTTTCATGTATTTATAAGCATTATGCTCCAACTCCTCTTCACTTATTTTATCCAGTTTTAATCCTGGAAGCATCACATTTTTTAAAGCTGTAAACTCATTTAATAAATAGTGGAATTGAAATATAAAACCAATTTTTTCATTTCGAATAGCAGCTAATTCCTTTTCTGATTGCTCTCGAATGTTGATGTTATCAATAGTTAAATCACCTGTAAAATCAGTATCCATGGTAGAAAGAATATACAACAAAGTAGATTTTCCACTACCAGATTTTCCTATGATAGAGACGTACTCTCCTTCTGTCAAATTAAATGTGACGTCTTTTAAAACCTCAATTTCAACAGGATCGTGAAAAGTTTTAAATATAGACTGAGCTTCTAAAATAGTATTTTTCTTCATTTATTTTCCTCTAATAATAATTACCGGATCTACCTTACTTGCTTTTCGGGAAGGCATTAACCCCGCTAAAAATGTAGTCAACAATGCAAAGACCACAGCTATCAAATAATACTGAATACCATAGTCAATTGGAAAGGTGGTAACCGTTGGTAAGGAAGGTGTTATAAAAGGAATATTATCAATACCGACAGACATTAATAAACCTAAAACAACTCCAGCAATGGCACCAGCCACTCCAATACTTAAAGAAATGGTTAGAAATATTTTCTTGACATCAGACCCGGCGAATCCAGTAGCTTTTAAAATCGCAATGGTATCCATCTTTTCATAAATCAACATGTTCAGAATATTATAAATTCCAAAACCGGAAACAATTAATAAAGCTACGCCAACGGCATAGGAAATCATCGATCGAACGCCACTTCCAGTTTCAAATTGAGCATTCGCAGTTTGAATATCTTCTGCATCAATACCAAAAAATTCCGCAAACTCTATAGCCACTTCAGGTGCTTTTTCCATATCCTTTAATTTTACCTGAATATCACTAATATAATTACTGTTTTCTCCTAACAGCTTTTGCGTAGTAGCCATACTCGCATAACTTTGGACTTTATCAATCTCCGCAATGCCAGATTGGAAATACCCTACGACTTTCAAGGAGAATTGTTCGCCCTCTGTCGAAGTAATGGTGATGATGTCTCCAATTTTAGCACCCATGATATCATAGGCTCCTTTTCCAAGTAAGATACTATTGCTCACTGTCATTAAATCCTTACTTTCTCCTTCTAATACATAATCATCAAATGCGAAAAGTCTGCTTTCTTGCTCAGTATCAATCCCGTTAATAATACCATTGAGGTCAATATTTCCAAGATTGTAAAAAACTTGAGCGGTGACTTTTGGCGCAACGCCTAAAACGCGATCATCTTTCTTGATTTTATTGATAATATTTTGCGCATTATACACTTCTTTTCTTGTATTTGCCGGTTTTACAGATCTGACAATATGGTGATGATCTTTGTATTTTTCACTTAAATCAATAGGTTGTAATTTAGAAGGAACGATGTCATTATAAAGTCGAACATGTGGCGTCCTGTTTAAAACCATGCCATCTAAGAGTTTATTCAACCCTTCCATAAAACCCAATAAAGAGATAAAAAGTGCAATACTAAAAGTTACACCAAGTGCAGCAACAAGTGTTTGTTTAAACCTTGCACGCATTAACGCAACCGCAATATCAATGAGGTATCTAACTTTCATTATTTGGGTAATTCTAATTGTGCGTCTTTGTCAATACCATCAATAATCTCAACTAAATCATAATCCATCAAACCCGTCGTTACTTTTTGATAGGTTCCATCAACTAATAAAACGGTAGTATCATTGATTAAATAATTCCTCGGAATAGTTAATGCTTCTACTTTAGTTTTAATAATAATACTCGCTTCAACAGTAAGGTTTGGAAATAGTTTATAGGGTTTTTCTGTAAATACTGCATCCGCTTGAAATGATCTTGTTCTGGTATTCATCATAGGATCTATAGCCAAAATTTCAGCTTCAAAAACCTCGGATTGATAACTGTCCATACGGATGATTACTTTTTGTCCTTTTCGAATTTTCACAATATCAAATTCATCAATATTCAACTCAATGATAAACTCATCTGTTCCTATAACAGCACCAGGATTAGATCCATTAATGAGTTCGCCTACTTCTCGATTAATTTTATATACAACGCCATTGACTTCACTTCTTACAATAAAGTCTTCTTCTTTTAAAGAGGCTATTTCAAAATCATTTTTTCTTTGATCTGAGATTAGTTTTAGTTGACGTTTCAAATCATCATAATTGGTATGAGCTTGTGCTAAATCTACTTTAGATTTTTCATAACTCAATTCTTTTTGCTCATATTCTACTTGTGTTCCCACTTCATTTGCCCAAAGATGTTTTTGTCTATTGAATAATAAAGAGTCGTTTTTTAAATTTTTAGTGGCTAATTCAATAATTTTTTCAGCATCACGAAGTTTGTCTTGATTCGTTCTATAATCAGCATCTAAAGCAGCCAATCTTGCATTTTCTGTAACTAATTTTAAACTTTTATGGTCTAATTGAAAAATAGGATCTCCCTTTTTAACGACATCACCTTCAATGACAAAAATCTTCTCTATTACGCCGTTAGTTTTTCCAACAACTTCATATTGGTATTTACTTTTAATAAAACCTGAAGCGTAAACACTTTCAGTAATATTTGTAACTTTTGGAGCAATAGGCTTAGGTGTATTTTTACAAGAAAGTATCGAAAAGCCTAATAATACTAACAGAAAGTTTAATATGTTATTCATTTTATTCAAGATTAGGCATTACTTTTTATGAGAAATTGATGATAATTAAAGATTATAATTCAAATATATTAAAACATTTAGGAACTAACACCTTTCATTTGACACTCAGTTATTCTTGTTTAATTAAGGTCACGTTTTTGGTGTTAAATTTCTGATTTAACCATTTTTCTATTTTCTCTCTATCAACTTTTTCGTTTTTGTCATCGACTGTATAAATTAAATAAGTCATCGCTCGAACACTGTCGGTATGTTGATTGATCAAATGTTTTCCTATTGAAATGTCTTTAAGTTCAGGAAATAAAATTTGAATTTCTTTATATAAATCAACATCATCAATTTTAAACTCCTTCAATTCTTGTTGGAGGTTATTAATCAATATATCTTTTTCCGTTAAGGTTTTACTGTGATTTCCGATTTCATTTAGAATTTCACTTTTTAAATCATTCACATCTTGACGAATGACAATTTCTGTGTTTTTAATGTCAAATTGAACCAACTTTTGTTGTAATTCAGCAATCTCTTCCTCATTGAATTTTTTAGTTAAAAAAGCTAGCTCCACTACTTTCGGTGAAGCATTATATTTGGTGTTTTTAAAAATCATGATATAGCCTTTATTTGTAAATTCAGTAGCTATAAATGATTCTACTCTTTGATTATATGTTTTTTCATTAAAAAGTTTATATGCTAAATAAAAGCTCGGAACTATCATTACAAATATGAGCGTAGTAATTCCATATTTAATGTGTTTTTCAAATTTGATATTATAAATCCTTAAGGGCTTGTATTTTAAAAACTTAGCAATTAAGAAAGTGGAAATACATATAAAAAAGCAATTGATCGTATATAAATACATGGAACCCATAAAGTAAGAGAAATTTCCCATTGCTAAACTATATCCTGCAGTACAGAGCGGGGGCATCAAAGCTGTTGCGATAGCTACACCTGGAATTGGATTGCCTTTTTCTACTCTTGTTATCGCAATAACACCAACTAAACCACCAAAGAAAGCAATGAGTACATCATAAATGTTCGGAGATGTTCTGGATAATATCTCAGATTGCGCATCTTTAAAAGGACTGATTAGGAAGTAAATCCAAGCAACTAATAATCCTACACCTGTAGCTATAAGTAGATTTTTTATAGATTTTTTTAAGAGTTGAAAATCAAAAATCGCTAAAGCAAAACCCGAACCAATGATTGGACCCATTAATGGTGAGATTAACATGGCACCAATAACTACTGCCGTAGAATTCATATTTAAACCAATCGATGCAATAACTATTGCGCAAGCTAAAATCCAAAGATTTGCGCCACGAAAGCTAATATTAGCCTTTACATTTTCTAAAACTGTTTCTTGCTGTTCTTCACCAGATTTTAAATTGATGAGTCTGTATATTTTCCTGTTCATTTTGATTAGAACTTTAAGCGTAATCAAAGACAAAGTGAATTATCGTCTTTTTAAATGCAATATATATTAATAAAGTTACAATCGCTTATAACGAGGACACACCTTCAACACTTCTGTTACATTTAACTAAAAAAAATTGTGATTTTACTCATAAAAAAAACTTCAGACGATCTATAAAGAAAATCTGAAGTTTTTATATTTATTTATTATGAAAAGATATTAGCTCGTTTGTTGCTTAAGTAATCTTTCAACTTTTGATCTTTCTGTTTCATCCAAGATGATTTTTCTTAAACGAATAGACTTCGGAGTAACTTCGATACACTCATCATGTTGAATGTATTCCATGCACTCTTCTAAGCTCATTTTTAATTTAGGTTGAATGTTAGTTGCATTATCAGAACCACTTGCACGCATGTTAGTAAGTTTCTTACCTTCAATAACGTTGATGCTTAAATCTCCTGGATTAACGTTTTCTGCAATGATTTGACCTGCATAAACCTCTTCACCTGGATCAATAAAGAAAGTTCCTCTATCTTGCATTCTATCGATAGAGTAACCCGTGGACTTACCAGCCTGTTTTGCTAATAAAACACCATTACTTCTACCTGAAATAGCTCCTTTAAAAGGCTTATATTCTCTAAATCTATGTGCTAAAACAGCTTCACCACCAGTAGCAGTTAAAACCTGAGAACGAATACCGATTAGACCACGAGAAGGAACGTCAAATTCTAAATGTTGCATGGTACCTTTATTTTCCATAACTAACATTTCTCCTTTTCGAGACGTCACTAATTCAATAACCTTTCCACTAACATCACTTGGAACATCAACTACTAAAGTTTCGTAAGGCTCCATTTTCACACCATCTTCTTCTTTGGTAATAACTTGTGGCTGACCAATAGTTAATTCATATCCTTCACGACGCATTGTTTCTACTAATACGCTTAAATGAAGAATACCTCTACCATATACTAAAAACTTATCAGCATCATTAGTATCTTCAACACGTAATGCTAAGTTCTTTTCTAATTCTTTATGTAATCTATCACGAATATTACGAGAAGTAACAAACTTACCTTCTTTACCAAAGAATGGAGAGTTGTTAATCCCAAACATCATATTCATAGTTGGCTCATCAATATGCATAAATGGTAATGGCTCAGGATGATCCACATCAGTAATTGTTTCACCAATATTGAAATCATCTACTCCTACTACACCACAAATATCACCAGCGCTTACTTCACTAACCTTTCTTTTTCCCATGCCTTCAAAAGTGAATAATTCACGCACTTTCATACGTACATTTTTTCCATCTTCTTTACAAAGCATGATACTTTGACCTTCCTTTACAGTTCCTCTTTCCACTCTTCCGATAGCTATTCTACCTAAGAAAGAAGAATAATCTAAAGAAGTGATTTGCATTTGAAATGGTCCTTCACTCACTTTTGGAGCAGGTACATGTTCAATGATTGCATCTAAAACTGTTTCGATACTTCCAGCTGGAGTAGGGGTATCACTATACCAACCTGCTTTAGCTGAACCATAAAGTGTTGGGAAATCCAACTGCTCTTCGGTAGCATCTAATTGGAAAAATAATTCAAATACAGCGTCATGAACTTCTTCAGGACGACAATTATCTTTATCTACCTTATTAATAATAACTAGTGGTTGTAAGTCTAATTCTAATGCTTTTTGTAATACAAAACGCGTTTGAGGCATAGGCCCTTCAAAAGCATCAACTAAAAGAATAACACCATCTGCCATTTTTAAAACACGTTCTACTTCACCGCCAAAATCCGCGTGACCAGGTGTATCAATGACATTTATTTTGTAATCCTTGTACGTAACAGATATATTCTTACTTAAAATAGTAATACCACGCTCACGTTCTAATTCGTTACTATCCATGATCAAGCCTTCTGAAGCATCTGTGCCTCTCATTTCTTGAGTTGAATGGATAATTTTATCTACTAATGTTGTTTTCCCATGATCTACGTGGGCAATAATAGCAATGTTTCTAATTTTCATATATTTAGATATAATTCTTAGCATGCATGACGCTAAAAAAGGCGTGTAAAGGTACGCTTTCTATTACTTTTCACCAACTTTTTCTAAAATTAGAATTATTGGTTATGTTTTTTGTTTTCTAAGACGTTCTCCAACTCCCAAGTTATTCTCTCTTTGAAGGCTTGTTTCCTTACAGGACAAGTGTCTAAGGTGCATATTTCACAACTATAAGTTTGGCAAGGATCCACGTGAAGAAAAAATTCATATTTATGATTGGAGCTGCTTTCTACTAATTTATTAAATTTTTCTACTAAATCATGCCCCTCAGCTGTCGTATAATACCAAGGAATAGTAATATGTGCATCAATATGTAACATACTACCATATTGAATAATCCTTAAATTATGTAAGTCAATCCAATCGTCTTCTCTTTGTTGATCAATATGAGAAATCAAAGGCTCTAATAATTTAAAGTCAGCTTCATCCATAATCCCTGCAACTGATTTCCTTAAAATGATGATGCCTTCATATAAGATATATAATGCGACTACAATCCCAATTAAAGGATCTAACCACAACCATCCTGAATACTGAATAGCAAATAAAGTGAGGACAATGCCACCAGTAGAAATGGAATCCATTTGTAAATGCTTAGCCGTAGCTTCAATAGTAGGAGAGTAGTGTTTTACAGCTTGCTTTTTCCAATAAAGGCTAGCGATAAAATTAAATACAGCAGTAATGGCCAAAAATAAGATACCAAAACTTAAATGTTGAATAGGTTGAGGATCACGAAGATGTATAATCGCTTGGTATAAAATGATAAAAGAAGCAAAGCAAATTAAACTTCCTTCAATAATTGCCGCTATAAATTCAACTTTACCATGTCCGTAAGGATGATTCAAATCTTTAGGTCGACTTGAAAGCCATATCGCATATAAACCAAAGAAGGAGGTTGCAATGTTAACAGTACTTTCCATGGCATCTGTGAAAACTGCCACCGAATCTGTTTGTAACCATGCCATTAATTTCAATCCAAAAACAATCAGCGTAAATACAATGATTTGAATTTGAACTTTCAATCGAATGTCCTTCATGAAATAATATGTTTGGGCTTAAAAAGCTGCAAAAACTTATTGGCTAAAATGCCACCTAGTCCACCACTTATGAAACCAATAAGTGTAGTAATTAATATGATAATATAAGGAGACGGTAGATTAAATAATATGGCAATTTTCTGGCTTAGTAAACTTCCATTCACAATGTCTGTATATAAAGAGCTTACAAGAAAGTACATGCCTCCACCTAATGCTCCTGAAATAAAAGAACTTTTAGCAGGCAAGCGAAACAACGCTAATACTAAAAAAGCAATGAAAATAATAACCCACCAGGGCATCACTTCCAAAATTAAATTCGCTGCGACACTAATAATTATGGCATTAAAAATAATTCGCATCATATACTTTACTATTTTTACAACTACATAGCAAGGTAATTAAAAAATTGCGAAAAATACATTATACTATAGTTTTATGGTAAAGATAAAGGCGTTCTTACAAGTCATAAGATTAAGAAACTTAGCCATTATATTATTGATTCAATCTTTAATATGGTTGCTAGTGTTGCGTCCATTTATTAACGTTTTAGACCTACAAGCCAGTTTGAATTACTGGAGTGTATGTTTACTAATGCTTTCTACGATCAGTATAGCTGCGGCAGGATATATCATCAATGATTATTTTGATGTAAAAATTGATCTCATCAATAAACCTGATAAAGTTATTATTGGAAAAATTATATCTCCGAGAGGTGCTATCTTTTTACATAGTGCACTTAATGCTATAGGTATTGCATTAGTCGTATATGTAGCTATGGATGTAAAAGCTTATCAACTTATATTGATTCCAGTCACTAGTACTTTGCTTTTATGGTTATACGCCACTGATTATAAAGGGTCCTATATATATGGTAACTTAATCGTTGCTTTCTTAACGGTTCTCTCTATTATGATGATACCTTTGTTTGAAACCAGTTTGTGGCAGTATTTCTCCTGGGATTTATGGATCGAGGATTCCTTTTTAAATCCTTGGTTTATAATAGGTGTATATAGTTTCTTTGCTTTTCTATTAACCTGGATTCGAGAAATAGTAAAAGATATGGAAGATTATAAAGGTGACTTTCAGCAAGGCTGCCAAACATTACCCATAAAATTCGGACTTAAAGTCGCTACACAGTTTTCGCAAATTCTTTTAACTATCAGCTTAGTAGTTATCTTAATTTCAATCAGTAAACTAGCCTTTTCTCCATGGTGGATATTAGGTTTATACTTATTTATATTCATTTGTCCTTCTTTAATTTATTTACTTTGGAAGCTACCTAAAGGCGTGTCTTCAAAACATTATTACAATTTAAGTCAACTGCTTAAATTAGTTATGGTTTTGGGTATTTTAGCGTTAGTAGTGCTATTTACACTCTTTTATAATGTCTAATTTATGGCACATTAAACTTTATAAACCTGACGTAGTCATAGAATCATTAAACAGTCTTGTTATGAAAAAACTATATCCCATTTTAGCCCTATTTGGACTTTTAGCCTTTTCCGGTTGTTATAAAGATCATACTTATTATCCTGACCCTAATTATCCTGGTCCTCAATTAAGAGAGTATCAGTTTGTCGAAGACTTTAACAATAATCGTAATCGTTGGGAGTTCAGTGACCCTATGAATTATGCTTGGGGTGAAATTAGTAATGGAACTTTTAAATTTGATTATTTAGACGATTATTATCCAGCTTATTATGCAAGGGTTAATCCTGACATGAATGTAAATGGTGAATTTATTATAGAATCCAAACTTGGATCTAATAACACCATGGGTATTGTTTTTGGACAAAATTATAACAATGCAGTTTATGGCTATAGTTTTATGGTGGATTATGATGGCCGTTATTCATTATATGATGAAGGTGGCAATGGATTTGGTGACGATATACAATCTTTAATTAGTCCGACCTATTCGAATGCTGTAAATCTTGACGGGGATTGGAATATCGTAACTATTCATCAAAGAAGAGGGGTTTGGGTTGGTTACGTGAATGATATTGAAGTTTTCAGAATTGATGCTCAGCCTTTATATGGAAAAGAATTCGGATTTGTAGTTGTACCATTCACAGAAGGTGAGGCAGATTATATAGACGCAACCTGGTATAGATAATTTAGAAATTTTAGAGTTGAGGGCAGAAATTCATAATTTGGATCTCTGCCTTTTTTTATGTTTATAAAGAATTGTTTTTTAGATTAAATGAAATATTTACCTGAATGATTATCTTCGATATTGCTTAATGGTCATCCAAAAAGCTTGGTATGGATATAAATTATTGATAGGAAAGGTAGTCTGGTAAAACTATTTAAATACTAATAAGTCAAATTTAAAGCATTTTATTTTCTTTTTGTTTGGATTTGCTTTTATCTCTTTCACGATTAAATCCTTTTACAGTGCCAAAGTACAGCCATAAAACCTAAAAGTTTTATAAAGCAAATCTCCCGAGAAGACTGTGCTAAAATGCTATCCTGACACCATATTTTATAGTCGTTGGAACATTATGTTTTTTTCCTGGAATCCATTTACCACTGCTTAATTTTAAAATGCGAATAGCTTCTTCACTTAATATTCGATCTGGACTTTCTAAGATGCGAAATTCACTTAAACTTCCATCTGTATTAACAAAAAATATAAGATCAACAATTCCAAAAATGTTGTTTTCTAATGCTTCAGTGGGATATCTTTTTACAGAATCTTCTAATGCTCTAAAATCTCCATTGAAAATAGGGTTTTGCAAAGTTCCTTTTTCATCTAAATAAGCTGCAATTTCCTGTCCTTCTATATCCCAGTTTTTTAAAGAGTCTAATTTTCCATTTTTATACCATTCTATAGCGGCTATATTCCCATTATTATAGTAAAAGACTTGCTTCCCATTTAGGAAACCTAATTTCCAATTCATTCTTTCTTGTATAGAAGGGACTTCTTGAATAGTTTCCTCTATAAAGTATCGCGCAGCAGAATCGCTACCTGCATAATATTTTATATAAGATTCATTTTCTTCAAATGTGCAATTGCATAATAAAGAGCCATCTTCATGATAATATTTCCATAAACCAGTTCTATAACCATCTTTAGAAATATTCCCAATAGATTTTATTTGTCCATTTTCGTGATACCAGATCCACTTTCCAATTCTTTTATTGTTTTTATATTTTCCCTTACTAAAAAGATTACCATTAGAATAATAAGCTATTTCCCTTCCTTGGGTATTATTATTAATCTTTTTTTGCTTCATTGCTAATTGGCCGTTTTCATGATAAAACCTCCAAAATCCTACAGATTTGTCTTTTTTAAACCTTCCGATTGATAAAACTTCTCCATGTGGATGAAACTCTTTCCACTTTCCTGTTTTCTTTCCAGTTTTGTATTGCCCTTCCCATTGAATTTGCCCATATTTAGTATAATGTTTATATGGTCCGTGCCTTTTATTGTTTTTTTTCTGCGTGCTAATTTTTAGATTTCCATTTTTAAAATATAAATTCTCATGAGTTTTTTTTTCATCTACCCATGTTAATGAATAATATGTGTAATCCTCATCTATTTCTACACTATCGTAATCCTTATTATAATATATTTTTATAGTATCTCCTTGTGCAAAACATGAAAGTGGAAAAATAAATAGGAAAATTCGGAATAAAAAGGACATATTGAAGTTTTAAAATTGTACATACTAAGATATGATTTCTTTGAAGTTTTATGAAAATATAATTTTTATAAAATAGGTTTTTTCGAAAAAATACTTAATAAGTCTATTAATATTCGTATTTTGCCTGTCTAAATTTAATTAGCTTATAAAATGAAAAAGTTTTTTTTATTAATTTTAGCATTAACTGTTTTTACTATGAAAGAAAACACACTTTTTGCTAAAGCAAAGTACATAAAAACAGTACATGCAAAGGAAAATTCTTTACAAATACCTTATGAAGAGTATCGTTTAGATAATGGCTTAACTGTTTTAATACATGAAGATAAATCTACGCCAATTGTACATGTAGATGTAACATACCATGTTGGTTCTGCAAGAGAAGAACTTCATAAATCAGGATTTGCCCACTTCTTTGAGCATATGATGTTCCAAGGTTCTGAAAATGTGGGTGATGAAATGCATTTCAAAATTATTACAGAAGCAGGGGGTACATTAAATGGAACGACTAACAGAGATAGAACAAATTATTTCCAAACCGTTCCTTCGAATCAATTGGAAAAAATGCTTTGGTTAGAAGCTGACCGTATGGGTTATTTCTTAGACGCTGTAACTGAAGAGAAATTTGAAGTTCAAAGGGCAACTGTTATTAATGAAAGAGGACAACGATATGATAATCGTCCTTATGGATTAGTAATGGAAGAATCTGCAAGAAATCTATATCCATATGGACATCCTTATTCTTGGTTGACTATTGGATACATAGACGACATTAATCGTGTGGAATTAGGAGATTTAAAAAACTTCTTCTTAAGATGGTATGGCCCAAACAATGCGACTTTAAGTATTGGTGGAGATATCAACATTGAAGAAACTCTAGAGGCCATTGAAAAATATTTCGGATCAATTCCAAGAGGTCCAGAAGTAAAACCAATGAGTTTACCTAAACCAGAGTTAACAGAAAATAGATATGTGACTATGCATGATAACTATGCAAACATGCCTATGTTAAGAATGGTTTTCCCGGTAGATAAAATGTATGGTGATGATATCCCTGCATTAGATGCTTTATCTGATATTATTGGAGCTGGAGTCAATTCCATTCTTTATAAAAATTTAGTAAAAACAGGAGAGGCTGTTAGCGCAGGCGTGTCTAACTATACAACTGAATTAGCGGGTGAATTTTGGGTAACTGTTTTACCATATCCTGGAAAGACTTTAGCCGACATGGAAAAGTTAGTAAGAGAAAGTTTTAAAGAGTTTGAAGAAAGAGGCGTTACTGATGAAGACTTGGCAAGATTTAAAGGTTCTTTTGAAAGTAATATGGTTTTTGGTTTAGAAAGTGTTTCTCGTAGAGTTTCTACGTTAGCCGCTTACCAAACGTTTGCAAAAGATGCCGCTTATATGGGTGAAGATCTGAAAGGTTATTTAAACCTAACGAAGCAAGACATCATGAATGCTTATAATAAGTACATCAAAAATAAACCTGCTGTAATCTTAAGTGTGACTACAAAAGGAAATGAAGACAACATCGTTGCTGCCCCTAATTATGAAGTGGACAAGAGTAAGAACATGGCGATTAGCTATGATTTCTCTGGTTTAACTAATAAGAAAGGAAAAGATAATTTCGATCGTTCTGTTATGCCAAATGCTGGAAAGCCAGTGGTTATTACTGCGCCAAAAGTGTGGACTTCAAAGCTAAATCATAACGTAGAAGTCATCGGAACTTATTCGGACAAAATTCCTGTTGTGAATTTATATTTGACTTTCCCAGGTGGAAAATTAATGGATACTAAAGACAAGGAAGGATTGAGCTATTTATTTGCTCAAATGATGACAGAAGATACACGTAATCATTCTGCAGAAGAAATCAGCGATGCATTAGAACAATTAGGATCTAGTATCTCTATAACCACAAGCAAGGATGCAATCAATGTATTTGTAAAAAGTTTAGAAAAGAACTTGGATCAAACACTTGAATTATTAGAAGAGCGTTTATTACAACCTGCTTTTCATCAAGATGATTTTGAGAGAAATCAAAAAAGATTATTAGAGTCTTTAGCTAATAATCGTAACGAACCAAGTGTAGTAGCTTCTACTGCGTTCAATTACTTATTATATGGATCGGATAATTCATTTGGAACGCCGAGCTCAGGAACAGAAACATCTATTGCAAATATCAAATTAGAAGACATTCAACAGTTTTACAACCAAAACTTCTCTTTGAATAATGCAAAGATTGTGGTGGTTGGACAAGTTGAAGAAAAATCGATTTTACCTAAAATGGATTTTTTAAATCAAATGAAAACCCATTTAGTGACTTTGCCTACATGGGAAGGTGAAACTAAAGCTAAGGCAAAAGTTTATTTCATTGATATCCCTGGAGCCGCACAAACAGAATTCAGAATTGGATATGTGAACAATTTAAAATACGATGCATTAGGTGAATACTACAAATCGAACATTATGAATTTCCCATTAGGTGGAGCATTCAATAGCCGTTTAAACTTATACCTAAGAGAAGAAAAAGGATGGACTTATGGAGCTCGTTCTTCTTTCTCAGGAGATAACTACACGGGATCTTATCAGTTTTCTGCAGGGATCAAAAGAGATGCAACAGCTGATGCTTTAAGTGATGTATTCAGAATTTTAGAAGAATATAAATCTGAAGGGATGGATGCTGAAGAATTGAGCTTTACTAAAAACTCAATGACTTTAAGCGAAGCGAGAAAATATGAAGTAGGAGTTCAAAAAGCAGGATTTTTAAATACGATCTTGAAATATAACCTTCCGACGGATTATTCTTCGAAGCAAAATACAGTATTAGCAAAAATGAAATTAAAAGAAGCTCAAGCTTTAGCAAAAAGCAATATTCCTAAAAACGACCAATTAGTGGTTTTGTTAGTAGGTGATAAAGAGACTTTATGGGATAGCTTATTAGAAAAAGGATTCGATATGGAAGAAATTCAATTAGATGAACTGTAAAATATCCTGAAATAATAATGATAAAAAAACCCGTTGGAATTATCCAACGGGTTTTTTTATTTGTATATGTTTAATCACTTCTTTTATAAAGTAAAGGCTTCTAAAATATCAGCTACATTTCTATCATTACATAAACGTGGTGCTTTATTTTGTCCACCTAATCTACCGACTTCTTTCATGTAATTTTGAAAAGCTTTAGGTTGCAATGCCCTGACTTTTAAAGGAGATAAAATACCCCCACCCACTAAGTCTTCGTAATATTCATTTTTCTTCCTTAAAGCATTGTCTAATGCTAAAGAAAAAGCTTCCATATCCTTTGGTGCATCTTGAAACTCTATAAACCATTCATGATGCGGCAATGCATCGCCTTCAGTTTTAACCTTTGGAGCTACCGTAAATTCTCTTACAACTGCATCACAAACCTTTATGGCTTCTTGCATGGCGCTTTCTACCTCTTCGCCAATCACATGTTCTCCAAAAGCAGAAATAAAGTGTTTGACTCTACCTGTAACCAATAATCTATATGGATTCAGATCAATAAATTTGATTGTGTCCCCTAAATTATATCCCCACAATCCAGCATTACTATTAATAATCATGGCATAATTAACCCCTAATTCAACTTCTTCTAAACACAAACGCGTAGGCTTTTCATTATTAATTTCATTCAAAGGAATGAACTCGAAGAAAATACCAGAATTGGTGTTTAAAAGCAAACCCGTATCATTTTGTTTATCTTGAAATGCAAAGAATCCTTCGGAAGATGGAAAGGTTTCTACAGTATCTACTGGACCACCAATGCTTTGAAATAACTTTGCTTTATAAGGTTCGAAGTTTACACCTCCATAAACGATTAGGGAAAGATTAGGGAAAATATCTTTAATCGTTTTTCCCGGATATTTTAGTTGTAACCAATCAAAATACATTTGAATCCATGGCGGAATACCACTTATAAGTGTCATGTCTTCATGTTCCGTTTCTTCAATTACTTTTGATAGTTTTTGCTCCCAATCTTCTATACAATTTGTTTCATAACTTGGAAGTTGGTTAGTTTTTAAATAACCAGGAATATGATGATTTACAATTCCACTTAATCTACCAGTAGGTATGCCTCCTTCTTCAACAAGTGTAGGGGAGCCAGAAAGAAAAATCATTTTTCCATCCGTAAACTCTGTATTTCCTGTTTCTGCCATGTAATACAACAAAGCATGCTTAGCTCCATCGATATGATTGCTGATAGAATCTTTTGTAATAGGGATATATTTTGCACCACTGGTAGTACCAGAAGTTTTAGCAAAATACAAAGGTTTTCCTTTCCATAACACGTTTTCTTGACCAGCTAATATCTTTTCAATATAAGGAACCAAAGCTTCGTAGTCACGAATTGGGATATTGTTTTTAAAATCTTCGTAATTATTTATTTTCGTAAAATGGTGCTCCTTCCCAAATTGCGTAGAAGCAGCTTGAGCAATGAGGGATTCTCTAATTTTATGCTGGTCTTTGATAGCATTCTTTGAAGTGGAATGCATTTTCCTATGCATATACTTTGCATAGGGTTTGACTAAAACCGATTTAAATTTCATATTGAATCTTATAAAAAGCTTGGCAAACATAAGAAATTCTTACGTTTTTATGAATAAACAAATTTAATAGTTCTAATTAAATAAAAAAATTGAAATTTTGTGCTCGGTTCAAACTTCTTTAGTATTATTGTAAAGCAAGAAATTAACTGACTAAATGACACTTTTTAATTTTGGTTTGTTATTTGCATATTTACCTTAGACTATATAAAAAACTTATGATGGATTCTAAAGAATTTAGAAAATACGCAATTAAGCATCAAGGAGTGAATTCTAACTCCTTTGATCAATACACTGCACATATTAATGCTCAACCTACTAATTTAACTCCTTATATTATTGAAGAGCGCCCGATGAATGTCGCTACTATGGATGTATTCAGTAGACTCATGATGGATAGAATTATTTTTATGGGTGAGCCTGTAAATGATTACGTTGCTAATATTGTAACTGCTCAGCTTTTGTTTTTAGAAAGTACGGACAGAACTCGTGATATTCAAATGTATATCAACAGTCCTGGAGGAAATGTATATGCAGGTTTGGGTATTTATGATACGATGCAAATTGTTCAACCTGAAATTGCAACTATTTGTACCGGTTTAGCAGCGAGTATGTCAGCAATATTAATGTGTGCAGGTACTAAAGGAAAAAGAACAGCTTTAAAACATAGTCGTATCATGTTACACCAACCGAGTAGTGCTATTGGTGGACAAGCCACAGATATCGGAATTACTGTAAAGGAAATCAATCGTGTAAAAGAAAACTTATACGCCATCATCGCTGAACATACTGGCCAAGATGTGAAAAAAGTAGCTGAAGATTGTGATAGAGACTTTTGGTTATTAGCAGAAGAAGCTAAAGCTTATGGTATCGTAGATGAAGTTTTACAATCAAACCCTAAAAAATCAACTAAATAATTATGATGTCTATTTCAAAATATAATCAGTATATATTAAACAATGTGATGGAGGACGAAGAAGAAGATGAGGACAAACCCTCTGATACTTCTAGAGGATTATGGACTAAAAAACAAGAAGAGTTATTTTACCAAGATCGTACCATTCACTTCTGGGGACCTGTAATGGATAATTCTGCAAAAGAAGCAGTTAATAAAATGTTGCTATTAGATGCAGATGACCCTGGTAAGGAAATTAAATTTTTTATCAATAGTCCAGGTGGAGTAGTGACTAGTGGAATGGTCGTTTATGATGTCATGCAAATGATCAAATCTCCGGTTTCTACTATTTGTATGGGATTGGCTGCTAGCATGGGATCTATTTTACTTTCTGGAGGTACGAAAGGTAAACGATATATTTTCCCTCATGCTGAAGTAATGATTCATCAGCCAAGCTTAGGAGGTTATTTCCAAGGAGTTTCAGCTGATTTAGAGATTCATGCTAAGCAAATACTAAAGACGAAAGAATTAGGCGCTAAAATCTTATCTGAAAATTGTGGTCAAGATTATGATCGCGTTTTAAGAGACTTGGAGCGTGACTATTGGATGGATGCTGCAGAAGCATTAGAATATGGAATTGTAGATGAATTGATTACTAAATTATAATTTTTAACTCATTTATAAATAAAAAGGAATCTAAATGGGATGTTTAGATTCCTTTTTATTATTGAGTTCTTGTTAAAAGGATTGGTTTTCATGCATTTCTAATACGGCAAAGATATCTTCACCATAACTTGCTGACTTCTTAGGGCCAAAACCTTTGACTTGCATTAACTCCTCCTGATTTCTTGGTTTTGCTTTCGCTATAGTAATGAGCTCACTATTAGTACAAATCATATATAATTCCACTTCATTTTCTTGAGCTTTATTATATCTCCATTGTCTTAAGGTTTCGTAAATAAGCACTTCTTCTTCATTAAGTTGTTCTATAGTATAAATAATTTTATTTGCTGAACTTGATGAACTTTCTTGTTCAGATTCATAAAACACAAGAATAGACCAACACTTATTGCCGGCAATTTCTAAAAACTGAGTGGTTGACTTTTTAACTATTTTATCAAGAATAAAGTTGTTAAGCAATTCTTGGTCAGCTTCTAAGTAAGCTTCATCTAACCTGATATAAAAATGTTTTATTTGCATAATCAATACATTTATATTCACAAATACTTATATAGATATCGTAAACATAATAAATTATTATGATTAACAAAAACACAACTTTTAAAATTATAAACTAACATTATTTTTTGCCAAAAATCACATTAATGATTGTTCTTCCAATTTTCCTTTCTATACCTGATTTTGTGGTAGGAATACCAGTCTTATGTGCAATCTTGCTTTTAAAACCACTGATACCCAATAATCTTTTCCACGAAAAAGACAATCCGTATTTCTTTTTACCTTTAAACATGTTCTTGCATTATGAAATAGATTGACAATTTAAGCATTTTGTTAACTAAAGCCAAAAAACTTTTGATTTTATCAATTATTTTAAAATCCATTAATCAATTCAATAATACTTCATTCAAAATTCACTATTTTTGATTAAACGAAAAACAATTATGCTCATCATAGACTCTCCTTCAAATAATGCCTATTTCAATTTAGCTACAGAAGAATACTTATTTAATCATTTAAAAGAAGATGAAATTTTTCTTTTATACGTCAATGCTCCTTCCATCATTGTTGGAAAATATCAAAATACTTTAGCTGAAGTCAATGTGGACTATGTTCAAGAAAATGATATTAAGGTAGTCAGAAGACTTACAGGAGGTGGAGCAGTTTATCATGATTTAGGGAATTTAAACTTTTCATTTCACACCCATTTAGGAGAAAATGACTATTTGGAATTTGACACTTTTACTCAACCAGTGATTGAGTTATTGAACAAATTAGGAGTTCCTGCAAAATTGGAAGGAAGAAATGATTTATTAGTAGATGGAAGAAAATTTAGTGGAAATGCTAAAATGACAAGAGGTGGAAAAATGATTCAACACGGTACTATTTTAATAAACTCTGAAATGTCCGTTTTGGTTGAAGCATTAAAAGTAAATCCTTTAAAGTTTGTGGACAAAGCAACCAAATCTACTCGATCAAGAGTGACTAACCTTAATAAATACTTACCCAAAGGAACGACGACTGCTTCTTTTAAAGAGTTATTGATAGTAAGCATGTTATCTTACAAACGTTCTGCAAAGTTATATTCACTCACTGAAGAAGATATTAAAGCCATAGAAGCATTGATTGAAGAGAAATATAAAACATGGGATTGGAACTTCGGATTTTCACCGAAATACAATTTCAAAAAAGCCATTAAGATACCTGCTGGTTTTATAGAATTACACATGGATGTTGTGAAAGGGGGAAAGATTGAAAAAGTCAAAATCTTTGGTGATTTCTTTGCTTCTGAAGCCATAGAAATTTTAGAAGATAAAATAGTAGGAAAAAATCACGATTTTGAATCTATTGAAAAATGGGTACAGCAAGAAGACTTTACTCCATATTTTGGAAGAGTAGATAATAAAGAACTGATGTCCTTATTTTTCTAAATAATAAAGGGATTCTATTTAGAATCCCTTTAATGTTGTATTTCTTTAATCTTTAGAATCAAATCATATTATTTCTTCATGATTTTCTTATGAACTACTTGACCGTCTTCATTAATAAGCATCAAATGATACAAACTTGTAGCTAAAGGTAATTCGTCAAGACGAATTTGTAATTTACCTCCTCCTTGTATTTGTAAACCTTCTTGTGCATACACTTCTTGTCCAAGCACATTAATGATTTTAAGAGCACCTTTAAATGCTTTCTCACTTTCAATATCTAAATAGTTATCAAAAGGATTAGGTGAAATATTTAGTTTTCCTATTTCATTATAATCTGAAATACTTAAAGCCGGATTGATAATAACCGTAAAATCAAGAGCTCTTCCACGCGGTAAATTATCACATGCATAAAATTCATTTCCATCTTTATACTCGTTAATTACTCTCATTCTGATAGGCGTATTAACTACCGCATGACTTGGAACAGCCAAGCTATTTGCATCATAATATTTAACAAGAGTTGTATTTTGAGAATTACTCGACGTTAACTCCAAAGTGGAAAAGAATACTTCATCTTCAGTCAATTCACCATCATTATTGTAATCAATCCAAATTTTTGTATTTTGATCATTATAATAATGCTCTGAAATGATATTATAACTTTCTCCTCTTGTTAAAGTAATAGGCTCGTAGGGTACCGAAGAGCAACTGGATTCAGTATAATCTCTATAATAAGTACTTTCAGGTTTAGGATATTGTGGAGAAATGTAATTTAAATAGCTTTCTATTTTTAAGCTTGAATTTCCAACTGCAAAGCTATTTGTATTCGTTTCCGGTGTACAAACGGCTGCATCAGGGGTAGGACTAGAATCTTCTTCACCTGGAGCAATTCCACCTAAAGAATTAAGTAAACCTGGTCTTAAGCTTTGTAAAGCTAAAATCATTCTTTCCCCTTGTTGCACCGTAAATCTGTTCTGACAAGTTCCATAATTCATGATATTATGAACTACAGGCTGCCAAGAATCTCCAGTACAAGGATTAATTCCTGTCGGACAACCATTCACTTGACTATGAGGGTCTGTATCACAAATATAATCACCTGTAGAGCCACAATCTTGAGGATCTGCACAACCACCTTGGAAAGTATGATATATCGCTAATCCGTGGGCCAATTCATGAGGTAAGGTCATTTGTCCAGGTTTATTAAAAGCTTCCATAATCACTGTTCCGTCAATATTCGCAGATGCTCCTGGAAAATAGGCATAACCCACAACACCTCCACCAGAAGTATATCCAGACCAACCATCAATTTTATTAACTACCCAAATGTTGTAATAATTCTCATTATCCCAACGGCTTAGATTTTTAATATGACCGTCACTTATCCCATTCGACGTACTCAATTTTACGCCATTAGCTTCGTAAGCTGCTGCCAAAGTAGGAGATAATGCAGTAGCTGTATTGATTCTATTGATTCCTGTAGTTGGATTACATTCAGGATCTCTTTTGGCTAATACGAACTTGATATTAATTTTAGTCCCACCATTATTGACATCTGGATAATTCGACCAAGTTGCTGCAAATACATCATTCAAATAATCGACAACACTTTCAATATCTTGATTAGAAGGATTATATGAAGTTCCAACATGTTTGTCAGGGTGTATGATATGGAAAACTAATGGAATTTCATAGATAGAATCTCCGGATTGGAGTGCAGACTGTAGTTTATTTACATCCACTTCATTCAATGCGTTTTGCCAAATTCCTTCGAATTTTAACATGGCTTCTCTTGCAGCCTCATTTTCTTTCATATGCTTTTCATGAAGCAAATCAAATCCGCATGTGATTTGGTCTTGTGCATTCGAATATAATGAGGAGGTGAGAAAAAAGAGAATACCGAAATAGAAGAGTAATTTATTTTTCATTTTGAATTTAATTATTAACAAAGTGTTGTAAATTAAAGACTTTATTAGGTATTTAAGAAAAGAAAACACAACTATTTATATTTGAGCTGTATAAACTACTGATTAATAATCAATAGCGTCCTAAACGTTTATAAAAAGGAGAGAAGAATTTATCCCAAAACTATTAATTTGGGGTTGTATAAAAAACCCTCTCCAATGACAAATATAACTTTGTTTTCTCAAATTATAAAGAAGCTTGATCGTTCTTCTTTTAATAAACTAGTTCAAGAAAAACAAACTGATAAACATGCTAAAGGGTTTGATAGTTGGACTCATTTAGTCTCAATGCTTTTCTGTCAGTTTGCTAAAAGTCAGTCTGTTCGTGATATTAGCAATGGTCTTCGTTCAGCAACCGGAAACCTAAACCATTTAGGAGTTCAAAAAGCACCCTCTAAATCCACAGTTAGTTATCAGAACCAAAGAAGAGATTGGGATTTATTTAGAGCGTATTATTATAAGCTACTTCAAACTCTAGGACAGCAAGCCTATCCAAGACGAGTTAAATTTTAAATTAAATCTAAGATATTCTTACTAGACTCGACGACTATTAGCTTGTGTTTAAGCTTATTTGATTGGGCAAAATACAAGACAACAAAAGGTGCTGTGAAGATGCATACTCTTTTAGATTATGATGGACACTTGCCAGCTTATGTAAATATAACCGACGGCAAAACAGCAGATAATAAAGGAGCATATGACATTCCACTTTTAAAACAAAGTGTTATTGTAGCAGATCGCTTCTATAATGACTTTCCTTTGCTTAACATCTGGGACAGCAACGAGGTGTTTTTCGTTGTTAGGCATAAAGACAACATCAAATTCAAAAGTATTAAAGAGCATGATCTTCCAGATGATAGACATCAACATATCCTAAAGGATGAGATTATTGAACTCGCTGGTAATCAATCAAGAAAGAAGTATCCAAAACGACTTAGACGGGTGGCTATTTGGAATGATAAGAATAACCAAGTAATAGAATTAATAACCAATCAAAAGACTTGGACAGCAAACACAATAAGTGAGCTTTATAAAGCTCGATGGGAGATAGAAATATTTTTCAGAGAGATAAAACAGCTCCTGCATATCAAATCTTTTGTAGGAACTTCAGAAAATGCTGTTATGATCCAAATATGGACGGCTTTGATTACTATACTTGTCTTAAAAGCATTAAAAGCAATAGCAAAATATCCATGGTATTTGTCCAATTTGGTCGCCTTTATAAGGCTGAATCTTTTTGTGAAAATAAACCTTCAGAAATGGCTTGATGAACCTTTTGTAGAAGTAAATCCGCCACCTAGAAATCGATACCAAGGGGTCTTATTTTGAAATAAAGGAAAAATAAGCTCTAAACATCAGTGAAATTGTTAGTTTTATACTATCCTAAAATCGTTTAGGACAGTATTGGTTTACTCACAATAAAATGACTTATTGGTGGATTAGATTTATAAATCGCGAACATATAATGACAAGGAACATGTATAATTTGTAAAAGTAATGGTGTGAACGTATTTTTTAAAAAAAACCATCTTTAATGATTTACAAAAAAATCTTCTTTAATGACAGATTGCATTAAAGAAGATTTCATTAAAACACTTAAGAATTAACTATTTAAACTAATCTTTCTCCTTAGATTTTTTATTGAGCTTTTGTAAATATTCATATTTGTAAAAAGTATAGAAGGCATTTCCACGAGCTATTTGATAGCCATTATAACCATCTAAAAAACCTCTCTGTATGATAAATTCCCAAAAAAAGCGGTAAATAGGGCGTACTCGCTTCTTCAATTCTGTACCTCTTTTTCCTTGTTCGTAATATTTAATAGCTGCCAATTTCGCATATTTACGATTCTTCACTAAAAACTGCTTATAGCTTTCTGATGTATAATGCAGTACTTTCCCACTTAAAGGAATGATTCTACTGTCTTCTTTTATAATTAAAGATTCATGTACATTATTTAAGTCCCATCCAGTATGTGTGCGATTGTACAACCTTAAAAAACGTTTCCTATTCGTACTCCAAGCTCCATGCTTAATCGCGTCTTCTCCTAAAAAATGAGTCATTTTCAAGGCGTAAATTTTATTAGGATAATCAAACTTCAATTGTTTGAGCTCTTTTTGTAAATCATAATCCGCTACCTCATCATAATCAACGGATAATATCCAATCATTTTGAGCTCTTGATGCCAACTTGTTTTTAGTTGCTCCATAACCTTCCCAATCTAAATGAATGCTTTTAAGTCCTTTAATAGATGCTATTTCAGGATGCCTCTTTAGATTAAACCTTCCATTAATACCTAATAAAATCTCATCACAGCACTCTGCATAAGATTTCAAAGTTTCTAACAATCTTGGATGCCATTGATTGATTAAAATGCATACACTTAAATTCATAGACATTAATTATTTAGTTAAAACACTATTTACAACTGCCACAGTTAACCGACTGATACAAACAAGCTTTTCTTTTTCATCATGAATCCTAATATCCCAAACATGCGTACTTCTTCCTTTATGAATACTTGTTGCTGTTGCTATAACCAAACCTGATTTCACACCACGCAAATGATTGCAATTGATTTCAATGCCTAAGCAGGATTGCTTTGAAGTATCAACACATAGAGAACTTGCAACACTACCCACAGTTTCCGCTAATGCAGCGGAAGCTCCACCATGAAGTAATCCATAAGGTTGATGAGTTCTATGATCAACTGGCATACTCATTTTTAAATAATCAGCTCCGATCTCCACAAACTTCATATCTAAATGAGTCGCCATCGTGTTTTCACTATACCCATTCAAGGTATCCAAATCATATGCTTTAAACCAAATACTCATATTTATTAATTAATCTTTATAATGATCAACTGGACTTTCAATAACAATATAGTGAAATTAAAACATTTTACGACATTAAATTAGACTTTATAAATCCATCTAAATCACCATCCATAACGGGTTGGACATTAGAGGTTTCAAAATCTGTTCGATGATCTTTTATTAACTTATAAGGATGAAATACATAAGATCTGATTTGTGAACCCCATTCAATTTTCTTTTTGTCTGCATACTTTTCATCCATCATCGCTTGACGCTTCCTCAACTCCTCTTCATATAATCTACTCTTCAATAACTGCATCGCTAATTCACGGTTGCCTAATTGACTTCTTTCAGTTTGACAAACCACAACAATTCCTGTTGGAATATGTGTCAACATAACTTTAGTTTCCACTTTATTTACATGCTGACCTCCAGCACCACCACTTCTCGCAGTATCCATTTTAATATCCGCATCTTTTAAATCTATCTCAATCGTATCATCAATTAAAGGATAAACATCTACGGAAGCAAAAGAGGTATGCCTTCTCGCATTACTATCAAATGGAGAAATTCTAACTAATCTGTGCACACCAGATTCTCCTTTCAAAAAACCATAAGCAAATGAGCCTTCAATCTGATATGTACAAGTTTTAATTCCTGCACCATCACCATATTGCAAGTCAATAACTTTTACTGTCCAACCTTGTTTTTGAGCATACATTTTATACATTCTTGAAAGCATTTCTGCCCAATCTTGACTTTCTGTACCGCCTGCTCCTGAATTAATCGTCATTAATGCGGTCAATTCATCTTCTTCTTGATTTAAAGTACTCTTAAACTCTACTTCTTCTAAATGCACTAAAGCTTTTTCATAACTCGTTTGCACTTCCATTTCTTCGATTTCTCCTTCTTTGAAAAAATCATAAAGCACTTCAATATCCTCGATTTCTAATTTTAAAGATTCATAAAGTTCAATCCAATATTTTGTGGAATTTAAATCCTTAATGATGGAAGTTGCTCTTTTTTGATCATCCCAAAACCCATCCGAAATAGTGAGTTGCTTTAACTCTTCGGCCTTGGCACTTTTGTCTTCAATTTCAAGATAATTAAAGATGTGTTCTAATCTCCCCTGTAAGTCTTTAAGTTGATCTGTAGTCATATAGTATGTAGTAAAAAATAAGCTCATTTACCTTATAACTAAGCGTATAAGATAAATGAGCTGTAAAAATACAAAAATTATTTTACCACTCTGGGTAAAGAGGGAATTGAGTCATAAACTCATTAATCTCAGCTTTTACTTTTTGAATGTTCGACTCGTCATTATTCATTAAAATTTGATCAATCCAATTTACAATAGGCTTAAAGTCTGTTTCTTTTAATCCTCTTGTAGTTAAAGCTGGACTTCCTACACGAATTCCTGAAGTAACAAATGGCGATTTATCATCGAAAGGAACCATGTTTTTGTTAATGGTAATATCAGCAAATCCAAGGATGTTTTCTGCATGACGTCCTGTAATGTCTTTATTACGTAAGTCAATTAATAACAAGTGATTATCTGTACCACCAGAAACAATTTCATATCCTTTTTCTACAAAATACTCACCCATAGCTTTTGCGTTACTTTGCATTTGCTTGGCATATACCTTATATTCGTCTTGAAGAATTTCATGAAATGAAACAGCTTTTGCTGCAATCACGTGTTGTAATGGTCCACCTTGAAGTCCTGGAAATACAGCCAAGTTTATAAGTTGACTCATCATTCTCACATCTCCTTTTGGACCTTTCTTACCCATTGGATTTTCAAAATCCTTACCCATCATGATGATTCCACCTCTTGGACCTCTTAGCGTTTTATGCGTTGTAGAAGTTACGAAATGACAATGCTCAAATGGACTGTTTAATAAACCCGCAGCAATCAATCCCGCAGGATGCGCAACGTCAGCTAAAATTAAAGCGCCTACTTTATCCGCAATTTCTCGAATGCGTGCATAATCCCAATCTCTACTATATGCAGAAGCCCCACAAATAATCATTTTAGGCTTTAATGATAACGCTTTAGCTTCTAAATCATCATAGTCCACCTGACCATCTTCTTTTTTCACTCCATAATGATGAGCTTCATAGTTTTTCCCAGAAAAAGTTACTGGAGAACCATGCGTTAAATGCCCACCCATACTTAGGTCTAAACCTAAAATCCGATCGCCGTGTTCTAAAACTGCGAACTGAACAGCTGTATTTGCTTGAGCACCACTATGAGGTTGAACGTTAACATATTCAACTCCGAAAATTTCTTTAGCACGACTAATCGCTAAATTTTCACTTTCATCCACATGCTCACAACCACCATAATATCTTTTACCCGGATAACCTTCGGCATATTTATTAGTCATAACATTACCCATGGCCTGCATCACTTGCATACTCGTAAAATTTTCAGAAGCGATAAGCTCTAAACCTCTACGTTGGCGACCTAACTCTTTAGATATAATGTCAAAAATCTGAGTGTCTCTTTGCATATTCATTGATTATAAATTAAAATAAGGAATTAATAATTCTTTTAGTATTAAAGGCATTGGAACAGTTTTTCGATTTTTCGGGTCATAAAAAACTAAATGTACAGTGCCTTGGTTAATTAATTTGTTTTTTTCGTTGAAAATCTGTGTTTCAAAAATAACATCTGACGATGAAAAATCTATTGTCTTTATGCTACTTTCAATCGTTAATAAGTCATCATATAAAGCGGGGCGAATATAATTCATCTCCATCTTTTTAACAGGCATGATGATGCCACTTTCTTCTAAAGATTTATAACTTAATCCTAAACTTCTTATGGCTTCTGTACGTCCTTCTTCATAAAAAAGAGGGTAGTTACCATAATATAAGTAGCCCATTCGATCTGTTTGACCATATTTCACTCTTGATTTCCAATGATGTACGAACATAAGATATTTTTTTGACTAGCCCATATATTAAAGGGCCTTTTACAGTTGGCTTAAACTATTGATTTTTCTTGAATTATAAGTGTTTTAAAGGCTTCTTTTTGATTTATTCAGCTACTTATTTTAGAAAAATCCTATTTAAAATGACACTAGGAATTTCACGAAAGAGTAAAAATAAAAAAACTAAACGGTATAATTTTAATAAATTTCAATAGCTTAACGTTTTTTAAGTCTTAATTAGCAAAGGTATCAATAGATAAAGTCAAATAATTCTTACATTTGCGAATAGTCAAACATTTTCCTCTATGTATCAAGTTCAATCAAGTAAAGGTTTAGAATATCAAATTGCCAAAGCTGTAGTAGAGCAAGCATTAAATCAAGATGCGGAAAACTGGGATTGGGTTCAAATTAATGAACACGAATATTCTTTGATTGTCAATCAACTAAGTCATCATATTTTAGTAGAAAGTATTGACACGACTACTAAAACGGTTAAAGTATTTATTAATGACACCTATTATGCGCTTTCGATTGAAGAACCGATTGATGTGTTATTAAAAAAGATGGGGATAGATTTGTCGAGTACTATGAAAGTGGAACCTTTAAAAGCACCTATGCCTGGTTTAGTATTTAAAATTTTAGTCGAAGAAGGACAAGAAATTACAAAAGGAACACCTTTATTAATTTTAGAAGCCATGAAAATGGAAAACGTTTTTAAAGCAACTAGTGATGCAACCATTAGAAAAATTTTAGTGGAAGAAGGTCAAGCTGTTGAAAAATCAACAGTACTTATTGAATTAGATTAAAAATGAAGAGCATGATGCTTAAGAAGTGGATGAGAAGTGTTGTACTTTTATTGCTGTTGACTTTGCCAATACAATATGGATATGCACAAAATGCTTATTTTTATATAGAAGGGGATCAAGAAACACCTTTTTATGTGAAAGTAGAAGGTAAAATGATGGAGAGGTTAGGAAAAAACTATGCCATTATTCCAAATTTAGGAGCAGGGCATACGAACTTTGAAATCCTTTTTGAAAAAAACAAATACCCTGCACAACACTTCATATTAGAGGTGCCTGAAACAGGGACAAGAGGTTTTGTATTAAATAAAGTCAATGAAAAACAATTTGCCTTATTTGATATCGATCAAAAGCGATTTATTGTTTCGGGTAATAGGGCAGAAGACGATTATGTTTTACCTGCATCCATTGCTAAAACAAACGAAGAAAAAGCTTTTTATGAGAAAAATACGCCTGAGATAAATGCCAAGGAATTGTTGCAAAAGTATGGGCAAACAAACACTCAAGGAAAAGCTAAAGAAAGTAATGAGTCAAACATACCTCAATTTATAGATGAGATTGCTTTAAATAAGGAAGGGAACACCAATAAATCAAAGCAAAATATAAGAAAACCGGAAAGCCGTAAAAGATATACTCAAGAAGAGGTGGATAATTCTTTAAAAAACTGGGAAGAAGAAGAGGAAATATTAAAACCTTCAAAAAAGAAAGTAAAAAACTTAATGGAAGAATCAGATGAAGAGGAGAATAAATTACCTCCAATTCCTAATACTGATTGTCCAAGTCCCATGAATAATCAAGTTTTTGAAAATATTGCATTAAGGTTTTTAGCTTATAATGATGATACTCAAAAAATAAGTTACTTACGTAAAAACACCTCTAAGTTATGTTTTAGCACTGAACAAGTACGTATCTTAGCTAGCAACATGGAAACTCAATCTGGAAAATTTGAAGTAGTCAAAATGCTTTATATACAAACCAGTGATCAAGACGATTATGAAAGATTAGTAGAGTTGTTTAACAGCGGATATATTAAGTCAGAATTTCGTAATTTATTAAAGAGGTAGTAATTACATTTTTAAAATTCCGAATAAGTTATTATATTTGCCTGCAAATATTAAAATAAACTTTATTTCGATTCTCTTATGGCACACAACAAAATTGTCGAATTATTAGGCTCTGAAGCAAGTCATTTACTTGACCATCAATGTAAAACGATTCCAGCTTCCTCTTTACACCTTCCAAATCCTAACCACATTGATGAGGTTTGGGCAGATTCTAACCGTAATATACCAACATTACGTAGTTTACAATCTATATTAGGGAATGGTCGTTTAGCAAATACTGGTTTTGTATCTATCTTACCAGTAGATCAAGGAATAGAACATAGTGGTGGTGCTTCTTTTGCTCCAAACCCAGTTTATTTTGATCCTGAAAATATTGTAAAATTAGCTATCGAAGGTGGTTGTAACGCAGTTGCATCTACTTATGGTGTCTTAGGAGCTGTAGCTAGAAAATATGCGCATAAGATTCCTTTCATAGTAAAAATAAATCATAACGAATTCCTTTCTTATCCTGGCACTTATGACCAAATCATGTTTGGTACGATTAAAAATGCATGGGAAATGGGAGCAGTTGCAGTTGGAGCTACAATTTACTTCGGTTCTGAAGAAAGTAATCGTCAGATTGTAGAGGTAGCAAAGGCATTTGAATATGCACACTCTTTAGGAATGGCTACTGTTTTATGGTGTTACTTAAGAAATAGTGATTTCGTTAAAGATGGTGTGGATTATCACGCTGCCGCAGATATCACAGGTCAAGCTAACCATTTAGGAGTTACTTTACAAGCTGATATCATCAAGCAAAAATTACCTACAAATAATGGTGGTTATACTGCTATTAACTTCGGTAAAACGCATAAAGACGTTTATGAAAAACTAACTACTGATCACCCTATTGATTTAACACGTTACCAAGTTGCTAACTGTTACATGGGAAGAGCTGGATTAATTAATTCTGGTGGAGAATCAAAAGGTGCTACAGATTTATCAGAAGCAGTAATGACAGCGGTCATTAATAAAAGAGCTGGTGGAATGGGATTAATCTCTGGTAGAAAAGCTTTCCAAAAACCAATGAACGAAGGTGTTGAATTATTAAATACAATTCAAGATGTTTACTTAGACGATAAAATTACTATCGCTTAAGTTAATCAAACTGAATCTCATATATTAAAAAAGGGTTGTACTTATTTAAGTACAACCCTTTTTCTTTAGATATTTATCTTGTTAATCAACATTTAATAATACCAAAAAGCAGTGAATGAAATTCAATCACTGCTTTAATATTATCTAATTTTTTCGATTAGTTTTCTTCTACCTTATTAATCACTTCAGCACCTAATAAATGATTTTCTTTATCTTTCAAAAATTCGAGATGAGCATATTGCGTAAAATCAATCGTTATAGGTACTACACTGGCAAACCCTTCTTCTAAAGCTTGAATATCTGTATCTGGACCAGTATCTCTATTCTCTAAATGTCCAGTAATCCAATAGTATGGTCGTTGATAAGGATCTGTTCTTGACTCAAAATTCTCAGACCAAAACGCATCTGCTTGCCTACAAATTTTCAGGCCTTTAAAATCTACTTCACTAACTTTAGGAATATTCACATTGATTAAAAAGTATTTTGGCAATTGCTCTTTAAGCATAAACTGAGCTACTTGCCTTACTACTTTTTTAGAAACTGAAAAATCAGCATCATAACTAAAGTCTAACAATGAAAATCCAGCAGATGGAATACCATTTACTGCTGCTTCCATAGCTGCACTCATAGTTCCAGAATAAATCACATTAATTGAAACATTACTTCCATGATTTACGCCACTTAAACAAATCGCAGGACGACGCTTTAAAATAACATCACTCGCTAATTTCACACAATCCACAGGAGTTCCTGTACAAGCATGCGCTTCTATGTCTAAATCTTGAAACTCATTACTTTCATTAAGCCTTAACGGCTTACCAATAGTAATGGCATGTCCCATTCCTGATTGTGGACTGTCTGGTGCAACAACTACAACTTCACCTAAATCATGTACAGCTTCAACAAGATTTCTAATGCCTGGAGCTGTTATTCCATCATCATTTACGATTAAAATTAAAGGTCTTTCTATCATATTATTAGTACTCATGAATGAACAAAGATACTATTTTAATTTTCCCTGACTGAGTTTATGAAAACTTGATTATGAATAATAGATGGTTAATTCACAAGAGCTTTTAAACATCTGTAGAATAAAAGCATCTTAATACTGTTAATTAGCCTTCAAGTCAAATTAAAATTGACTAATTTCCCATTTCCATATTTTAATACATTTCATTTCATGAGATTAATCTTTCTTCTTTTAATAAGTTACTTGTGGATATTTCCGAATAATGCTTGGAGTCAAAAAGTAGTGATTGAAACTAAAATGACTGCTAATACACAAAAAGGATTAGTAAGTTATCATTCTAATAAACCATTAAAAACAACTGATTTTAATGGACGACCTTCTAATAGTACTCAAGCAGTGGCATTAGTCTATTCAGGTGTGAGCATGCTTATGGAGTCTTATCAACATGGAAAGACAACAAAAGTAGTGGTTAGTATTAACGCTTATATGGATCCTAACAAATCTTGGATGAAAAGAAAAGGGAGAAGCGATAGGGTATTAAACCACGAACAAAAGCATTTTGATTTAACAGCATTAGCAGCATGTGATTTAAAAAAACGAATTGATGCCACCAACTTTAAAGAAGATTGGAAAGCCACTTTACATCAAATTTATTATGAAGAAATTGAATCAAAACTACAAAGATTACAAAACAAATATGATGAAGACACTACACATGGAACTGTAGAAGAGGTACAAACTGTTTATAATCAATTTATAGAAGGGCAAATCCAAAAGTCTGAATGTTTTTAACTATTTTTGGACCTATGAAAAGTACAGACCCACTAAGTTATAAAACTGTGCCCAATGCAGCAATGCATCTGGATCCTAAGGATCCTTATAACATTATTGCTCGAATCGTAAGCTACATCTTTCATCCTGCTTTGATTCCGACTTATGTTGCATTCTTACTCGTGTGGGTTCAACAAAAAGAATATGTACAAATGTTTACAGAGAGAGATGTCAACTCTTGGTTGTTTAATATTTTCTTATCTACTTTCTTTTTTCCTGTAATATTTGTATTGCTATTGAGAGCTTTGAAGTTTATTGACTCTATACACCTTAACGACGCTAAAAGTAGAATTGTACCTTTAATTGGGGCTATGGTTTTTTACTTTTGGTGTAATGAGATTTTTAGAAATATAGAAACTAACTTTTTCATTAAAGCTTATGTTTTAGGAAGTTTTTGGGGAATAATAGTGGTGTTCCTAACCAATATCATTCTAAAAGTAAGCATGCACACTAGTGCAATGGGTGGTGCAATTGGGATGGCCATTCTTCAATTGATCATTTATCCTTCCTTGATGAATCTATTAATATTCTTAGCAGTACTATTATTAGCTGGAATTGTAGGCACTTCAAGATTACATTTAAAAGCGCATAGTCCTAAAGAATTATGGATAGGTTATGCTTTAGGAATCGGAGTTCAAATCATGGCTTACGTCTTCTTAGTTTATATTTTTTAAAACTTTAAGACTTCTCCGTTTCATATAACTGTAACACAGCAATCAATTTCTCAACATCGTCTTTGGTGATGGCATTATATAACGCCACTCTAAAACCACCGATAAATCGATGACCCTTAATACCTGTTATCCCATGAGCAGCAGCAAAAGCGATCACTTCATCAGTTTCATGTAAACTTCTATTGACCAATCTAAAACACACATTGGTATCTGATCGACTACCCTTAGAAGCAATCAATTCAAAAATCTGACTTGTTTCTAAATAACTGTATAGCAATTGCGCTTTTTCATTATTTCTTTGATACAGTGCTTTAGTCGATTGCGCTCTGAGCCATTCTAACATGCATAAAGAAGCAAAGATAGAAAATACAGGAGGTGTATTCACTGTGGAGTTACTTCTTGCAAAAGATTTATAAGATAAAATATCAGGCATATGACTCTGCGCACGTTCTAAGAAGTCATCTTTTATGATCACTAAAGTTACGCCTGCAGCTCCTAAATTCTTTTGAGCCACAGCATAAATCATATCAAACTGCGTAAAATCCAAATTCCGAGTGAATAAATCCGAACTCATATCTACCACTAAAGGCACTCCTGGAACTTTAGTAAACTGTTGAAATTGTGTGCCATAAAGTGTATTATTACTACAGTAATGAATATAACTTAAGTTTTCTGTTTTATTTTTATCAGTAGTTAGCACACTCCAATAGGGCAGAGCTGCGAAATTAATAGCTTCTGAAGTAGCTAAGATTTGTGTTTTCCCTTCTCTAACACCTTCTAAATAGGCTTGTTGTGCCCAGTGACCGCTAATAATATAGCCCGCTTGTTGAGTTGGATTTAGAAAATTGAGTGGCAACATGTGAAATTGCAATCTGCCACCACCAGGCATCCATAAAACATGATAATCGTCTGGCAATTCTAAAAGTTCACGAACTAATTGACCTGCTTTTTTAATGATATTTTGAATTACTTCTCCACGATGAGGAAGTTCTAAAATAGACAAGCCTGTATCTTGATGTACTAAGATACTCTCTTGGATTTTTTGTTTTACAGCTAAAGGAATGGCCGCTGGACCCGAACCGAAATTGATCATTGATTAAACAGTTTTTGATAAAGTTCTTCCACTTTTTGAATAGGGATTAAATACACATTCTTATCTTCTATTTTTGGAATAGATTTAGAAGTTTTCGGAATAAAAACAAAACGCATACCCAACTTTACAGCTTCTTTGACGCGTTGTTCTAATCTTTGAACACTTCTAACTTCGCCACTCAATCCAACTTCGCCAATAAAACACATTTTTTCTGGCAATGGTCGATCTTCAAAACTCGAAATCAAAGCTGCGACAATACTTAAATCTAAAGCTGGATCTTCAATTTTCAAGCCTCCTGTAATATTCAGAAATACATCTCTCATATTGAATTGAAACCCACCTTTCTTACTTAAAACAGCTAATAATAATTGTAAGCGTTTAGAATCAAAACCTGTAGTCGTCCTTTGAGGAGTTCCATAAGCTGATTCTGTTACTAATGCTTGAACTTCCACTAATAATGGTCGAGTTCCTTCTAGTGAGCAAGCTACTGCCATGCCACTAAAGTCTTCATCATATTCTGAAATTAGAATTTCAGATGGATTAGTAACTTCTTTTAAGCCATTTCCTCCCATTTCATAAATTCCTATTTCAGAAGTCGATCCAAATCTATTTTTTAAAGTTCTTAATATCCTATAAGTAAAATGTCGATCTCCTTCAAATTGAAGAACGGTATCCACCATGTGTTCTAAGACTTTTGGCCCCGCTATACTTCCTTCTTTTGTGATGTGACCAATGATAATGACTGGAATTTGCGTTTGTTTTGCAAATTTTTGCCACTCCGATGTGCATGCTTTCACTTGAGACACGCTTCCCGCAGCACTTTCTATATAAGGAGAAGCCATAGTCTGGATGGAATCTATAATTATCCATTGAGGTTTTATTTTATTTACTTCTTTGAAAATTTTTCCATGATCAGTTTCCGTAAGTAAGTATAAATTAGGATTTTTATACGCTAATCTATCTGCACGCATTTTAATTTGCTGTGCACTTTCTTCACCAGAAATATACAATACTTTAAGTTGATTCCACTGTAAAGCCATTTGTAAAAATAAAGTTGACTTTCCAATTCCTGGATCACCCGCTACTAAAGTAATACTACCTGCCACCAATCCACCTCCAACACAACGGTTAAATTCAGCGTCCGGAGATTGATACCTATACTCATCTCCTGCTTGAATCTCCTCTAACTTCATGGCTTTTTGAGCAGTGAGTTCTTGTAATTCATGCCACATCATTTCTTTCGCTGCCGCACTACTTCCTGAAGATGGCGTAATGATTTCTTCAACAATACTGTTCCACGCTTTACAAGAAGGACATTGTCCTGCCCATTTCGCAACTTCTAAACCACATTCTTGACAGAAATAGGCGGTTTTTACTTTGTCTTTGCTCATATAAATACTAAATTATTTAATTTCCGGCAATTCACCATTATAATTCGGGAAATCAATATATCCCTTCTCGTCACCTCCATAAAAAGTCTTTCTGTCCGCATTTGCCCAAGCTTGATTTGCTGCTATACGCTCCACTAAATCCGGATTTGCAATAAATGGCACTCCAAATGAAATCAAATCTGCCCATCCTTCTTCAATCGCTTGATGACCTGTTTCAGAATCAAATCCTTTATTAATCATTAAAGTGCCTTGATACCATTCCCTAACAATTTTTGCTCTTTCTAAAACAGGAGTAATCCCTGCATCTTTTGGTGCTAAAGAAAATCCGGAAATATGTAAATAAGCAATAGGGTAGTCGTTCAATCGTTTAATGATATATTCAAAAGTGGCTTCCGTTTCTTCATCTCTAACAATTCCAAAAGTTTGATCCATATCAGGAGCTAATCTCACACCTACTTTTTCTAAAGGATATACTTTTGCAATTTCGTCTAAAACCTCCCACAAAAATCGTATTTTATTTTCAATACTTCCACCATATTCATCCGTCCGCTGATTAGAACAATTCATAAAAAACTGATGAAATAAATAACCATTCGCCGCATGTAATTCCACACCATCAAATCCTGCTTTTTCTGCATTTAATGCTCCTTGCACAAAATCTTGAATAGTCTTTTGAATTTCTTCTTTACTGAAAGCTTTTGGTGTCACCGTTTCTTCGAATCCCTTAGGACCATAAGTTTTAAAATCAGGATTAATAGCTGAAGGTGCTTTAGGTAAATTCCCATTCAATATGTTCGGATGACTTAATCTTCCTACATGCCATAATTGTGCAAAAATAACACCATCATTTTTATGAACTCGCTCTGTTACTTTTCTCCAACCTTGCACTTGCTCTGTAGTATAAATATCTGGCACATATAAAGAACCAATACCTTCAGAACTTACGTGCGTACCTTCCGTAATGATTAATCCGGCAGAAGCACGCTGAGCATAATATATTGCAGTGATATCTTCAGCAACTCTTTCTTCATTTCTGGTTCGATTTCGAGTCATTGGCGCCATAACAACTCTATTCTTTAAATTGATTTCTTTACTGTGAAATGGTTTTAATAATGCATTCATATATTCTTATTTTACTTTTCTTCCTTTCCAATCATAACTACCAAACATCCCTAAAAACCCAGCTAAAATTACGTATAATATATGGAGAGGCTGTAACCATGGAAAATACTTCAATTCCTTTGCTTTATTAAAGAATGTGGCTAAATCTTTAATGAAAATCAACTCAATGATGGTTTTGCCAACTATTAAAATCAATAATGCTATCCAATACTTCCAATGCCAAACTCCAGCTATGAATAAGCCTAATAACGACAAGTTGAAAAGATAAACGATTAATAAACTTCCTTTTAATTTCCATTCTCGATAAGCCCCTGATTTGGACGCCCATCTGATTCTTTGATTTAAAAAAGAAGCATAATCTTTTTGAACTTGAGTTTGAACGATAACGCTTTGAGCTTTTAAATAAGCAATACTTTCCGGGAATTGCTTCCTGATTTTTTGCATTAATAACATATCGTCACCTGAAGCGATGTGATCTATACCTTTATAACCATCAACAGCATGATAAGCTTGTATTGAAAATGCAAAATTTGCACCATTAGCCATAGAGCCTAAGTCATAATAAACACTTGCAGCTGTAATACCTTGCATAGTCATAAAATCCAAGCTTTGGAAATAATATAATGCATTGCTTTTATCATAAGGGATAAAACTGACTGGCGCTGCAATCAATTGTGTTTGGGGATGAGTTTGAATAAATGCATCTAAAGTTTTCAACCAATCCTTTAAGACCAAACAATCGGCATCTGTTGTAATGATCCAATCGTATTTAACTTGTTGGATGGCCACTTCCAAAGCTTTCTTTTTAAAAGCATTGATTCGCTCGCCTTCATGAATGTGATCAGCTAAAGAAATCAGGTTGACATTTTCTTGTGAATAACTTTTTACAATAGCTGCTGTTTCATCCTCAGAAAAATCATCTATAACGATGACTTCATAAAAAGAAGTAGGGTAGTCATTTTCTAAAATAGAATCTAATAACGCTTTGATATTTTGAGCTTCATTTCTTGCAGGAATAATTATGGAAAATTTAGTTTGAGCAATAATTCCAGCATTGGAGGAAAAAGTTTTAATTTTTTTCCAACCCGATTTATACATCAAAAAAAGTCCGATGTAACAAGTATAAAGCACGAAAACAATGGAAAATATCAGCCACATGTTTCAAATATCATTAAGTTTCAGCTTAATAAGACAATTTATAGTCAAATAATCTATTTATTTTAGATTAAGGTGTATATTTGGCCAAAAAAATAATTACACACAATGAATCTTCACGAATATCAAGCCAAAGAACTTTTAAAAAGATATAATGTACCTATTCAAGAGGGTACAGCTGTTGAAACAGTAGAAGATGCTGTAAAAGCATACGAACAAATTGTTGCTGAATCTGGCAGTAAATTTGCAGTTTTAAAAGCACAAATTCACGCAGGTGGTCGTGGTAAGGGTCACATTAAAGAAGTCCCAAGCCAAAATGGAGTTAAAGTAATTAAAAGTGCTGAGGAAGCAAAAGAAGTTGCTACTAACATCTTGGGAAACACTTTAGTAACTATCCAAACAGGAGAAGAAGGTAAAGTAGTTAGTAAGATTTTATTAGCTAAAGATATGTATTACGACGGACCAAGTGAGCGTCAAGAGTTCTACTTATCCATTTTATTAGACCGTGCTACTAATCAAAACATGATTATGTATAGTACGGAAGGTGGAATGGACATTGAAGAAGTAGCTGAAAAAACACCTGAATTAATTCATAAAGAATACATTAAGCCAGGATATAGCTTACAAGGATTCCAAGCAAGAAACATTGCTTATAATTTAGGTTTAAGCGGTGATGCTTTCAAATCAGCAGTTAAATTTGTAACTAATTTATACGAAGCATATGTTGGTTTAGATTGTAATATGGTTGAAATTAACCCGTTATTTAAATCAGCTGACGATCAATTATTTGCAGTGGATTGTAAAATGGACATTGATGAGACAGCTCTAGGGCGTCATCCAGACATTGCGGCTTTACGTGATTTAAGCGAAGAAGACCCTACAGAAGTTGAAGCTAGTAAACATGACTTAAATTATGTAAAATTAGATGGTAACGTTGGTTGTATGGTAAACGGTGCTGGATTAGCAATGGCTACTATGGATATGATTAAGTTTGTTGGTGGTGAACCTGCTAACTTCTTAGACGTTGGTGGTGGAGCAAATGCAGAAACAGTTGAAGCTGGATTCCGTATTATTTTAGCAGATCCTAATGTAAAAGCAATTTTAATTAACATCTTTGGTGGTATCGTTCGTTGTGACCGTGTAGCATCAGGTGTTATTGAAGCATATAAGAACTTGGGCAATATTGATATTCCTATAATCGTTCGTTTACAAGGTACGAATGCAGAAGAGGCAAAAGTATTAATTGACGAAAGTGGATTAAAAGTACAATCAGCTATCTTATTAAGTGAAGCAGCTGAATTAGTGCAAAAAGCAGTGAACTAATTAACGAATTAATTCATTTGTCATATTTTAAAAACCCGACTCCTTTCATGATGAGTCGGGTTTTTATTTTTGATAGCAATTTTACAGTTCTCCAATATTTTACATGCACTTTATTATCATTTGTCCACTACTAGAATATAGTTTTATTTTGTCGCATGAAAAAGCCTTTTCAAAAAGCAACTTTTACACCCTCACAACGCATACTCATTGCTATACTCACCATATTGCAATTTACTGTGGTTTTGGATTTCGCTGTTATGGCACCTATGGGTTCATTGCTGATGAGAGAGCTTGACATTACCGCACCACAATTTGGATATTTAGTTTCAAGCTACGCTATAGCTGCTGGAACTTCAGGTTTTTTATTAGCAGGCTTTGTTGATCGATTTGACAGAAAACGTATCTTACTCTTATTATACGCTGGCTTTATAGTGGGTACTTTACTTTGTGCTTTTGCTCCAAACTATCAATTTCTTTTTATTGCGCGCTTAATTGCAGGTTTATTTGGAGGTGTTATTTCCGGAGTGTCCTTTGCTGTCATAACAGATATTTTTAAGTATGAAGAAAGAGGAAGAGTCATGGGCTTTGTTCAAATGGCTTTTTCCGGAAGTCAAATTTTAGGAATTCCTATTGGATTATATTTAGCGGTAAAATGGTCTTGGCATGTGCCGTTCTATTTAATTGTAGGACTAGCAACCATTAATTGGTTTTTGATTTATAGATTCATGAATTCCATTCCAAGTCGATTAAAAACCGCACCTTTAAGATTTTACAAAGTGCTTTTTGATGTGTTTAGACAAAAAGAGTACAGAATGGCATTTCTTACCACTTTCTTTTTAGCCACAGGTGGATTCTTAATGATGCCTTACTCAAGTCCTTATTTAGTATTTAATTTAGGAATAGCAGAAGCGAGTTTGCCGGTGATCTTTTTCTCTGCTGGGATAGGTACCTTAATTTTTTCGCCATTATTTGGAAGGCTGAGTGATGCATGGGGAAAGTTTAAGGTGTTTTTGTGGGGAAGTCTTTTTGCAAGTATAATGATTGCTTGGTACATCAATATAGATTATGGCCATCTAGGATTATTGATTTTTGTATTTGCAGGAATGATGATCTTTGTTTCCTCAAGAATTATTAGTGCTTCTGCGATGATAACAGAAGTGCCTAATGCAGATCAAAGAGGTGCATTTATGAACGTCAACTCTGCTATTCAACAAATGAGTGGAGGTATTGTAACGATCATTGGGAGTGTGATTCTAATCCAAAATGACGACTTAACTTTTGTTAACTTTCATCATTTGGGATGGATTACCATATTTACAGTACTCTTAGGTATCGTATTGATGTATAGAATTCATAAGTTATTAAAAAAACGTAAAATCTAAAGTAAAATCATTTTTATGAAATGGTATATCTTAATTATTGTAGGTATTTGGTTGGCAAGAATTGTATTTCGTGCTACAGGAAATTATCAAGTCATTCGTTGTGTGAATAGCCCTTTGAAAGTATTATCTAAAAAGGATTGGACCCCATGCTTTGTTGGAAGATATGGTGCTTGTAATATGTATATTGAAAAGGAGAAGAAACAATTGCAAGTCAAAGGAAAACCTCAATTTAAATATAAAATTAAAAGATTGCCATTTTAATATTAGGAGTATTTTGGTTCTATAACAAGAATATCTGAATCAAAAATTAAAAAATGGAGACCATCATATCCCCATTAAGATTTGCTTTTAAAAATATTGATAGATCAATTAAAGTAGCTTTCTCCTCAAATCCTCAGGACTTTGAGCTGATAGATATCCTAATGGAATATCAAATACTGTTTTAGCACCCACAACACCTTCTTGAGCTAACTTAGCAGTTGCTCTTGCAAAAGCTAATAAGACACTAGACGTAAAATTAGGATTACTTTCTAAAGCTAATGAAAATTCCAACTTCTGTGTTTCTCCAGCACCACTTCTCCCTGTTCTAATCACAATCCCGCCATGTGGCATATTTTGATGTTCCGCTTTAAGAGTCGCTTCATCAATAAAATGCACTGTCGTATCATATTCCACAAAATAATGAGGCATAGTTTTTATTGATTCTTCAATCTTTTTTAAATCAGCATCATCCGCAGGAACTACATAACAAATACGTTCATGCTTTTCAGAAACACTTAATGTAGGCTTTTCGCCAGCCCTAACTTTTTTCAAAGCTTCTTCTTTAGGTATGGTATATTGTACACCGTGTTTTACCCCTGTTACTTTTCTCAAAGCATCACTATGTCCTTGACTTAATCCTTTGCCCCAAAAAGTATAATCTTCTCCTTCTGGCAATACGGAAATACCTAATAACCTCGCCATAGAAAATAAACCCGGATCCCAACCTGTAGAGATTAAAGATAAAGTGTTATGTTTTAAATTCACTGTATTTACCTTTTCAAAATACTCGGGAATTTTGGCATGTGTATCAAAACTATCAACCGTATTAAAATCTCTTGCAATTTCTAAAACTTGAGTAGGTAAGTCTTGTAATGATCCGCCACAAAGTATGACAACGTCTAATTCACTTTTAAACTTTATTAAATCATCCAAATGATAAACCGGAAATTCAGCTTTTATGGTTTTAGGATCTCTTCTTGAGAAAATACCTATCAATTCCATGTCAGGATTTTGTGTAGCTGCTAAAGCAACGCCTTTTCCCAAATTCCCATAACCAACAATTGCAAATTTGATTCGTTTCGTAATACTCATAGTGTCTTGATTTAACAACCTCAAAGTTCCCATATTTAACTCTGAAGTAAGCAAAAACTCATAAATATTATATTTAAATATATGATTGGGTTTTTTAAATTAAAATAAGTAATCTCGTAGAAATTATAAACACATCAACTCATGAAGAACTCCATCTCATTTAATTAAAAATACTAAAACCAAACACTTTACGAAACAACAACTTTTTGAATGAATTATTTCGATAAGTGCGGAAAGAGGAGAATTAGCGGTAATTCAAGGTGGAAATGATGATTAAAAAACACATTTTAAAATAACCATGGAATACTTAGCTTCAGAAAGAGATAATGAAGTACATATGGAAGCTGTCAAACTACTCAGAAACTGGGTTTATCGATCTTATGGTTTAATGCAAAATGAAGAAATAAATGCATATTAAGCTGATGAAAATTTAGAGTCTGATAATATATTATATATTAAGTCAACAAAAGAATAAATTTATTGTTAATCAGTTTAGACGCTTAACTATTAAATACAGTATTATTTACGCCTAAAGTGGTGTAGGCATCATATATTAGGTTAAAAAATATAGGGTTTACCCTAAGCTTTAATTGAAAATCTCGCCTTACTTTTACATTATTAACTAAAAACAAACAATCATGAACAAAAACTCTATGAAAAAAGTATTATTCCTTTTCTGTTTTATTGGCCTTTTAGCTACAACTACCAGCTTTGGTCAAGGATTTTATTCAACATCGTATAAAGATCGTAACAGTGGGTCGTTTAGCAAAGATGCTTCCTTATTATCCTTTCAATATGGTATAGGCCATTTAAGTTCTTGGGGCTTTGGATATACAGGTGGAGTAACTTTAGGACCAGTTTACGTAAAGTACGAAAAAGGAATTATGGACGAATTAGGAATTGCTGCTTACGTAGCTCCGAGTTTTACTCGTTATACTAATCATGATAATGTACTTTCTTTTGGAACTGGTGCTTTAGCATATTATCATTTTAATAAGTTAATTCCATTATCTGATTTAGATATTTCGGCGGGTGCTGGTCTAGGATTAAAGTTCCATAACAATTCAGCGTATAATGATACTAAAGTAAGAGGTGGTGTAATCTTTAAAGTAAATGCTAGATACTACTTCTCTAATTCCTTTGCAGTTCATTTAGAAACTGGTTGGGATTACATGAGTGCACTTCAAGCAGGTATCACATTTAGATTGTAATTCTCAGTATAAAACCTGAAAACCATATACTATGTAACTCAATATTATAAATAGAAAGAATTTCACTCATCATTGATGTGTAATTAGGTTTAGATAATTTAATATGTTTTCAAAATTGTAGTTGTCTTTATAGATTCTTTCTATTTTTCTATAACTTTCCAGTCAGAAATGACTATTCTTAAAAGAGTATTAGATATACCACATTTAATATTGAACCATTCATAGATTAAAAACAGTCGATTCATAAAATATGAATCGACTGTTTTTTTGTACCTCTTTGGTAGATCTCATGTTTGATCTCATGGATTAGAATAAAATATAGGGTTTTCCCTATATGAATAAATCTAAAATAATTATATTCTTGTATAATGATAGGAACACGCAAAGTGTAGGGTAATAATAATAATAATAATAGTAGGTATCATGATTAAAAACATAAAAGTTATAAGTATATTTTTAAGCTGCATCCTGTTATTGTTTTTATCATCATGTGACCAAATTAAAAGTTCAAACTTTTGGAATAACAAATCTAAATACGATTGTATTTCAAATACTGCATTGCCTTACGATGAAATTTTGAGCCTCAAGGATTTGAGAGATGTACTTCCAGTTAAAATGGAAAATATAAAAATTGAATCAAATGGGTCACCCTCTATACATGTTCATGGATATTGTTATTATACATGGTCTAGTGATCGGTTAGATAAAAAAAGTGAATTAAGTGAACATATTTTAATACCTGACAACAATTATGTTAGAATTGAAAATTATAAAAGACATGATATTGAATTAACACAAAAGGAAATTATTCAATCTTTTTATGAAGAAATCAGAACTCAAGATAAGGATCTTAGACATTCAAATCTAAAGAGTGACGCTAACAAGACTCAAGATGTTCTAGAATTCACAGAAGATGACATTCATTACTTCTGGAAATATAACCCGCCAGTTGGTGGTAAAATGATTTTTTTAAAAAACAATGAAGAATTAGAAATCGGAATAAGAATCAGTGATAATGCTGAAGAAAACTTTAAAGTAGCAAAAGAGTTTGCTCAAATAATCTTTAATAAATGTTAATAAAATAACGATATGAAATTTATAAAAATTACGACAGGTTTGTTTTTAATGTTTTCTATGGTGAATGTAGAAAACAGTTATGCTCAACACAGAATGATACAGCGTAAAATACAAAACAAGATCGAAAAAGAAATGATCGAAAAGCATGTTGAGCCTCAACGAGAGAAAGGGAGAGAAAGTATTAAGGAAGCTACTTACGAAGACAAATCAAGTGTAGTGGACATGAAATACAGATCTGAAGGCACGCTCGTTTATGAGCACAAAACTTTCAATAAAAAAGGAAAGATTGAGCAACAGGTGACTTCTAAATACGAATTAGGCATGAAAGGAGAATTAATGACCATTACTTCGGATAAGAATCAGGCACAACAAATTCTGTTTTTATATGACAATAATGCGCATTATATTTTAGATCAAAAAAACAAGACTGCCATTAAAATGCCTTTAAGACATTTAAACCGCATGCTTGTAAAAAAGATAGAACATAAGATTGATGAAAACAACAGCACTTGGAAGAATACAGGGCGTACAGAAACTATAAATGGTTACAAGTGCACAATCTATGAACAAGTGAATGAAGATGGACAGAAAGGGCTATTTTGGATTGCAGGTAATGTGTACAAAAAGCCTTTGCACATTAATAGTATTCAATTTATGGCTTTTGATGCTAAACAAGTAGAAAAGAACGACTTGTTTCCAGCGAATGCAGCCTTAATTAAAGCAGAAATTAGTGATAAAGATGGAAGTAAAATCATGGAATTTGAATTGAAAGAGTACAGTCCAAATGTGAATCAAAAAGCGTTTGATTTATCAGGATATGAAGTTCAGGACATCATTGATGGTTTTTAAAAAAGAGGAAGAAAAATTGAAAATGATTATTTAAAGTATTATTATTAATAAATATAAAAATTAAGTCAAAAACTATGGACAACAATCAATATCAAAAACAAGAACCAGGACCAGGACAACAGTCAGGTTTATCAGCACAAACAATTAGTATCATTTCCTACTTAACTCTAATAGGTTGGGTGATCGCATTAGTTTTAAATCAACAGAAAAAAGATCCTTTAGCTTCTTTTCATATCAGACAAGTATTAGGCATAATGCTTTTAGGATTTGCTGTATCAATCGTAGGTGGTATGATACCTATTATAGGATGGGTTATAAGTATTTTTGCATCCATTTTAATTTTAGTTTTATGGATAATTGGTTTTATTGGAGCTATTCAAGGTGAATACAAACAAGTACCTTTACTTGGAGATAAATTTCAAGAATGGTTTAAAGCACTTTAACCTTTATTGATTAGCTTTATTATGTTTTATTAATATTTCACTACCTGATATTTTTTAAAGTCAAGTAGTGAAATATTTTTTTTGGTCCTATAGTATCTTCTTTGTCTATTAAGTTAAGCTTATCCATACCCTTGTAATATAGCTTTCTTAACCAATCCTGCTAAATTAGAAACTTCAAAACTGTCATAAAGTTTAGCTCTGGTCTTTTCTATTGTTTTTTGTGACAAATGAAGCTCTTGAGCAATTTCTTTAGACGTCTTTTCGTTTAAAATCAATTTCAAAACAGCATCTTCTCGCTCGGTCAAAATAATGGATTGGGGATAAGTCTTGTTAGAATCATTCAGATATTGTTGGATTTTCGGTGACAGATATCGTTCATTATTTTGAATGGTTTCAATGGCTTCAGTAATTTCTGTGGCACAATCTATTTTCAATATATAGCCGTGAACCCCTTGGTTCAAAAAAGTAGTGATCATATCAAAATCTAAAATGGAAGTGATAATGATAATTTTCAATCCTTCATGTTTGTCTAATAAAGACTTTACAAACTCTCTCGCATCAGTAACACCAAAACGTACATCTTGAAATAAAAGATCAATTTTATGATTTTCTAAAACGTTATTTACTTCATATAAATTCGTCGCTGAATGAATTTCATTCACTTCAGCATTTCTTTTCAGTATATGTGAAATCCCATGTAGTATGAGTTCATGATCATCTGCAATAAGTACTTTCATAATTAAAAATTTAAGATAACCTGAGTGCCACTATTAGGATTTGTTGTATAAGTAATGGAGCCTCCAAAAGCTTCCATCCTTTCGTTTAACATGTTTGTTTTTTCGGAAAACAAGTACATATTATCAGCATCTACTCCTGAACCATTATCATCTATAGTGATGCTAGTTCTGTTTTTAAATCGATAGTAGGTAACATTTATTTTATGGCTATGTGCATGTTTTAATGCATTCTGAATAACCTCTTGTACAATTCTATAAACGATGGCTGATGTATTATATCCCACATAAACATCTTTAAAATTCGATTGATAAGTAAAGATTTGACCATTCCCATCATACTGTGTCAACCACTCATTAATAGCTTTAGATAGACTTTTTATAGTAAAATCAATAGGAGCTAAATCATGTGCTATCTTTCGAATATCAGCATGCATTTTATTTATCAAAATCGTGAATTTAGTGGGGTTTTCACAAGCGTCACTTTCAATTTCTAATAACATCTTTAAGCCTACTAAATCTGAAGCTAAACCATCATGCAATTCGTTAGATAATCTTTGTCGTTCTTTCGACTCTCCTTCTTGTAAGGAAAGCAACATTTTCTGCTTAAGATTTCTATTTTTTATGTAAAAATATAACAAAAATATAATCACTATTAAAGAAGTCAAAATGATTAAACTCCAAATCAAATACTTACCTCTTTGGATGGCTAAAGCTTGTTGATCAATTTTAAATTCTTTGTTTTCACTATCATATTTTACAATAAGATCTTGAACAATCATTTGGTTTTCAGAGTTTATCTTTTCTCTAAAATGTTTTTCAGCTTCCGTAATATGAACATAGGCCATTTCATAATTTCCTAATTCATTATATGAATTCCCTAAATGCTTATGCAAAGCATATAAGATATCTTTAAAATAGTCCAGATTTGCTTTCTCTAACAAGTCAGAGCCTTTATCAATGACTTCTTCATATTGTTTTAAATGATAATGACAAAATATAATACTAGTGGATGCAATGGTTATAAAATTTTGATCACCTAAAGATTTAGCAATTGATATTGATTGTTCAAAATGATCAATGGCTTCCAAATAATTTTGATTTTTTATATCTAATTCGGCTTTAGCATATTCGATCAACATATCCACTTGAGGATGTTTAATATCTTTATTTAATTCGCTAGCTTCTTGAATTAAAAACTCAACTCGATCATAATGCTCTTCAAGTTTCAAACTCGCAATAGCAAGGAAAGAAGCAGAAAGTGGATATAGGTATTCGGCATCATCTTCTATGTCGCCAAGTACATCATACGCAGTCTCTGCATATTTATAAACAAGAGGGAAGTTCAATTGACTGAGAAAAATATTCCCTAAATTCAGTTGGACACTGCCATATTCTTTAAAATTATTTAATTCGTAAAACAGTTGTGCAGCGTTGTGAAAAGCATCAATACATTCTTCTACTTTTTTAGAATAGAACAAGACATTTCCAAGAATATTATAGGATTTACCAATTTGAAAGTTTTTAAGATAGGAGTGCGATAAAATAGAATCCCTAATGAGTGCTTCTGCTTCTTGAAATTGACCAGTTTTTAATATACTTACACTTAACTGATTGTAAAAAAATAGTTTAGTATTTAAATTTGTATCTACTAATACATGTTGCTTTGAAAACTGATTATAGTCTTTTTCAATGTCTTCAAATGCAGTTAGATTGAAATACTCAGCAATTTGAATAGAGTCTTGCTCATTTACAGATGCTATTTCAACCGTCTCCTTTTTACAGGCGCTAAGCGAAAGTAAAAATAAAAAACTTAAAAGATATTCAATGTAGTATCTTTTTATAACAATCATGCTTTATTTTTTTTGATAAAACCCTTCTAATCTAACCTGATCATGCTATTAATCCAGGTTTACAAAAGTTCAATTCTTCACAAATGAAAGATAATTATTATTATGCACATATTTAGGATATGCAACTAAACACATATAAAATTATAAATATCTTAACAACAGTACGTCAATTATTCATCAATAGTTTAGCGTAATATTATACACAATGAATTATTCTTTCCATAAAAAAAGCAACAAGACATCAGACATCTCGTTGCTTTAAAACTAAAATAAAGAGTTGCTTTATTCTATACTAATGACTTCATTTTCTTTTCTTGCTCGCTTTTCACAAGTTAAACAAAGTTCAGAGATGCTTTTATCTTCCCAACATTGCTTAACGGTACCATTCGTTACACCTTCTCTATTACGAATGTGTTGACAGTCTTCAAAAATGTGATATTTATTTCCTGCTCTCGACCAATACACATTATCGTTGTCATAATTCAACTCTTTAACAGTAGAGGTTTGTGCATTAATTTCTTCTGTGTATTTCTCAACAGATGGAGGTGCAAAATCCACCCCTGAAATACCAGCAATCAACATCGCAACAACGGCAATAGAACCTGCTATACCTTTTGTCTTTTTATCCGAGTCTTTATTTAAAAATATAAGAATCACTAAGGGAAGAAAAGCTAAAACACCCATAATCGCACCTAATTGATTCTGAACGAAGAATTTAAACTTATTCTTTTCTGAAGCAGGATCTAATCGATTAGCTTTTTTCCATAACATAGAACCCGTAATCGAAAGAATCAAGATCCCTACAATGGTTACAATTAACCACATTAAGTTGTCATTGCTTATCAATTTTAAAATAGCAAATACCTGAACTGCAATAGCAATAATCCATGCTAAAAATGCAAATAAGCGTAATTGTTTAGCTTTTCCAATACTTTCAGCACTAGCTTGAAATATTTTTTTTTCTTCCGTCATTGATTGATACTATTAAAAAAGAGAATGATTAAATGGTCATTAAAATCAAATTTAATAAATTACTTAGGAATTATGGAATTTGAAGGGTTCGATTATTGATAATGCGTTGACAGTATGCAAATATTAAAAGCAAAAAGCTCATAAAGTGTATTTTTATGAGCTTTGCAAAAAAACTTTAATATTCGTTTAAAGTGCTTTATAATTTGGATTGTTGTTCAGGTCTATTTCTCCACATAACTAAAAACTGACCTGTAGCCATTTTTCGAGCAGCGCGTTTAGCTTTATCCGCTAACTCACCTACATATAATTCATCTATGGTTTCAAACCATAATTGCAACCATTTTCCAAAATGAACTTGATTGGTTTCATAATTCAAATTTTTGTCCACTTCCACATGTTTTTGAGATGGACTTCCTTTGAACTTCCTCACACCAAACAAATTAGTTTCCCAAAAATCAGTCAACTTCTCTAAATGTGGCGGCCAATCCTCATCTGGAATATGACTATTAAAAATAGGTCCTAATAAATCATCCTCTCGGATTTTATCATAAAAAGCATGAACTAAAATCTCAATTTCTTTTCTTGATTTTATTTCTGTTATTCGCATTATTCTGCAACTTTTTCAACTCTCTTTAAAGAGTCATCTTTTGAGAGTGTTAAACGAACTATACTGTCTTTCAAAGCATGAAGATCATGAGGTACTGCACCTTCTAAATGAATTAAATCGCCAGATTTCATTGTTTGATGTTCTCCATTAACTCCAAAATCAATTTCTCCATCTAAAACCTGAACTATAATAGGATAAGGAGATTGATGTGCTGGCATTTTCCCGTCTTTTTTAAAAGACAATCTAATTTCTTTAGTAAAATTAGTTTGTAAAAGCATTTCTACTTTTAAATCCTTACCCTCATTCTGAATATTATCTAAAAAACTTATTCTTTCCATTATTATATCTATTTATTGAATGAGTAAAGTTAAGAAATTTAAAAGCAGTAATTTCTGAGATTTGTCATTTTTCAGTAACAATTCAATTGCTAAATACTTCAGTTCCTTAAATTCTATTTAAGTTTATTAAAATGAAAGCACTCCATGACATAAATAATCCTGCGATTCTGAAAGCTTTTCTAGATGAAATGGCTTTTAAATATGAATCAAGAGACTTTATTGCGCTTGATCCTATCAGTATTCCACACCGATATGAACTAAAAGAAGATATTGAAGTTGCTGGTTTTCTTGCTGCGACTATTGCTTGGGGACAAAGACCTACTATTTTAAAGAACGGTCATAGACTTATGGATATAATGGGTGAATCGCCTTTTGATTTTATCATGAATCACCGACCTGCAGATTTACAAAAGTTGGATGGATTCGTACACAGAACCTTTCAAAGTGTAGATTTAAAACACTTTATCAAAGCTTTACGTCATATTTATACGGATCATGACGGCTTAGAATCTATATTTATAAAACATCAAACTGAAGACTCCTTAAATGATGCCATAACGGCATTGCATCATTATTTCTTTGAAATTCCTCATGAAAAAAGAACTACAAAACATGTCGCTAATCCATCTAAAGGAAGTGTCGCTAAACGTATCCATATGTTTTTAAGATGGATGATTAGAAGTGCAGATAATGGAGTGGATTTTGAACTATGGGATATTTCGCCTTCAAAACTAAGTATTCCGATGGATGTACATGTTGGAAATATGTCTAGAAAACTGGGATTAATTCACGGAGAACAAAATAATCTTCGAACGTTAACTGAGCTGAATAGTCAACTAAGAAGTTTTGATGCATCAGATCCTGTGAAATATGACTTTGCTCTGTTTGGTTTGGGAGTGAATAAGGAGTGGGGAGAGTTTTTTAAATAAAACAATGCATTAAACAAAACTTGATGTCAATTGTGTTTATGATCTTTTTTTAAGATTTGGAAATACAATATCTTTGCGCCGTTTTTTAAATACTACAATTTCAGTTAGTTTCCAATCATGTCCACCTTTATAGAGTTAAAAATCAAACCCATTTCCTATGCTAAACAAAAGAAATTATTACCTATAGTTTCTCAATGGGATCATGCAGGTCATTTTGAGCAGGATGGCAAGAAATGGATTATTTATTTTGAAAAGCATGCCTTCGAAGATCAAGAAATCACTGATTTATTAGAAGAAGAGCATCTGAATTATGAATGGGAAGCTAAATCTTTCCAATTAGATCCTGACTTTGCATGGAATGGAATGTATCAACCTGTTTTAGTGGAAGATTACTGTTATATCAGAACGCCAATTCATCCTACAATAATGGAAGATTACGAGCATGAAATCACCATCATTCCTACATTGAGTTTTGGAATGGGTCACCACATAACGACTCAACTGATGTTGAAGGTTATGGAAGCGATGGATTTTGAAAATCAAACCGTTTTAGATGTAGGGACGGGGACAGGCATTTTAGGCATTGTTGCTAAAAAAGAAAATGCTCGACAAGTAATCGCTATAGATATCGACCCTCTAGCTGTTAAAAATGCAACATTCAATGCAGAAAGAAATAAAGTAAGCTTGGAAGCTAAAGTGGCAACAATTACTAAATTAAAGGAAAACACTAAGGCTGATTATATTTTTTCTAACATTTCAACACCTGTGCATTTATCAAGTATAAAAGATTATTATTCTCATTTAAAACCAGGAGGTATTTTAATACTTTCCGGAACTTTATATACTGATCTTCCTAAACTAAAATTAAGCTTCGAGTCAAAAGGATTTGAAATTTTAAAATTCATTGAAGATGCAGGTTGGATGGCTTTGTCACTTATGAAAAAATCATTGAATTAAAAATACTATCTTATTTTTTGTTCCCTATTTAAAATGCTAATTTTGCATCCCTTGAAGAAATAAATTTATTTCGAAAAGAAATTACTCTTTTAAATCAATTTGAGTAAAAATAATTCAACTTTTCAAAAAGGTTTGCAAAAAAAGAAAACAACTCAAGGATAAAGAAAACGCAAAAACATGGTAATGAATAATGTACAAATAACTAAAAAGAAAATGTAACCAAAATTAATAACTGAAGTTTCATTTAAATTTAAGCTTCTCAAGATTAATTTAAAAAGTATTATTTAAATTAAGACAAATAGAGTATCTTTAAAATGTATTTTAGAGCATTTTACAGACAGATTTCAATACAAAAAACACAAGTAAAAGACAGTCAAAAGGTTATAAACTTTTAGACTCAAATTTATAAATATTGAATATTTCCAAGGAAATAAAAACTATATAAAAATATTAAAAACATCATTAAAACACAACCATGGAGAATGTATTACAAGAGATAAAAACCTACACCAGTCAAGAAGCTTATGAAGATGCTCTTGTATATTTCAAAGGCGATGATTTAGCGGCTCGTGTTTGGGTCAATAAATATGCATTAAAAGACTCAGATGGCAATATTTATGAAAATACGCCTGATGATATGCATTGGAGAATTGCCAAAGAAATTGCACGCGTGGAAAGCAAGTATCCCAATCCCATGTCAACGGAAGAGGTATACGAGGTAATTAAAGACTTTAAATACATTCTACCACAAGGCAGTCCGATGGCAGGTATTGGTAATAATTATCAAATTGCTTCTTTGTCTAACTGTTTTGTAATTGGTAGTGGTACAGATAGCGACTCCTACGGCAGCATCATGAAAATTGATGAAGAACAAGTACAGTTGATGAAACGTAGAGGTGGGGTAGGACATGACTTGTCTAATATTCGTCCTAAGGGATCAGCAGTTAAAAACTCAGCATTAACTTCTACGGGATTAGTCCCATTCATGGAGCGTTATTCTAATTCGACACGCGAAGTGGCGCAAGATGGAAGAAGAGGTGCGTTAATGTTATCTGTTTCTATAAACCATCCTGACGCCGAAGATTTTATCGATGCGAAAATGGAACAAGGGAAAGTTACAGGTGCAAACGTTTCTGTAAGAATCGATGATGATTTCATGAATGCTTTAAAAGCGAATGAAGACTATACTCAGAAATATCCTATTTTTAGTCAAAATCCAAAATATGAACAGGTGATTCAACCTAATACAATTTGGAATAAAATCATTCATAATGCATGGAAGTCAGCGGAGCCAGGTATTTTGTTTTGGGATACTATTATCAATGAATCTATCCCTGATTGCTATGCAGATTTAGGATTTGAAACCATTTCCACCAATCCATGTGGAGAAATTCCATTGTGTGCTTATGACTCTTGCAGATTATTAGCGATTAATCTCTATTCTTATGTAGAAAATCCTTTTACTCCAGAAGCTAAATTCAATTTTGAATTATTTAGAAGACATGCAGCAATAGCTCAACGAATCATGGATGATATCATTGATTTAGAAGAAGAAAAAATTGATGCTATTCTTCAAAAAATCAACGATGATCCAGAAGGAGATGCTATTAAGTTTACTGAAAAACATCTTTGGGAAAAGATTCAACAAAAGACACTTGAGGGAAGAAGAACAGGAGTAGGCATTACTGCAGAAGGAGATATGATTGCAGCTCTTGGATTAACTTATGGAACTGAAGAGGCTACCGCATTTTCTACTGAAGTACATAAGAACATGGCATTAGCTTGTTACGGATCATCTGTAGAATTAGCTAAAGAAAGAGGAGCATTCAGTATTTATGATGCTGAAAGAGAACAAAACAATCCGTTTATCCTTAGATTAAAAGAGGAGGATGAAGCGTTATATGAAAATATGACAAAGTATGGTCGTAGAAATATTGCTTTATTAACCATTGCTCCTACAGGAAGCACAAGCTTAATGGCACAAACTACATCTGGAATTGAACCTGTTTTTTTACCTGTTTATAAAAGACGTAGAAAAGTAAATCCTAACGATAAAGACGTTCGTGTAGACTTTGTGGATGAGTTAGGAGATAGCTGGGAAGAGTACATCGTTTTCCATCATCATTTTAAAACATGGATGAGTGTTAATGGAATTGATACAGACAGAAATTATACACAAGAAGAAATCAATAAATTAATTGAAAAATCACCTTACTATAAGGCCACTTCAAATGATGTAGATTGGTTAAATAAAGTAAAATTGCAGGGTAGTGTTCAAAAATGGGTAGATCATTCTATTTCTGTGACAATTAACCTACCAAATGATGCTACAGAAGAATTAGTAAACCAATTATATATCACTGCTTGGGAAAGTGGATGTAAAGGTCTTACTGTGTATAGAGATGGTTCTCGTTCAGGTGTATTAGTATCTACAGAAGAAAAGGAAGAGGTGCTTGAAAATAGTCCTTTTCCAACACAAAGACCAGAGATTATAGAAGCTGAAATTGTGAACTTCCAAAACAATAAAGAAAAATGGGTAGCATTTATAGGACTTATTGATGGAAGACCTTATGAGATTTTCACAGGTATTGCTGATGATGAAGAAGGACTTTTACTTCCGCGTTGGGTAGACAGTGGACTCATTATTAAAAACCGTGATGAAAATGGAAACTCAAGGTATGATTTCCAATTTCAAAATAAAAAAGGGCATAAAACTACCATTGAAGGCTTATCTCATAAATTCAATCCAGAATACTGGAATTATGCTAAATTGATATCTGGTGTTTTAAGACATGGAATGTCTATTGATAGTGTAGTTGAACTGGTGAATAAAATGGAATTAGATTCTGTGTCTATAAATACATGGAAAGCAGGTGTAGCAAGAGCTTTAAAACGTTATATTCCTGATGGAACGGAAGTAAAGAATAAATGTAATACTTGTGGATCTAAACAAGTTATATATCAAGAAGGTTGCTTGACTTGTAAGACATGTGGATCAAGTAATTGTGAGTAGTTTTATAACATTCTATAATAACTTCTAATAAAAAAGGTTTCTTATTTAGCATAAGAAACCTTTTTTATTATAGACTTTCTGTGTTTATGAGGGAGTAATTATTTGCTAGATTTAAATAATGCACCCACTATAGTATCCACAATAGCTATAATAATAGCAAACAATACGATATGCCAAAATCCACCGACTTCAAACTTACTGCCTAACAAAAAATCTGTAAAGGATATCATCAAAACAGTAATTAAAAAAGAAATCAATCCTAAAGTTAAAATATTCAAGGGTAGTGTAAAGATCCTGAGAATTAAACCTATGGTTCCATTCACTAAGCCAATGATTAATCCAGCTAAAATAGCCCAACCAAAATTATCAACATTTGCAGCTGGTGTGAAATGTACGGCTATTAAAATAGTTAAACCTGTCAATAATAAAGAAATAATAAATCGCATAATGAGCACTATTTAAATGAATAATAGAATTTAAAGACAATATAATTATGTATTTCACATAATCAAGGACTTATTTGAAATATTTAAAAAAACTCTACAAAATAACAAGAACAAAACAGGAAGGTTCAGCATCATATACAATCTACAAATCAACTTCATCCTGAAGCATCTTCATTGATTAGATAAAAAAAGGACATCCAAGAATTATGGATGTCCTTTTTAAGCATTTATAAGATTAAAATTATGCCGTATATTGCTTTGCAATATTTTTAGCTAATTCCTTCATTTTATTTAAACTTTCATCAATCAACTTACCAGCCTTAAATTCAGCTAAGATGTTTGGATGATTCAGTTCCATTTCACTTAAGAATTGAGCTTCAAACTCTCTTACTTTAGCAACTGGAACAGCGTTAAGTAGATTATTAGTACCTAAGTAAATAATCGCAACTTGTTTTTCAACTGACATTGGACTAAACTGTGGTTGCTTTAATATCTCTACGTTACGGCTACCTTTATCTAAAACAATCTTCGTTGCTGGATCTAAATCACCACCAAACTGAGAGAAAGCTTCCATTTCACGGTAAAGTGCCTGATCTAATTTCAAAGTACCTGATACTTTTCTCATAGACTTAACCTGAGCAGAACCACCTACACGTGATACCGAAATACCAACGTTAATTGCAGGACGTATTCCTGAAAGGAATAAGTTAGTTTCTAAGAATATTTGACCGTCAGTAATAGAAATTACGTTCGTTGGAATATAAGCAGAAACGTCACCAGCTTGAGTTTCGATAATTGGTAAAGCTGTTAATGAACCACCACCTTTTACTAAATGTTTTATAGTATCAGGCAAATCATTCATTTCCTGTGCAATTTTATCATTATTAATGATTTTTGCAGAACGTTCTAACAAACGACTATGTAAGTAGAAAACGTCTCCAGGGTAAGCTTCACGTCCCGGTGGTCTTCTTAATAATAAAGAAACTTCACGGTATGCAACAGCTTGTTTAGATAAATCATCATAAACAACTAATGCAGGACGACCAGTATCTCTAAAGAATTCACCAATTGCAGCACCAGCGAAAGGAGCATAGAACTGTAATGGAGCAGGATCAGCAGCAGAAGCAGAAACAATAGTCGTATAAGCTAATGCACCATGTTCTTCTAATGTCTTCATTACTAAAGCAACAGTAGAAGCCTTTTGACCAATAGCTACATAAATACAGTAAACAGGTTCACCAGCGTCGTAAAATTCTTTTTGGTTGATAATAGTATCAATACAAATAGCTGATTTACCAGTTTGACGATCTCCAATTACTAATTCACGTTGACCTCTTCCAATAGGAATCATAGCATCAATTGCTTTCATTCCAGTTTGTAAAGGTTCTGTAACTGGTTCTCTATATATAACACCAGGAGCTTTACGCTCTAGAGGCATTTCATATAATTCTCCTTTAATAGGGCCTTTTCCATCAATCGGGTGTCCTAAAGTATTTACTACACGACCAAGCATACCTTCACCAACTTGAATAGATGCGATTTGTCCTGTTCTTTTTACTTTACTACCTTCTTTAATGTTAGAGCTTCCTCCCATTAATACAACCCCTACGTTATCTTCTTCTAAGTTTAATGCAATAGCTTTTGTGCCATCATTAAACTCAACTAATTCTCCTTGGTTAACATTCGTTAATCCATAAACACGGGCAATACCGTCACCAACTTGTAGAACTGTACCTACTTCTTCCAAATTGGTATTTTCGTCTACATTTCCTAATTGTTGACGTAAAATTGCTGAAATCTCATCAGGTTTAATTTCAACCATTGTTATATCGATTTAAAATTTTAAAATGTTGTATTATATTTTCGCTACATATTCGTTTTGTAAAAACTGTTGTTTGATATTGTTCAAACGAGTTTTCACACTAGCATCGAATAATTTATCTTCTATTTCTAAAACATAACCTCCTAGTAAAGTAGGATCAATGGTTTCATTAACTTCTAAAGTACAATCATTCATTTGACTAGATACTTTTGCTTTAATGGCATTGATAATCTCTTCAGATAGAGGCTTTGCAGAAGTAATAAATACTTCTTTAATATTATTGTGGACTTTATAAAGCTGGATAAAAGCTTGAGCCATTTCTGGCAAGTAATTAGCACGACCTTTAACAGATAATAAATGTGTAAAAGATTGCGTTAATTCATTCACTTTACCTTCAAAAACAGCTTTCAATATTTGCCCTTTTTTATCCCCTTTAATCAAAGGACTTTTAAGCATAAGTACCAACTCGCGACTTACCTTAGTAGTTTTAGATATTAAGTTCATATCTTTTAAAACTTCTTCCAATTGTTGCTGTTCTATACTTAAATCCAAAAGCGACTTGGCATATATTTTGGCTAATCTTGCTTCTTGCATGGATGATTATTTAAAGAATGATTAAAAGAATTTAGTTCAACTTAATTTGTTCCGTAAGATTTTGAACATATTGATCTTGAACTGCATCTTTTGCTAATTCTTGTTGTAATATTTTTTCTGACACTTCAACCACTAACTTACCAATTTCGTTCTTCACTTCCATTAAAGCAGCATTCTTTTGATTGTTAATTTGCAATTTTGCATCTTGAATAATCTTGCTAGCTTCATTTTGAGCTTGACCTTTTGCGTCATCTATGATTTTCTCTTTCATAGTTTTAGCATCTTTTAGCATTGCTGAACGTTCTTCACGTGCTTCATTAAGTAAGCGCTCGTTATCAGACTTCAAGGCTGCCATTTCACCTTGGATTTTCTCTGCAGCTGCAATACTGTTTGCGATTTTAGTTTCACGTTCATTCACCATACCTAAAATAGGACCCCAAGCGAATTTCTTTAAAACTAATGCAACAACAACAAAAGCGACTAATGACCAGAAAAACAAACCAAATTCAGGAGTTAATAATCCCATGACTTATGATATAATTTTTGTGTGAGTAAACATTTTTTAAAAAATAACACTGCAGGCTCAGCCCTGTGCATTTTGCGTGCAGTGTTAATAGATTTCTTTGCGCTAACTAGTAGGCAACTTAATTATAGTACGATCGCTAAAATACCAGCAATTACACCTAAGAAAGCTACACCCTCAACGAAAGCAGCAGTTAAAATCATACTTGAACGGATGTCACCAGCAGCTTCAGGTTGACGTGCAATAGATTCTACAGCACCTTTACCAATTTGACCGATACCAATTGCAGCAGCCATTGAAGAAATACCAGCGCCAATTGCGCCCAATCCAGCAGCTAAACCGCCTTCTAAAATTACAGTGTTCAAAATAGACATTGTACTATGTATTTAAAAAATAAACAAAAAAAACAAATTAAGATACGGCAGCTACTTCCTTACTATCACTTCCTTCATCCTCTACCATTGCTCCGATAAATACAGCTGCTAAGTTAGCGAAAATAAACGCTTGAATTGCAGCAACTAACACCTTTATTAATAACATGAATACTTGTAGGCCAACTGACACTAATGTAAATCCTGCGCCAACACCAGTATTCATCTCTGCAAAGATAAATATTAATAATACAAAACTCAAGATTACTAAATGACCTGCTAACATATTTGCGAACAAACGAACAGTTAAAGCAACGGGCTTAATAATTAATGAGATAATTTCAATAGGAACTAATAAAAACTTAACACCTAAAGGAATTCCTGGAGGGTTAAAGAAATGAGCCCAATAGGATCTCTTACTTCCAAATAACATAACAATGAAGGTAACTACTGCTAAACTTAAAGTGAAAGTGATGTTTCCACTTACGTTTGCACCACCAGGAAGTAATCCCAGCATGTTAACCAACCATATAAAAAAGAATAAGCTTAATAGAAATGGAGTAAACTTCATGTAACTTTTTCCGATACTGTCTTTTGCGATATCATCTCTAACAAAAAGAATCGCTGATTCTACAGCATTTTGCCAACCCTTTGGCGCTTTATCAGAACCTGTTTTTTTATAAGATTTACCAACTCTTAAAAAGATAATCAACATCAAGACAGAAGCTATCAATACAGCTAAAGTGCTCTTAGTCAATGATAAATCATAAATCTTACTGCCATTTTCAGCAATAATCTTATTGTTCTCATTAAAAGTATAACCTAAATAAGAACCGTTATTTTCTTGGAATTTCTTAGAAGAGAACATGGACAATCCGCCGTCTGTGTTGTAAATGATGATCGGCAAATGAAAACCAACAGTTCGGTCTCCCATTTGGAAAATCTCCCATTCGTATGAGTCATATATATGGCTAAAAATAATCTCGCCGATATCTAATTGACTTTCTTTAGCGTCAGCTATCATTTCAAACTCAGTCTCAGCATAGAGAGAAGAGGTGGAAATAAATAAAGAAAGAAGCACTAATAAATACTTAATCTTGTTTCGCACTGTTCTAATTTTTTTGCAAAGGTAAATAAACGGATTGATAATGAAAAATAATTTTAGCAATATTAAGCTTATAATAGCATATTTTTAAAGCGTATGTAAATATCAGAGGGTAATTCACTAAAATCTACTACAGGCTTTAATTTTATTAAATAAATGATATACCTTTGTAATCTAAAATTTGGGAAACGTTAATGATTCCTAAAACATTATTCAAAGATGACTGAAATGACTTATCACGATATTGTTGAAAAAGTAAATGACTTTCTTGTTGAAGATTTTGAAGTGGAAGAAAGCAAGTTGCAAATCGATGCTTCCTTAAATGAAACTTTGGACTTAGACAGCTTAGATTATATAGACCTTATTGTGGCTATAGAAGAAAACTTTGGGTTTAAAATGAAGCCGGAAGACTTTACCACAATGGTGATCATACAAGATTTCTACAACTATATAGCTCAGCGATTAGAAGTAGCTATTCCTGCGTAAATGAAAAAAGATACTGTAACTTGGAGTGGCTCGTCTGGTAAAACTCAGCGAGGTTACTCCATTTTTTTATGGCTGATTGAAAAAGGAGGTAGGGCACCTGCTTACTTTTTACTTTCTTTTGTTGCTTTATACTATAGACTATTTAAAAAAGAAAGCAATCAAAGTCTATATTATACCTATAATGAGATTTTAAAAATCCCTTCTTCCAAAATCTCACATACTATTTTAAAGAATTATCAATTGTTTGGACAATCTTTAATAGACAAGGTTGTCGTAGCACTAAAGCCTCACAGTCATGGCATTACAATTAATCGTGATGGAGAACATTTTTTTCACCAAATGTTATCAGAAGGAAAAGGAGGTATTTTAATTGGTGCACATTTAGGCAGTTGGGATTTAGCGGGCCAGCTTTTAGTTGAAGTTGCTGTGCATGTCAATATCGTGATGTTTGATGGTGAAGAACCGGCCATTAAAAAACTGATTGAAGAAAAAACAGGCAAACCTATTTATAATATTATTTTTATAAAGGACGACATGAGTCACATTTACAAGATTCATGATGCATTAAAAAACAATGAATTGGTTTGTTTACATGGAGATAGGTTCGTAAAAGGACAAAGAAACGTCTTAATGGAATTCCTTGGCCATCCTGCATATTTCCCAGAAGGCCCCTTTGCATTAGCAGCTGGTATGAAAGCACCTATATCTTTTGTTTTTGCGATAAAAACTAATAATAACCACTATCATTTCAAGGCAAGTCCTCCTAAAGTACTTAAAGAACGAGGAGCAATAGCTGCACAAACATTAAGAAAGGAATACGTAGCTTTGTTAGAAGAATATTTGACAAAATACCCAGAACAGTGGTATAATTATTATGATTTTTGGGAAAAATAACGGTAAGACATGCAAATAAAAATCACGCAATTATTGCCTCATAGAGATCCATTCCTATTGATTTCTAATTTAATTGCCTCTAACAAAGAAGAAACAATCACTCAATTTAATATTGACGCCAAACATGTTTTGGTAACAGGTGGTTTTCTTACTGAAGGAGGTCTCATTGAAAACATTGCACAAACAGCAGCTGCGGGATTAGCATATCAAAATAATGCTGACAATGAAGAAGATACCAATGAACCTAGTATTGGATATTTGGGACAAGTAAAAAATTTTAAATTGCACCAGCTACCCGCTGTGGGTGAAGTGATCGAAACAAAAACGGTCAATACCAACCAAATCATGAATGCTCATATTGTTCAAGCGGAGGTGTTTTTAGATGAAATATTGATTGCTGAAGCAGAAGTCAGGGTATTTGTTCAAGTTTAAATAGCTTTTTAAGATGAGAAATGTCAAAATTATTGATGATTGTCTAGTTTGTGGCTTAGGAGTAGGTCGTCAAGAGGTTTTATTACATTTGAGTGCTCATGAAACAGCAATTTCTTATCAAGAAAAATGGGATACTTCTTTAAGTTTATTTCCAGACTCCTGGAATGAGTGGGTCAAAGTTCAAGATTTACCTTCAACATGCTCACCTCTTCAAAAACAACTCCTTTCTTTTATTCTCTTTTGGAAAACACAATCTGAGCTATTTAAGAACTGTATTGAAAATCAAAAGAACATTCAACTTTTTTGGAGTAGCACTAAAGGTGGTATTGGAGATGGTATTTATGAATTATCTTCTTTTTTATTTCCTATCGGAGAACATTTTGGAATTCCGATTAAACATCAAAGCATCATTAGTACTGCCTGTGTATCTGGAGTTTTAGCAATGGAAGAAGCTGCTCAACATCTTCAATCTTCAGAAAACAAAAGTTATGCAATCATTATAGGCGTGGATTTTATCAGCGATTTCATAATAGATGGGTTTCAGTCTTTTAAAGCTTTATCCAAAGAAGTATGTAAACCATTTCATAAAGATAGAGTAGGCCTGAATCTTGGCGAAGCAATGGCAGGAATGTTACTCACCAATGATACAGCTTTGAGGGGATACGCTCATTATTTAGGAGGTCATAGCAGCAATGATGCTAATCACTTATCTGGCCCTTCAAGAACTGGGAAGGAATTAGCGCATGCTATTCAACAATCTTATCAAAGTTTTCCTGTAACTGCGATTGATTTCGTATTAGCACACGGAACCGCAACTTTATATAACGACGAGATGGAAACGAAAGCCTTTCACTTAAGTGGTTTAGGAAATGTTCCTATTTGGGCCCCTAAGTATTATTTAGGACATACATTAGGCGCTAGCGGACTCATTGAAACTATCATGGCTATCATGTTACTTCGAGCAAAAATCTCCTTAAGTCATCCATACTTCGATGATAGTGATCAAATTATTGATGGTAAAAAGATTTTTAATTTAGATGAAAGATCTTCTTCGTCTTATAAATTCATCAAAACTGCAGCAGGTTTTGGAGGATGTAATGCCGCCGCATTTATAGAGGTATTTAGTGAATAATAGCTTCTAAATCCGGCGTTCCTTTAAGCTGTTTCATTTGTTTTAAAATCCATTGACTTCTCTTTTGAACGAAGGGTGAAGCAGGTTGAACACTTAGATGTTTCGGGTTAGATAAAGCTGAAGCAATACTCGCAGCCTCCTGATTACTAATCTTATCTGAAGATTTATTGAAGTATTTTTGAGAAGCAGCCTCAATGCCATAAATTCCGGGACCCATTTCTATAACATTCAAGTAAACTTCCAATATTCTTTCCTTTCCCCAAATCAATTCTATCAACCAAGTAAAATAAACTTCTAATCCTTTTCTTACCCAAGATTTCCCTTGCCAAAGAAATACATTTTTAGCCACTTGTTGACTTATGGTACTTCCACCTCTTTTTTTCGACAATCCTTCGCCTGAAATCCAAATTTCTTTAATCGCATCAAAATCGAATCCTTTATGTGTCCCAAATTTTTGATCCTCTGCAGCTATAACCGCCCATTTAATTGAAGCGTTTATTTGATCATTAGAAACGTAGTTTTTTTCCAAACCTTCCCCGTTTCTCCAAGCATTAAATTGGGTAATCGTGATAGGTGGAAATACAACTTTCAAAAGGAAAACATACAAAATGTGACCTATAATAATGAAAGTCAATAACTTTCTAATTAATTTAAACATAAAACTTGACGTTTATAAATGGAAATGATACTGAACTGTAAAGTTGCTCAAAATAATTAATATTTCAATCAACCATTATATTTTTGCTTATTTCCGAGTTGAGCTGATCCATGAAAGCTTTTTTTTACTGAGATTTTAAATATAAGATAAAAAAAAAATCAACCATTCTAATTACAGAATGGTTGATCGTATAAAATATAATATAGCTTATCATATCAATTTCAGAAGCTTAATAACGAGTTACTAAAGCTAATTTATTGAATTTATCTAAACTACCTTTCTCTAAAAACACAACATCACCACCAAATTTGAGGTTTTGTTCAATCATTTCATCAACGATATCATTGATATCATCTTTTGAAGAGATTTCTTCTGCTGTAATTAAAGTGAAAGCATTATTTTCTTCTCTTACTGGTTGGATATAACCTTCTTCTACGAAGATAGTTCTACCTCTTCCGTCATTAACTGCAGACCAAATTTCATTTAAGTCACTTAAATACTTACCTGAATTTAATGCTTGTTCAAGTTCAGAAACTCTTGCTCTTTCTTTTTCGATAGCAAGTTGCTTAATACTTGGCCAAATTTCTTTAACAATATTAGATGCTTTATCTTCAAAGTTAGTCAATGTAATATGACCTAAAATCGTGTTTGGATAATCTGCTTCATGAAGATATAATTTATAATTAGTCTCTTCTGAATATATAGCTACTGAGAAAGGATTCTCTTTAATTACTTTATTAACCGCCTTATCAATTCTATTAAAGAACTCCTTAGTAAGGTTAGTCATTCTTGCAGATAATGCAGTTTCTGGCTTAGATAATGCATGCAAATCGTTATCTGTAAAAGGGAAGTCTCCTTCTGTAATCTCTTGAACAACAGTATCACTACTTGCTTCAATTAAACGAGCTCTACCTTTGCTTAAAACTAATACATAATAATCTGTATCTCTTTTTAAAGCTCTAACAATAGGTCTTGTTGCAAATGTTGTATCTAATATTACACGATTATGCAATTGTACTGGAAGTCTCAAGTATTCTGCAACATCATCATTAACAAATAACATTAAACCTAAGTCATTATGACTATGATTGATAGAACCTGCTAATTTTTCAAGACTAGCTACATAACGCTTTGCAACGTCTAGGCCATATTCTTTTTGAAGTCTTTGATCAGTTTGTGTGATTAAATTCTTCAATACAATACTGTCTTGTTGATTTTCAGGATGCGTCTTATGCGTGTTCAAAATAATGGTTACACACACTGGAGCTTCGATGCTACTTAATCTCTTTAAGCTTTCTTTCATAAAAAATTAATTACTGTTATTGAATACTATAAATATAGCTCATTTTTTGTATTTCGCCGCTATAGTTTACATATTATTAACGATATTAAATATGCAAACATTCAGACAACTAAATTACTTTATCTTTTCATCTTTTTCTTTTATTTCATCTTCTTTTTTCATTTGATAGGTAGCAATACTTAAATTGATTTCATAACCTATTAAGATGACCATGCCAATCATAAACATCCAAACCATCATCATCATTAATGTTCCCAATGACCCATAAATTTTGTTGTACTCTAAGAAATTGGAAGTGATATAGAAAAACACATAAGTCACTAATAAGAAGAAGAAGGTAGCTAATGTGGCGCCTACATTGAAAAAGCCAAACTTGTAATCAACGGAAGGGCCATATTTATAAATTATACTAAATATGACATGAATGATAGCTACAATTGTAGACCAACTTAAAAATCTTATCAAAGAAGAACTAAAGAAACGAGATTCCACTAAAATGGCAAAAATGCTACTTTGAATAATCAATAAAGAAATACTCACTAAAAACAAGAGTGTAATCAATAAGGTTAACCGAATGGATTTAACTCTTCTGCTCCATGCGCTTCTTTCTATTAACGCAGGCGATTCTCTATCAAAACTCCTCAACAATCCCATAATTCCATTAGAGCTGAAGTATAAAGATGCTAAAACACCCACAGAAAGTAAGTCACCCCGTTTGGTATTCATAAAATCTAAAACAAAACCAGAAGCCGTATCAAAGAACTTCATATTCGGAGATATGATTCTGATGCTATCTATAATTGTTTCCTGAACACTTCCTAAGGGTAAAAAAGGCACTAAAGAAAACAGAAATATCAAAGATGGTGGAATACTCATCAAAAAATTAAAAGAAATCGCTGCTGCTCGTTCGGGTAATTTTAAAGATTGAAAGCTACTTATAAAGACTTCTACAATATCGTACATAGTAGCGCCTTTAGCACCAGGAAATTTAGTGCGTTTCAGAAAGTGAATGCCTTTATCAGCAATATTTTGAATTCTTTTTTTAATAAGTAAGTCGTTTTAATGACTAAATATACTTAAAATGAAAATAAGAACTTTTAATAAAAGTTCTTATTTCAATAATCTATAAAACTTCTTCACTTGAAAGATTTACCCAATGACAACATTATTCTTTTATATAATTTACACTTTAGCCCAAACAATCACTTTCGTTTCAAAGAATTCTTCTTTAAAAAAGTGAGGAATATTCCAAGTTTTAACTTTTGCGCCTGATTCTTTTATTTCTTGTTTTAAATCACCTCCTTTTAAGCATATCAATCCTTGATTATCTCTTGGATTTAAAGCTCTTTTACTCCATTGAGTTAATTTATCCAAAGAAGCTACGGCACGTGTGACAGCTAAATTAAAAGTATTAGCGGGCAATTCTTCTACACGTGATTGAATAGCTACTACATTTTTTAAACCTAAAGCTTCCGCCACTGCTTTTACGACTTTAATTTTCTTACCAATAGAATCACATAAAGTAAAATGCGCATTCGGAAATAAAATAGCTAATGGAATTCCAGGAAAACCACCACCAGTACCAATATCTACTACTTTTAAATTATCGTCAATTTGAAACACCTTGGCAATACTTAAAGAATGTAAAACGTGTTTTTCATATAAGCTTTCAATGTCTTTTCTTGAAATCACATTGATTTGCTCATTCCATTCTTCATATAAAGATTGTAATTGAGCGAATTGTGCTATTTGCTCCTCTGTTAATTGAGGAAAATACTTTAATATTATTTCCATTGTTTATTATTTTTCCAGAATATGAAAGGGATTAAAATGACATGATAAATCAACCATAATAATTCCATCCACACAAATGTAATTGAATTTTGTCCTTTAGAATGAAATCTATTCCAAATATTATAATTGAAATATTTTAAATTAAAAACCACTACAAAGGTAATAAGTAGAGTTACGAAACGATGTGTTGACAATACATCTGTAAATATAAAAAGAGCAATAAATGTACTTAATAATACCCACCACAAAGCCTGACTAAAAGCATAAGCTCCTAAAAGCATTTGAGTTAATCTTGAATAATGTTTACCTACACTAACATGTCTCGACTTCTGTTTGAAATAAGCTTTCCAATTTTTAGACGTTTTAGAAATCGTTGCTTGCTCTTCCTTAAAATAGGGGAGTATAAGATGATCATTGTCTTTTAAATAATGAATCATCAAATCGTCGTCGCCACCTATCGTCTTTTGAAATAATGCTATAAGTATTGGATCCTGAATTGCTTCTTTAATCACACTTTTTTCATAAACTAAATTCCTACCCACGCCCATATAAGCTCGATTACTCATCGCATAACTACCATATTGCATAAATGTATTCAAAGTTTCAAACTGAATGAACTGCTGCAATAATCCATTCCCCTTTTCATATTTCCCAATCCCTAATCCTGCAGTTACTTGATTAGCAGACATCCAATTAATCCAATCCTCAGCCCACAAATCATGAGTGACTGCACAGTCAGCATCTAATAAAATTAAATATTCCCCCTTAGCTTCTTCAAAAGCATGCATTAAAGCATCTTTTTTCCCTTGATATTTCCTAGGTTTATCCGTTGGGATATGGATTATTTTCAATCTTGAAAATTGACTTTGAAATTGTTGTAATATCTCATTGGAATGATCCGTAGAGCGATCATTAACAAAAATGACTTCTGAATCAGGATGAGTCATATTTTGTTTCAAAACTGAAAGTAATTGATGACTTATATGTTCCGCTTCATTATGTCCACAAATAATGATAGAAAATGAAAGACATGGCGTAGAACTAGCAACAATATTCGAGATCTTTTTTACTTTATAAAAAGTCAACAAAAAATAAACCGTAAATACGATTTGTATTCCACTTAAAACAATCCACAAGTAAGTTCCCGATTCCAGCATATTAACCCACATTATTCACCACATTTTAATTTACAACGCTGACAGTTTGGTTTTTAATCAATTAAAGCTATTTAAATAAAAAACTATAGCCCAAATTTGGATTTATAATATATAATGTTTGGATTCATTTGACTTTATATTTCACTTGTAATTCCCTGATATAGTAAACTATTATCAGGGAATTAGGAAGCTCATCTCAAATCAAAAATTAGCTCATGATTAACGCGGGTAAACATGGCATGATTTAAAAAAGTCCCGTTAATTACGGGACTTTTTTAAAATTTAGATTTTACTTTCTTCTTCTATTTTCTCAATGAAATCTTCTATACTTGAGGCACCTAAATCACCTTCTCCATGTCTTCTAACACTCACTGTGCTGTTTTCAGCATCTCTTTCACCAACTACTAACATGTATGGAATTTTTTCCACTTCTGCATCTCTAACTTTTCTACCGATCTTCTCTGCTCTATGATCAATTTCTGCACGTACACCAGCTTTTTTCAAAGTTTCTAAAACTTGTGTAGCATAATCTTTTGACTTATCAGAAATAGGTAAAACTTTCACTTGAGTAGGAATCAACCATAAAGGTAAATTTCCTGCACAATGCTCTAACAATACCGCAATGAATCTTTCTAAAGAACCAAAAGGTGCTCTGTGAATCATTACCGGTCGTTTTCTAGTATTATCAGAATCCACATATTCTAATTCAAAACGTTCAGGTAAATTATAATCCACTTGAATAGTTCCTAACTGCCAACTTCTACCTAAAGCATCTTTCACCATAAAGTCTAACTTCGGACCATAAAACGCTGCTTCACCTTTCATTTCCACCGTTTTCAATCCTTTTTCAGCTGCTGCTTCACGAATAGCACTTTCTGCAATTTCCCAATTTTCATCAGAACCTAAATATTTGGTTTTATTTTCTGGATCTCTTAAGGATACTTGTGCAGTAAAATCTTCAAACTTTAATGATTTAAACACATACATCGTTAAATCAATAACTTTCTTGAATTCCTCTTTAACCTGATTAGGCATACAGAATAAATGCGCATCATCTTGAGTGAAACCTCTTACACGAGTCAAGCCATGTAGTTCACCACTTTGTTCATATCTATAAACCGTTCCAAACTCAGCAAATCTCAATGGTAAATCTCTATAAGAACGAGGCTCAGCTTTATAAATCTCACAATGATGAGGACAATTCATTGGTTTCAACAAAAACTCTTCTCCTTCATTTGGTGTTTTAATCGGACGGAATGCGTCTTCACCATATTTATCCCAATGTCCTGAAGTAACATAAAGTTCTTTAGAACCAATATGGGGTGTAACTACAGGTAAATATCCTGATTCTGTTTGTGCCTTTTGTAAAAACTGTATTAGTCTTTCACGCATCATAGCGCCTTTGGGTAACCATAATGGCAAACCACTTCCTACTTTTTCTGAAAAAGCAAACAATCCCAATTCCTTCCCTAATCTTCTGTGATCTCTTTTCTTTGCTTCTTCTAATAACACTAAATACTCTTCTAATTCTTTATTAGAAGGGTAGCTCACCCCATAAATACGCGTCATGGTAGGATTCTTTTGATCTCCTTTCCAATAAGCTGCAGAAATATTTGTGAGTTTTAATGCTTTAATCATTCCCGTATGAGGAATATGAGGTCCTCTACACAAATCGACGAAATTGCCTTGTTCATAAAAGGTAATTTCCCCATCTTCTAAATCCTCTAATAATTCTAATTTATAAGGATCTCCTTTTTCTTCATAATAAGCTATAGCATCAGCTTTAGACATTTCTTTACGAATATATCTATTCTTTTGCTTGGCTAAAGCTTTCATTTTTTGTTCGATTTTTTCTAAATCTTCCTCTCCAATAGAATGCTCACCTAAATCTAAATCATAGAAAAAACCTGTTTCAATCGAAGGTCCGACTCCAAACTTTGTACCTGGAAATAACGACTCTACAGCTTCAGCCATTAAATGCGCGGTCGAATGCCAAAAAGTTTGTTGTGCTTCCACATCATCCCATGTCAACAATTGCAATGTTGCATCTTTTTCAATAGGTCTAAATGCGTCAACTACAACGTCGTCAACTTTTGCTGCAATAACCTTTCTTGCTAAACCTTCGCTGATGGAACGTGCAACATCTAAGGCAGAAACTCCTGCTTCATATTCGCGTACAGCACCATCTGGTAATGTGATATTAATCATGTATATACAATAGTTCTAAATTCGATAATGGAGCTACAAAGTTAATGAAAACTTGCTTACTATTACAAGTCAAATATTTTATGCTCTAAATAAATGACTTAATCATTCATAAATAAGAAATCCCCAGGTCCAATTCCAGTGGAGGTTTCAAAAAACAATTCCTTTTCAGGCGTATAAATCATCAATTTCCCTTTTTGAATAAACCCTTTAGGATCGGCAATATAGACATGTCGATTGAGTTTATCATAAGCTAATCCCCAAAAATATTGATAAGTCTGAGCCTGAAGAAAAGTGTGTGGCGTAATTTCTTCTTCATAGATCGAAACATAAAAAACGCCGTTACCTTCCGTTCCTCCATCATAATCTACACCTAAAAAATAAAGCGTATCTTGAGTTTCGTTAGTGACAGGTTTCATCATTTCTGAAACGCCATCATATATTTTCTGTTTGATGATTTGATTGCTTAACGGATCATAAACGGTTATTGCAGCAGGAACTTGTTCACTTGGCTGACCCGAAAAAATCCATAAGTGTTGATTAGCATCCACGGCAATTCCATGAGCTGCCGCTAATCCTAAGTCAATATAATTTTGGATTTGATGAGTATGCACATCAATTGCTATCAATTGATCACTTAGCTTATTCCAATTGCACACATATACTTTATCAGAAAGCAAAACCAACTGTTCTGAATTATCATGTGGTATAGTAATGCTATCCATTATTTCATTGGAATGTAAATCCAACAGGTAAATTTGATTATTAAATAAGCTCGTTATATAAGCAATATCTTCACTTACCTTCAACATCTGTCTTGGTTTTTTGACAGCAACACGTTTCAACAACTTAAAATTCTGTGCATCCACCATCAAAATTTCATTAGAATTATTTAGAAGTAAATACACCACATCATCCACTCGATAAGCACTTTGAAAAATATCACCCATAGACATATCATTCACCTCTCTAAAGACATCCGCATACATCTTCATGGATTGCAAATCCAATACCGACAGACTTGCATTTCCTAAACCTAAACTACCTTCATTGACAATCAAAACTGATTCTTGAAATGGCGGAAGCACGAAGTCTTTGGAATCTCCATCCGGTTTGTCTTTCACACAACTTAAAAGTGGTAGAAAAAGCAAAATCAAGAAATTGTATTTATTGAAATTCATGTGATGTTAGAGGTGTGAGGTTAAAAGATTTTGATGATCTTTTTTAAAAATTAAAGTTGAATGATCAATTTAAATGCTTTTTCTTTCCATTTAATAAAATACATACCGTTTTTCAAGAAGTATAGTTCCCATTGTTCACTTTTCGGTGCTTTCCCTTCCCAAATTAAGCGACCATTCATATCATAAATATGCACAATTTCACCTTTTAAATGATCTGATAAATAAATTACTCCTTTACTTGGATTAGGATAAAAAAGATGAAGTTCATTTTCTAAATCATCAATATTTTTCGGAAATCCTTCATTTAAAACACCTACAGCGGCTAAATCAAAGCCACTACTTGGAAATGGAGTAGGATAGGGATCGTTTATCATATTTCCAAAATAATCTTTAGTTCCTATATTTTCGTCAATAGAACCAACCACATCGATAACTTTTACGTGAGTAATTTCATGCTTATTTAATAAAGGATCATCTTCTATGTCATCGAGATTGAAGGGCGTTCCAAACCCTGCAATGTGTTTGCCTGCGAGGTTATGATAAAATCTTGCATCTGCGTAATCAAAATTACCTATTTGTGTATCTGTTTGCATTAAACTCTCAGCTGGAAATCTAAAAAAATCAATTCCATTGGAACTGACTTCTACAAAAGCCAATTCTAAAAAAGCCATTGTATCATTATCAGGATCTCTAAAACCATTTTCGAAAATAACAAAATCAGATCCTTCGCCATTCTTTATAGGAGGATCAAAAGTCATTGTTGCACTTCCTCCATCTCCCAAACTCAAGATAGAAACCGTTGGTGGACCTAAGACCACTTCTGCATTTCCAATAGTCGCATAACCCAAACTCGGATTTTCAATGTGTTTTAAACCACGTTCAATTTGACAAGTTTTAGCCCAGTTTTTAATGTGATCATCTGTATAATGAATGCCATCATGTCCCGCTAAAGGAGATTGCAAAGAAAATTGAGCAAACCCAATACTTAATGATGCAAAAAAGCTACATATAGTAAATACTATCTTCATAATTAAGAGATGATTTTTTTCAAAAGTAAGCATTTAAATGGTTGTTTTAAAAAGTACTTCACGCGTGCTATTGATAAGAAAAATACTAGAACATGAAGAAACCATAGCTTTATTGCATATATTACAAGTTAGAAAATCAAACAATATTATCAAAGAGATGTTGTTTGAAAAGCATATCTATTGCTTATTTATAATTAATCAAAAAAATAATCAAAATGAGAAAACTATCTTTATTCTTGATGGCGACGATCTTAAGTGCGTCATTATTTGCACAAAATAATTGGAAAGCAGATCCAGCACATAGTAAAATAACCTTTACAACTGTACATTTAGGCATTGCAGATGTTGCAGGTTGGTTTGAAAAATTTGAAGTTCAAATTGTTTCCAATAAAAAAGATTTTAGTGATGCTGAGTTTCACCTTATGGTGGATGTTGCTTCTATAAATACAGCTATTGAAATGAGAGACGATCACTTGAAAAGTGAAGACTTTTTTAATGCAGACAAATTTCCTGAAATGATTTTTAAAAGTAAGTCCATTAAAAGTAATGGGAAAAACAAATACAAACTTACAGGTGAATTATCTTTACATGGTGTAACTAAAACAGTCACCATGGATTTATGGTATAGAGGAACGATTGAAAATCCTCAATCTGGAGCTACAACAGCAGGATTTCAGTTGACTGGAACATTGAAACGTTCAGATTTTAATATAGGACCTAATTTTCCAGCTGCTATGATTAGCGATGAAGTTCAAATTAAAGCAGATGGAGAGTTTATTAAAAAGTAAATACTGACATCCAAGAAGTTAATTTAATAAAAAAAGAGCCATCCATTGCGGATAGCTCTTTTTTCTATTTATAATATTTTAAGTTTAGAAACTAACAGTTACTTGTACATCCACATCTGTTCCTGTAACCCCTTCATGCAAATCAAAGCATTGCTCATGTAAAGAATCATAGGCAGTTTGACCGCGAAAATCTTGAATGATATCAATGGAACCTTTAATGGTAATTTCATTTTCTGAAGCTTCGTAAGTGAATTTCTTCTCCACTTCATAATCATTCATTTCTAAAGTTACTGGAGCTATACCATCTGCTAAAGTTCCAAATGAAGCTTTAATTGGTCCACCCAAATGATCAAAGAAGAATGTTTTAATGGTATGATCTCTTGCAGGATCATCCGTATTCACAGAACCCCCTATCAAATGTATCTTACTATTTGAAATTTTTTCTATAGCGTTAGCTCCATCTTTTGTGTAACTTACTACATCAATCTCGTCAAATGTACCCTTTACACCAACTCTTTCAGCAGTCTTAAAAGCTGTCCACTGAAAATCAATGTCATAAGCTAATGTTTCTACTTGCTCTTCCACTACTTCATCTTGAGTGTTAGAAGACGTGTCAGAACCACAAGAAGCCATAAATGCTAAAAAACCAAGTCCTAAAATGTATTTTTTCATAATTTTCAATTTTATAAAGATAAAGTTACAACCTATTATTTTTACAATGAAACATCATGTGTGAAAATGTACTTATTTAAACAACAATGTTAATCATTCTGTTCGGAACAAAAATGAATTTTTTGACCTGCTTGCCATCTAACCATTTTTGAACCACTTCATTTTCCATCACTTCCTTTTCAATTTCCTCTTTATCCGCATCTAAGGTGAATTCCATTTGCGTTCTTGACTTTCCATTAATTGCAACAGGATACATTTTTGTATCATCTTTTACTTTCGCAGGATCAAAATTAGGGAATTTAGCTTTGATAACAGTGCTATCATTTCCTAAGGCCTGATAACATTCTTCAGCTAAATGAGGAGCAAAAGGAGCTATCATTTTAACTAATGGAGTCAGTAGTGCTTTCTTATTTGTTTTCCAATCATTCAGTTTATTGACATAAATCATCAGTTGACTAATCGCGGTATTAAAAGAGAATTTCTCAATGTCTTCACCCACTTTCTGAATCGTTTGGTGTAGCATTTTTTCTTCCTCTTTACTTAAAGCATCATCAAAAAATTCAATAGTTCCTTCTGAGATAAACAAGCGATGCGTTCTTCTTAAAAATCTATGTACGCCTTCAATACCTTTCGTGTCCCAAGGTTTACTCATTTCGATTGGACCTAAAAACATTTCATACATTCTAAAAGTATCTGCACCGTATACATTTACAATGTCATCTGGATTAACGACATTATATTTAGATTTAGACATTTTTTCTACCTCAACACCACAAATATACTTCCCGTCTTCTAATACGAATTCAGCATCCTTATATTCGAAGTTTTTAGTTTCCTTAAACGCATCTAAATCTAACTCCACACCTTCCACTATAGACACATCCACATGAATAGCATCTACAGAAGGGTGGTTTCCTATCAAGCCATGAGAAACAAAAGTATTTGTTCCTGATACACGATAAACTAATCTCGAAGAGCCTTGAATCATTCCTTGGTTCAACAATTGTTTGAAAGGTTCATCAAATGGTAAATATCCTAAATCGTGTAATACTTTTGTCCACATACGACTGTACAATAAATGTCCAACCGCATGCTCTGTCCCTCCGATATATAAATCCACTTGATTCCAGTATTTCATTTTTTCTGGATCAGCAAAGTCTTGATCATTATTTGGATCCATGAAACGTAAGAAATACCAACTCGAACCCGCATAGCCTGGCATAGTGTTGGATTCTCTAATAAGCGTTTCGCCATTCTGATTTACGACATTCATGAATTCAGGAATATTAGCTAAAGGACCTTGACCTTCTGGACCTGGCGTATATTTCTCGACATGTGGTAATTCAACCGGAAGTAATTGATCTTCAGGTTTTAAATTAACTTCTGTTTCATTTATTGCATAAGGAATGTCATTTTTATAAACAATTGGAAAAGGTTCTCCCCAATATCTTTGACGACTAAATCCTGCATCTCTAAGCTTATATGAAATCTTAGCATCCCCTAAACTTTTTTCTTTTAAGATGGCTAAAGCCTTTTGAGTTGCTTGTTTACCAGACAACCCATTTAATGTTTCACTTTCACTTAATGGAATGTTTTTATCGACCACTGCATTCTCTTCATCGAAATGAGTTCCAAAAATATTAGTCACTTGAATATCAAAATGACGTGCAAAAGCTAAATCTCTATCATCACCTGAGGGAACAGCCATAATTGCTCCCGTTCCATATCCTGCCAATACATATTCAGCAATATAGACAGGTAGTTTCCTGCCCGTTAAAGGATGAATTGTATAAGCACCAGTAAAACATCCAGAAACTTTCTTCTCAGACATTCGTTCTCTTTCAGAACGACTGTTCACATAAGCTCGATAGTCATGAATGGCTTTTTCTTGAGAGGCTGTAGTGATTTTTTCAACTAAATCATGCTCTGGAGCTAAAACCATAAAATCTACTCCGTATAACGTATCAGGTCGGGTAGTGAAGACTTCAATTTTTTCTTCTTGACCTTCTATATCAAAATGTAAAGATGCTCCATGACTTTTTCCAATCCAGTTCTTTTGCATCTCTTTCATGGGATCAGACCATTGCAAATTTTGCATATTGTTTTCTAAATGCTCCGCATAATCTGTAATTCTTAAAAACCATTGATGCATTTTCTTTCTAACCACCGGATGTCCACCTCTTTCACTCACGCCATTAACTACTTCATCATTAGCTAAAACTGTATTTAAAACTTCACACCACCAAACGTCTGCAAAATCTAAATATGCTACTCTATATTGCATCAAAAGACTTCTCCTTTCAGCTTCATTGAAGTTTTTCCATTCCGAAGCATTAAAAGAAGTTACCTCTTCTCTGAGGTAATTTATATTTCCATCAGTTTCAAAAATCTCAATAAGCTCTTCTAACTTTCTTGTTTTTTGTTGTTTCTTATCAAACCAAGAGTTGAATAAAGTCAAAAACAACCATTGTGTCCATTTGTAATAATTAGGATCAGAAGTGTTGATTTCTCTTGACCAATCATAATTGAAACCAATGAAATCTAATTGTTCTTTATATCGTTGAATATTAATCGCTGTAGTTGTTGCCGGATGTTGTCCTGTTTCTAAAGCGTATTGCTCAGCAGGTAATCCAAAAGCATCAAAACCCATTGGATGTAGCACATTAAAACCCTTCATCGTTTTATAACGCGAAACGATATCACTTGCTATATATCCCAAAGGATGTCCTACATGTAATCCAGCACCACTTGGGTAAGGAAACATATCTAAAACATAATATTTTGGTTTAGAAGTGTCGTCGTTTACTTTATAAACTTGTGAGTCTTTCCATATTTGAGACCACTTTTGTTCAATTTCCTTAAAATTGTATTCCATATTATTTCAAAGTCTTATAATTAATGTTTTCCCATCCATAAAGCTCCACCAATACTATCTCTTTCTGCTCCAGAGTATTCGGATAATACGTTATTTTCTTCTCTCCAACGTAAAATAGCAATAAATGCCATACCTAAAGCTTCTTTATAATCAATTAAAACTGGGTCTGGTAAAAACCAATCGATTGTTAATCCCTTCTCTTCTGAAACGGTTTTCAATCTCTCTATTAAATAATTATTAAATGCTCCACCGCCTGTCATCATTACTTTTTGTTCCATTCTTGGATCTAAGTGTGCACTTAAATGATCTGCAATTTTTATAGCCACATGTTCAACCACAGTAGCCAAAGCATCTTTAGGGTCTAATCCTTCAAGAACTTGCAACCATTCAGAAAACTGCTCATTAGATAAAGAATTTGCATCTTCTTGTTGGAAATAAGCTAACTTGTTGAGTTTATTTAAAGTTTCTTGGTGTATCATACCTTCTTGAGAAATCTGACCATTCTTATCGTAAGATTCTCCTAAAACTTTTGCAAAATGATTCAAGAGTTGATTACAAAAAGTAATGTCTTTAGCTTTCCATTTTTCCTCATCTCGAATGGTCATATTACAAATGCCACCAAAATTCAGATAAGCTTGATAACCCGCAAAAAGCAAGGTGTCCACAATTGGAATTATTGGCGCGCCTTCACCTCCTAAGGAGACATCCATATCTCTCAAATGGGTGACCGTTGGATATCCTGTAATAGCTGCCACTTCTGCTCCTGTGCCTATTTGATAAGTAAATCCAGCTTTAGGTTCATGAAAAACTGTATGTCCATGATGTCCTATCAAATGAAGATTATAAGTAAAATCATATTCTTCAATAAAAGAATTGATTTGCTCTGCCACCCATTTTCCATAGGAGCGATCTAATTGAATCAAATCTTTTCCTGACTTTAGAGGTGCATCTCTTAAAGCTTGCTCCCATTCGTCAGAATAAATAATGTGTTTAGTATTTAATATTTCATACTGCCATTTTCCAGCAGCTAAAGTTATGGTTGCATGAACTAAATCCAGTCCGTCTAAGGAACTTCCGGACATCGTTCCTAATACATAATAGGTCATGAAGAAGTCAATTTTTAGGCAAATTTACTGAAAAGGTTTTATTCTCCCCATTTAAAGGAGTTTTGTTGTAATCCTACCATTTGAACCACTCTTTCTACTACGCTCATAACTGCTTCTTCTAAACTTTGAGGTTGATGATAAAAAGAAGGAGAGGCTGGTAAGATAATGCCACCTGCTACAGTTACTGTTTTCATATTTTCTATATGGATCAAGTTAAAGGGAGTTTCTCTAACCACACAAATGAGTTTTTTTCTTTCCTTCAACATGACATCAGCAGCGCGAGTAATTAATGAGTCAGAAGTGCCTTGAGCTATTCGCGATAATGTACCCATACTACAAGGACAAATAATTAATGCGTCATATTGTGCACTTCCTGATGCAAAAGGAGCGTAATAATCATTTCTATCCCATACTTTCCATTCTGGAAAGTCAAAAGGTATTGTTGGAATTTCAGCTTGCCAAACAGTATCTGCGTTAGAGCTAAAAACTAAGTCGAGCGAACTAATCTGAGATTTTAGACTTTCAAGTCTTTTCATTAATAAATGTGCGTATATTGAGCCGCTTGCACCTGTTACTGCTAAAGCAATTTTCATTTAATTATAGTTTAATGGATCTTAACTTAAAAAGATATTGTTAATTTGCTAAAATTACACTTATAAAAAAAGAAATAGGATTATTTTGCAAGTTAAATAATTAGAAGTCAAAGTAATGAAAAAGGAATTTAGAAACTATTTATTGTTATTAGGTATCTTGATATTTGCTTTTCAAGCAAGTTATGCTAAATCAAAAAATGAAATCGAATGGATTACGTTTGATGAGTTAGCCGAAAAACAACAAGTTGCACCCAAAAAAGTGTTGATTTCAGTTTACACTAAATGGTGTGGATGGTGTAAGAAAATGGATAAGGAGATATATGCTAATGAAGATTTAGCAACTTATGTGAACGATAACTTCTATGCGATTCAATTAGATGCTGAAACTAAAAAGTCCATTAATTTTAAAGGGAAAACCTATAACTATGTTTCCGATTATAAAGTTAACGAACTTGCTGCCGTTTTATTGCAAGGTCAGATGAGTTATCCAAGCACGATTATCATGATGGAAGATATGACTCAAATTGAAAGTTTTCCAGGGTATATGGAGTTGCCTGTATTTGAAAGTATATTAATGTTTTTTGGAAGCAATGCTATCGTTACGGAGTCTTGGCAAAGTTTTCAAAAGGATTTCAAAGCAAGTTGGAGGCCATAATTATAGGAATTTAATTTTTTAGTCAAATTATTATTAACACCTCTAATATTTTAAATTTAATTATTGCATGGAATCCATCATTCCTTTTTTTCAAAACTTAATAGAATCATTTAATAGTACATTGATGAATCCTGAGTGGATCATTAAAAATGGCGGTTTATATTTAGTTGCTTTTATCATATTTGCTGAAACAGGTCTTTTTATTGGTTTCTTTCTACCTGGTGATGGTTTGTTGTTTATTACCGGAATAATCATAGCTAATTCAGCTGTGCCTTTTGCAGATCCAATTTTTAATTTACTTTTTTGGCTGTTCATCATTAGCGCGATGGCTATCCTAGGAAATATGGTGGGGTATTGGTTTGGTAAGAAATCAGGACCCATGCTATATAAACGGAAAGAAACATGGTTTTTTAAACGAAAACATCTTGTACAAGCCTCGGCATTCTTTGAAAAAAGAGGTGGCACAGCCATAATTATTGCACGTTTTCTTCCCATAGTAAGAACATTTGCTCCAATAGTGGGGGGTATCGTTCAAATGAATTATAAAAAGTTCATGAGATATAATGTTTGGGGTGGACTCATTTGGGTGGTAGGAATAACAACTATTGGTTTTAAACTTGGAAATAATAAATGGGTGGAAACCAATTTGCATTTAATTATATTAGGGATTATAGTTGTCACTACAACTCCTGTTTTATTCAAAATGTTTTTTTCAAAAAACCCTGTAAAAAATGATACGCAAGCAAACGATGATTCTTCTGGAATCAAATAAGAAAAAGTAGTAGAATTAGACGATCATCGCTGATTTTAAATTCTCTATCAATTTTAAGCCAATTGTTCTATTTTGCAATTGGCTTTTTTTATACTAAAAAGCCATACTAAGCTTGTATATTTGCATGCATAGTATCCATTTTGATATTTTAATTTGATTAGATTTTTAATGAGACGTTTTGTAACCTACACTTTGTATTGCTTAATAATGAGTTCACTACAAGTACTTATTGCTCAAGACTCTATACCTAAACAAAACATTCCTCTCATTAAAATAGAGGAAAGCGCTCATTCAAAACAACTGAAAGATCAAAATTCTCAGAAAAAACTCAAACTACCTCAAGCTTATTTGTCTACTGACTTAGTCAAACCTATTGGAGAATGGATTCAACAACATAGCAATGCTTATATCCGTACAAATGGTATCAATAGTACATCAACCTTATCAATAAGAGGAGCATCCGCTGCGCAAACAGGACTTTTCTGGAATGATTTACCGATTAGAAACTCACAATCAGGAATGGCTGATTTAAATGTGTTTCCCAATTTCTTTTTTGAAGACGCTTGGATATTATACGAAGGACAGGGCAGTAAATTAGGAGCAGGATCAATGGGAGGTGCCTTAGTTCTGTATAACGGCGAGGATAAAAAACTTAAAGACAACAATTTACATTCAAGTACACTTTTGAATTGGAGTTCTTTAAATAATTTAGATTTCGGACAACAAGTAGGTTTTAAAAATCATAATAGCACACATCATTTCAAATGGCTACATAGTCAATACAAACAAGATTTTGATTATGAACACAGAGGTGAGATTAAACCGATGAGTCATAGTCATTCTACACGTAATGCACTCATGACTAATCATCAATGGAAGTTTGGAAAAATTTATAAAAACACATTTGCCGTTCATTCGTGGCTACATCAAAGTGATCAAGAAATACCTGCTACAGCATTCGAACAAGATTCCGAAAAATATCTATCTACAGATTTTATCAAGCTTCAGGCACACTTTAATCAGCAAAGAAATCAAAGTGATTGGAAATCCTCTCTGATGTTTTCAACGGATCATTATGAATATAAAGATTGGTCAATTAATCTCTTCAGTCCTTATGATTATGGTCATTTGGTGTTACAAAATGAATGGATTAATTATAAAGATTTTCGTTTAAATCAGACTGCTTCTTTATGGACGTTGACTTCGTTTACGAAAATGCCTATAGAGTATGCATGGATTCAGTTATTACAATCAGACAAGCCTATTAATTTTCAGTCTTTTAGTGTCTTACTTTCTCAACATTTCAGTCTTGAAAATCAAGAAAAAGGATGGACTTTTGAAGGTGGGGTAGGCGCAGATTATGATTATTCCGAACAATGGAATTTATTACCAAGCTTTTCTGTTAAAAAAGACTTTTCATCTCTATCATGGAAAAGAACGGAAACAAATTTCTTTACAGGTATAAATGTTCAAAAGGGTTTTAGAAAACCTACATTGATAGATTTACACTTGTTTCCTGGAGGAAATAAAAACTTACAATCAGAAATAGGATGGAGCGGTGCTGCACATGCAGGAGTTAAAATAAATAAAGAAAACTCTGAGCATAATTATTGGGAGTTCAGTTCGCAAGTGGGTTATTATCAAAGAAAAGTGGACAATTGGATTTATTGGCTTGGAGGAACTATTTGGACACCTTATAACATCGCCTCTGTACATAACCGAGGTGTAGAAACAGAACATAAATTTACTTGGTCTAACAAACCTTGGACTTTACAATTTAATGGAACAACCGCATATAATTTAGCAACGACCTCCTCCTCTCCGATAGTCGATGAGCATGACTTAGGAAAGCAAATTCCCTATACTCCTCGTTATCAATTTAATTTGCACACCAGTATAAGTTATAAAAAAACAGAATTAGCATGGCAAGGAAATTATATAGGCTATAGATTTACAACGCTTGATGAGTCTGCTTATATGAAACCCTATTTCTTACACAACATTTCTTTCAAAACACATATATGCATTAAGAAGTTAAACATTTATCCAGAAATCAAGATATCAAATCTTTCCAATGTTGTTTATGAAGTGATAAGTTACAGACCTATGCCTAAAAGGTATTTAGAGATAGGATTAAAAATGGACATATATCATTGATAACTTGCATTTAATAAAAATTCCTTAGCTTTGCAGTCGAAAATACATCACTAAGAAAACACCTTATTATGAATATCATTATTCCTATGGCAGGAATGGGCAAAAGAATGCGCCCACATACCTTAATTACTCCAAAGCCTTTATTACCTATTGCTGGCAAGCCTATTGTTAAAAGATTAGTAGAAGATATTTTATCTACCGTTAATGTAAAAATCAAAACAATTTCATTTATTATCGGTCCCACGTTTGGCAAAGAAGTAGAAGAAATGTTAGTAGCGATTGCGGATTCTTTCGATGCAAAAGGAATTATATGCTATCAAAAAGAAACTTTAGGAACAGCGCATGCCATTTTATGTGCTAAAGAGCAATTAGATGGACCTGTTTTTATAGCTTTTGCGGATACTTTATTTGATGCTAAATTTTCAATTGATACTGAAAAAGATGCTATTATTTGGACTCAAAAAGTAGCAGATCCTTCAGCTTATGGGGTTGTTCAAATTGATGAAAATGGAAGAATTATCGATTTTGTAGAAAAGCCAAAGGAATTTGTATCTGATTTAGCGATTATCGGCGTGTATTATTTCAAAGATGGTGCAAATTTAAGAAAGGAATTAGAGTATTTAGTGGATAATAATATCATGGAAGGTGGTGAATATCAAATCACGAATGCCATGGAAAATATGAGAGGTAAAGGACTTGGTTTCTATACAGATCAGGTGGACGAGTGGTTAGATTGTGGAAATAAAGAAGTTACTGTTTATACGAATCAAAGAATTTTAGAATTCAAAAAAGACGTTGAAACTTTACAAGATCCAACTTCAGAAGTTATTGATTCTGTGATTATTCAGCCTGTTTATATTGGACCTGGAGTTGTCATTAAGAATAGCATTATTGGGCCTCATGTATCTTTAGAAAAAAACACTAAAATCACTTCTTCTATTATTAAGAACTCTATAGTTCAAGAAGAAACCCAATTAGAAAATGTGAATTTAGAAAACTCTATGATTGGAACACATATAAATTATGTAAAACAACCTGAAGACCTTAACTTAGGATCTTATTCTATTTTAGGTTAAATGTCCAAAACTTATCATTATATCCTTACTGTATCCCTCTTTCTTTTTATGCTGCTTGGCATGAAGGAAGAGGGTTACTCTTTTAGCCAAACTCCTAAGGATAGCCTTTCTAACTTTGAAAAAGGTTGGCAATTCTATTTAAAAGAACAATGGGATTCCAGTATTTATTTTTTTAATCAGGTTCCAAAAACCGCAAAAGAAAAACCCATTGCTTCGTTTTATAGTTCGAAGTCTCAATTACAATTAAATGCTTATCAGAAAGCTTTAAAAGATATTAATTTCGCTATAAAAAACTCCACTTACAAAAAGCATTTTTGGGATTTGAAAATAATTATATTAGAATATATTGGCGATTATAAAAACTTAAAAAAGGCAGCTTATTTTGTTATTGATCAAGAAGGTATGCAAGAAGCATATTTAGATAAATTACTTATTTCTTACGAACGATATAAATTCAATAAAAAGGACAGAGATTTTATATTTGATCTTATTCCTTTTAAAGACAATTCACTGAATACAAGACTATTACTAACTCTTGTTCAACAGAATTATACCAAACAGGCATTTGAAATTACTGATTATTTAATAGCACAAAATCCTTGGGAGGCACATTACTATTTTCTTAAACATTCCTTGCTTTTGCATCTAGAACTCGAAGAAGATGCCTATGTTTTAATGAAGGAAATGTTTGAACTATTTCCTTTATATCCCGAAGTTGTGAATACTTATTTCCTCAATACACTTCATAGAAATGACGTAAAAGAAGGTCAATATATATTAGACAAATTACATAATCTTGAAGCACCTTTGCCTATACTTTACCATTTGTGGGATTATATTTTATTACAAAAACCTTCTGAGCAATGGAATGAATTATGGATTCATTCTTTACAATCCACTTTTAAAGACCCCTATAGATCAAAGCATACATTAGCTTTGGATGATTATTTAATCAATGCTTTTAAGAAAGGATATACAGATGTTTATCTCAATGGAATTCCTGTTTATTTTGAAATAAATCCCAAGGATTATCGTCAAAGAATGTTTTATCTTAAAATCTTAGAAAGAGAAACTTCCAAATATTTTGAAAGTCAGTTATTCGCAGCAATAGCTATTTTTCCAGAAACCTGGGAATTATATGAATGGGCGATTAAGTATTACAAATCCAATCAAATGTGGGAAGAAGCTGCTGACATGGAAGAAGCCTATCATTATGAAAAAGAAATGGCAGATAAAAGATAAAAGTCTATTTTTGTATTTGCATTAATAATCAACCAATGAAGAAACTATTGTATGGACTGGCTGCATGTAGCCTACTTTTAAATGCTTGTGGCACTTCCAAAAAGCTACAAGATCAAGATATAGTAACAGTAGATAGCAAGGACTATTGGACTCCAGAAAAGATATTAGAATATAGCTTTAAATATAAAACTTTTCAAGGAAAGGCAGATGTGAGCTACAAAGATGCTAAACAAGATCAAAGTGCGACTCTAAATCTTAGAATGGAAAAAGACAATAAAATTTGGGCTTCTGTAATTGCAATGGGCATTGCAGAAGTAGGTAGAGCTTTAATTACACCTGAACATCTTCAAGGCATGTTTAGACTTGGTAAAATGGCTATTGATGTATCTTTCGAAGAGGGTGTGAGAAAAATAAATGCACCGATTAGTTTTTCTAATTTAGAGGATTTATTAGTTGGAAATCCTATGATTCAAAAAGGAAAGGCTAAAAATATTCGTCAAGAAGAAGCGATAACTATATTCGAATTAATTCAAGAGGATTATTTACAAACGATTTATTTCGATCAAAATACAAAGCATATTAATCGTATCGTTGTTTCTAATAAAAAGTTAGACTTCACAGCAAACATTGAATTAGATAGCTATATCAACTTAGGTTTAAACCAAGTTTTTGCTCAATATAAGAAAATTGATATTCAAACTTCTGAGGGTCCAATTCAAATCACTTTAAGATTCAAAAGTCAAGATATTGATATTCCAATAGAAACATCATACTCCGTGCCATCTTCTTATCAAATACAGCAAAGTTTATAATTGCATTTATTGGCTTTTCCTATAAATTCTTTTCACAAAGGGTACCTTTTTTAGGTACTCTTTTTCTATAAATAAAATAAAACGAGTAAATAACAGAAACAAAAAACCTCCTACTAACACTGACCACCAATCTTTTGAAGTCCAAAAAGTCAGTAAACTATGTACGCCATAAAACAACAAACTTGTAGTAATTAATGCTGCAAGTTTTTTGACATTATAAGGAACAGGGAAATGCTTCTGCCCAACCACATAAGCTAAGACCATCATTAATCCATAACAAGCTAAAGTTGTGTAAGCTGCGGCAAACATGCCATAATGAGGAATGAATACAATATTTCCAACTAAGGTCACTAACATTCCTGCAAGCGTAATATAAATACCCATTCTCATCTTATCTGTAATCTTATACCAAACAGATAGGTTGTAATAAATCCCTAAGAAAATATTAGAAAGTAATAAAATAGATACAATAGGTAATCCGCTGCGATATGAACTTCCAATCAAATATTTCCAAACATCAATAAATAGTATCGTAAATAAAAACGCAAAGCACATCGTAATTACAAACCATTTCATGACATCAGCATATACTTTAGGTGCATTTTTATCTTTTGCTTGATTAAAGAAAAAAGGTTCTGCAGCCATTCTAAAAGCTTGAATAAATAAAGTGATAAATATGGCTAACTTGTAATTTGCTGAATAAATACCTACAATTCGTTTAGAATCCTCTTCTGATAACGGTAAATAAGAACTTAATAATTGACGATCCATCACCTCATTGACCATTCCTGCTAACCCTATAATAATCATAGGACTGCTATATCTCATTATGTCCAACCAAAGCTTTTTATCAAACTCTAATTTCCATTGTCTCCATTCTTTCCAAAGTAATAAAGTCACTACTACATTCTGTATGACATTCGACAGAATCAACAAACCAACAGCATTTTGAGCACCCAACCACTGCACTATGGGTAAAGCGTCGGGAGCTGCATTCCACTTAGGAATAAATACCATAAATGTGACTACACCAATGATATTAATAAAGACCCCTCCTATTTTAATAAAAGCATATTTCTTAGGTCGACTTTCTTGTCTCAACTTAGCAAAAGGAATGGTATTTACTGCATCTAAACCAATAATGATTCCACACCATGTGATATATAAAGCAGGACCTTGTAATCCTAAAAAGCCATTAATGCTATCTTTAAATAAAAATATAGTCAGAAATAATAGGGTGCTGGATACGACTAAAGAACTCAAGCTGGTATTATATAACTTGTTCTTTTTAATGCCCTCTTTATTTGAAAAACGAAAATAGCCGGTTTCTAAACCATAAGTAAAAACGATATTAGCTAAAGCAATCCAAACATATACTAAACTATAATCCCCATAATCTCTCACGCCCGATGCATCATGCATCAAATAAGTTAAGAGAGGAGTCAGTAAATAATTTAAAAAGCGAACACCGATACTACTCATGCCGTACCAAACTGTTTCGCTAGCTAATTTTTTAAGTGGATTCAAAGATTGATTATTTTTAATAGGTTTAATTTACCTGTTTTTAGAAGACTTCACACAATATAAGGAAAACTTAATAGAGCAATTGAACAGTATGTCGTGTTCGCTGTTCTAAAAGCACTGTATGTTGACTATAGAAGTCTTTAAGTTCTTTTTCATTGTAATGTCTGATCGTTAATAATTTTAAATTCTCATTACGTCTAATAATATATTTTTCTTGAAGTTCTTCTAAAAATGGAGTTAGCTTGTAATCTTCATGAGACACGCATATCACTAAACTAATCGCAGTATGTTGTAATAAATTGATTTTTAAATGCAAAGTACTACAAAGCTCATAAACTACTTTCAAATCTCCTTCATCAATAAAACTAAAGTCCTGAGTCGTTAATTGAATCATAGTTTGATTATGTTTCAATACCCTCATACATGGATAGTTGATGATTTCATCCATATTTTGAATTACAGTTCCTGGTTCTTCAGGATTTAAAAACGATTTTACATATAAAGGGATGTTTTTATTCTGCATAGGTTTAATCGTTTTAGGGTGAATAATTTGCGCACCATAAAAAGCTAATTCTATCACTTCATAAAAACTTATTTTCTCTAACTTCACTGTAGGATTAAAATATTTAGGATCTGCATTTAAAAACCCAGGTACATCCTTCCAAATAATTACACTTTCAGCATCTAAAGCTGCTGCTAATATAGAAGCAGTGTAATCAGAGCCTTCTCTTCCTAAAGTGGTCGAGTTATTATCTGTACTTGATCCTATAAAACCTTGGGTAACGACTCTTCTACCTTGTTGAATAATCGGTAGAATATGCTTTTTAATTAATTCATCCGTCAGTTCATTATTAACTTCTGCATGTCTATAAGATTCATCTGTTTTGATGACATCTCTGATATCTATCCATTCAACTTTTTGACCTTCTTGTTTCAAATAAGCATATAAAATTGTAGAAGAAACTAATTCGCCAATGCAAACAATTTGATCATAAACATAATCATCTGCTTGAACTTGAGCATCATCTAAAGCCCAATGCAACTCTGTGAAATACTCGTTTAAATGATTAAGTGTGTATTCATAAAGTGCATCGTTTAATAGCTCACGTGCAAAATTATGATGCCAGATTTCAATTTCCTTGACCAATTGTTCTGCTTTTTCTCTATTTCCTTGAACAGCTTCGCGAACAACTTCTTCTAAAGCATTGGTGTTTTTTGCAATAGCTGAAAGGACAATAACATCAGCATTTCCATCCTTTATAATAGGAGCAATTTTCGTCATTAATAAAGGAGTTGCAGCAGCGGCACCACCAAATTTATATACTTTCATAAACTCTTGCATCTTTATAACTTAAGCGAAGTTAAATTTTATTTCTAAATAGAAAAAGGCAATATGTGAATATACATATTGCCTTCTTCAAAAATCATGAAAAATATTACCAAACTTTGGCTCTTATACTTTCATCTCTGTACATATTATCACCAGGCTTAACATTAAATGCTTCGTAAAAAGGTTCGAAATTACTTAATGGACCATTACATCTGAATTCTTCAGGAGAGTGAGAATCCAACATAATCATTCTTTGAGAACGCTCAGGAGTAGATTTACCTCTCCAAATTTGAGCCCAACTCAAGAAGAAACGTTGATCAGGTGTAAAGCCATCAATCAAATCTTCACTTTGTCCTTGTTTAGTCTTTTTAAATGCATAGTATGCAATCGTTACACCACCTAAGTCAGCAATATTTTCTCCTAAAGTTAAAGAACCGTTCACAGGAATAGTATCTAAAACTTTATAGTTATCAAACTGCTCACGAATCACATCTGTTTTAGCTGCGAATTGCTTAGCATCTTCTTCTGTCCACCAGTTTCTTAAATATCCTTGATCATCATATTGAGAACCTTGATCATCAAAACCATGTGTCATTTCGTGTCCTATAACTGCACCAATTCCACCGTAGTTGATTGCATCATCTGCTTCAAAATCAAAGAAAGGGAATTGTAAAATAGCGGCAGGGAATACGATTTCATTAAATGTAGGGTAGTAATAAGCATTCACCACATTTGGTAACATTAACCATTCAGACTTATCAATGTCTTTACCTAATTTATTGATTTGTGAAGTATATTCAAATTCAGCAGCATTTAAGATATTCTGCAAATAAGTGTCTTCATTAATCGCAATTTGGCTATAATCTTTCCACTTATCAGGATAACCAATCTTTTTTACGAAAGTATTTAACTTAGTAATTGCTTTCGTTTTAGTCACATCACTCATCCAATCTAATTCGTGAATTCTTTCTTCAAAAGTAGTTTGTAGATTATCTACTAACTCAATCATACGAGTTTTAGCTTTTGGTGAAAAATGCTTATCTACGTATAATTGTGCTAAGTTTTCACCTATGCTACTATTAATAGTATGCATTACGCTTCTCCATCTTGGTTGCTTTTCTTGTTGACCTGTAAGTGTTCTTGAGAAGAAGTCAAAATGTAAAGCTTCAAAATCACTACTCAAGTAAGGAGACAAATCGCTGCTCACGTGAAAAGTTAAATAAGTTTTCCAAGTTTCTAATGGAACTGTTTTTAATAAAACACCTAATTCTTTGTAAAAATCAGGCATACTAATAATGACATTGTCAATATCATGAAACTTTAACTCATCAAATAAAGCAGACCACTGAATTTCTTTAGTTAATGAAGACAATTCATCAATACTGAATTTATTATAAAGTTTTTGTGGATCACGCATTTCTGTGGGCGTCAATGAAGCTGCAGCTAATGATTTTTCAAGCTTGAAAATAGCTTGAGCATTTTCTTTTGCTTTTTTATCGTCATGTCCTAACAACACAAATAAGTCGTGAATATATTTCACATAAGCTTGTCTGATTTCTTCAGAACGTTGATCTTCTTTGAAGTAATCTTCTTTAGAGTTTAAGCCCATTCCTCCTTGGAAGAATTGTGGAATAATATGATCTACATCTTTACTATCTGGTGCTAAATAGAAATAAAACAATTGACTGATTCCTAAAGTATGCATTTTTGCAATTTCCTTCATCAATCCTTCTGTATTAGAAATTTGATCGATTTTAGTCAATAAAGGTTGCAACGGTTGTGAACCTAGGTCATCGATTTTATCAGTGTTAATTCCACTGCGATAAAATGCACCCACTTGTGATTCTCTAGCATCGCTACCACCAACATTCTTACTTGCTTCTTCTAAAAGTTGATGTAAGTCATTGTTAGTATTATCTCTTAATAATTCAAAACTTCCCCATCTTGTTTGGTCTGAAGGAATATCTGTATTATTCAACCATGCTCCGTTAGCATACCAAAAAAAGTTGTCTGCAGGACTCACATTAGTGTCCATGTTTTCAGCATCGATAAATTTAATTTTCTCTTCACTGCTGTTACCGCAAGAGGATAGGAGTGAAGCAACAAGACCAAAAGAAAGTCCTGTAAATAATATCTTTTTCATTTAAAAGGTTTTAAGCAAAAATAATCAGTTTTTATAAAAGCAAACTCCCCCAAATAGGGGGAGTTTGACCTATATAAATTTATAGCGTTGTTATTTTTCGAAAAATGAATACATATTAAGACTTGGCTAATAGTATAGGCACTTCACTTGAATGTATTAATGGTCTAGTAAAGCTTTTAGTAAATAAATTTTCAAAGAATCCTCTTTCTACAGGATTCAGTGCTATTAGAGACCAATTCAATGTTCTTATCATTTCTTTTATCTTTTGAGAATCTTCAAAATCTGAAATAGGTAAAATAGATGTCTTATATTCAATACCTTCTAAATTCAGGTTTTGGACATGATGTTCTAACTTTTCTGATAAAATCTCAGAAGTGCTTGTTTCCGCAAAATGAACAAAATGAATTAAATGAGGATGAATTAAATCTTTCATGATTTCTAAGGCTTCTCCATCATTTCTTTCAAAATTCGTTAAAAACACAGCTTCTTGATTAGGCTTAAACTCATATTTTCCAGGAATAATCATCAATGGCAAATCTACTCGCTTACCTACTTCAAAAGTTTGACTACCAATTAGATTGGCTTGCAAACCAGTAGAACCTTTAGAACCCATAACTATGGCTTTAATGGGTAATTCTTCTCTTGTTTCTTGAATAGAATTATATAAAGTACCATCCTTAATGAGCAATTGATAGTTCAAAAAAGGAAACTCTCTCTTGATTTGATTCTCTAAGCTATCCATTCTTTTTTGAGAAATTTCAAAGCCTGAATCATATTGTGCTTGATTTTCTTGAGCACTTTGAAAACCTGTGTAAAAAGGTAAGAAACTATGTAAAATAACAAGTTCCATTTCATCTATATGACTTTGTAAATTGGCTGCAAAGCTCAAAGCTTTCCATGCGTTTTCTGAAAAGTCAGTAGGTAGAAGAATTTTATTTGTTGTGGACATAAGATAATATTTTACTCAAATTTATAGAAAGTTAATAGCCTTATCAAATTTTTAAAAAAAATGTATGTAATTTGAGGTTAAAAATACCAATTTTGAAGAAAATAAAGATCATCAATGGGCCTAATTTGAATTTATTAGGGAAAAGAGAACCAGATATTTATGGATCTGTATCTTTTGAAACCTATTTAAAAGATTTAAAAGCAACTTTCTCTGATATTGATTTTGAATACATTCAAAGCAATCATGAGGGCATCATTATTGATGAAATACAAAATTCAGATCATTTGGATGGGATCATCTTAAACGCAGCTGCATATAGCCATACAAGTATTGCAATAGCTGATGCCATTGCTGCTATCAAAACACCTACAGTAGAAGTGCACATTTCGAATATTTATCAAAGGGAATCTTTTAGACATCACTCTTTACTCTCGAAAAATTGCGTAGGAGTTATTGTTGGCTTTGGGTTAGATGGATATGAAATGGCTGTAAATTACTTTTTAAAGCAAAAAAATAGAGGATGACATTTCACCCTCTATTCAGTTTTTAAATTATATAATATTAAGAATGCACTAATTTAGATATCATTTCTTTTGGATTTTCAGCAGAAAAAACAGTATTTCCGGCTACTAAAACATCTGCTCCTGCTTGTTTCAAAAACGGTGCATTTTCTAAATTTACACCTCCGTCCACTTGAATAAGTGCTTTAGAACCCATTTTTTGAATTAAAGCTTTTAAATCTTTCACTTTATCAATTGTAAAATCAATAAACTTTTGACCACCATACCCAGGATTAACACTCATCAATAATACCAAATCCAAATCTGCTAATAAATGCTTTACACTTTCAATCGGCGTATGTGGATTCAACACAATTCCAGCTTTAGCACCAGCATTTTTGATTTGTTGAATCGCACGATGTGGATGCACAGTAGCCTCAATGTGAAAAGAAATAAAATCTGCACCAGCATCAATAAAATCTTGGAAATACTTTTCAGGTTCAACGATCATTAAATGAACATCTTTGACCATATCTGTCTTGCCTTTTAAAGCATTCATAATGGGAGTTCCAAAAGAAATATTAGGTACAAAACGACCATCCATAACATCAATATGCAACCATGCTGCTTCTGATGCATTCAGCATCTCAATATCTGACTTTAAATCATAAAAATTTGCTGAGAGTAAAGAAGGGGCTATTATGATCATAGTTTTTTTAGCAAAATTACATAAAATATTGCTAGTCAAATGTGTAAAGTTATATTCTTTTATAAGAAAGAAAATTTGTATTTTTCGAGTAGGAAATAAAGGAGTTCCGATTAAAAATAATGTAACTTAGCATCGCTTTATTTCAAGCAAATATCATTGCCCAATAGTAAAATTAATTAAATCTTGGAAACCCAGAAACAACCGAAGACGTATAGAAGAAGTTCAGCTGACATGAATCAAACCATGATATATGGTAAAGTTCCGCCTCAAGCAAAAGAACTTGAAGAAGCAGTTTTAGGTGCCATACTTTTAGAGAAAGACAAATTATCTGATGTATTAGAAATTCTACCAACATCCAGATGTTTTTATTTTGCTCCACACCAAAAAATTTATGATGCAATAGTTAGACTTTCCTCTTCTGGCGATGCGATTGACTTATTAACGATTACAGAAGAGTTAAAAAAGACAGATGAATTAGAAGAAATTGGAGGTCCATACTTTTTAACACAACTAACTAATAGTGTAGTTTCAAGTGCTCACGTTTTAGCGCATGCTCGAATTGTAATGGAGAAATTCATTATGCGTGAACTTATTAAAATCTGTGGTGACGTAATCAAAGATGCTTATGAACAAAAATCAGAAGTTTTTGAACTTTTAGATAAAGCGGAAACTAACCTTTTTGAAATCAGTAATAATTATTTGAAAAACAACTATAATAGCATGCAGAATTTAATTGTAGAAGCGGTTGAATCGATTGCTAAAAGTAGAAATCAAAAAGAAGATATTACCGGAGTTACTTCAGGTTTTAAAAGTTTAGATTCTATTACAGCAGGTTGGCAAAAAACGGATTTAATTATCTTAGCCGCAAGACCTTCGGTTGGTAAAACAGCATTTGCATTATCCTTAGCATTAAATGCAGCAATGGATAAAAACAATCCTAAAGCTGTAGCTATATTTAGTCTAGAGATGAGTGCGGTTCAAATTGTAAAGAGAATGATCAGTACTGTTTCGCAAGTAGGATTAGAATCGATAAGTAGAGGAAGATTAGAAGACCATGAATTTGAGCAAATTAGTGCAAAAGTAAGTGAATTAGCAGAAGCACAAATTTTCATTGATGATCAAGCCGGCTTAAATATATTTGAATTAAGAGCAAAATGTCGCCGTCTAAAATCAATGAATGATATAGAGTTAATTATTATTGACTACTTACAATTAATGCATGGTCCTACAGATCAAAGAGGTAACCGAGAACAAGAAATCAGTAAAATTTCTCGAGAATTAAAAGGATTAGCTAAAGAATTAGATGTTCCCATTATAGCTTTATCTCAGTTGTCACGTGCTGTAGAAACCAGAACTGGAGAACAAGGTAAGATTCCTCAATTATCAGATTTAAGAGAATCTGGAGCTATTGAGCAAGATGCTGATATGGTAATGTTTATTTACCGACCAGAATATCATGGTATTGATAATGATGAACATGGAGATTCAATTAAAGGGGAAACTCATATTAATATTGCTAAACACAGAAATGGACGTTTAGATAGTATACGTTTACAAGCAAAGTTAGATGTTCAGACTTTCGTAGAAATTGAAGACACTTGGAATCAACCTATGGAGTTTAGTGGTATTCCTGGTTCATCTGCATCAAATTTTGATGGTGGCGGTGGTTTCCAAACCATGCCTTCCAGAGCGAATAACATGAATTTGGGAGATACGGATACTTCAGGATCTTCAGGTTTGAAAACCAATTTTAATTCTTTTGATGATGACAACAGCACACCTTTTTAAATATATTGTATAAACGCTATGAAAGTAGTCATTCAAAGAGTACAACATGCATCAGTAGAAGTTAATCATGAAGTCGTTGGTAAAATTAACCAAGGTTTATTAATTTTTTTAGGGATTACTCGTGATTCTACACAAGCAGATGCAGATTGGCTTATTAATAAATGCTTGAATTTAAGAATATTTGATGATGAGAAAGGAATAATGAATTTATCAGTTCAAGATATTAAAGGTGAGGTTTTAGTTATCAGTCAATTTACACTTCATGCATTGACTAAAAAAGGAAACCGACCTTCTTATATACAGTCTGCACCTGCGAATATTTCCGAACCTTTATATGATTATTTTATTTCCACTTTACGAACTACCTTTGCAGGAAAAATAGCATCAGGCTCATTTGGAGCAGATATGAAAGTTGAATTATTAAATGAAGGTCCTGTTACAATAATTATAGATGCGCATCAAAAAGCGTAAAAAATAGCATAAATGAGTCAGAATCAAAAGTCTATCAGTATTTTACCTGTGCCCGAGTCCACTTTGACTAAAAAGGAACAAGTGGCAGAAATGTTTGATAACATCTCACATAAATATGATTTTCTTAATCATTTTTTATCTTTAGGTATAGATAAAATTTGGAGAATAAAAGCCATCAACTCTTTAAAAGAAATCTCTCCAAAGACAATTTTAGATGTAGCCACTGGAACAGGTGACTTTGCTGTAGCAAGCTTAGCACTATCACCAAAAGAAGTCATAGGCGTAGATATTTCTGCTGGCATGATGGAAATGGGGCAAAAGAAAATAGAAAAAAAAGGGGTTGACAACATCATCACTTTAACATTAGGAGATAGTGAAAACTTACCTTTTGAAGACAACCAATTTGATGCAATCACTTGTGGTTATGGCGTTAGAAACTTTGAAAATTTGGAAAAGGGTCTAAAAGATATGCATAGAGTTATGAAACCTGGTGGGAAATTAGCCATTTTAGAATTTTCAAAACCTAAAAAGTTTCCAATCAAGCAATTTTTTAGCTTCTATTTCCGTTATATACTTCCTAAGATTGGAAAGATATTTTCAAAAGACAATCGTGCTTATACTTATTTACCTGAAAGTGTAAAAGTATTCCCTGAAGGAGAAGAGTTTTGTGAAATTTTAAAAAAATGTGGTTTCAAAAATGTAAATCAAAAACCGTTAAGTTTTGGGATTACAACTTTGTACAACGCTGAAAAGATATAAATATGCGTAAGTTATTATTGACTTTTACATTATTATTATTTGCTTTTTCCACGAGTTTTGCTCAAAAAGCAAAATACATCCATATGCCTGAACATGATGACAAAGCTTATTATTTTGGCTTAGCGTTTGGAGGTAATGCATCTTATTATCAAATAAAACCTACTAAAGAATTTTATACCGAAAATAAATTTCAACAAATTCAAGGAGAGTGGGGACCAGGGTTCAGTGTTGGAATAATGAGTCATCTCAAGTTGAGTAATTTTGTTGACTTACGTTTTATTCCTTCCATTATTTTTTCCGAAGGTGGAATTATCTTACAAGGTGAAGGTTATGAAACTCCTGTTTTAAAAAACATGGAATCTATTTATATGCAACTTCCATTACATTTGAAATTTAAAAGCGACCGAATTGATAACTTTAGATTTTATGCTGTTGCTGGAATGCGTTTTGATTATGACTTAGCTTCTAATGCTAAAAGTAGGAGAGCGGATGAATGGCTAAGAGTCAAACCTATTGATGTTGGAGTGGATTTTGGAATTGGTTTAGAATTTTACTTTCCAAACTTTATCTTTGCTCCAGAAATTAAAATCGGACAAGGTGTTTTGAATAGACTAAAATTCGATCCGGATATTAATTTGTCTTATGAAATAGATAAAATCCAATCCCGAATGATCACTTTTTCAATTCATTTACAAGGATAAATTCAAAGAAGTGAATATAAAAAAGCAGTATGGAAAATCTCCATACCGCTTTTTTTTGTATCAAAATATGACACTTTCTTTTAACTCAATGGGAAAGATTCCAAATCAGCAGATACACCTGTTAAATGTAAAAGCTTAATCATTACCTCTTCGACTAAGGCATCCGGACAACTTGCTCCTGAAGTAATCATCACTTTTAAAGGTCGATGTTTAGGTAAGAAGTCTTTGGTTTCAACTACTTTTTTCTCATTCAATAAATAATGACTGATCAATTGATCGCTTAAAATAGAAGCTTCATTATTTATAAAATAAGTAGGTAATTTAGTTTCAAAAAGTTCTACTAAATGACTTGTATTACTGCTGTTATAACCACCAATAACTAAAGCTAAATCGGCCTCCATTTCCAACATACCGTTTACCGCAGATTGATTATCATTCGTTGCGTAACAAAGTGTATCTCGCGTATCAGCAAAATGATTTTTAATATCTTCCGCACTTAATTGATAATAATCAATCATGACTTGCTTCAGGTAATCCGCAATGCCTTGCGTATCACTCGCTAACATCGTAGTTTGATTCACAACTCCAATTCGATCTAAATCTTTATCTACATCGAAACCTTCTGAATATTGACCATCAAATTCTTTATAAAACGCTTCATTAGGCAACTCTTTGGTTATGTATTTAGCTAATCGTTGCGTTTGCTCCATATCTCGAACGATTACCGTTGGAGTATGCTCTCTGGAATGGGAAAAAGTAGCTCTGGTTTCTTCGTGATTAGGTTTTCCATGAACCACAATAGAATAACCATCTTTACCAATACTTTCACTTCGATTCCAAACTTTTTCCACGAAGGGACAAGTCGTATTATATTGTTTAGGTTGAATTTTCTTAGCAATTAACTTATTTTCAATTTCAACCGTGGTTCCAAAAGCTGGAATAATTACTATATCCTCTTCTTTAATTTGATCCCAAGGGATGATTTGATTCCCTGAGGTATCCATGATGAATTCCACTCCCTCGGCTACTAAATCTTGATTAACTTGTGGATTATGTATCATTTCACTTAATAAATACACTTTTGTACCAGGATTTTCAAAAACTGCTCTAAAAGCAATTTCAATGGCATTTTCTACTCCATAACAAAACCCAAAATGTCGAGCTAAAATGATTTGAATAGGTCCAAAATCAAGAACACTAGGCTCAAAATCCTTTTTCATCCTATCAGCTTCTCTTCTCTTGTCCTTCAATTTTGTAATTAAAGGACTCCTATAATGTTTAGGAACATCAAAAGTTCTCATTTTATATACTTATTTTAATAATTTCAAAAGAATATAAGAAATTTATACTCTAATTCAATAATAGCAAGTTAACGCTTCTTTGTAAAACAGTAAAAGCAATCTCTGCCATTAAATTTTCACTATCTAAAGTTGGGTTAACTTCTGTAATCTCAAAGCATCCAATTTTATGATGTTGTATCAAAGAAGCAATTAAATCCTCCGCTTCTTTTTCTCTTAAACCATTTCTTACAGGCGTTCCTGTTCCTCTTGAAATCGAACTATCTAAACTGTCAACATCAAAGGAAATATAAATTTCATCGCAATGTGTTAAATGCAATAAAGTTTGTCTTACCACATTTTCAACTCCTTTTTTTCTTACTTCCGAAACAGGAATGACTTTCATCTTATTATCTTTTATGATAGCTTCTTCTTCTTTCTCGTAATCTCTTAAAGCTATAAAAACGATATCTTCAGGATTGATTTTTGGACTTATACCACCTATATTTTTAATCTTCTCCCAATAATCAATAATTTCCGGTTCTGGCATGTGTTTTTTATATTCCATATTATCTATAGCCAAACTCATTGAAAGTGGCATACCATGCATATTCCCCGATGGAGTAGTGTATGGAGAATGCAAATCAGCATGTGCATCTATCCAGATAACACCTAATTTCTTATCAGGACTAGCCATTTTTAAACCTGCGATAGTTCCTGCTGCCGTACTATGATCTCCAGCCAAAACAATAGGAAAAAGACCAGATTCTTTAGTCTCTTTTACTGTATTTGCTACTCTTTCGAGAACAGAGTGCACACCCTTTATACGACGAGCGTAAGGCGATGCAACATGCTCATAAAGAAGATTATTCTCATTTTGAACCTCTTCAGTTGGTAGATTTACAAATAAACTACTCATGAAATCTAAAGCAGCAACTTTTATAGCATCTACTCCTAAACTGGCACCTCGAGTACCTGCACCAATTTCAGATTTCACTTCAAGGATTTTTAAATTTCTCATATACTCTTTTTTGTACTCTTTTCTAATACGTTTAAACTATCTATTACAGGAGTTTCTTTAGTTTCGTATTGAGTAGAGTCTTTTTTAAAAAAATGAAAGTTATTAAATGATTTCTTATAACCAATACCTACGCCTTGCCTAGAAACAGTTTTTCCGTATAATACATCATATTGACTATTTCTAAAAGCATTTAATCTTATTTTTCCATCTTCAGTGATATAATACTGAATTCTAAAATCACCCATGAAATCGGTGGTGTATTTTTGAGTTTCTACGCGTCCCCAATCATAACTTCCACCCACTTCTACCATTAAGCGATTGCTTAAAAAGTTTTTTCTTACTTGAATACCAGCTTCATTTCTATTCAAATGTTGCATTTCTCGCAAATCTTGAGGATCTGAAAAATTGTAATTCTTGTATTTTACACCAATCACTAAATCTTCCATACCTAAAACTTTATTTGCAAAGTTAGTAATCTGATTCGAAGCCGCAGAAGAAACTATTTCTGTCATATTATTAATCGACCCTGACGCTAAATTCACGTTAGTTAAACCTTCATTGGGTACAAATTGTTCTAATAACAATAAAGATCCCACTTGATTGACTAACATTCTTGCATCTTGATTTATTCGCTGCAATTTTTGATAAGCTAAAGTACCTAAACTTCTTCCTTCTTCTAAAGCTAAACTAAAGTCAAAAACAGGTTCATTTAAAAATCCATTCATTTCTAAATTAACTAAAATAGGCTGCGGTGTCTGTGCATCTCTAATCTCTTGATTAGATAAATTCATTCTGTCCGCTTCAGAACTGATTAAATCATATAATCTTGCTTTTACTAATGCATAACCTTTCACATCCAACAAAGCATTCCATGGATCACCATCCCATTTAATGACACTATTAGATTGGATGATAAACTTTTTTCTGAAATTAATAATTTCTAATTGTCTGAATACAAAATCATAAGTACCTTGATCAATAATATAGGTACCATTCATTTTTAAAGGATTCTGAGCATTGGAAGACATCTGAATATATCCATTACCACGAGCAGTGATTTTATCCTTTAAAACTTCATCTAAAATCAAAGTTATTTCTAAGTCTGGATCAACGGAAGTTTGTAAATAAAAATCTATCCTATCATTTTTTGTGGATCGAGCTACATTCGGATTGAGCTGTTTGAATTGGATATAATTATATTGTTGAATGTTGGTTTCATCATTCACAGGAATAAATAATTTGGAATTACTTAATGGAGAAGCATTAACTCGAACCACTAAATGTTCAAAAGGTCCTGCTAAACTAAAAAAAGCTTTGCCATTAATATCACCATAATAATATTGCTGATCATTCACCCCTAAATCTAAAATTTGGATTTTTTCGGACTGAGCTTGTATAGACAAATGCCATTTATTCCAACTATCACTTTTCAAATAACCTGAACCTTCAGCAACCCAACTATTTTTATCTTGAATCAGGGTAGTAGGAATTTCCCAAAGATTGTTTTTAACTTTTACCGTAGCTTCTGGTATAGTATAAAGCACACCTGTAACTAAAGGCTTAAACTGAACACTATCTGCAATAATAATACCATTCCAAATCGGTTGAGCATAATTTCCTTTTAGATTAAGTTCACCAGATAAATGACCACCTAAGTCACTTAATACATTTTTAAGAAAAATACGTGACCAAACTATGGGTAAATTCACCATAGAAATATCCAAATCGTGGTGATTTCTGTCATTCCATTGAAAATTTCCCGACCAAAACAATCCACTTTCTTTATCAGACATTCTATGCTCGTCCCAATGAATAAATTGTTGTTTCAAATCAATATAACCCGATGTTTTCAAAAAAGATAAAGGAAGTTTTTGAACCGATAAGTCATGACCTACTAAATCAAAATATAACAAAGGATCTTTATTGATTTGATTTTGAAAAACCAATTCCCCATTTAAATTTCCTTGTATTTCATAATTTGAAGCTTCAATAAATCCATTCAACAAATTTAGATTCAAATTACGCAAACGCACAAGATGAGAAGATTCTTCCAATCCATGTGTAGTCTCAATATTAAATCTTTGTTTTTCACTTTCAAAGACTAATTTATTAAAAGTTAAGTCACCTTCTGAAAAACGAATGTGATAATCGGATGCGGTATAAGGAAAATGCCATGTTTCAGAGTTTACTTTGAAAGTAGAAGGTAAGAATTTCAACTCATAACCATTTTCAATACTCGAAAACAAAGCTTCCATGTTTAAAGAACTTATCAAATCACTTCCTTCACTACTCAAGGAAAACAACATACCATTTTGATTGGAATTTCCATTTAATTCAAGGTTTTTCAACCACTCAATATCATTAAATCCGACGTAATTAGCAGTCGTTTGAGTGTTCAAAACTTGATGATAAAATGTTCCAATCGACTTAAGTTGATTAAAGCTTATACTTTGCCATTGAAAGAAAGGAAGCGTTGCATTCCAAGTCATTTTTTCATCTGCGGCATCAAAGCTCACCTGCACTAATTGTTGACCATTCGTTTTGAAAGCAGGTATCAAATCGCTGATTAAAGAATCAGAATTTTGATACTTTAACGACAAGTCGAAATTATCTGTTTTTTTTGTTTCGAAATAATCTGAACCTCTTGACGCCAATACTTCTTCTTGTATATATTTCGGGAAATCAAATAGCGTACTCCAGTTCCATTGACCTGCTACCTTCAAGTCTATATCTTTAGAGTGTACTTCAAATAAACTACTCTGAGGTTGCTTAGAATAAACAAATGTAAAAGGATGATAAAAAGATCCGTTTTTATTATTCATTAAATAAACCGTTTCAACTTGAGCGTTGGTTTCTGAAGACGTTTGTAATACTTCAGCTTTCCATTTTCCTGAAATATTGGCCTTACTATCATTCATTAAACCTCCTAATTGGCTGACTTTAAAATTATTCAATTCCTGATCTATCTCCCACAAATGACGATCATCATTTTTTGCATATTTGATATTTGATTTTAATCCTCCAAATTGATTTTTAAACGATAACTGACCATTCCATAAATCAAAATCGCCGTTAGCATTGAAATTAACAGCTTCAAACCTTTTGTCGTCCCACAATACTTTAGACCAAAGACTATTGACTTGATATTTTGAAGTAGGATTATCTAAATTTTCAAAAAGATCTATTTCTCCAGTGAGTTGTATGTTTTGTTCATTTTCAAAAAGGTATCCAATTTGCATATTTTGCAATTCGATCTTCCCTTCTGTGAACTGTCTACGTAAAGCATCAAAAGGGTAGTCTATATTAAATAAAGCAGATAATCCTCCTTGATTTGTATTTGCAAATACTTCGAAGTCTAAAAATTGATCGGAAAATTTCAAATCACCTTTTGCTTCAATTCTACTAAAATAAGCAGCATAATCCTGCATATCCAAATGGGGCAAATAATAACTTAAACCCATAGCATTGGATTGAAGCTTAATATTTTCAAAAGTATAAATGGTAATTTCAGTTTCTGGCAAACCAATAATATCAACATCTGTTTTTACTGTATTAAAACCATCCCAAACTAATACATCATTACCTTTTAAATGATTCACATAACCTTCCATAGCTCCTTCTAAGCTGTTAACATTATGATTTAAAGAAGTTAATGCTGAAGCGAAATAATTTAAATCTTTCCATGCTACTTTGGTTCCCTTTTCAAAATCTCCTTTCATATACACGGCATGGTTATAGTCCAAAAATGCATAAAAATTAGGGTAGGACATCGAATAAGCACCTTTAATTACACTATACTCAGTTTGTAAGTCCAATTCTCCAAAGTTAACTTTTGTAGGAGAAAAACTTAATTGACTCTGCAGAGATTTGATTTCTAATCCAGTTCGATCTCTACCATTAAGCTTACTGATATAAGTTTCAATCGTATCGCCTCTTACTTGTAAAGTTCTAAATTCTAGATCTATATCTTGAACCTGAATATTTCTATAATCAAAAAGAAATGGGTCAAATGGACGTTCTTCATATCTTAATTGAAATGCACCATCATATAATTTCACCTGAGCGATATCAATGTCCCATAGTCTTGGATTAAATAAAGTGTGGGTATAATTTTTAATTAAATCCTCCACAGAAGCCCTAATAGGATCCATTAATATATTATCTCCCTTACTTTGATGGAAAATCCCTACATATATTTCTGGCTTATCAATTCTTATAGATTTAATTTCTATGTCATTTGCTACTACATCCCATAAATTAAACCTAAGTTGTGTATTAGGGATTTGAATATTAACATTGCTGCCGTTTAAGGAATCACAATAAATGACATTCAAATCGTCAATTTCCAATTCTCCACGAGTAAAAGACCAATTCCAATCTTTAGATTTTGTTTTTTTATGCTTGTTTAAAAAACTGTAATTCCATTGTTTAGAATAAGGAGCTCTTTGTAAATTCACTTGAACACCTTTCATTCGTAATGACTTAGGATGAAATTTCTTTTTCCAAAAGTTCAATGAATAAATAGAAAAATCAACCCTTTCTAAATGCAAAAACGCTTCTTCTTCAGGTGTGGGAATATTTATCGAGAAAATACTTATTTTTCCATAAGGTATAAATGCAACAGAGTCAACAGTAACATTCGTTTGAAGTTCTTTAGATAACTCTTTAGAAACGACTTTTAGAATTCTTTGTTGTGCTTTAGGAGAGGCAATAATAAAGTGAAGTGCTAATAGTAAAGCACCCAATATAATTAAACTATAAAAAAACAGGCGAAAAAGCTTCTTTACCATCCATGATAATTTGCAACAAAGTTACTAAATTGCTTACTGATAGAAGTAAATTTCATTAAATAGCATTTATAATTATTTATTCATTAGCTCTATCCAATTAAGTTATATTGTATATTTGCCTGATTATTTTCAATAAGACCTATGAATACTTTTTTAGAGATTTTAAAATACACGCTTCCTGCATTAATCGTGCTTATTTCTAATGTCATCATTATTAATAAATTTTTGATTAATAAAATCAAGCAAAAACAAATCGCATTATTTAGGGAAGGTATGGAGTTGACGCTACCTTTAAAAATGCAGGCTTATGAAAGATTGACACTATTCTTAGAACGTATTCACCCAAGAGAAATTATCCCAAGAGTTTATCATAAAGGGATGACTTCAAAAGAATTACAAATCGCACTTGTTTCTACCATAAAATCTGAATTTGAACATAATCTTTCCCAACAGGTTTACGTTTCACCTCAAGTTTGGAGAACACTTTGTATGGTTAAAGAGCAAGAGTTAGTGATGATTAATTCATTAGGTGCTCAAGTAGATCCTAATGCGTCAGCTAACGAATTACATAAAAGAATCTTAGGCTTTATAGTAGAAGGAACAAGTGAAGAAGTTCCTCGTGATATAGCTTTAGAATTAATCAACAATGAAGCGAAGATGGTTCTAAGCATGAATTATTAATTAAACAATATTTTGAAGAAGCAATCTTTAAGTTCTCTTTTAAAAGTTCTTATATTTTTATCGCTTGGTATAGCTTTAGTTGTTTGGAAATACAGAGGTCTTTCTACCGACAATAAAGAAGCCATGTTTGATAGTTTTCAAAACATTCGATGGTTTTGGATGATCCCTATCGTAATCATTGGATTCTTATCTCATTTTTTCAGAGCTTTACGCTGGAAACAAATATTAGAACCTATTGATATTCGTCCTTCAACTACTAATATTACCTTAGCCGTTTTAATTGGATATTTAGGCAATACGATCATTCCAAGATTTGGAGAAATCGCCAAATGTACGATATTGGCTAAATATGAAAATGTATCTGTTGATAAATTGGTAGGTACCATTATTGCTGAGAGAGCTTTTGATGTAGTTACTTTATTACTGGTTTTCGCTATTACTTTAGGTGTTGAATTTAATACCATTCTACCTTTTGCTAATGATTTAAAAAGTAATTTTTCCGTTTTCATAGCTAATATTTCCATTTGGAAAACCATGTTAATTCTATCCGCCGCTATTGCATTTATCGTCTTATTGATTAAATGGATATTACCTAAAATAAAGTCTTCTAAAATAGGAGGTTTTATTGTCAACATTGGAGTTGGATTAAAGTCAATTTTTCAAGTTAAAAAACCTATTATTTTCATCATTAACTCTTTAATGATTTGGGTTTGTTATACCAGCATGGCATATATTGGATTTTTAGCTATTCCTGGATTAGAAGGAATGGGTGTAATGGCTGCTTTAGCGGTGATAGCATTTGGAAGTATTGCAATGATTATTACTCCTGGTGGCATTGGAGCTTATCCAGTTATAGTATCTCAATTATTGATATTATATGGTGTGCAAGAAGGTTTAGGAATGGCATATGGATGGGTAAGTTGGGGAGCTCAGACAATTGTCGTAATTTTATTAGGATTAATATCCTTGATTTTACTACCCATCGTTAATAAAAAATCGATAGAACATGAATAAATGGGAAAGCATTCAACATAAAATTGTTGATTTAGAAACACTTCGTCGTAAAGTTGAAATATGGAAAATGAAATCCGATCAAGTGGTTTTCACTAATGGATGTTTTGATTTATTTCATGAAGGTCATGCTTATATCATTGCTGCCGCTGCTGCTAAAGGACATAGACTTATAGTTGGTTTAAATTCTGATGATTCTGTGAAATTATTAAAAGGAAAAAACAGACCCATTAATTCAGAAACTAGTAGAGCTAGAGTTCTAGCTTCTTTGTTATTTGTAGATGCTGTGATTCTTTTTGATGAAGAAACGCCTTTAAATTTAATCCAAACTTTAAATCCAGATGTTCTTGTAAAAGGTGGCGATTATGATGTAGAAAGTATAGTAGGAGCTCAAGAAGTATTATCTAAAGGTGGAAAAGTTGAAATTATTCCTTTGATTGAAGGAGAAAGTTCCACTAATATGATAGAAAAGATTAGAAAAAGTGAAGAAGATTAGAAGCTAAAAAAATGGATACAGAAACACTAAAAGAAAAAGTTTATAGTTATTTAGGAGAAATAACTGATCCAGAAATACCTGTTTTAACAATTTTAGATTTAGGAATTGTTAGAGATGTTATTCTCCATTCAGAAACGGATGTTGAGGTTCATATTACACCTACTTATTCGGGTTGTCCAGCTATGGATTTAATAAGTATGCAAATTAGAATGAGTCTGATGAGTAGAGGATTTAATAACGTTCGTTTAAAGACGATTTTATCTCCCGCGTGGACGACAGATTGGTTGTCAGAAGAAGGTAAAGAAAAAATGAAGAGATATGGTATTGCACCTCCTCAAAGATTATCTAAAACCGGATTAGGCTTATTTGAATTAGATCAAGTTCCTTGTCCGCGATGTGAAAGTGATCATACGGAACTCATTAGTGAATTTGGATCTACAAGTTGTAAAGCAATGTATCGTTGTTTAGCGTGTAAAGAGCCTTTCGAATACTTTAAATGTCATTAATACCAATATGCAGATTTTAAATATTATGGATTGGAGAGGAGACCAAATGTTTTATACCATTATGGTCATTATTCCTATTGTTTTGTTACTATTTGTTACCGCTGTTTTATTTATCAGATCCATTCATCAGCTTTTTGAAAATGCATCTCCCGAATCGAGAACTATAGAACCCATTATGACTTGGTTGCTAATGATTCCTATATTTAATTTTGTATGGATGTTTGTAGTTCTTAAAAGTGTACAGCAATTGCTTTATCAAGAACTAAGATTGAGAAACTTAGAATTCAAAGGAGATAGCTTATACAATATCGGATTGGTTTTAGCTATTTCGAATATATTCGTTTTGTTTCCTTACATCAGATGGGTTACTATCCCAACAAGTCTTATATTATTTATAATTTATTGGAGACAAATTTTGAAATACAAGACCTTGTTAGCAATGACTCAACCGGTTTTAAATCCTAAAACAACTTAGTAGGATCTGGATTATGATGTTTATTGAAATGTTCATAAGCTTTAGCCGTTACCTCACGACCTCTTGGAGTTCTCACTATATAACCTTCTTGAATTAAATAAGGCTCATAAACCTCTTCTATTGTTCCTACTTCTTCTCCAACTGCAGTGGCTATATTACTAATGCCAACAGGTCCACCTTTAAATTTCTCTATCAAAGTGATGAGGATTTTATTATCCATTTCATCAAATCCATTCTCATCTACATTTAAAGCTTGAAGTCCAAACTTAGTCACTTCTAAATCTATTGTTCCATTTCCTTTCACCATCGCAAAATCTCTAATCCTTCTCAACAAACCATTCGCAATTCTTGGAGTTCCTCTACTTCTTTTAGATATTTCTTGCGCAGCTGCTAAACTGATTCCGATATTTAAAATCTTTGCAGATCTTAAAATAATATTAGTGATTATTTCTGCCGGATAATAATTCAACCTGGATTTAATACTAAATCTAGAAAGTAAAGGTGAAGTCAATAAACCTGATCGAGTAGTGGCTCCTACCAAAGTAAATGGTAAAATATCTATTTCATAGGATCTTGCAGCTGGACCAGATTCTACAATAATATCAATTTTAAAATCTTCCATCGCAGCATATAAATATTCTTCTACAACGACGTTGATTCTATGAATTTCATCGATAAATAAAACATCTCTTTCCTCAAGGTTCATGAGAATTCCTGCTAAATCTCCCGGCTTATCCAAAATAGGACCACTGGTTTCTTTGATATTAGTCCCTAACTCATTCGCTACAATTCTGGATAAAGTTGTTTTTCCTAAACCTGGAGGCCCATGAAATAAAACATGATCTAAAGGTTCATTACGCATATTAGCTGCTTGAATAAAAACGCGTAAATTCTCTATCAGTTGTGCTTGTCCCGTAAAGTCTTCAATATTTTGAGGCCTTATAGTATTTTCAAATTCTTTATCTGTTCTCGACAAAGGATTATTATCTCTAATGATATCGTTCATAATTGTACACAAATTTACCTCAATAAAGTTACATCACCCGAAAGAGTTTCTTCCTCACCTAAAGGATTAATGACTGTAATTTCCCAAACATATACGCCAACATCTGCTAATTTACCTTTAGATGAAATCCCTGTCCATTGAGGATTGTTATCATTATGAGATTGATAAACAAGCTTGCCATATCGATCGTAAACTTTAAAATATCTTATAATGGCATATCCAATAATTTCAGGTTTAAACACATCATTTAATCCATCATTATTAGGGGAGAAAGCTGAAGGAACAAATACCGCTCCTTTATCTACCACTTGAATTTGTACGGTATCATAATTAGTACAACCTGTTTCCGACGAACCACTTAATATATACTCATATAAGCCAGTGTTTGGAAAATAAGTATCTGGATTAGCTATAAAAGGATCAGACAGATGGTCAATTGGTGACCATTCGAAAAACTGAGCACCGGAACCTCTTAATTTAAAATCATAACCTAAGACAATAGTCGTGTCATTTCCTGCGTCAACATTTAAAAAGCCAATATCTACATTTGTAGTAAAACTGTCTTTACATCCAAAAGTATTCGTACTGGTTAAGGTTACTTCTTTTGTACCTCCTGGATAATCAAATGCAAAGATTGGGTTTTGCTCGTTCGAATTACCTTCTCCATTAAAATCCCATTCCCAGGAATTAATAGTTCCATTCGTTGAAGAAGTTAAGTCATTAAAATATATAGGATCTTCTGGACATAAACTTCCTGTCCAATCAAAGTCTGTTTCAAAGTCAGGATAAATCCATACTTCTCGCTCCATACTATCAGCACAGGTACTTCCTGGATTAACCATTAATTTCACCGTGTACTTTCCCGTGTCAGGATAGGTAAAGCTTGGCTCAAAATCTGAGGACGTTGCTCCATTTACACCAAAATCCCATAAGTATTCAAAAGCACCTTCTGATTCATTTTTAAAATTTACAGTAAGCCCGTCACATACGATCTGATGGACCCCTTGAGAATCAGTCAACTGAGGAATGTCAGCTATGACTGCCTTTGAACAATTGGTTATTACAAATTGAACATCACGGGTATATTCTGCTAAAAGCATTCCATTTCTCCATTCTTTTACACAAACAGTTACAATAAACCTCCCCATAATATTAGGTGTTCCCGTCATAATTCCTGTGACAGGATCAATTTGGAGTGGAGGAATACCTGACACTGGATAAGTAGCAGAATAAGGTGGAATATACATCACTGAATTATAAGGTGGTGGAGTAATTTGACTTCCTTCAGGTTTAGAATTAACCGGTGTGCCTCCAATTTTAGCATTACACAATTCATAACTTAAAGAATCCCCATCTGAATCTGTAGCTGAAAAATCATAGACAAAAGGATTATTAGAACATATAATTTGCGGTGGCATTTTATTAAAAACCGGACTGTTATTTTCACATTGACTGCCTGTCCAACCTGGTATTTTTGCAAAATAAGAAATACCTACGTTCCCTGGATTAGCTATATTAGTTATCGTAGAGTTTCTACAACATCTTTGTGAAATGATATAATATCCATTTGGATTGGGAGGAAGAGTTTTAGTAAATTTAAAAGTCTGCTTCTGCATACAAGTTTGAGGATAATTATTGATACAATCATTACTAAAATTTGGATCAACAATATTCCTAGACTCATACATAACTTCTCCATAAGTAAACAACTGAGGTTGATTACCAGCTGTATAAATAGCATAAAATGCAGGGTTGTCAAATAGTATAGCTTCCGGCTCACCATCAATACAATCTTGATAGAAATTAATAGTGAACTCAAAAGTGTTATTCCCTAAACACTTATAGGTGATATCACCACCTATAATATGAGAAGCATAAGTATCGAAATAAGTAAATAAGAGCATCATCATTAATAAAGTACTAAAAAGAGCACTTTTAAAATGAAACCACTTATTAAGAAAAGTATATTTTAAAATCCTGTTTGTTATCATAATAATTATAGGAAGAAATAATAGATTGAAAAAAAGTAAACAGATTGACTTTATTCTTAGCTTACCTTTCGTTCAAAACATCTTCCAAAGATATTTAAATAATCAGCCTCAATCAAGAATTATACTTATTTTTATTATCTAGGTAGAAGTGTAAACGAATTCCATATGGAAAATTCCAGAAACCATGTTTCTTAATTAAGTAAAAACCGGTCTTTCTGCTGTTTGTTTATTTAAAAAGACTTTATGAAGAGTTATATTCATATTTATATGAGATTAAACCAAACCTTTTGTAGTGTTAACAACGTCTATTTAGTTGAATAGTTTAGTTATTTTATTCTTAAGACTGACAATAAGTATGTTTTAGTCAACTTTCTAATAAAGATTATTGCATTTTAGATTTACAATAGCTATATTTATTTTTAAATTTACAACACTGTACATTACAATCGTTTTAATATGACAAAAAGTCTATACAAATTACTTTCTTTTACCTTAGCAATTTCATTCGGCTATCATGGAGTCAATGCTCAAGCACCTATGATTGTGAGTGATAATCAAACTGCTCAAGCACTTGTAAGTATGTTAGCAGGTGAAGGTGTAACTACGTTAAATGAACAAATTAGCTGTCCAGGATCTGCAAATGGAAAATTTGTTGTTACAGGAACTAATACTTTAGGAATAGACTCTGGTATAGTTTTAAGTTCAGGACATGTTAACCAAGGGATTAACTCAGTTATTGGACCCAATAATGGTGGAGCAGGTCCATCTTCTACTACAAATGGTGCAAACTTTGATCCGCATTTACAAACCATTAATCCGACAGTAAGGGATGTATGTTATATTGAATTCGATTTCATTCCAGTAGGTGACTCTATCAAATTTGATTATGTATTTACATCTTCAGAATACATATCTTTCTCTTGTTCAAGTTTCAATGATGCCTTTGGATTCTTTATTTCTGGACCTGGGATTACAAATTTCGAAAATATTGCTTTAGTGCCGGGAACTAATATACCAGTAGCAGTAAATTCCACGACAGGACTTTCTACAGGTATTATGTGTACAAACATGGGACCTGGATCACCTTTCGCTCAATACTATAATGACAATACTAATGGACCAACGATTTCATTCGGTGGTTTTACGGATGTTTTCACAGCTGTAGCAAGTGTACAAGCTTGTGATACCTACCATTTAAAATTAGCTATTTCTGATGCTTCTGATCAAATTTTAGATACAGGAGTTTTCTTAAAAGCAGGAAGTTTATCTTCTATCGGTATTTCAACAACTGTTACAGGTACTGAAGGCGCATTAAATGAAGATCCACATTGTGTAAGAGGTTGTATTTCTGCATTTGTTAATGTACATAAAGATACTCCTTCACCTCAGGATTTAACTATAGACTTACAATTTGGAGGAGACGCTATAAATGGTGTAGATTATGAAACACTTCCCAACAGTATAGTATTAGCAAGTGGAACAACAGATTTAACTCTTGAAGTAAAGCCTCTTTTAGCAACGACTCCAACAGGACCAAGAGAAGTTGTTATTTACTTTATGTCTCCTTACATTTGTCATTCTTCGAATCAATCAATGCCTATAGACTCTGCGGTGATTACTATTTTCGATTCTTTACATGCGAAAATACTTACTCCTTTAGTTCCTATTTGTCAAGGCGAAGAAGTTACCTTAACTGCAGAAGTTGATCCTGTATTAAGTTATACTTGGAAACCAGAGCAATTAATTAACGATCCAAATGAATTATCAATAACTGTAAATCCAAATCAGTCTGTCAATTATAGATTTGTGGCTTGGATGGAAAATGCACCAAGTACTTGTCCAGAAATAGAAATTGTATATCCTCTTCAAGTTGATCCTTATGGACAAATAGTGCTTCCGGACAATATGGAAGTATGTTTAGAAGATTCTATTTCTTTAAATGTGGATGTTTTACCTGACGAATTTGACTATACGGTTAAATGGTCACCAGCACAATATTTTAGAAATACAACTGATTATCAGAACATGTTTTGGGCACCAGTAGGTACACATACAATTACCGTAGAAGCAACTTCACCTAACGCAAATTGTGTGTCCACAAAAGACATGACCATCAAAGTAAATGAAAAAGACCCAATTCAATATGTTACACCAAGTGATACAATCATTAAATATGGTCAATCCATTGATTTAGAAGTGTTTTCTAACGCTAATATATTTTTATGGGATCCAATCACTTATTTAGATCGCCCAACAGAATCGAGAACAACTGCTAAGCCAGAAAAAGACATCACTTATCAAGTGCAATCCATTGATGCTTTCGGTTGTAAAGACACGGCGTACGTAACTATTAAAGTAATTTACAAATCACATTTATCTATTCCTTCAGCATTTTCTCCTAACGGCGATGGCTTGAATGATGTCTTTAAAATTGTCAATAGTAATTTTGAAAAATTATTAGGCTTTACTATCTATGATAGATATGGACAGGAAGTATTCCATACAACTGATATCAATAAAGGATGGGATGGTAAAGTGAATGGAAAAGATGCCAATGTAGATACTTATATGTATGTGATAGAATATGTATTGCCAACAAAAGAAAAAGAAATACAAAAAGGAGATGTTACCTTAGTGAGGTAATATCAGTATTGTACATAAATAATGAAAAGGAGAAAATCAAAATTGGTTTTCTCCTTTTTCATTATTTAATCCATCAGGTTTATGATGAATTGTAAATTTCAATATTTATCTTTAAGCTCCACTAAGAAAGTAGCATTACATTAAACGTATTTAATACTATGAAAAAATTGAACGCACTAATATTACATGCAGAAAGTGTTGATAAAGATATTTTTAAAAATGCAACCACTAATTTTGATATGGAGTGGGAGTGGGTGGAAGACCACGAAGAAGCTTTGGATCTGATGAGAAATGGGAAGTTTCCTTTACTTATTATTGATAATGACCTGCCTAACGAAATCAAAAACCTCGTAGATAAATTATCGGAAACGTTATTTCCGGATGCTGCAACTGTAACTATGAATTTAGATGATAAAGATTTCATCCACTTTAAAATGCATCAACTCCAATTTAATTGGAAAGATGCACAAGGAGAAGGTGGTATTCAATTCACTGAAAATCCATCCATATAGTAAAAAAGTGTTCTTTATTATACAAATTTCCTCTCAATGAACAAATTATGAAACATATTTTAACCACTCATCAATTGAGTAAAAATTACGGGAATTTAAAAGCCGTGAATCAACTCAATATTTCTGTAGAAAAAGGTTCCGTATATGGACTTTTAGGACCCAATGGAAGTGGAAAGTCCACCACTTTATCGATGTTGCTAAGGATTGTGAAACCAAGTTCAGGAACTTGGGAATGGTTTGGAAGCACAGATCATGAAACATCAATTAAAAAAATTGGAGCGATTATAGAAAGTCCTAAATTCTATCCTTATTTAACAGCTTTTCAGAATTTAAAAATTGTTGCAGATATCAAAGAGGTAAACTATCAAAAAATTGATCCAGTATTGCAACTTGTAGGACTTCTTGAAAGAAAAAATGACAAATACCAACATTATTCTTTAGGAATGAAACAACGCTTAGCGATAGCATCAGCAATGATTAATAATCCTGAGGTCTTAATTCTTGATGAACCAACGAATGGTTTAGATCCTGAAGGCATCATACAAGTTCGTGAAATTATTCAAAAAATAGCAACTAATGGAACGACTATAATCATGGCAAGCCATTTATTAGACGAAGTGGAAAAAGTGTGTAGTCATGTATTAATATTAAATAAGGGAGAAGCTGTATATAATGGTTCTTTAGCAGAAATGTCCATCAGTAATATAAGTGTTGAAATAGCGGCAAATGATATGCGTCAACTTATTCAAGTTTTGAACGAAATACCATGGGTTCAATCGTTTGAAGCTGCAAACCAAAAGGTAAAAGTTATACTAACGGAAGAAATAAGTCCAGAAACTATTAATGAATACTTTTTCGGAAAAGGAATTATTTTAACGCATCTCATAAATATTAAACCAAAATTAGAAACCTTATTCTTTGAACTTTTAAACGCTCCGCAACATGTATAAACTTTTGAAAATAGAATGGAAGAAAGCTTTTTACCATAGAGGAACAAAAATCATGTTTCTATTATTCTTTCTTTTTATCATTGGAACTTTAGCTGTTCTACCTATGATTAAACCAACGGTAAGCGGAGAATCTTTGGATCTTGTAAAATTAGGCGTATTTGAGTTTCCATTCATTTGGAGCAATATCGCTTATATTGCAAGTTTTGGGAAAATACTTTTGGCAATTATTATCATTAATAACATAACCAATGAATTCAACTATGGTACTTATAAACAAAACATCATTGATGGACTAAGCAAAAAACAATTCTTTTTATCTAAGTGGTATAGTGCAATTGTTCTTGTATTAGCTACGACAGTTATTATCAGCATAGTAACTTTAATCCTCGGATTATCTTATAGCACTACAAAAAATTGGATGGGAAGTAGCCTCTTTTCTTTTGCTTTATTTATGGAATACGCGACTTATTTATCCTTCGCCTTATTTTTAGCAATTTGGTTAAAAAGGATGCTTTTTGCTTTCTTAGGTTTATTTCTTTGGAGTATGTTAGAAGGAATATTGCAGCTTGTAGAACTCTTTTTTAAAAATGTATTAACTGCTAGTCCAGACATGATGAGTTTAAGTTGGAGTCAGTATTTACCAATGAAAGCAAATGGAAATATCAACACGCTTCCGAACTTTGATTTGATGTTATTCATTCAAACGGGTAGTATATTTTTACCCAAAGACATAAACTGGAGTTATATATGGACAAGTCTTGCTTATTTTATGGTCTTTAGTTTTGCATCCTATCGATTAGTTAAAAAGAGAGATGTACAATAATTTTCAAATCATATGTAAAGCATCAGCAAGTCAATAGTTTTATTTTAATTGACTTGCTATAAAAGCAGTTGTCCAGGCATTTTGAAAGTTAAACCCACCCGTTACACCATCGATATTAATACACTCTCCAGCGAAATAAAGTCCGGTAATATCTTTACTTTCTAAAGTAGTGGAATGAATCTGATTAGTCAATATTCCTCCAGCAGATACAAATTCCTCTTTAAATGTCGTTTTTCCAGCAGCTTTAAAAGAATGGTTACTAATCATTTGTGCTATTTGAAATACAGATTTCTTAGGAATATCTGCCCAATTCATTGGCATAATCGACAAAGTTTGCAAGAAATACTCCCATAATCTTTGAGGAATCTCTTTAAATGGACTTTTAGAAATAAGTTGTTTGCTTTTACTCTCTTTAAATTCCATGATGTGGTTTCCTAAAGCATCCACATGAAATTCCGGTAAAAAATTAACCCTCAATTCAAATTGATAATCAACTTTTGCCAATTCTTTTGCAGCCCAAGCACTGAGTTTTAAAACAGCAGGCCCGCTTAATCCCCAATGCGTGATAAGCAAAGGCCCCTCTTGTTGTTTTTTAATAGATGGAATATTTACTGAAGCGTTCAAAACACTCACGCCCATCAATTTTGTAATAGGGTGTTTAGGCAGATTAAAAGTAAATAAAGAAGGATAGGGCGCATCAATAGATAAATCCATGTCTTCTATCCATTTAAAACTAGATGCTTTAGGATAGCCTCCAGTGCATAGAATCACATAATTACTTTTAATGACCTCTCCTTCGCGATTAGTCAATTCAAATTTATTCTTACGTTTTTCTATCTTTTGAATCTCTTGTTTTAAATAAGTTGGAATACGCAGTCTTTCAGTTTCCTTTAAAAAACAATCAATAATGGTTTGAGAACTGTTAGTATCCGGAAACATTCTTCCATCTTTTTCAACTTTTAAATGTACATCTCTTAGTTCAAACCATTCAATTAAGTCATGAGTGAAAAATTGTTGAAAAGCAGTACGTAAGAATTTAGCACCTCTTGGATAAGCTTTCAACATTTCTGGAATACTGCTGCAAGCATGAGTTACATTACATCTACCACCACCACTTATTTTTACTTTACTTAAAACCTTTTGGGTTTTTTCTAAAATAACGACTGACTTTTCAGGATGATGTAATTTAGCGTTTATTGCTGCAAAATAACCTGCAGCACCACCGCCAATAACAACGATATCAAAATGTGATTTCACTAAAGACATGTAATTAAGAAATATTTAAAATTAAGAAAGCAATAGCCATAAATAAGATTTATAAACCTATAGCTTCATAAAGATAGTCATGCAAAATCTTTCTCGTTTTAGATCTTGCTAATAAATTACTTACTGCTGATGGATAAGTTCTGTTAGATAAAAACACATAAATCAGTTCATTTTCTGGATCTGCCCAAGTCACTGTGCCTGTAAATCCTAAGTGTCCAAAAGTACTACTACTAGCTTTATCAGATGTAGGACCATCTTTTCCTTTTTTCTCTGGTTTATCAAAACCTAAACCTCTACGACTTTTAGAAGACTGATAGGAAGTAAACTCTTTAATTGTTTTTTCTTTCAGGTAGCGTTTGTTTTGGTAAACACCTCCATTCATAAGCATTTGCATGATGATAGCTACTTCTTCAGCATTTGAAAATAATCCTGCATGTCCAGCAACTCCACCAAGCATAGCAGCTCCTTGATCGTGGACATAACCTTGAATAGTTTGATGTCTAAAATAATTATCAATTTCTGTGGGCGCACAATCATTTTTTAAGCTTTTCTTCCATGGATTAAACATAGTCCTTGTTAAAGATAATGGATCATAAAAATGTTTTGTGAGATATTGATCCAATTCTTGATCAGCCACTTTTCTCACAATTCTTTCTAAGAAATAAAAATCCAAATCACTATACACATAGTTTCTACTACCCACTGGACTGTCCATGATTTCTTGCCATACTGTATTCATATATCTTACATCCATAAATAAATTAGGAGCAACAGATAATCTAAAGAAATCTAATGGCCTTTTTTGATAAATGGTTTGGGAAGGTTTTTTATTCTCATCTAAAGTATGTTTATAGAAAGGAATCCAGGCTTTTAAACCTCCTTCATGTAAAAGCAAACCTTTTATAGTGAGGTGCGTTTTATTTGTTCCTTCAATAAATGGTAAATATTTTTTAGCGTAATGACTTGTATTAATTTCTCCCTCTTCCTCTAACTTCATAATAGCCAGTGTAGTTGCAATGATTTTACTGATAGAGGCTATATCATATATAGTTTGAGGTCCAACAGGTTTATTGATATCATAATCAAAAGTTCCAAATTGTTTATTATAAATAACTTCTCCTTTATGAATGCCAACAATTTGACATCCAGGAAATACGCCATCATTGATTTGACTTAAAACAAGTTTATCAATCTTATCTAATGCACCAGGTTTAGGTAAAGTCGACGCATTGAATTTCTTTGAAAAATTTAATAAATAGGGCTGTGCTGAACTTTTAAAATTCAGAAGCAACATACTCATCGCAACTATTATTAAAATTCGATTTAAAATTCTAAATTTCATTTATACCATTTTTAATGATCACAAACACTTACAGGAATAGTCCCTTTTGCTGGTAATTGTTTAAACAACACATTTATAAATGCTGCTTCTGTAAATGCATTATTTTCATATCCTATAATTACATTTTTAAATCCGCAAATAGATTGTAAAACATAAGGGTTTGCCAATAAACCTAAATACACATTATCCCAAGACATCAAATGTTTTATCGCATTAATTTGTGCCAATGGTATTCCATACATTTTACTTTTACCTGGATAATTTTGAGTCGCATGAACAGAAACAATGACATGATCATAATCTGAAGATTTCACATTTCTAAGCTTTTGAATATCTGCTGGATTAGAAACATCTAAAGCAGTAGTCGTAACATCTAATTCAGACAATCTTGATTTAATACCCGCTGCAGAACGTTCATTTACTAAAACTAATAAAACATTATTTTTAGTTTGATCATGATCAATAGTGTTTCCTTTTAAAAGAGTAGTTCCTAATTGACTAGACCTGGATAAAAACCAATCAATTTGTTCATTAGCTTTGACAGTTGCTTGGTTATTATCAATAGCTTGAAATTGATGCAAGCCTTTATCATATTTTAAACTCAATATTTTCAACACACTACTTTTCAATCTTTCTTCTGTGATTTCACCTTTTTCATAAGCTTGCTGAATCATTGATATACCTCTATTGACATTTTGACTAAAAAGTAAAATATCATTTCCTGCTAAGAATGCTTTTAAATCCACTTCTCCAGCGCTGTAATACTTAGTAACACCTTTCATGTTCAAAGCATCAGTAAATATCAATCCATCAAACTTCAATATTTCTTTAAGCCATTCCGTGACAATTGGATAGGATAAGGTACTTGGAACTTTCGATCGATTATCCATAGCTGGTACATTTAAATGCGCTATCATCACTGCCTGTAAACCGTTATTAATTAATCGTTTGAAAGGAAACAATTCCAGATCTTCTAACTCTTTTATCGATTTATTAATCACAGGTAAATCATAATGAGAGTCAACAGAAACATCACCATGTCCTGGAAAGTGTTTAGCTACAGCTGTTACACCTACTTTTTCTAAACCCTTCATATAAGCTTGACCTAAAGCTGCTACCAAGTTTTTATTTTCTCCAAAAGATCTGAAGTTAATGATTGGATTTAAAGGATTATTGTTGACATCCACTACAGGGGCAAAATTAATATGTACGCCGATGTTTTTCAGTTGACTTCCAACTGAAGCTCCCATCTCTTCTACAAATTCGATATTTCGAGTTGCTCCCAAAGACATTTGCTTTGGATAATCTCTAACACCAGTAAGTCTCATTCCTAAACCCCATTCGGCATCCATACCTATTAAGATAGGAACTTTAGATATACTTTGTAACTCATTCGTTTGCGTGATTTGTGCTTCTGCATTTCCTTGCATATAAATTACACCACCTATTTTCCCTTGTTCAACCAATGGTTTAATCGTAGAATAATTGAGATCTTTTCCTCCGCTATAAGCAGCCACCATAAATAATTGTCCGATTTTCTCTTCTAATGTTAATGAGTGATACACACTATCTACCCAATGATTTTTAGAAGTATTAGAAACATTAGACCAAGAATTGATTTGGAATAAAACCGTAAGTGACAGTAATATGGTGAACGTCTTTTTTATCATTATCATATTTAATTTCTATATTTTGAATACAAATACCCTTTAACTTCATCAAAAGGGATTTCTAATTTTATAGGTCCCATTGAACCTGCTGCAATTTCATACTTATCATATAAAATGATTACAGAAGTTTGATCAAAAGCTATTTTATCAGATAATGTGAAAATACCATTTTCAAAAAAGCCTACCTCTTCAAAGTCCACTTCTTTTGAAATTTTAAATTGTTTTCTGAATTGAGATTCTGCAGTAGCATGAAAGGCATCATAATTTTCTACAATATCCGTAAGGTGTAAAACCTTCCCTGTTTCTGAGTCAAAGTTAAGCGCATTAAAATGATTCATTCCATTAGCACCTCCTGTGTATAAATCCATAAATACAAGAATGCTTTTTATTTTAGTTGGATTTTCAGAAACTTTAGCTTCTCCATGTGCAGAGAATAAATTAGCCGCACCGTTATAATTTGCAAAATGATCATCAAATGCATCTTGAAAGTGTTGAATGGACTTTTGTATGTCTTTAGGAACTGCTTTTCCGTCAATTATTAAATATTGACCTAACATTCTTTGTAACTCTTCATTCAAAGACTTACTATTTGGAACACTTTCTTTAATGATTGGATATTTTAAATCCAATTCCAAACAAGGTTCTATATCACAATTACCATGTTCAATCTGTATAGTTTCTTCTGTAAACCACTCTGACTCGTTGCTGTTACTTGATTGACAAGAAAACAACAAGGGAAGCGATAGCATTAATATAAACTGAAATGTTTTCATAATAACAATTTTAATAAAGACTAAATTACAATGATTTTGTTGAATCCTACTATAAATAAAGGTAAGAACAATAGTGTAATTAATTTTAATCTATCTCAACAGATTCTGAATTTTTAAATTTTGATTAGAATTCCACAATTTTTAAATAAAACTCATGTTTATCATCATAAAAATAGAAAGTAACCGTTTATGCACTAATACATTTTTTGGATAAATTATAAATTGCTTACAAATACATGCTTGGTTTTTTAAAATACTTGTATGTTTGCTTTAAAAATAAATTCATGACATTTAGAAAGATCAAAAACATAGGCCTTGCAAGTTTAATAGTAACTTCTTTATTTGCTTGTAACAATAACACTCCTAATAATGAGGCAAAAACTACAACAAATGAAGTAAAGTCAGGTCAAGAATCTGTTTCCCCTTATGAAGGTAAAATCGCTTATGTCAACATTGATTCTTTAGAAGCTAATTACTCCTATTTAAAGGTCAAGCAAAACGAATTAGAGCAAAAACAAAAGCAAATCCAAAACGAATTGCAAAGAATGAATACTCAATTCCAAAATAAACTTTCTAACATGCAAAAGAAATACTCAGAAGGAACTTTGAGTGCAGACGAAGCAGAGAAAACAGAAAAGGAATTAGGCACTATGCAAGAAAGATTTGAAAAAAGACAAATGGAAGCTCAAAAAGAAATCATGACGCTTCAAGAAAAGCTTTTGAGAGATCTTCAAGATCGTTTGAATACATTCATAAAAACTTATAATGCAGATAAGAAGTACGCCTATGTATTAAGTTATGGAGACGGTGGAAGTATTTTATATGCTGACCCTCAATATGATATTACAGAAGATGTGATTAAAGGAATGAATGCAGAAGAAAAATCGGATGCAAAAGATGAATAAAACTATTTTTAAGAATATTGAAATTATTGAAGAAGACAATCACCTGCTTTTTGTTAATAAAAAAGCAGGTGATTTAGTACAAGGAGATAAGACTGGAGATCCTTGCTTGAGAAATCGCTTGATGGAATATATTAAAGTGATTTATGAAAAACCTGGAAATGTATATTTAGGAGTTCCACACAGATTAGATCGACCTACTTCTGGATTATGTGTTTTTTGTAAAACTTCCAAATCATTATCAAGAGTTCAAAAAGCATTTGCCGACAGAAAAATCCAAAAAACATACTGGGCATTAGTGGACGATCATCCACAACTTCCTTTTGCAGGAACATTAGAAGATTTTTTATGGAGAGATCGTAATAAGAATAGATCTTTTGCAACTAAAAATCCAAAAGAAGAAAGCAAAAAAGCTGTTTTGCATTTCAAACAACTCCATAGTTCCAAAGGAAAGACTTTATTAGAAATAGACTTGGTAACAGGTCGACATCATCAAATTAGAGTTCAATTAGCACATGCAGGATTTCCAATAATAGGAGATTTAAAATATGGTTATTCCAAAGCTAATCAAGACTTAAGCATTGCTTTACATGGTAGATCTTTGTCGTTTATCCACCCAACCACAAAAGAACCTGTACATGTAACAGCCGACTTACCGGATTGGGAAGGTTGGAATAATTTTCGAAATATTAAATAATATGTTCCAAGATTTAAAATTGTACTTAGTTTCTAATTCTCCGAGAAGAAAAAGCATCTTAGAGGATGTTGGAATTTCGCCAATCATTGGTAAAATTGAAGTGGAAGAAGACTATCCAGACTCTTTATTTATTACAAAAGCTCCTGCATATTTAGCAACAAAAAAAGTAAAAGCATTTCAAAATTCACTCAGCTCAGCAACTGATAATTATTGGTTTTTAGGAGCTGATACCATGGTTGTTTTAGATGGAAAGGAATTAGGAAAGCCCGCCAATGAAAAAGAAGCCAAAGAAATCTTAAGGTCATTAAGTGGCAGAGAACATCAAGTAATTACTGGATATTACCTAAACAAAGGAACACATGTATTTCAAGGAGAATCTATAACTAATGTGGTATTTAAAACCTTGACTGATGAAATGATTACTTACTATATCCAAAAATTCCAACCTTATGACAAAGCAGGCGCTTATGGCATTCAGGAATGGATTGGTAAAATTGGTATTGAAAAAATTGAAGGTGATTTTTATGGCGTAATGGGGTTACCGATTTCATTGATTATGGAAAAAATAAATGCAATAGAAAAGGAAAATTAATCTTTTCCCTTCAACATAGGTACAAAACTAAATTTATCTAAAATTTCCTCTTTGACACCATCTTCAGTTTTGGTTATACGCTTCATCCATTGACCATCTCCATCGTCTTCATCTACTGGCGCAACTAAAATTCCACCTACTTTTAATTGATCTATTAAAGCTTCAGGTATATATGGTGCAGCTGCGGTAATAATAATTTTATCAAAGGGCGCATAACTCGGCAAACCTAAAAAGCCATCTCCATAAAACCTTTTGAGTTTAGGAAAACGATTCAAATAATAAAATTTATTATTGTAATCATATAACTCTCTTTTTCGTTCAATGGAATATACAAAAGCACCTAATTCTGCTAATACACATGCCTGATAAGCACTTCCTGTGCCTACTTCTAATACCTTATCATAAGGTTTAATTTCTAATAATTGAGTTTGATAAGCAACGGTATAAGGTTGAGATATCGTTTGATCTGCCACAATAGGAAATGCTCGATTTTCATAAGCTATTCGTTCAAATGCAGAATCCACAAAAAAGTGACGTGGTACATTATCCATCGCTTCTAAAACTGAACGATCAGTAATCCCCATGCCTTCCACTTCTTGTAAAAGTTTTTTTCTCATCCCTTTATGGGCATATGAATCTGTATAGTTACCTGTGTGCATCATCTCGCAAATATAATGACCTAAAGGTGCATTTAAATGAATGTTGATAAATAAAGTCAGCTTTAAGACTGAATCATGGAATATAGTGATTTTTTAGGTTAAAAGTGATGCCCTTTGATCATTTTTGGTCGCAATAAGTGTTTATTAAATAAAATCACAGCTAAGAAAATTATACTGTAAGAAACTAACTGAGTCCAATCCAAAGGTTCGTTCCAATAAAAGACGGAGAGCAAGAATATTATCAAAGGGTTGATGTTTAACAACATCCCGACGGTAGAGGAGGGTGCACCACGTAAAGCGTAAATATTAAGCAATAATGGTACAATGGTAAAGAAGAAAGATATGATTATAAGTAAGGAGTAAAACTTAAAAGTTGTGGGAATAATTAATGCTTCGTTTTGGAAATATAAATAGAGGAATATAAAAGGCATACCAATTAAGAGTTGTATAAACAACAATAATGTACCTCTTTTAATAAAAATAATCTTCTGAAAGACTAAGAATAAGGCATAACTAAGACCTACTAAAATGGCAGCAATAACATCAGTAGGTTGATCTTTGACTAATAAAATACAAGCGAAGACACTTATGGCTAAACTCAACCATTGCCAAAAAACAAATCTTTCTTTTAAAATCCATACGGCTAAAAATGCTGTCAGAATAGGACAGATTAAATAGGCTAATGAAGTGGCTCTCACACTGACGTTATTCATGGTATAAATAAAAGCCAACCAATTAAAAGCTAAAAGAAGGGCATTTAATATGATATAGAAAAGTTGCTTCTTTCGCTCAGATGCAACTAATAGTTTCCAATCTTCCTTCATTTCTTTTACAAAATGCTTTTTATTTAATAAATAAATAAGCAAAAATAAAGTACTAAAGAGTACTCTAAACAATAGAATAGTTAGCGCACTATAGTCAGCTAAAGGCTTTAAAGGCAAACTAAAAAATCCCCAAATAACAAACGCCGCAACTGCTGCCCAAAGATGTTTCTTCATAGATTAGACTAAAAAGCAAAGATGCAACAATAATATTAGTATTATTACCTGACCATTCTATAAATTATTCTCTCATTTGAGTTATTTTTGTTTAAATAAAATTTGGTGTTATGTATATTGGTATAAAAAGTGCTTTAAAAAAGCTAATGCCACAGAAAATGCTTTTTAGTTTAGAACCTAAGCTTAGGTCAGTACATCATAGCTTACTTTTTAAAGGCAACAAGTACTACTGTCCAATATGTCACAAATCCTCTAAGAAATTTATTGAAGCTCATCAACAACATTTTTGTCCAGCATGTGGAAGCTATGATCGGATTAGAATACTATCACATTTAATTGCTGATGCTATTCCAGCTGAAACTCATGTCTTAGATTTTTCTCCTGCAAGACCTTGGTTTAGGTACATGAATAATATACCATGGAAAAAATATGAACCCACAGATTTATCAGATAACTTTATAGCTGTTTATCAATATGATATTACCAATCTTTCACACGATTCTAATACTGTTGATTTGATGTTGTGTTTCCATATTTTAGAGCATATAGAAAATGATATCAAAGCAATGGAATCTATGTTTAAAGCTTTAAAACAAGGTGGTACTGTATGGATACAAACTCCTTTTAAAGAAGGTGAAATTTATGAAGATTATTCCATTACATCCCCAGAAGAAAGATTAAAGCATTTTGGTCAAGACGATCATGTTAGAATATATAGCATTGAAGGACTGAGTGATCGACTTAAAAGTGTAGGATTCATTGTTGAAGTATTAACTTTTGACGAGCATAGTCAAAAAGATATTTATGCAGTGCAAAAAGTGATTAAAGCTGTAAAACCAAATTAATTTAATTATTTAATATCTGGATTATATGTTACGATTTACATTTTCGATTATTTTCATCATCTTATTTTCCACCTCTTGGGCAGTCAAACCTGGATTCGATTGGAATGAATATGAAACCATGTTAGCTTTTGGAATTACTGGATTTTATCCAGCGCCAGAAGGAATTTTCAAAGATATCAAAGAAGAGCATGACTTGTACTATGATTCAAAAGTTGGACCTTTATTTAATAAATTTCAAGTGTATAAGGCTAAAGATGATAGTTATGCAGTTTTGAACTTTAGAGGAACTACCTCAGAAGAGGGTAGTTGGTTAGAAAATCTATATACTGCGATGATTCCCGCAAAAGGAACACTAATTTTGAGTGATTCTCAACAGTTTGATTATCAATTTGCATCAGATCCGAAAGCAGCCTTACACACCGGTTGGACTATTGGTTTCGCAACTATGGCTTCAGAGCTAACGGAACAATTACAAATATTAAAAAACGAAGGTATTACCGACTTATACATTACGGGTCATAGTCAAGGTGGCGCTTTAGCGCATATGTGTACCGCTTGGCTACATTATCATAATAGCTTCAATGATTTTAAAGTTAAAACTTATGGTTCTGCCAGCCCTAAAGTTGGTAATTATTATTTCAATGTTGATTATCATGCACGCACACAAATGGGTTATTCCTACAATGTTTATAATAGCATGGATTGGGTACCACAAACATTTTTGAGCGTTCAAACCGTTGAAGACTTGAATGAAAGGAATATTTTCTTGGATTTTAAATCACAAAATGAAAGAAAAGGATTTATTAAAAAGAAAATGGGAGGAGTGCTTTATAATAAAGTGGCCAAACCAAGTGCAAAATTGAGTAAGAAGTATCAAAAATACTTTGGCAAATACGTTTATAAAAAAGTATTAGAATTTTTGCCTGATTTTCAACAACCAGAATATGCTAACACCTTTGATTATCAATTAACAGGACAACAAATCATCATGAAGCCCCCAGTGGAATATCATGAAATATTTACTGGAAAAGATGATGACAATTTATTGTATTATCATAAAGGCACGCATTATCAATGGTTATTAGAATACTATCGAGCATTAGAAAATTAAGTGAATTTAATATTTCATGAAAATAAATAGGTCCTCTGTATAGAAGACCTATTTATTTTCATCTACCAATTGCTGAATCACCTGCTCAATGGTTTCATCTTTCCTATTGCATCCTAAAGCATTAACTTTTTGGCTACTGGCTCTTGAACCTTTAAGCATCATAGTCGATAGTTCACCAAACATTAATTTTATAATAAAACCAGGAGCATTTGGAGTGATTTTTCTTTTACCTAAAGCTCCCAATATAGCTTTTGATAAATCATTCATGGTCATATCATGAGAAGAGACTGCATTAAAAACACCGTGCATATTTTCCTTTTCTAAAATGCATCCATAAAGTTCTAGTAAATCATTCATTGCAATCCAAGCAATATATTGCTTTCCACTTCCTAAAGCTGGATTGATTCCATATTTAGCAATCCCCGAAAGTTTTTCATACATGCCACCATGACCTATGATAACTCCTTTTCTTAATATAACTACTTGACTTCCTAAATTTTCAAATGCCATTGCTGCAGACTCCCATTGCTCACATACTTCTGCTAAAAAATCATCTCCTTTCTTATCTTCTTCTGTGTAAATATGTTGATTGGTTACCGCTCCATAATACCCAACAGCTGAAGAAGAAATGATTCGTTTAATTTTAAAATCATTTTCGTAAACTGCTTGATGTAACAATTCTAAAGATTGAACTCGACTATTTATGATTACTTTTTTCCTATCATCGCTCCATCTTTTCTCACTTATATTAGCACCTGTCATGTTAATAATCGTGTCTACTTCAGAAAAAGCATTCAGATCTATTTCTTGTTTTGCAATATCCCATTTAAAATAAGTCACTACTTTAGTCGGAGCAAGCTGTCTTCGTGTAAGTGCATGAACTTCATAGCCCTTTTTCACTAAAAAAGAAATTAATGCTTTACCCACAAATCCTGTACCTCCAGCTATTAGTATTTTGTTCATAATCTTTGTTTAAGATGGTTGCCAACAACTAATTTAGTCTTTTTTAATAAATAAAATGTAAAACATTCAACTTGCGTTTTTTCATTTTCATTTAAATTAACAAAAACAATTAAGACTTTTTTGTCCGAAATGAATTTTGGATGTAACTTCAACTTTTATTGAATCTAATTATTATGTTTTCAAAAGCGTGCACTCATGGCATTAAAGCTGTAATTTATATCGCGACTCAATCCTTAGAGGATAAACGCGTAAAACTTGGTGATGTCGCTTCACACGCGGGGTCGCCAGAAGCATTTACAGCAAAAATCTTAAGTACACTTACAAAGCATAATATCATCAATTCTTTTAAAGGACCGTATGGTGGATTTGATATGGATTTAAACCGTATGAAAAGTCTTAAAGTAAGTGAAATTGTATTTGCAATAGATGGGGATTCGGTATATAAAGGATGTGTTTTAGGCTTAAGCGAATGTAACCCATCACAGCCTTGTCCTATGCATGAAAAATTTGTCAAAATTCGATCAGAATTAAGAAAGACGTTGGAAACAACAACTATTTATGAATTAGCAACTAAACTAAAATCAGGAGATTCAATATTATTGCGATGAGAAAAAAATTTACCTCTATTTACGACAAGTTTATCCGAAACAAGGGTGTCTTATTGATACCATTATTATTATTAAGCTTTACCAGCTTTGGACAAGTAAAACCTAACCCAAGTACAGATAATTGGGAGCTCAATTCAGGAATTTTAGGAACTATTCTCCTAACTCTTATTGTTTTGGTTATCGCCGCTGTAATTATTTACATGCGAATGAGTGAACATTTACGCCAAAGCAAAGAAAAGAAGGATTTAAAAAGAAAGAAAGAGTTTTCAGAAGAGTTGACAGGTTTAGATGCATCTGATATAGATATCATTTTAGAAAAGCGGAAAAAAGCATTAAATTTTAAACTTTCTGGAACTGAACTTTCAGGTGATAAACTCACGCTAGATACGAAAGGTATTGTAGGAGAAATTACGCATGATCCAAGTTATCCCGTAGTAGATGAAAAATTAAAATCAAAAGTTTATTTACAAACTGCGCCTGAACTCAAGAAAATAGTGATTTGGTTTATAGGAGCTTCTATTTTTTGGTTGGTATTCGGAACAGTAGTAGGGCAATATGTAGGTATGAAATTCATATGGCCTGAAATGGATAGTATCTCATGGCTATCCTTTGGAAGATTAAGACCCGTTCATACTAATACTGTGTTTTGGGGATGGTCCTCTTTGGCCATGATTGGTTTAGGCTACTTTGTAATCGCAAGAACTTCAAATACAAAAATTCACAGTTACAAATGGGCTTGGAGAAGTTGGTGGTTGATTAATATTGCGATTGTTGCAGGTAATCTTTTTCTCATGTCGGGCATAAATAATGGTGGCGGGGAATACAGAGAATATATATGGCCAGCTACTTTATTATTTGCTGTTGGATTGATCATCACGTTTGTCAATTTCTATAAGACTGTAGCTCAAAGAAAAATTAAAGAAATTTATGTATCCAATTGGTACTTATTAGGGGGTATGGGTTGGACGATTATTCTTGTAATTATTGGATATATCCCCAGCTATCAAGATGGTTTAGGAGAAACAGTAATTCAAGGATATTATATGCATCAAGGAGTCGGAATGTGGTTTATGACTTTCACTTTAGGTTTGATTTATTACTATCTACCTTCTTCTTTAAATAAACCGATTTATTCTTACTCTTTAGGGGTATTAGCATTTTGGACACAAATGTTATTTTACACCTTAATTGGTACGCATCATTTTGTATTTAGTCCTTTACCTTGGTGGCTACAAACAGTTGCAATTGTATTTAGTATAGGAATGTTTATCCCTGTAATAGCTGGGACAACCAACTTTTTGATGACCATGCGTGGAAGCTGGAGTCAAATCAAAAAGAGCTATGTTTTACCTTTCTTTTTAGTAGGTGTTATCTTTTATTTTGTGGGCTCTTCTCAAGGTAGTTTACAAGCTTTAAGATTCACCAATTTCGTTTGGCATTTTACAGATTTCAACGTTGCGCATTCCCACATGACGATGTACGGTATTATAGCGTTCATATTATGGGCATGCGTCTATGCAATTATTCCAAAAATAACCGGAAAAGAACCCAAGCAGTTTTTCATAGGAATGCATTTCTGGTTAGCATTTATCGGTCTTTTTGCATACATGATTTCATTAATGGCAGGAGGAACACTCAAAGGATTGAGTTGGATAGAAGGTGAGCCTTTTATTGAGTCCGTTATTTTAATGCAACCTTATTGGGTGTGGAGAGCTATCGGTGGTTCATTAATGTTGATTTCGCATATCATATTTGCATACAACTTTTTCTATATGACCAAGAATGATGATTCAATAATTGAAAATCAAGAGTCGGGTTTTAAAACTACAAATACTTAAAAAATTATAACATGTTGAATTTTCACAAAAACCATAAACATTTAGTTTTTACTGCTATAGGAGGATTTTTGATATTAAGCATATTAATTGCTGTAGTGCCAGCCTATCAAATGCAAAGTGTGGAAGCTTTACCATCAATGGAACCTTTTACAGATGAAGAATTAAATGGTCTGTTTATATATACCGAAGAGAATTGTATGTCTTGCCATACACAGCAAGTAAGAAATATAGAAATGGATATGACTTGGGGAGAAAGACCTTCTATTCCTTCTGATTATTTTTACAGTAAAAAAAGATTAGATGTTTGGAGACAATCACCTTCTCTTTTAGGTAGTGAGCGTACAGGTCCAGATTTGACAGATGTCGGTAAAAGACAAAGTGGTAAGGAATGGCATTTGTTGCATTTATACAATCCAAGAATAGTAGTGGAAGCATCTATCATGCCGAGTTATCCATGGTTATTCGTTGAAAAAAACGAAAATGAGGTCAAAGACGGCGATGTGGTTGTACCAGTTCCAGAGGAATTCTTAAAGCATAAATCGAAAAAAATTGTAGCATCAGCAAAAGCATTGAACTTAGTTGCTTATCTTTTGTCATTAAAACAAGCAGAGATTGGTGGTGAAATACCTACAGATTTTATACCTGCTACGAAAAAAGCCAAAAACCTAGCTACTTCTGCTGATGGAGTAGTAGAGTTAGATGGTTCAGCTTTATACATCACACATTGTGCAGCATGTCATCAAAGTAGTGGTAAAGGATTAGTGGGTGCTTTCCCGAGCTTAATTGGGAGTGATATCGTTGTCGATGATGATCATGAAATGTTGATTAAAATTATACTGCAAGGTTATGATGCGCGAGCTGAATATAGTGTAATGGCACCGTTTGCAGATGTTTTAACCGATGAAGAAATTGCTGCTATTGCAACACATGAAAGAAGTAGTTGGGGAAATGATGCACCAAAAGTAACTGCTGAAGAAGTTAAAAAAATCAGATCATACGTAAACTCATTAAATCAATAAATTATGAAAAACTCAGAAGTTTGGTTAAAGTCTTTAATTACAGACACGCCACAAGAAGGAAGAGAATTAGCTATACAAATGTCAAGAAAAACAATTGCAGCTATTCAAACTGACCCGGAAATCCGTAAAAAATTACGTGATGATTACGCCAACGATACGGCACAATTAATTGATTCTGCAAAAGTTGTGGCTATTGAGTTTCAAACTGTAGCTCAAGCAAACGATTTCTGGAGAAATAAAGAATAATAAACATGAAAAACAAAATCATGGTGGTATTGCTTATACTATTACATAGCCCAGTATTTATTTGGGCTTGTGAAGTATGTGAGAATAACCAACCCAAAATTTTGAAAGGTATTACTCACGGTCAAGGACCTAAAGGAAACCTGGATTATATAATTACATGGTCGGCAGTGGTGATTGTTTCATTTACCTTGTTTTTTAGCATAAAGTATTTAGTGAATCCTAAGGAAAAAGCTGCAGATCACATTAAAAACATTACCGTAGATTAATTTTATTAAAATGGAAGATAAGCGAATCATAAAAATATTTTTGGACGATGATCCAATGCCTTTTGCTGAGTTTTCTCCACCGGTAAAATTTGTGTTAGATACCACAAAAATACCAGATGGCAAACACTTACTTAAGGTCGTTGCTAAATCCACTAATAATGTAGAAGGAATCCGCACTATACCTTTTGAAGTAAGAAATGGTCCTACAATTGCCATTGTAGGATTAAGAGAAAATGAAGTGGTTAATGAGCAAATTCCTATAACCGTAAATGCCTATGGTAGCGAAAGAAGAGATAAATTTGTAATTACAGGCTCAGAAACCCCAAAAGCAATTCCAACATGGATATGGGTACTTGTAATCTCATTCATTGGATTTGCATTGTTTTATTTAATCATGTTTTTAAAACCCGATTTGTATAAATCATTTGTATGACACAGGATATTAAAGAAATAGAAAATTTTGACGACATCAAATTGTTAGTAGATGTCTTTTATGGGAAAATTAAAGAAGATAAATTGCTTAAAGACATCTTCAATATGATTATTCAAGATCGTTGGCCACAGCATATGGAGACGATGTATTCTTTTTGGCAAACTGTTTTACTGGGGGAACGTACTTATAATGGCGCGCCTTTTATTCCTCATGCACACTTACCAGTGGATAAAGAGCATTTTAATCGATGGTTGAAATTGTTTGATGAAACTGTTGATGCTTACTTTATTGGTGAGAATGCAACTAAAGCAAAATGGCAAGCCAATAGAATGGCTGAAATGTTTTTACACAAAATTGAATATTTTAGAAATAATAGTAATTCAATTCCGTTAATGTAAAACATTGAGTCCTTGCTAAGATATTGTCACTTATTCAAAAAAAGAAGTTTTGAAGTTAAAACGCATATATGAAAAACCTGCTCCTGACGATGGATATAGAGTCTTGATAGATCGATTATGGCCGAGAGGGATGAGCAAAGAAAAAGCGGCATTAGATGAATGGAATAGAAATGTGAGTCCATCTACAGCACTTAGAAAATGGTTTGATCATCAACCTGAATTATTTAAAGCATTTTCTGAAAAATATAAAGAAGAATTATTACAACATACTGATGATTTAGAAAGACTAAAATCTATTGCAGAAACACAAGACCTCACCTTGTTGTATGCTTCAAAAGATGAGGTCAATAGTCATTCTGTTATCCTTTTGGAGGTTTTAAATAACTTGGATGACTTTTTGAAAAATAAAACATAGTTTAGTTTTCCTCGATAATATCATCTTTTTTACTAATCACTGAGTCATCTTCAGAAGGAGTGGATTTTAAATCATCTTTCAAGCTAATAGTTTCTTCAATATTAGTATTAAAATAAGATTCAATAACAGAAGTGTCCATGTTATCAATTACAGTATTGTCCTCGCCTAATAAAAATCCCCAAGGTTTTAATTCTTTAATATGATCAAAAATGATTTTGGTCATTGCTAAAATTGGAATAGTGAGTAGCATGCCCATAATTCCCCATACTTTTTCGCCAATAACCATACCTATTATTACAGCTAAAGAATTAACTTTTACTTTCGATCCAATTATTTTAGGCATGACGATGTTACCATCAATGGCATTGATGATTAAAACTGCAATGACGATGAAAGCTACTTGAGCAGGACTTCCTGTTGCAAAGGCTATTAACATGGCTAAGAGCATAGAAAAGATAATTCCTACATAAGGAATGATGTTTAACAAGCCCGTCATTATAGCTAATAATATAGCATACTTAACTCCTATGATAGAATAAGCAATAATAAATAAAACTGACACGATGACCATTTGAAAAAATAAACCTATCAAATAGTTTTTTACCATGACTTGAGTTTTATGAATCGCAGAAGTTACATTAGGCTGAGCGCCTGAATTAAAAGACAAAAGCAAAAAGGAAATGATATGTCTTCTATACATCAAAATCAATAAAGTATATAAAAAGGTAAACATCAATATTAAACCTATAGAGGAAAGCGACGAAATGGTAGTTTCAATAACTGCTGTTCCAAGCCCAATAGACTTAGAAGCATTGTTGGTTAAATACAATAATTGTTCTTCATTAGAAATTTCAAAAGTATTACTGATCCAATCTTGAAGATGATGTATCGCATCTATCAATTGTTGTTGAAACGCAGGCCATTCATCCGCAATTGCAGCTAATTGAGAAGCCAGGATGAAAAGTACAAAGGAAACTATTATAGTAAACAAAACAGTAGCGACAATAGCGCTTAATGTTCTTCGAAAGCGTAGTTTGTTTTCTAATAACCTGGAAAAAGGAGTTAAAATAATCGCCAATAACATCCCAATAATGGAAGGAACAATGACTAACTTAGCCCATGTCATTACGATTACTATACTTATTATGATAATAAAAGTACATGCAAGCTTTAAATAAAAAGGCAATTTTAAATAACGATTCATCTGGCAAAATTGAGGGCTTAGTTTTTATGTATTCAAAATACTAAATTTACAAACATTTTAAAGAATAGATTGTTATATTATTCATTCGGAAATGTTTTATTTGCAAATTGAAATTATTTATTGAAGATTTCTTTCCATTTTATCACATTGAATACGATAGTTTATTTATTTTAAACTTTTCGCAAAGCAAGAAGTCTTAAGAATGCAGTAATAAACAAAACTAAAATTATGAAAAAAATATTTAAATGGGTTGGAATATTATCCATATCAGCACTATTAGTACAATTTACTCCACAATCCTTACATGCTCAAACTGCCAAGAGTATTCTTGACAAAACAAGCACTAAACTTAAAAATGCCAAAACTATAAAAGCTGACATTAAGTTGACCATGAAAAATAGAAATAATCAAGTGGACAGAAATGGAACGCAAAGTGGAACTTTCAGCATGAAAGGTAATGCGTATAGAATCGATTTTCAAAACACACAAATTATTACGGACGGCAGAACCATTTGGACTTATTTAATACCAAATAAAGAAGTTCAAATTGCAAAATATGTAGCTTCTGAACAAGCCATTTCTCCAACTGTTTTATTTTCAGGAGCATATGATAAAGATTTTACGTATTCAGGAAAAACAACAAAAAAAGTAAATAATCAAGAAGTTTATGTCATCAAATTAACACCTAAAGGAAGACAAAGCTTTACTTCAGTAGATATTCATGTGAATAAAGCATATGATATTGTAGGAGGTGTTTTACTTTTGAAAAATGGTTCATCCGTAGAATATTCAATTCCAAAAATACAATATAACCCAACTCTTAGCGATGCGAGTTTTAAATTCGACACGCAAAAGAACAAAGGTTTAGAAGTTATAGATTTAAGATAATATTTCTTTACGAGCATCATGAAAACAAAAACGCTTCTCAATATGAGAAGCGTTTTTGTTTTAAGTAATGAGAAGATTAATTTAACGAATCTTCAATTTCCTTAATCATTTTCTTTTTGGAAGTAATTCCACCTTGTGATAAATACCAAACTTGTGGATCTAAATAAAAGATCTTACCATTTTTATAAGCATTCGTTTGTTGAATTAAAGTATTCTCAACGTCTGATTTATTTGTGGGTATGCTATTCACAATAACATTTCTATCCACTACATATAAGATATCAGGATTTTGCTCTAAAATGTATTCATTTGAAATCTTCTGACCATGTCTTGAAACATCTAAACCCTCGTCTGTTGCGGGAACACCTAAAACATCATGTATAAATCCAAATCTAGATCCTCTTCCAAATGCTGAAAAATTTGAGTTATTGAATAATACAATTAAGGACTTTTGATCTAAAGTAGCTGCTTTGCGTTGTGTGTTTTCAATATCTTGATCAATTTCTTTTAAATGCTTCTCCACCTCATCTTCTTTACCATACAAGCGACCAATCATACGAGTATTCGCCTTAAATGATGTCATGTAATCGTTAGGGTCTACATCATAAAAAATTGTAGGTGCGATTTTAGAAAACTCATCATAAGAAGCTTCTAAGCGAATGGAAATAATAATTAAATCAGGATTTAAAGCATGTACTTTTTCGAAATTAGCTTCTTTAACTGTACCTATATCGCCAATCTCTTTCATGTCTTTATACTTAGCCAAATGATTTGGAAGATTTGATAAAGGGAGCCCTACCATAGGTAATCCTAACTCATCAAAAGTTTCTAAAGCTCCGATATCAAAAATAACCACCCTTTCAGGTGACTCTACAATTTGAGTAGTTCCTAATTTATGTTGAAACTCAATAGTGGGTTTATCAGACTGCTGTGCGGGTTCATTATTTTGGCAACTTGCAGCAAATATGCTTATTAGGCTAAGACCTAATATGACTTTTCTATTCATATGTGTGTATTTAAAAACTATTAAAATAATTACAAATCTTCTTGTTTTGATGTTCTATAATATCAAAATCAACACCAAAAATATCTTTAAGTTTATCTTCATTAATAAAATCCTGAGTAGGCAAATGATATTTAATCTTTTTATCCTTCATTGCTATTACATAATCAGCAAAATGAGAAGCAAAATTGATTTCATGTAAAACAATAATGACCGTTTTGTCCAAAACATCCACTAAGGTTCTAAGCGTTCTCATTACTTGCATCGAATGCTTAATATCTAAATTATTCAAAGGCTCATCCAATAAAATGGTCTGCGTATCCTGCGCAATAATCATGGCTAAATAAGCTCTTTGTCTTTGTCCACCACTTAGTTCATCAATGTATTGATCTTTAAATTCTGTGAGCTCAGCCATCATTATAGCATCTTCAATAATTTCTTTGTCTTTTTTGTTTAATTGTCCCTTAGAGTAGGGGAAACGACCGAAAGAAACTAAATCATGGACCGTCAATTTTAAATCCATGTGATTAGACTGTTTTAAAATGGACATTTTCTTTGCTAAATCACTAGATTTAAAATCACCTAATGGCATATCATTTAAAGTTACACCACCTTTATCTTGTGATATTAAACGACTCAACACCGACAATAAGGTGCTCTTTCCAGAACCATTGGTGCCCACTAAAGCAGTAATTTTTCCTGGCTGTATCTCAGCACTTATACCTTCCAAAATCACTCGGTCACCATATTGCTTATGTAATTCTTCAAAAGCTAACATCTTTTACCTCCTGGTTTTTAAAATCAAATAAATAAAATACACACCTCCAATAAAGTTAATAATAATACTAATAGCCGTAGAGAAGTTAAAGACATGTTCAATCAAAAACTGGCCTAAAATCACTACAATACTTGAAATCAAACAACAAGCTAAGAGTAAATGCTTATGCCTGAAAGTGGGTAAAAATTGATAAGTTATATTACTTACTAAAATTCCTAAAAATAATATCGGACCAACTAAAGCCGTTGAAACTGAAACCATTAACGATATCACAATTAGGAAAATCTGAATTATTCTGTTGTAATTAACCCCTAAGTTTATGGCATGCTCTCTGCCTAAAGCTATGATATCAAGATACTTAACAAAAAATTGACTAAATATAAAAGTGATCAGTAATAAAACACTAGCAATCATTAATAATCCTGTATTCATTTTATTAAAAGAGGCAAACAGAAAATGCTCAATAATTGAAAACTCATTGGGATCAATCAATATCTGTAAAAAACTACTCAGTGTACTAAATAAAGTTCCTAAAATCAATCCTATTAAGAGCAAACGATAAATATTTTGTTGATGTCTCTTAAAAACGACGACATACATAAATACTGAAAACAAAAGCATACATGCTGTTGCTAAAAAGAAATTGGAACTTTCATGAATCAACTGAAAAGTTTTATCTCCAAAAACAAATACCAAAACAGTTTGGAATAAAATAAATACCGACTCATAACCCATAATGGATGGCGTCAGAATTTTGTTTTGAGTAATCGTTTGAAAAACAATGGAAGAGTAGCCAATACTACAAGCCACTACAATCATGGTCCAAACACGAATAGCACGCTTGGGCAAGATATAACTTAAATTACTCCCTAAATTGTAAAGCATAAAGAGCGTAATACAAGCTATGAGCAGTATTAATAGTATTATTATTTTTTTTCTAACCATATCAACGTTCACGTCTAATTAATAAGAAAAAGAAAATGACACCTCCAATGATTCCTACCATTAATCCAATAGGAATTTCATATGGAGCAATCACAACTCGACCTAAAATATCAGAAACCAATAAAAATAAAGCGCCATATAAAGCGATATAAACTAAGTTCTTCTTTAAATGATCTCCTTTGTAAATCCTCACTAAGTTGGGAATCACTAACCCTAAGAAAGGAATCGCGCCGACTGTCACAACGGAAGCACTTACCGTTAAGGCCACAACAATTAAACCTATATATAAATAGGTATTATAATTCAAGCCTAAGTTCTTGGAAAAACTTTCACCCATTCCAATCATCGTAAACTGATAAGCAAACAAGTAAGCAACAATAACTACCGGTACAATTAAATAAATAGATTCATATTGACCTTGCAGAACACTTGAGAAGTCACCCATCATCCAACCTTGCATATTTTGAACGATATTATGTTTTACCGCAAAGAAAGTAGCAATTGCATTTAAAACATTACCAAACATTATTCCTAATAATGGAACCAATATGATGTCTTTAAATTTGATTCTTTTTGCTAATAATATAAATATCAAGCTACATACAAAACTAAAAACCAAGGAAAAGGTAATCTTTCCAAATAAGCTAATATCAGGAAGCCATAATATACCCATCAGTATTCCTAATTTGGCCGCATCCAAAGATCCTGCTGTAGTGGGGGAGACAAATTTATTTTGAGCAATTTGCTGCATGATAAAACCAGCAACTGAAAGTCCTACGCCCGTTAGAATCAAAGATAAAGTCCTTGGGATTCTACTTACTGTAAAAACCAAAAGTTGGGTTTCATCCATTTGCAGCACTTCACTTAATGGGATTGATTTAGTACCTACCATTAATGAAATGATACTCAGAACAAATAAAAGTATAAAAAGTGTCGTTTTATTCACATCTACTTTGCAAAGGTCTTTGCAAAGTAAGGTCCTATTTAAGTAATAGGCTTTAAGAATCGGGAAAAAGAATTAAACAAACGGGAAGAAGGTGGTGTTTGTTGGAAAAAGAACTTGTAATTATTATTTATACTGTACTATCTTGGCATAGCCGTGCAAATATAGGAATTGAATGAGGATTTTATGTTTGTTTTTGAATAATAATTTTCAACTAAAAGGAATTCTTTAAAAGCTAGGAGTACCAATATATTATATCATTTGAAGATCATTCTTATAAATAAACAGTAATGATTAAGAAAGCCTTCAATCTAAACGACTGAAGGCTTATAAAGTAAGTGATTATTATACTATTGTATATTATCCATCATAGCGCCAAATTCCGCTTCAATCCCTTTTGGAAGACGAATCGTTCCTTTCTCTTCGTAATCAGCAGGAGTCAATCCTAATCTATAAACATTAATATTGTCTTTCTCAAGATCAATGATTAATATAAATTGATTCGCATAACAATTATGTTGTTCACAACCCGTAGTATATAAAACATTGTCCTCGATTAAAATAGGAGTTTCCACTTCCCATAATTTCGTAAACATCTTATAGTCATTTCCCAACAATGCAGCTAATCTTTTTGTTAATTGGGGATTTTGAAATAACCCAACTTCTGCAGGATATTCGTCTTTAAACTTAATAAGTGTTTTGACCCCTTCAGCTTCTTCTGTTTGGATTTCAGTTTCTTGAATGGTATATTCATCTTCGCCTAATGCTTCTACAAAAGTCGGTTGTTCTTCTTCATTTTGACTTGAACACGCATTAAGAAACACGCCAAAAAAGACCAATAAAATTAAAGTTGTTTTTTTCATAGTATTTAGTGATTTATAAATAAAATTAAAACTAATAAGTTTTTACTAAATAAAGCAGTTATTGAGATAATAAATCTTAAAAAACAAAACGTTAAGCCCCTAAAGTCATGGGATAAATACTTATCTTTGCTATAATGAATAACTGACTATGTTATACAGTAGAATACGAAGTATTCAACGTAATGTAAATTTTAATTAATCGCAGTTTAGTCAATTATGGCAAAAAATAGATATGGTACGCCGGTAAAAAGAATAATTATTGGAGCATTAATGCTCATGAATATTCTAGGTTTTGTAGGTTTGTATTTTTGGGGGTTAGGATGGATCGTTTTATTAGTTTTTTCCATTCCCTTGACCGTTGTAAGCTTTGTGCATATTAGTCAAGATTCCCATACAATATTAAAAAACTTCCCACTCGTAGGAATACTTAGGTATTTCTTAGAATCCATTCGACCTGAATTAAGACAATACTTTTGGGAATCTGATACAGATGGAGTGCCTTTTAATAGAAGACAACGCTCTATTGTTTATCAGAGATCTAAAAATGAACTACAAACTGTAGCATTTGGAATGCAACAAGATCCTAATGTTCCAGGTTATGAATGGGTTTCACACTCTGCATTTCCAGTTCACATCACTAAAAATGACATGAGGGTTACCGTTGGTAATCATCAATGTAAACATCCTTATAGCTTAAGCATCTTAAATATTAGTGCTATGAGTTATGGTGCGTTAAGCAAAACAGCTATTTCTGCATTAAATGAAGGAGCAGCTATAGGAGGCTTTGCACATAATACAGGAGAAGGTGGTATAAGTGATTATCATCTATTAGGTGGTGACCTTATTTGGCAAATAGGAACAGGTTACTTCGGATGTAGAACAGAAGACGGTAGATTTAGTCCAGAGTTATTTGCAAAAAACTCAAGTGTTCCAGAAGTTAAAATGATAGAATTAAAGTTGTCTCAAGGTGCAAAACCTGGACATGGTGGTATTTTACCAGCAAATAAAAATACGCCAGAAATTGCTGCTATCAGACACGTAGAACCAGGAACAACTGTTGCTTCACCTCCAGGACACTCTGCATTTAGCGATTCTGATGGAATGATTGAGTTCATTGCAACCTTAAGAAAACTATCTAATGGTAAACCAATTGGATTTAAATTATGTCTTGGGGATAAAGAAGAATTTTTAGATATCTGTGAAGCCATGTATACTTCAGAAATATACCCTGACTTTATCGCTATTGATGGAGCAGAAGGAGGTACTGGTGCTGCTCCTTTAGAGTTCACTGATAATATTGGAATGCCTCTATATGAAGCACTTGCTTTTGCACAACAAGCTTTAGTGAAATTTGGTTTAAGAGATAAAGTAAAGATTCTTGTTTCAGGAAAAGTAATCACGTCTTTTGATATCATGAAAATGATTGCATTAGGAGCAGATGCATGTTACAGTGCAAGAGGAATGATGTTCTCTTTAGGATGCATTCAAGCATTGGTTTGTAATAAAGATACTTGTCCAGCTGGAGTAGCTACACAAAACCCTAATTTATACAAAGGGTTAGATGTAAATAAAAAGAAAGTGAGAGTTGCTCAATTCCATAACAACACAATAGCTGCAACCATTGAAATGATGGAAGCTTGCGGATTTAAGGGCATCAATAATATTTCACCAACTAAATTTCATAGAAGAATAGATTCTATTCACACTATGAATTTCCAGGAAATCTACTTTGCACAAGATGATCCATTGATCACTAAAAGATGGAACAGAATGATTAATCAACCCAAATTAGAACCTGTTGCTTAAATAAATTCAAGTACGATTCATTCGTAACTACTATAAAGAAATAAAGCACTCTTTCAAATAGGAAGAGTGCTTTAGTATTTATGATTTCATGGCAAATATTATCACGTGTGCAAAAAATTAAAGGTGTAAAGCAATAAAAATCAATGAGAAATATCCTATTATAAAAGTAAGACTCCTTCTCATTATACTCATTCCCTGAATTCATTAAATAAAACTAGTTATTTTTCCCCCAACATACATATCTACAATTGATTACTCATCGATAGCAAGTTGTGATCATTGAGTGCTTTAAAACATTTTGACAAATAAGGCCATCCAAACAAGCCCATATTTTTTGATCAAGAGGTTTATAATGACAAGTGCTTCTATTTTTTGTTTACGATAAAAATATAAAATTAGCATCACACAAATGCAATATTAAAATAAATACTAGTTTTACACTTATCATTTGAATATACACATTTATTCATCCACTCCTAATTTAATGACAAAAGACGCACCTGAACCTATTAGAATTCAACGTGCTTAAAAGGTTAAAAATCCTTAGAAGTAGGAGTTATATATTTGAATTCATATACGCTTCTTTTCTTAGCCTTTAAATTGCTCCTCTTGGCAAGATTACATGTCATCAAGTAAATTACTATTTCTTAAAATCATTAATGAAGGTTTAAAATACGAACCCTGAGATATCAAACCAAAAAAAAGGGCACCTTGTCGAAACAAGATGCCCTTTTAAAATTAATCTAATGGGTCATTTATTTTATAATCTCAAACTTTCTAATGATCACACCATTGTTCGTTTGAACATGAATAGTGTAAACTCCTGATGCCATTTTTGAAACATCTACAGCGTGTTTAAACTGACTCATTGGAACGTTTTGGTAAACAATCTGACCTAACACATTATAAACAGTTACTTGTTCCATCGATAAGTTGTTTTGACTTTCAATAGTTACAAGATCTGTTGTTGGATTAGGATATAGCGTGATTGCATTTTTATCTGCTATTACATCTTGAATTCCAATACCATCACATACTACTTCATGAGTTATACTAAGCGTGTCTTCACAATCATTAGCCATAGTTAAAGTAACTATGAATGCACCATTTGTATTGTAATTATGATTAACTGCAGCACCTATAGTTGCAGGTGAACCATCACCAAAGTCCCACTCGTAGTAATTTACATTTTGAGCATTATCTACACTGAACGTAAAGAAACAGTCGTTTTGTTCGTTCGCTATAATTCCATCTGCTGAAGGTCCATCTAAATAACTAACCTCAACAGTGTCACTTGCGAAACAAGTACCTTCTGTAACCATCACTGAGTAGGTTCCCTCATCAGTAACCACTAAAGTCTGATTCGTAGAGTTATCATTCCATAAGTAATCAGCTCCAGCGTTTCCAGCGTCTAATGTGATGGATGCTCCTTCACAAATACTAACGTCAGTTCCTAAATCTACAATCGGTAAATCCTGAACTGTTACTACGATAGTGTCCGTTGTAGAACAATCGCCATCAGTTACTGTAACATAATAAGTTCCGCTAGTACTTACTTCAAGAGTTTGGCCAATAGAGGCATCATTCCATTCGAAATCTAAACCTGCGTTATCTGCATCTAAAGTGATAGATTCACCTGCACAGATAGTTGTATCAGCTCCTAGATAAACTATTGGATCAGTACATAAACCATCAATAAGGATGGTATAATCATGAGTTTCACCAAATGATTCTAAAGTACATGGATCAATACTCAAAGGGGTCATTCCATAAACCAAACGAACTCTCATTTTATAAGTGCCTCCAGTTGTTGTAGGTGGAACCGTAAATGTAAATGCTCCTGTTGAACTACTACTTAAGTTTGCTAAAGTAGCAACCGTTTCGCTTGCTTCAAATATACCATTTTGATTGTAATCAATCCATATTCTAACGTTTTCTGAAGCGGAGCTATAATTGGTAGTTACATTTCCTGAGTAAGTGTTTCCTGGTAATAAGGAAGCAGACATCGTAGGAGAGTAATCATGATAACCCGCTGGTGGACAAGGTGTATTTAAATTATTAATACCCGGTGCTATTTCTCCAACCAAGATAAAGTTATTGATGTTATCTGAACTACATCCATAAGTGTAGGAAGGCTCACAGTAACATGATGTTACTGGTGCTATCGTTACCGAATGCACATCAGTAGTATCTGACAAGTTACTATTTGTACATGTTACAACGACTCTATAATCCATTGCATTTGTAATCCCAGCTACATTAGTGTAATTCGCTGAGTTTACTCCGGCAATAGTCGTCCAATTATTTAGACCTAAAGGTGAGGATTGCCACACATAAGTAATCCCTGTTTCCAGAACAGGATCTAAATTCAATGCAAAAGCAGTAGAAGGACAAATACTACTTGGTCCTTGAATAGTATCTACATTTGGAATTCCAGTACATGGAGTTCCTTGTATAACTTCAAATTCATAATCTTCGGCTTCTCCATAACTAGCTGAACTACAAGCGTCAAAAGTTGTAGAATTTTCTACTACTCTTACTCTCATTTTGGTAGCTCCTACCATAGCTGTTGATGGTACCATGAAACTAGTTTGATAAAAGGCTCCAGTAGCTACAGTAGTTGCTGAAGCACCAACTAATTCAGTTGCTTCAAAAACTCCATTTTGATTCCAATCTACCCAGATTTTAACACCACCTGCATAATTAGCAACATCCACTTTAATATCAATCATGTTAGAATGTGCAGCAGAAGCAGAGTGAGTTGCGCTATAATCAGTAAATCCTAAACCATCTAATTGAGTACAACCAGTTCCAGTATTAGAAATATTGGTAAGCCCTAAAGTAGTAGTTACTCCTCCAACTTGTGCTCCATTATTACAACCAATAGTGTAAATAGGAGTACAATGACAGTTTAAGCCAGGTAATAAAGTAACCGACACTACATTTGAAGTATCTGATAAATTACTATTAGTACAAGTCACAATTAATCTAAAGTCAGTTGCAACCATTATTCCAGCACTTACTGCATAATCAAAGTTAGTTGCACCAGTTAAATTCGTCCAAGTATTTAAGCCAGCAGGAGATTGTTGCCATTGATAAGTGATTCCTAATGCAGCAATTTCATTCCCTTCTAAATCAAAAGAAGTAGGTGGACAGATACTGCTAACTGTACTCACTATTCCAGCAACTGGTATACCTGCACAAGCCAAAGGCGCTTCAACGATACCAATATCATCAATAGCCATGTCGCCATAGAAACTTGCTTTCTTAACAGATCTGAATTTCACTTGAATCGTTCCTGTATATCCTTGTAATGGAATCATTTTTTTCAACCAAGGATCTGTAGCTGTAGTTTGTTGTTCTCCAATTATACTATCTACTATAGTCCAAGTAGTGCCATCTGACACTTCGATATATAAATCACCTTGACTAGAACCATACATATGGTAATAGAACTCTAAAGCAGGTACATTCAATGGAGTAACATCTACCAAAGGAGTTAACAATTCAGCGTTAGCATCAGTTGCTCCATATGATGCTTCTGTATAGAAATATTTGGTGCCACTATATGCAGAAGAAGGACCTGTATTAGAAGATGGAGTAGTACCTGTTCCGCTCACATTCCATGCGTACACAGAACTTGAATACACTGGATTTCCAGTCCAACATCCTGTAATAATAGAGTTTGTAGCGGTACCTGTTTGCGCTTCTACATCATAAAATCATGGGGCCATTTCGGTAACACATGGAGTGGTAAATGTAGAAGAAACAGACCAAGAACTTTTACTACTAACACTACAAACCGAACGCACCCAGAAATAATATTGGGTCGAAGGAATTAATGAAGTTAAACCTGCAGAAAGAGTTGCCGATGTTCCAGAAGGAGTCGTGCTTGCTGTAGGTAGGGTATTTGTCGTACTATAATAATATTCATAACCCGAACCTGGTGCAGGAGTTGGTGCTGACCACGAAACTGTTGCACTTGTAGCTAATACATTAGTTACTGTAAGAGCAGAAGGTGGTAAACAACTTGGCGCTTCAATGATACTAATATCATCTATAGCTCCGTCACCATAATAACTCGTCTTCTTAATAGATTTGAATTTCACCTGAACGTTACCAGTATACCCAGTTAAAGGAATTAATTTCTTTAACCATGGATCAGTTGCAGCAGTTTGTTGTTGTCCAATCAAACTATCCAAAACAGTCCAAGTTGTACCATCAGAAACCTCAATGTATAAATCCCCCATAGTGGAACCATACATATGATAACAGAACTCTAATACTGGTACAGATAATGGAGTAACATCCACAATAGGTGTTAATAATTCTGCTACTGCATCGACTGCACCATTAGAAGCTTCTGTATAAAAGTACTTTGTACCACTACGTGCTGAATTTGGTCCTGTAGTTGACGATGGAGTTGTTCCTGTACCACTAACGTTCCAAGCGTAAACTGAAGATGTATACACTGGATTTCCAGTCCAACAACCCGAAATTACTGAGTTAGTAAGCGTACCTGTTTGTGCTTCGACATCATAAGTCCAAGGAGCTGTTTCAGCTGCACAAGGCGTTGTAAAAGTTACAGCAGAAGACCAAACACTGATGTCATTACTACTACAAACTGAACGCGACCAGAAATAATACTGCGTAGAAGCGGTAAGACTTGTTAAGTTTACAGAAGCAGTTGCCGAAGTCCCAGAAGGAGTCGTGTTTGCTGTAGGTGAAGTATTTGATGTACTGTAATAAAATTCATATCCTAAACTTGGCGCAGGAGATGGTCAAGTCCATGAAACCGTAGCACTTGTAGCTAATAAGTTAGTAGCAATTAAAGTGTTTGGTGGAATACAAGTAGGTGGAGGTAAAACATTTACCATATAATCCTCTGTTTCGGCATACGTATTTGCTACTGAACAAGGGATTAAGTTTTCACCAAGTTGGTTATAAACATACTGTACTCTCAGCCTATATGTTCCAGGATTATTTGGAACTAAAAATGGAGGGAAGCTAACAGTAGCAACACCCGTAAGTGAAATCGTAATAATTTCATTATTTACAGGAGTGTATTCATACACTACTTCATCACCACTTATATAAGAAGTGCTGGTCCCATTTGTTATTGCATTCGATGCAAATGGTGGGATATTAGAGGACGAATAATTATTTCCATAAGTGGAAGTATTACCCGCATCTGTAAAAGGGAGAGTTGTAACCACCAAGGGATTTATACAAGTCTCACCAGGCGTTTGAGCGTGTAATGGTTATGCCGAACATCAACGATGTTAAGAACAACATACTCAAAATAGATGTAAATGTTTTCATGATTTTAATTTAATGTTAAGATTCAAATATATGCTTAAATTAAATAGGAAAACATGTTTTTTTTAGTCTCAGAAAAATAAATATTGAAATAATTCTAATGCATTTTAAGACGCTTTTTATAAACCTTTAATTGACAACGATTTGTTATTAAAAATAATAGAATATAGAAAAACTCAACAAGAAAAAAATATTTAAACCACACAAATATTCGTGGGATTTTAAATAAATTAGAATTATTAAATCATTAAATAGTTTGCTTTTAATGCAAAACTACTTTTGAAATCATTCGAAATCTATTGTGCTAGTAAAGAGGAAATCAGCGTTTATTTCTTAAAAACTTAAGGAATAAAAAAAAGCTGTCACGAATTTTGCGACAGCTTTTTTATTATTTAAATTAATTTATAAATTAATTATTACCTTCTTTTTTTGCTTGGTCAGACTTACTTCTTAATCCACCACGTCCTTCTTCCGCTTCTTGTTGTTTAGCTTGGTCAGACTTGCTTCTTAATCCACCACGTCCTTCTTCAGCTTCTTGTTGTTTAGTTTGATCAGACTTGCCTCTTAAACCACCTGGCTTAGGAGCTACTTCTGGAGCATCATCATGTTTCACTTGATCTTGAGAAGTACTTGGTTTAGTTGTAGTACCTGCTGATGGTTTTTTAGTACCAGATTGTGTAGCAGAAGTTCCTTCTAATTTCGCTTCTTCTAATAACAATGAATCTTCAATTAATTGCAATGCAGCAGCAGCAGAGTCTTCTTCCCATTGTAAGATTGAATCTAATTGCTCTTGAGTATAACCTTCTTCCTGTTCTGCGTTACCACCACAAGAGATAAATCCTAAAGTTGTCAATGCAACACCAAATGCTAAGAATCCTTTTTTCATAATCGTTTTTTGTTTTGTTTATTTATAAATGTAAAAATAATACCATTTTTAGATAAAATAAGAAATCAGACAGAATATATTCTTAAATACTTGTTTATTGTTTGATAAACTTACGCTGAATAGCCTTTCCATCTGAAACTATATTAATGAAATACATTCCTGAGCTCAAAAAGTTCAATGAAACACTCCATTGTGTATCATAAACTTGTGTTGCATCCACAGGAATCATCTTTCCTTCAATGGTCCACACTTCGACTCTAATATCATTCAAAGGTTTATCTATGGTAGCAATATAAATATAATCTTGAGCGGGATTAGGGAAAATCTTCCACTTAAATGCTTCTAATTCTTTTAAAAACACGGGATCATCTTTATCACATAATTCTTGATCTCCCCAAACACATTCTACAAATAAAGGATAATCTACAAATGGATTTCTATTCCCTTGTATATAATATATGCCATTATTTCTATCGACTTCTTTATCACTCACTGGATCTTGCCTATGCCAATCTAACAATAAACTCACCGTCCAAGGTCTTAATTCTGCTCCCATAGCATTAGGAAAATCACTTTTCCAAGGAGGTCCATCTTCACCATAATACCTTGTGGACATATAAAAATAGGTTCTGGCTAAGTCACCTTTATATTCATCAATAGGTTCGAAATATAAAGTAGCTTCTGCACCTCCATATCCTCCATAGTTAGCCACAGGATCCCCAGTGCCAAGTTTAGAACCATTTGAAGAGGTCCATGTCGCCTGAGCAACGACACCATAAGGAAAATTACTTCGCTTAGCATTCACTTCACGATCTACAGGATACATATGATGCATGTCAGAATTCATGGGGTATTGTTGTCCACCAAACCAAGTTCTTGGCCAAGAGTGTTCTCTATTAAAACAATATCCTTCTGTATTAGGACCACTACCTCCACATTGATGTCCACCACTTGAAATTGAACCAAAGTCAAAAGTATAAACTGGAGTGCCACCTGGAATGTCTGTATAAATATCCCAAACAGTTCCATCTGGTTTTTTATCTAAAGTTTCAAAATGTCCCCAAATCGAGCCATAAGAAACATGGTAATGGCCATGTTTAATAATACTATTTAATTTCACCTTTAAATTCGTACCCACTAATCCCACTGCTTCTTCGTAATAATGATTTGCTAAAGTATCTATTTCTTGAGCAGAATAGGGATCATAATGATCTGTTTGAGCTACAGCATTTACATGAATTTGAAAAAAACTATAAGTCAACAGACCAATTATCTTAATAAACCTCATTTTTATATTTATTTACATATAATAATATCACTAATCCAACAAAACTAATTAATTAATTTCCAAAAACTGATTATATCTGTTAAATTTGCGAACCAAGTATAATTAAAACAGATAATCTATGAACTTAGAATTTAATAAACAAGAGGATGAAATGAAATTATTATGGAGCGACGTCAAAAGAAAAGCTGCTGTAATAGAGAAGGGGGGGAGTGAGAAAGCCATCAAAAGAGCAAGAGAAAGAAATAAATTAACGCCAAGAGAACGCATTGAGTTTTTAATAGATAAAGATTCCAGATTTACAGAGTTAGGTTTGTTTGCAGGGTATGAAATGTATGAAGCTGAAGGTGGTTGTCCTGCAGGTGGTACAGTGGGTGGAATAGGATATGTTTCTGGAAGACAATGTATGATCATCGCGAATGATTATACAGTTAAAGCAGGTGCATGGTTTCCAATCACAGGTAAGAAGAATTTAAGGTTACAAGAGATTGCCATGGAAAATAGATTGCCCGTGATTTACTTAGTAGATAGCGCTGGCGTTTTCTTACCAATGCAAGATGAGATATTTCCAGACAAAGACCATTTTGGTCGTGTGTTTAGAAATAATGCTCAAATGAGTGCAATGGGAATTACTCAAATTGCAGCAGTTTTAGGAAGTTGTGTAGCTGGTGGCGCGTATTTACCAATTATGAGTGATGAAACTTTAATGGTAACAGGAAATGCATCTATCTTTTTAGCAGGTCCTTATTTAGTAAAAGCTGCTATTGGAGAAGATACAGATCAAGAAACATTAGGAGGTGCTGCAACACATACTGAAATCAGTGGAATTGCAGATTATAAATTCGATACGGAACAAGAGTGTTTGGATCAAGTGAAAAGAATCGTTGATAAGTTAGGATCTGAAGAAGAAGCTGGATTTAATCGTAAAGAAGCTGCATTACCTACAAAAAATCCAGAAGAAATTATGGGTTTGGTATCCGTTGATAATTCTAAGCCATACGATGTCGTTGAAGTGATAGAAAGAATGGTGGATAATTCAGAATTTGATCAGTTCAAAAAAGATTACGGAAAAACTATTGTTTGTGGATACGCAAGAATCGATGGTTGGGCAGTAGGAATTGTTGCAAATCAAAGAACGATTACTAAAAATGCACAAAATGAAATGCAAATTGGTGGGGTCATTTATAATGATTCTGCCGATAAAGCTGCAAGATTTATTCAAAACTGTAATCAAAAGAAAATCCCTTTAGTTTTCTTACAAGATGTTACAGGTTTTATGGTTGGTAGCAGAAGTGAACATTCAGGTATTACAAAAGATGGTGCTAAAATGGTCAATGCAGTAGCTAATTCAGTAGTTCCTAAAATAACAATAGTTATTGGAAACAGTTACGGTGCAGGAAATTATGCTATGTGTGGAAAAGCTTATGATCCTAGATTCATTTATGCTTGGCCTAATGCAAAGATTGCAGTAATGGGTGGTGCTCAAGCAGCAAAAACATTAGCTCAAATTCAAATCTCTTCAATGAAAAGTAAAGGAGAAGAAATTGATGAAGTTGCTCAAAAGAAAATTTCTGATGAAGTGAAAGCAAAATACGATCGTCAAACGACCGCTTATTATGCAGCTTCTCGTTTATGGGTAGATGAAATCATTAATCCTGTAGAAACACGACATTATATTTCTGAAGCTATTCTGGCAACTAATAATGCGCCGATAGAAAAAGAATGGAAAGCAGGTGTTTTTCAAGTTTAAATAAAAAAGAATACAAATATGCCACTTATAACATTATAGGTGGCATATTTATGAATGGATTTACAATATGAAAGCATTTAAAACACTTCTATTATTCCCTTTGATGTTAAGTGTCCTTTGTTTTCAAACATCGGTCACAGCGAATGATAGTTTGGTTTTAAAAAATGTTGACTTTCATGGCAGTTTTAAAACTCAAATCCCTATACTCTTTCGCGCAATGAAGCCCATAGAAGAAGGAATGAAAATCGCGATAAGAGATACTGCAATGCTTCAAAATGAAATCTATAAATTATTAAACAACACTGAATTGTTTAATGATATTAAAATTGAAGGTTCTGTTGTTGAAACAGACTATTATTTAAATATTGGATTATGGGAACGTTTCCCGATCATCCCAGAAGGAGAGGTGAGTTTTGCTGATAGAAACATCAATGTATGGATGAAAGAAAGAAACTTTGACCTAAGAAGAATCAATATTGGTGTCGGAGCGACTCATCATAATTTTTTAGGCAAACAGCAAAAGATTGGCTTATTTCTTCAAGCTGGATATACACCGAAAATCAGCATAAAATATGAGAATCCATATTTAGATAGACATAAAATCCATGGTTGGGGTTTTCAATCCTCTTGGTCAGCTAATAAAGAATTGGCTGTTGCGACCGATGACCATAAGTTAGTCTTTTATAAAAATGAAGATTATTACATTTACCAACACTTTGAAGGACTTCTTTTTTATCAATACAAACCTGATAATACTTTAGAAATACAAGTCGCTTCTGGTATAGATTGGGAGAAATATCACGATGAGGTATTTGAAAAAGAAATTGATTTTATGTTTCCTAAACAAAATGAATATTGGACTTGGAAAAATAGATTGAAACTTTCTTATAATAAGGTGGATCATTGGAATTATCCATTAAAAGGTTGGAGGACAATTTTGGAAACTACTTTCCATATTCCTTTAGCGAATCAAGAGTTTCATTGGCCTGTATCTGCTCAATTTGATTATTATCTGCCTTTATCTGACAGATGGTACTTATCTGTGATTCAACGCGTTAAATGGAACGTCAAACAGGGAAAAAGTTATCCACTTCAACAAAACTTAGGTTATGACCAACATTATCTTCGAGGTTTTGAAAGTTATGTATTTGATGGACAAGGGTTTTATTTAGCTCGTCAGAATATCAAATTTTTACTTTTAGATTGGCAGTATCCATTAAATTGGAAATATTTCGAAACGATTCCTTTAAAGATTTTTGTAAAAGCCTTTGCTGATCAAGGTGTATATTGGGACAATCCATTATTAAGTAGAAGTCTATATAGTGAACAAGCGCTATATAGTTTAGGTTTAGGTTTTGATATTTTAACGCTCTACGGATTGAAGTTCAGAATAGAGTATAGTTTGAACAACTTAATGGATTCAGGAATAAATTTCCATAGAAGTGGAGAATAACCTATTTTTGCAAAATGCTAATAGCCTTATATAATCGAAATTTTGAGGAGGATAAACTTCCGATGATTTTACAATTTATTCACATATTAGAAGAACAAGGAGTAGATTTGATCATCTTTAAGAATTTCTATGACAGGTTGGAATTTCATCATACTTTTAAAAAGCAACCTCAATTTTTTCAATCACATAGAGATTTGCCTTTCCAAACAGATTTTTTTGTAAGTTTTGGTGGTGATGGAACGATGTTGGATGCTGTTCGATTTGTAGGTAGTGCCAACATTCCTATTATGGGTGTCAATTTAGGAAGATTAGGTTTTTTAGCGGACATTCAATCTAACGAAATAGAATATGCTTTTAAAGCTATTCAACAAGGCGCTTACAGCATTGATCGTAGAACGTTGATTCATTTGGATTCTAACATTCCTTTATTCGGTGATCATCCATTTGCATTAAATGAGATTACTTTACATAGACAGGATTCTTCTCAGATGATTAAAATCCACACTTATATCAACGGCGAATTTTTAAATACTTATTGGGCAGATGGATTAATCGTAGCAACGCCGACTGGAAGTACTGGATATTCATTGAGTTGTAATGGACCTCTAATTTTCCCACAGACTTCAAGTTTTGTGATTACACCGGTAGCACCACATAATTTAAATATTCGTCCATTAATTGTACCTGATGATTCTGTAATTACTTTTGAAGTCGAAGGTAGGAGTACGCACTTTCTATGTACTTTAGATTCTCGAATGGAGTTAATTACAAAAGATGTTAGTTTGGCAGTTAGAAAAGAAACATTTACGATACCTTTAGTTCGATTACACGATCATAATTTCATGAGAACTATTCGAGAAAAATTGAATTGGGGTATAGACAACAGAAATTAAAATTAAACAACAATCATTAATATTTTAAAGCGTAGAATATGAAAAAGAGTAGCATTATAATCATAGTCCTTTTAGGCTTATTACTAATTGGTGGCTGTCAAGGCTGCGGAACTTATAATAAATTGGTAGGACTCGATGAAGAAGTCAACAATGCTTGGGGTAATTTACAAAATCAATATCAACGTCGTGCGGACTTAATTCCAAATTTAGTGGGAACAGTAAAAGGTGCTGCTGACTTTGAAAAAGAAACTTATGTACAAGTAGCTTTAGCACGTGCTGGGGAATTAAAGCAAAAAGTGGAAAATTTATCTGCTGATGATTTAACACCTGAGAAGTTAGCTGAGATTCAAGAGGCTAATGCACAATCTCGTCAAGCTGCGAATACGATGATTAATGTTATGGTAGAACGTTATCCTGACTTGAAAGCCACACAAAATTTTCTTTCCTTACAAGATCAGTTAGAGGGAACTGAAAACAGAATTACGATGGCTCGAAATGAGTATAACAATATTGTAAAAACTTATAACACAACCATTCGAAGATTCCCAGCTACTTTATATGCAGGTTTCTTAGGATTTGATAGAAAAACAATGTTTGAGGCTGAAGCTGGAGCAGAAAAAGCACCAGAAGTTTCATTTTAATTTAAAAAAAATGGCTCCATTAAAGAAAAACAAAACACTTAAAACCTTTTTATCTCAAGAGGAAGAAGAGCATGTCGTTCAATGCATACAAGAAGCAGAAAGAAATACTTCCGGAGAAATCAGGGTGTATATTGAAACCAACTGCGTTCATGAAGATGCCATGGATCGTGCTAAAGAAGTGTTTGCAACTTTAGAAATGGAACAGACACTATTCAAAAATGCAGTCTTAATTTACATTGCTTTTGAGGATAGAAAATTAGCCCTTTATGGTGATGAAGGGATTTATACTCATACAGGTGGACCAACGTATTGGGAGGAGATATTAAAAGCTTTGAAAACAGCTTTTCGTGAAGGAGATTATGGAAAAGGTACCGGTGATGCTATTCTTTCCATTGGTAAATCTTTAAGCAAATACTTTCCTTACGATCAAAAAGGAGAAACAAACGAACTGCCTGATGATATTGTTTATGGAAAATAATTAAAATTTAGTGTTACAAAAAACCAGAAAATATATTCTATTTATAATAAGCAGTTGCTTGCTACTTCTCTGTAGTACGCAACTGCTTTTTGCACAATTCCCAGATCCACCTAATCCACCAAGGTTAGTAAATGATTTGGCAGGTGTATTAAACAAATCTGAAAATAGAAATTTAGAACAACAGCTTTTACAACTTAATAATCAAACCAGTAATGAATTGACCATTGTTTCCGTTAAGAATCTACAAGGTTATGATGCCAATCAATATGCAAGTGAATTAGGAGATCGATGGGGTGTAGGTAAAGCTAAAACGCAAAATGGCGTACTTATTTTAATATCAATTGAAGATAAGAAAATGGCTATTGCAGTGGGCAGAGGTTTAGAAGGCGCTATTACAGATTTAAGAGCTGGAAGAATTATCAGAGAAATCATGGTACCTGCTTTTAAACAAGGAGATTACTATGGAGGTTTAAGTAGTGCTTCAACTGTTTTAGGGGAGATGATGACGGGAGAATATAATGAGCAAATCAATGGGGAGGAAAACAAATCACATGCTGCACCTTTAATCATTTTTGTATTATTGTTTTTAGTACTCATCTTTATCTTCGCCGGAAAGGGTGGAGGAGGAGATCAAAACAATCATGGAAAAGGACCTCACAGTAGAAACCCAAACAACCCAAGTGGTGATATACTTACTGGTATATTATTAGGTTCTTTACTAGGCGGTGGAAGAGGCAGAGGCGGCTTTGGTGGTGGTTTTGGAGGTGGCGGATTCGGAGGAGGATCTGGAGGCTTTGGCGGATTTGGTGGCGGTGGTTTTGGAGGTGGTGGTGCTTCAGGATCTTGGTAATTTCATTTCTTTGAATATTTGTTTATCTTAGTCAGATATATAAACATTCTATGAAGAAAATTGCGTCAAAAGATATTTATCTGATTCCTTTTACGGAAGAATTCATTCCCTTATTCCATGAGTGGCGAAATAATATGGATGTCATTGAATTGGCGAGTCCAGTTATAGAGCAATACACTTTAGAAGAAACTGTTTTATTTGTAAAACAAGCCATGTTAAGTGCTTCTGATGGGGAGCATTTTATCATCATGCACAGCTTGAAAGATAAAGCGATAGGTTACGTAAGTATTATCAATATCGACTTCGATAATTTCTCTGCAGACTGTATGATTGAAATTGGAGATGCTGCTTATTGGGGTAAAAGCTATGGAAGTATGGCCATGGAAGTTATCATGGAATATGTTTTTAAAGAACTAAATCTTAATCGTTTAGGATTGCAAGTATTTGATTTTAATGAAAGAGCTTTGAAAATGTACAATCGCTTAGGATTTACAGAAGAGGGTAGAAGAAGAGAAGCAGTATGGAGATTAGGGGATTACTTTGATATTGTCTTGATGAGCATGTTAAGGAATGAATACAAAGCCAAAAGCTTACCACTTAATTAATTTAACGAATCATGAAACCCTTTCCAATAATCATATTGTTACTATTCACACTGAGTTTTATGAGCTGTGAGAAGAAATACAAATGTGTTTGTAAGAATAAAAGTGGTTTTAGAGTATATGAAGAAGACTTTACACAGTATGATGAAGAGCGGGCAAAAAGATATTGTGAAAATCTCAATACTGAATATGAAGAGGTTTTAGAATTCGGAACATGTAAATTAAGATACACAAACTTATAAAATTCAACTACCTTCTTTAATAAACATTTCTATGTCAAATTTGACTTCTTTAAAAAGATTTCATCTGATCATCAATAAACTGAGGAAAAAACCAGCTGATTTTAAAGAAATTTCAGACTATTTGGCATTAGAGTCAGAAATACAAGGATTGAATTTCAATATTTCAATACGTACTTTTCAGCGAGATGTCCATGATATCTTATCGCTTTATGGTTTTGAGATCAATTATGATAATTCCGAAAAAGTATATTATTTGAAATCGGATGAAACTTTTGATTTCACACAAAGAATCTTTGAGACTTTCGATACATTTCATGCCTTACAATTGTCTGAAAGAATTTCTAATCACATCCATTTTGAGAAGAGAAAACCATTAGGCACAGAAAACTTAAGTGATATTCTGAGTGCCATAAAAAACAAGTTTCAGATCGAATTTACATATGAGAAGTTTATCGATGACGATGTAAGTGAACGTCATGTCGCGCCTTATGCATTGAAAGAGTTTAAAAACAGATGGTATATTTTAGCAGAGGACTATAAAGATCGTCAAATTAAAAGTTTTGCATTAGATCGCTTATCTAATTTAAAAATATTAAGAGAAATATTTGATCTTCCATCAGGTTTTGATATACAGAAACATTATGAAAACTGTTTTGGTATAATTCGACCTGAAGGAGAAGTCTTAGAGGATATTATATTATCCTTTTCACCGGTGCAAGGAAAATACATTAAATCCTTACCACTACATGAGTCGCAAGAAGTTATAATAGACAATCATGAGGAATTTCGGGTGAAACTAAAGTTATATATTACTTTTGATTTTGTGATAGAGTTATTATCATACGGCGATCGTTTAAAAGTATTAGCACCTGAAAACCTAATCGGTCAATTAAAAGCAATCTATTCAAATGCTTTGAAGTCATATAAATAAAAATTCGCTTATAGAGGATTAACCTCATACAATTATAATTATTAAATACCTGCCAGCTACGACACCATTTGGCGTGCCTGGTATTTAAATTTGTGTAAACTCACCACACAATTATAATTACACAAATGAAAACAGCAGCAAAAATTCAGTTTTTAAATGAAGAATTAAAAAGAGTCAGAGAACTAAAAAGTATCAAAATTTCCAAATTGTTTTTTGATATAGGATCTACCTATGAAGCGAAAGAAGCACAAATTTTAAAAGAACTTAAAGCTTTAGAGAATAAAGAAGCTGATGATTAAACTTAAATGTTCTAAATTTGCGCAATGAAAATCAAGTTTTCAAATTCAAAGAAGTTTCTCATATTTCTATTAGGACTTCTTAGCGCAATAGGTCCTTTTTCCATCGACATGTATCTGCCTGGCTTCAATTTTATAGCTGAAGACTTGAGCACATCCATTGATAGAGTACAATTAAGTTTAACCAGTTTCTTTATTGGTATTGCTTTTGGACAATTGATTTATGGTCCAATTATGGATCGCTTTGGTAGAAAAAAACCATTGATGATAGGTTTGTTTATTTATATTCTATCCTCTGTTTTATGTGCTGTGGCTATTAATGTAGAAGCTTTAATAGCGCTTAGGTTTACTCAAGCTTTGGGAAGTTGTGCAGGAATGGTAGCTGCAAGAGCAATGGTTAGAGATTTTTTCAAACCTTACGAAACGGCTAATGTCATGTCTTTATTGATGTTAGTCATCGGCATTTCACCAATTATTGCACCGACATTAGGGAGTTTAATGATACAACTAGGTGATTGGCATTATATTTTTTATGTATTAGCCGGCATCGGAATTACCATCGCTTTATTAGTTCATTTTTTTCTAAAAGGAGCTAAAGGTCCTGATCAAACTATTTCATTAAAACCGAAATACGTTTTAAAACAATATCAACAAGTTATTAGCCTCAAGCAATTCATCATATTTGCATTAGCCGGAGGTTTTGCAGCTTCTGGTATGTACGCTTATTTGTCAGGTTCTCCATTTGTTTTGATGGAATTATACAATTTTAATGAAGCTCAATATGGATGGGCATTTGCTTTGTTAGCAAGTGGACTAATCATTGCTGCTCAATTAAACAGCTTGGTTTTACGTTATTATGATAGTTTAACTATTGCACGTTGGGCTTCCTTTTCACAATTGATAGTGGGCTTGAGTTTAGGAATAGTTGGCGTCATGGATATTCAAAATGTGTATTTATTATTAGGTTTGTTATTTTTATACCTGTTTTTTCAAGGTTTTGTTTTCCCGAACACCTCAGCGGTGTCTTTAAATCCTTTTAAAAGATTAGCCGGTTCAGCATCTGCTTTAATGGGTTTTTTACAATTATTTATCGGTGCTATAACCTCAATGGTAGTAAGCATATTCCACAATGGCACTCAAGCACCTATGGGCATTACCATGGGAGTAGTGACAACCTTGGGTTTTATCATGTTATGGAGTTATCGCCCAAAAGTATTGTTAGAAGATGTGTATTAAGAGTCATATTTTAATTATTTTAGCAATAGAACAGCAATAGTTATGAAATATATTCCTTTTAGTATCTTATTTTTTCTTTGCAGTTTGACTACTTCTATGGCTCAAACAACTTTATTTGAGACCTATAAAGACAATGCAAATCGAACCTTCTTTGGAGGACCCATTTTTGGATTAAATGCTACACAAATTGACGGAGATGGTTATGGCGGTTATGACAAAACGGGTATATATGCAGGTTTAGGATTGACTTTTTATATCAATCGACAATGGGGAATTGATTTTCAAATGCTTTATTCAAGAAAGGGGAGTATCGATAGAGGAGTGATTGATTCTCCGTATAGTGGAACTCAGTTTAGTGATTATTACGCTAAAGTTAATGTTTTAGAAATCCCCGTAAATCTTACCTATCATCATTTTCCAAGATGGGTGTTTTTTGGAGGGCCTGTCTTAAATTTATTAATTTCTGAAGAAGAAGTCTTTCATAGTTTTTATCAACCAGACGATGATTTTAAACCCAATTTCGAAAAATGGTCTTTAGATCTTGCAGTCGGTGTTAGATATAACTTGGTTGGCAATCTTTTTGCACAAGCTAAATTTAGTTATAGTGCAACTCCTATGCGTAGAGTAGAGCATACACCTCTTGAAGTGAATTATGGAAAACATCAATCCAACAATCAATTAAGCTTCGGTTTCCAATACATTTTCTAAATCTAATTCGAATTTTATGTTTTTGAAAAGAAATAATTTCATGTTTGTAATCGTTTTAATCGCAGGATTAGGATTGTTATTGACTTTAGAAAACTGTAAATGCAAAAGTGAACCTGTAATTGAAGAGCAAGATACTGATACTTTTATAGTGGAAGAGGAAGACACAATTCCTGGAGAGAATGATATTATGTTAACTTACCAACCTGAATTTGCTTTTATTTACTTAGAATATAATGAAGAGTTAGGTGTAGATGAAATAATCATTCAAAGACAAGTTGATGAGACGGCTAAGCCGGATTTTATAAAAGAACAACTTAACTTCACCTACCCAACAGTTCAAATTTCTCGCATTGAACAAAATCAAGATATAATAGAAGTTTATATTGACGACGCAAGTTACTTAACGCAACAAATGGGCAGTTATGGCGCTGATGAATATCTTTTGCATGCAGTGTATGCTTTCACGAGTTTACCTGATATCAAAACAGTAAGGTTCAAATTCAAAGAAGGTGATCATGCAGAACCAAGAGATTACACCAGAGCAGACTGGAACTATCCTGTGAAAGAGTAGTATCCAAAAATTGAAAAGTGAGTGGGCTTACATCTAAGACTTAAATTCCATTTGCTGTTAAAATCTGTTCGACTTCCCGTTTCCATATCTCATAAGTTTTATCAGAAAAATGAACACCATCTTTAATTGCAAATTTGGGTATAAGCACATCATTATCAGATATGAAAGCATTTAAATCTATCCATGAAATCTGTTTGCTCTTTGCTAACTGAATGATTTTATCATTGAGTATTTTGATATTTTGATTCCTTCTGCCTTTTATTTTAGTGGCTCTTTCGGCAGTTATATATGCTATGGTATTGATGACGGGTATGATGTCATTTTCCATAAGTAGATCCACAATTTCGGTTAGATTTTTAATGATCAACTCATCAGTAACTTTCTTTGCTATGTCATTGATGCCCAACTCAATAAAACATATTTCAGGGTCCACACTTAATACATATTCCATTCTTGCTAAAATTCCCTCACTTATATCTCCATCGATTCCTCGATTAGCAACATCTGACCTGTCTAATAATTCATCCCAATTCACATTGCCTGTTAACGAACTTCCCAACATGACAATGTTTTTTTGTCGGGTATAAAGAGGATAAAGTGAAGCTTTTGCAACATATTTCGGATTAAATAAATAGTGGTACGCTTCCACGTATGTTTTATGTTTTTGCTTTAAAGTATGCCTTCTTTGCGTGAAAAATATCATCGCAGTCAAGGCAGTAATGATTAATAATATATTTAAAGCTATAGATAACTTGAAAGCTTTTGAAATTTTATTTTTGGGCATAAGAATCAGATTACATAAACAATGATAGTAATTATTTACCTTTCATTAGATTTTATATCATAAATATAAAACTTTGCTTCCGGGTTAAATCTGTTGTCGATGATGTTAGTAATAGAAGATTTTAAAATTCCCAAAGTACCATCCCCGGATTTAAAACCATCAATTTCTTTCCATTTATAATGAACTCTATATTGAACTTCAGAGTTATTTTCAAAAAACAGGAATTGATAGCCTTCAATATTGTAAGCGATAACATTCAAATTGTTATCATTTTGAAGTATGATTTGATAAGTTCCTTTAAATCGTTTATTAGCCAATTCAAACATTTCTATGGTCAAATAATAATGTCCGCAATTCCCTAAAACGCCTATAAATCGTTCTAAAGCGTCTCCGTCTTTTTTAAGCTGTTTAAGAGCTATAATATCCTCTGATTCATATTTTGATTCTTGCAAAGATTCTCTTTCAATATCTAAGACTAGATCTTTAATTTCATTTCTTATTTTTTCACAGGCTGTCAAATCAAGAATTTCATTTTTAAAAGCTACAACAAATTCATTCAGCTGAATATCAAATTGGATTGTGTTCGGATTAGCCAGTAAAGGAACATAGCTTAATAAGAACACAGAGGCTAACAATATTACTGTTTTCATAGGAATGATTTTTAGGGTAAATAAGGTCTTCATGATAATAACAAAATTAAATGAAAATAACCATATTTAAATATTAGTGGCCATTTTGTTACATAAGATATATTATGTTAACTAGCATTATAAGGTGTCTAAAAATGAAGAATGGTCGTATAAACTATAAAGCTTAAATTTGCAACTCTAACTAACATATATGTCAGATAAAGTAAAAGACGCTACTCCTACATCTACTTTAAACCCAATGTCAAAATTAAGAATGACATTAATGGTTTTAGGAGTGATCTTCTTGGCCTTTAATTTAAGAGCGCCTTTAACTGCTGTAGGTCCGGTATTAGGAGAAATCACTCGAGACTTAAACCTATCGAATACTTCTGCAGGACTTTTAACGACTATTCCATTACTTGCTTTTGCTTTCTTGTCGACATTTCTGCCCAGGTTTGCAAAAAAATTGGGCATGGAAATGATTTTGTTGTGGTCGTTGCTTATTTTAATCGCTGGTTTAGTGATTAGGCCTTTAGAAAATTTAACTTACTTATTCTTAGGCGCAGGTTTAATAGGTATTGCTATTACCATAGGAAATGTAATGATGCCTGCATATATTAAAAAATACTTTCCAACAAATACGGGATTACTGACAGGTATTTATAGTGTATCTATGAATTTATCTGCAGCTTTAGCGGCGGGGTTTAGTATCAGTTTAGGAAATTTAACGCAATTAGGATGGAAAGGATCTATTGGTATTTGGGTGTTTTTGGCATTATTTACGTTAATCATATGGATTCCACTAGCCAAGGGAAGTAGACAAAAGGAACAACTAGAAAACTTGCCTACTCCCTCTTCTACTTCAGTTTGGAAATCAAGACTATCCTGGCAAATTGCATTATTTATGGGTTTGCAATCCTTTATATATTACTGCATCATCACTTGGTGGCCTGAAATGTTACAGTCTTGGGGAATGTCTGCAGAAAGATCTGGCTGGATAGTTTCTTATGTACAATTAGCTCAATTACCAGCTACTTTTGTAGTTCCGATTCTAGCCAACAAGTTGAGAAATCAAAAACCCTTGATTACGATTTTAGGTATCTTAATATTAATAGCTCTTGTGCTTATTATTGTTTTCAAAGCTAAATATATTATCTTAGGTTGTATTTTATTAGGTATTAACACTGGTGGGTCATTTTCATTGGCCATGATGTTTTTTGTTTTAAGAACAAAAGATGCTGTAGATGCAGCTGCTTTATCAGGCATGTCACAATCTGTTGGTTACATGCTTGCAGCCACTGGACCGCCTTTATTTGGATTTATTTATCAAATAAGCAAAGTTTGGGAATGGTCATTACTACTCCTTTTTGTAGTGAGTATATTTTTGATAATTACAGGATTTAACGCTGCAAAAAACAAACGTATATAAAGTTAGAATTTATTTTTGTTTGTTTATTTAATATATCTTAATTTTACAAGCTAATATGCATGTTCAGAAATCATGCTAAATACAATTTATTATGAAAAAAGATATTCACCCAGAAAATTACCGCATGGTAGTTTTTAGAGACATGTCGAACGACACCATGTTTTTAACGCGTTCTACTGCTCCAACAGACGAAACCATTACATATGAAGATGGTAAGGAATACCCTTTAATTAAAGTGGAAATTTCTAACACGTCTCACCCTTTCTACACTGGTAAATCAATGTTTATTGATACTGCTGGTCGTATTGAGAAATTCAACCAACGTTACGGAAAAAGAAAAAAATAATATTTTTTCAATTATATTTTATAACCTCTTCTCCTATAAAAGAAGAGGTTTTTTTATTAATATTGTCTATGGATTTTTTCAAACCTACTCCACTAACTATTCAAGGTGTATTCACTTTTAATATTCCTCATTTCAAAGATGAGCGAGGACAGTTTTCGAAATTATTTCATGCAGAGCATTTTAATGATCCTTGCTTTAATGATTTTGAAATAAAAGAAATTTTTTATTCTTTTTCTATAAAAGGAAGTGTTCGAGGCATGCATTTACAACTTCCTCCACATGATCACGCCAAAGTAGTTACTTGTCCTAAAGGTGCTATTCAAGATGTAATTTTAGATTTACGAAAAGACTCTCCTACTTTTGGACAGTTTGAAAGTGTTTTATTAGATGACCAAGAAGGGAAAGCAGTTTATATTCCCACAGGTTGTGCACATGGATTTCAAACATTACACGATAATGCAATGACTTTATATCTAGTGAGTTCTGTGCACGCACCTTCAGCGGATGTAGGTATTCATTATAATTCATTTGGAATGGACTGGCCTTTAAAAATAACTCAAGTTTCAGATAGAGATGAACAGTTTCCAACCATGAAGCAGTTTAAAAATCCTTTTTAAATGAGTGACCTAACTTATAAAATTATAAAGGATCAAAAACAATATACATCCTTAACTCAATCGCATGAGGTGCCTTTGTTTTTCCAAGCACATTGGTTAGATAATATCACAAAAAACCAATGGGAAGGATGGGTTATACTAAATGATCAACATCAAGCTATGGGCATATTAAGCATGCCTTATCAAAAATTACTTTTTTGGAAAACCTATAGAAATCCTATTTTCAATCCTTACAGTGGACCCTACTTTTTTGACAAAAAACTCAATCAAATAAATCATCAAAAAGCTGTTTGGAATACGTTATGGCAAAAAGATAAAAAATATCGATTCTGGATGCATCTACATGGCTACTTTGATCAGCATTTAGTTTTAGAAGATAATATAAAGCATACAAATGACACGAAAGATTCCGAAAGCACAACTTTTAGCTTCCGAACGACTCACCTGCTTTCCTTAGAAGTTACTAATGATCAGCTTTTGAAAAATATGCGTCCGAGAAGAAGAAGCTATTTACGCAGCGCACAAGAAAACTTTAAGGTTGTAGCATTAAAAGAAGGGAATTGGAAAGTTTGGTTAGATTGGTTATCCTCATCCTACACGAAAAAAGGGGATAAAATGCCGTATACCGCTTCTTTTCTAAAACAAATATTTGACAGACTTAACAAAGCGGGGGACCACTCATTATTATTAAGTGCGGTGAATGAGGAGAATGAAACCGTGGCTGTCTTATGGGTCATGTATGATAAACACAACGCTTACCAAATGTGGAGTACGTTTCATGGTGAAAAATCTCAAAATGGCTGCATGGATTTGTTAATTTGGAATGCTTGGGATATATTAAAGACCAAAGGAGTCAAAACTTATGATTTTGAAGGAAGTATGAATCCGGGTATTGCAAGATTTTTCAAACATATGGGCGGTGTGTCACATAATTATTTAAGTATTACACCCCCAACTCATAAAATAATATCATGTCTAAAAAGAATAAAAAACTTATAAATAATATCGTTTTTTCTACAGCATCCAATTGGGAACCTGAAGTAGAAAATAATGATGTAGATACATTAGCTCCAGCTGAACAAAAGTTGAGAGTACGCTATGAAACCAAACATAGAGGTGGTAAAAAAGTAACTGTAGTGGAAGGTTTTATAGGTAAAGATGAAGATTTACAAACTTTAGGAAGAACTTTAAGACAACAATGCGGTGTGGGTGGATCTGCTAAAGATGGAGATATCTTAGTACAAGGAAATGTAGTTAGTAAAGTGGTTGAAATATTAAAAAACCAAGGATATAAACAAACGAAATAAACGAAAATTAAAGATGTTGAAATCTTGTTTACGCTTCTCTTAAGCTTTTTCCTGTTAAGTCTATAAAAACGTCTTCTAAAGTAGCCAATCTTAACTTGGCTTGAGATTCAAAACCTTGTTGAAGCAAGTTGTCAATCAATTGTTCCGGACTGCCCTCCGCAATTTTTTCACCATGATCCATGATGATTAATTGATCACATAAATACTCCGCTTCTTCCATGTAATGCGTAGTTAGAACAACTGTAATACCTTTCTTTTTCAAACCTAAAATCAGCTCCCATAAGTTTCTTCGAGCATGTGGATCTAAACCTGTTGTAGGCTCGTCAAGAAACACAATTTTAGGTTCGTGAATAATAGTAGTAGCAATAGAGAATCGTTGTTTTTGACCTCCGGAAAGTTCTTTGTATTTGGCTTTTGCTTTATCTTCTAATTGTACCCAAGAAAGGACTTCGAAAGGATCTGTTTTTACATTATATAAACCTGAAAACAATTGAATCAGTTCAATTAAATTTAAATTAGGATAAAACCCAGCGGCTTGCAATTGTACTCCAATGATATTCTTGATTAAGGACGTATCTTGATCTAAATCTAAACCATTGATAAAAACCTTACCTGATGTTTTGGATTTAATAGTTTCAATGATTTCTAAAGTTGTAGTCTTCCCTGCTCCATTAGGACCTAAAATCCCAAATATAATTCCTTTTGGCACTTCAAAACTTAAATGATTTACTGCAATAAAGTCATTGTATTTTTTAGTGAGTTTATCAACCTTAATGATCATAAGTAAAATAATTACATGTTAATATAGTTCATCAATAATTGATACCTTAAATCCATATCATCTTTTTCCTCCGTAGTACCAGAAGTATATAGCACTTGATAATCGTAACGTTGAAATGCTGATTTCAGGGCGCTTAAATCAGTACTGTTAGTTTTTAAAATGATTTCTAACTTATCAGCAATATCTGATTGCACAAACTGTTTAACTTGAACATGCAAGACATAAATGTCATTATTTTCACAGATTCGAATGATATTAGAAAGTATAAATTCGTTTTGTGGGACTTTCAATGAAATGATAGCTCCAGGCAACATAATCCCAGATTGATTTACAAAATAATCTAACAAGTCTTCCTTATGAATGATACCTTGATAGACCTCATCTTTGTCCAATATGGGAACTATATTAATTTTATGCTCTAAGATATATTTCGCAACATCATAAGGATGCATGCCTAATAATACAGCTCTTTTGAGATGCATCAGGTCATGGATTTGAGAAAAAGATGTCTTTTTCTTATCAATGAGACTTTCCTCTACAAAATCCAAAGATATTAAAGCTACAAAATGCTGTTGCTCATCTAATAAAGGCAAATACTCTACATTAATATCAGACATTATTTGTTCAGCATCCTCTAAAGTATCTGTCAAACTTAAAGTAGGCAAGTCTTTCTCAATAATATCTAATAAATTCATAATTCTCTTTTTATCGAGACTATTTTTGTTTGGTTAAAAATGCCTCTAAAATTTCATTAAATGCTTGTGGTCTTTCCATCATTGGAGCATGCCCACAATTATCTATCCAAAACAATTCAGAATTTGGCATTAAACTAAGGAACTCTTCAGCAACAGCCGGTGGTGTTACCGTATCATTTTTCCCCCAAATCAAACAAGTCGGTACAGTAATTTCTCTTAATTCATGACTGAGATTATTACGAATAGCGCTTTTTGCTAAACCAATGATTTTAATGGCCTTTAGTCTATTGTTTACGATTTCATAAACCTCATCAACCAATTCTTTTGTAGCCACTTCTGGATCGAAAAACGTTAACTCTGTTTTACGTTTGATATAATCATAGTCACCACGCTTTGGATACGTTTCACCCATGCTATTTTCATAAAGTCCAGAACTTCCTGTCAAAATTAAGGTAGCTACTTTTTCTTGATGCTTAAGCGTATAAAGTAAAGCAACATGTCCACCTAAAGAATTGCCTAGCAAGTGAACTTTATCTAGCTTCATAGCATCAATAAACCTTTGAACGTGTCTTGATAGTGTTCCTACACCCGTTTCCAAGCCCATATCAAACAATGGCAACATCGGTATGATAACTCGGTATGATTTTGAGAAATGAGTAAACAAGTCTTCAAAATTGCTTAAAGCACCAAATAAACCATGAAGCAAAATCAAAGGTTCCCCTTCGCCTTCTTCAATGTACTTGAATTTACCATTCAAGTCTTTAATTTCGTATTGCTCTATTTTAATATCTTTATTCATATAATTTCCTATTAAGAGGGGTAGCTATATAGTAAACAGTTGTAAAAAGTCAAATTAATCAAAACCAATGATTTAATCCAAAACAAACACTATTTATTTTTTCAGTAAAAATAAGTAAGCGTCTGAAATGTTAAGATAACTATATTTTACAAAAAGCATGGTCAAAAATACACAGAATTTTTCTTTTAATAAAAGATAAAATTTAGATTTAATTTTGTAGCTTGAAATAAGAAATATAATATTACATATGCCAGTTGAATATCGTAATCTTTCTGATGAGGAATTAATAACCAAAGTCCAAGACAATAAGGACATGGGTGCGCAAGCTTTTTTATTTAAAAGATATAAGCACATTGTAATGGGAGTTTTAATGCATCATACAGATGATGAGGAAGTTGCAACACAAGGAACGACAGAAGTTTTTCAAAAACTATGGATAGATGCTCAGAAAAATCCTGTGATTTCATTTAAGTCATGGATTCACGATACCACTAAAAAATATGCAATAAAATACTTAAAAGAACATAAAAAACCGATTCCAGCTAACTTAGAAATTAAAAATAATGAATGGGAAAACTATTTAAATTTGCAAAAATTAAATGATTTGAACGTGCAAGCTTTTAAACTTTGTTTAGACTCAATGAGTCCAAACATATATGAATGGATCATGTTGTTTTATAAAGAAGAAAAATCTATAAAAGAGATTGCTTCTCTAAAACAAGTTTCAGATATTATTGTTTTAAAAGAAATACAAGCAGCAAAAAGACAATTAAAAGTTTGCATTCATCAAAAAATTAGTAGATAATTAATATGAATTACGACACTAAAGATTTTTATCAATCTATTTTTGAACAAAGCTCCTGTCTTCGAAAAAGACAAATGTTGGCATTGTTAGAGGATAGATTATTCCCCGAAGAAATCAGAGCAGTAGAAATTCATTTAGCAGATTGTGATTTATGTATTGAAGCTCTTGAAGGCTTAAAGGCTGTTTCAAAACCTATAGAAGAAGCTTTAAAGACAATTCCATTACCTAATTATCCAGAAGTGGAGATTGATAATCAAATTGTTTTCACTCCCCCATCTCCTGTTTTAGATACCTATAAACCTAAAGCTCCCAAGCGTCCAAATTTTCAATGGCAATGGTCTGCAAGTCTTACATTATTAGCCTTTTTAATAATAGGTGGAGTTTTAATTTACTTTTTTGAATACAAACCTAATAAAAACAATACCACACCTCTTTTATCGAATAATAATAATGACCTGGATTATATAGAAAAGAACAATATTGAACCAGATGATCTGATCAACTCTTCTGTTATCAAAGACATTCCTGAAGAAGTACAAAACATACTCTCTTCAACAACAGAAGAAAATGCTCATTCAGATGATAATACTGACGACCTTGTTAGGGATAATAAAGAAGTCGATAATGCTATAGTTACAAATGAGGACCTTCAAAAAACAGAAGAAACTAAAGCAACTATTAAAAGGGAAGAACCCTTAAAAATTGAAGAAAAAGCAAAGGAAAATATCCCTACAAAAACCGAAGTTAAAAAGGAAGAAACTAACGTTGCTTCAAAACTGAAGGAAACAACTACTGATAAGGAAGAAAAAGTCGCAAGCAATCCAAAAACGAAAGATGATGATTTCAACTATGCAATTTCATTTTATGAAAACAAAAGCTATGGTACAGCATTGTTATATTTTCAAGAAGTCTTAAAAAATAAATCACACCCTCGATATTCTGATGCTCTATATTATGCAGCTTTAAGTCAAAACGCATTAGGTAGAAAATCTCAAGTAAAACAATTAGTGAAAGAATTAAAAAAGCATCCAAATCATAATAAATATGACTTAGACACTTTTGATTAATATTTATTGGAGTTCTGTAAGTTTACTTCTCCACGCTTAACTTCGCAAAAGTCAACATTAATCTTCTACTTCCAGCCTTTTCAAACTCTACTGTAGCAATTCGATTATGCATTCCTCCATCGATGTTTACAACCTTCCCATATCCAAACTTTGTATGCTCTACTCTATCTCCTACTTCTATACTATCAGGATCTGAAGGTTCGAAATTTTGAGCTGGAACGTGTTCAAAATCTTCCTTTCTTTTCTTTTGTAAAATTTGTTCTTTAATAGAAGTAGTAGATGTATTATTATCTATAGCTTTACGTGTACTTTTAGAAGTACCATAACGAGCGCTCTTATCATATTTATTATAAGATTCGGAAAACTCATTTGTATTTCTATTAAAGCCACCACCTGAGCTGCCACTTAAACCACCTGAATAATTCATGTCTACATACTCTTTAGGTATTTCATCAATAAAGCGGCTCGGCTCATTAGATACTAAACTACCAAACCTGTATCGAGTATTAGAATGAGTAATCCATAAATTCTCTTCAGCTCTTGTCACTACCACATAAAACAATCTTCTTTCTTCCTCCAAGCTTTCTCTATCAAACAAACTCATGGCTGAAGGGAAAATATTCTCTTCCAAACCCACAGCAAAGACATTCTTAAACTCTAAACCTTTAGAACCATGAATCGTCATTAAACTAACTACATTTTTATCTTCTTCATTGTTATTATCTTGATCAGTCAATAAAGTAATATTTTGTAAATAAGTAGATAAGCTTTTATCCTCTTCTACTTCTCCATCTTCATTTGGACTTTCTACATATTCTTTAATTGAGTTCAATAACTCTTGAACGTTTTCATATCTCGCCATCCCTTCCACACTCTTGTCAGCATATAAGTCTTTAATAATTCCAGATTGCTTTCCTACCTCATCGGCTAATTCATAAGCATTTTTGGAAGTGAGTGACTCTTGAAAATAACGCATCATCAACACAAAATTCTGAATGCTATTTGCCGCGCCTCCAGAAACATTAGTTCCAGATAAATTCTGTATCGTTTCCCACAAGCTGACGTCATTTTGCATACTCGTAAGTGCTAAACGATCTAAAGTAACTTTCCCTATACCTCGTGTTGGATAATTGATAATTCGTTTAAGAGCTTCTTCATCTCTTTGATTGACTACTACTCTTAAATAAGCAATAAAATCTTTAACTTCTTTTCTTTGATAAAACGATAAGCCTCCATAAATTCTATAAGGAATTCCAGCCTTTCGAAGACTTTCTTCAAAAGATCTACTTTGAGCATTAGTTCTATAAAGAATAGCAAAATCTTTATTGTCGTAATGATTTCTTAGTTTTTGTTCTTTTATAGCATCGGCTACATAGCGACCTTCATCATTATCAGTTCTTGTTCTAACTAACTTAATTAAATCCCCTGCTTTATTATCAGTCCATAAATTTTTAGGAATTTGATTTTTATTTCTACCTATAATTTGATTTGCAACATGTATTATGCTTTTCGTACTTCTATAATTTTGCTCTAATTTAATGACTTTTACATTTTCATAATCGTCTTTAAATTTCAAAATATTTTCAATAGTTGCTCCTCTAAACGAATAAATACTTTGAGCATCATCTCCTACTACACAAATGTTTTTATGTTTTTTGGCTAACATATCGACAATTTTATATTGCGCCACGTTAGTATCCTGATACTCGTCAATCATGATATATTGGAACCTCTGTTGGTAATACTCCAATCGGTCAGGATGTTGAGCTAACAACTCATACATTTTCATTAAAAGATCATCAAAATCCATGGCACCATTTCTAAAACACCTCTTAGAATATTCTGCATAGATTTGACCAATCATGGGTTTATTCGCTCGTGCATCTTCACTTCCTATACTCTTATCTTGAATATAATCCATTGGCGGAATCAAAGCATTTTTAGCAGAAGAAATACGGCCATAAACCGTATTCGTTTTATAGATTTTATCGTCTAAATTAAATTCTTTGACAATGGTTTTAATTAAATTCTTTGCATCATCAGAATCATATATTGTAAAGCTAGAAGGATATCCAAGTTTAGGTGCTTCTTGTCTTAATATTCTTGCAAAAATCGAGTGAAACGTACCTATATATAAATTTCTTGATTCGTTATTTCCTAAGATGCTTTCAATACGTTCTTTCATCTCCGCAGCAGCTTTATTGGTAAAGGTTAATGCTAAGATTCTAAATGCATCGACATCATTATTCAACAAATGTGCAATTCTTGTTGTTAATACTTTAGTTTTACCGCTACCTGCACCAGCTACAATCATAACTGGGCCTTGCGTTTGTTCAACAGCAGCTCGCTGATTGGGGTTGAGATCGTTTAAATATGTTGACATAAAACAAAGTTAAGCGTAAAATTGGGATTTTTTAAGTAGTTTGCTTAGTTTATAATGAAAAGCTATGGCAAATGTGAATTAGCAAAAAAATGATTTTTTTGCAGGATTAATTCAATACATTTGCTGAATTCAACCAAAAATTTAATTCGTATAAGTATATTGTCAATGAATCAAACTTATCGCGGTCTAGTTGACCAAACTTTCGATTTTCCTCAAGACGGTTTTGAAATTGTAGATGACTATTTACAGTTTAATGGAGTAGATTTAAAAAAAATAATCGATAAATATGGTACCCCTTTAAAACTAACCTATCTGCCTAAAATTGGACAGCATATCAATCTTGCGAGAAATATGTTTCATAGTGCTTTTAAAAAACAAAAATATAAGGGAGAGTACCATTATTGTTACTGCACTAAGAGTTCTCATTTTTCCTTTATGGTAGAAGAAACCTTAAAGCATGGCGCTCACTTAGAAACTTCTTCTGCCTACGATATAGAAATCATCAAAAATCTATATAAACGAGGGAAAATAGATAAAAAAACACACATCATTTGTAATGGGTTTAAAACGAAAGCTTATACTAGAAATATAGTCAAGTTAATCAATGATGGTTTTGAAAATGTGATTCCCGTTTTAGATAATAAAGAAGAATTACAAGACTATGAAAAATTAGTTAAACGAAATCAGACGATTAATTTAGGTATCAGAATTGCAGCTGAAGAAGAACCTGCATTTGATTTCTATACTTCAAGATTAGGAATTCGTCGTAGAGATATTTTGGAATTCTATATTGATGAGATTAAAGGTAATCCGAAATTCAACCTTAAGATGTTGCACTTCTTTATGAATAAAGGCATAAAGGATGACGTTTACTATTGGTCTGAATTAAACAAAGTAGTTACACTTTATTGTCAACTCAAAAAAGTTTGTCCTGAATTAGACAGCGTTAATATTGGCGGAGGATTTCCTATTAAACACAGTTTGAATTTCGATTATGACTATCAATATATGGTAGATGAAATCGTATCGAACATCATGAACATGTGTAAGAAATACAAAGTGCCAAATCCACACATATTCTCAGAATTCGGTTCTTTTACCGTAGGTGAAACGGGAGCTACAATTTATAGCATTCTTAGTGAGAAGAAACAAAATGATAGGGAGATATGGTATATGATTGACAGCTCATTCATTACTACTCTTCCAGATACTTGGGGAATTGGAGAAAAGTTTTTAATGTTGCCCATCAATTTTTGGGAAGAAGAGTATCAACAAGTAAATCTTGGAGGACTAACGTGTGATAGTCATGATTTCTATACTTCTGAAGAGCATATTAATGCCGTTTTCCTACCTAAAATAGACCAGAATCAAAACGAACCTTTATACTTAGGCTTCTTTCATACTGGTGCATACCAAGATCAACTTTCTGGTTATGGTGGAATCAAGCATTGTATGATTCCTTCACCTAAGCATGTGTTGATTGAAAAAAATGAAGAGGGAGAATTGGTGGATAGTTTGTATGCAAAAGAACAAACTCCTCAAAGCATGTTGAAAATATTAGGGTACAAATAATACTTTTTAAATTAGATATAAATAAAGGGAAGTGAATTGAATTCACTTCCCTTTATTATTTTGTTTTATATAAATATTTTAATAAATACTAAATGCATGTTTGAAAACTTGTGCAGTAACTACTTGTAGTAAAACTTCTTTACCAAACCATTGAGAATACATAATTTCTCTTTGAAAAACATGGATTTCCAAGTCGTTAAATTGTTGGAAACCAATCAACATTTCTGGTTCAATTCTCACTGAAGAACTACTTGCCGATACCGGAATAGTCATAAAATGGTGAATACCCATATCGCTATTTTTAGCATACAAAACAATCTCCATTTCACCTGATTTATTAGAAGGTTGAACTGAAACGTCAGAATCTAAATAAATAGAAAATCCATGATTCGGATTGATATAATTTAATCCTTCCAAATCTATATCTACTTGTAGACGTTTTGAAACCTCAAATTCATCTTCATTACTTTCTTCATTGCTTCCCCATACATCAATGTCCCACGATTCATCAAAACTTAAAGTGGTAAAATCTGCTGCAGTAAATGGAAATGAAACAGTTTTCTCACTAATCACATGTTGCCAATCATCATTCACTTTGATTTTATGCACAAACATTTCGTTTTGTTGCATGTCAAAACTACCGGTCCATTGATTGTTTATTCCTTTTTTATAAATCCATTGTGCAGCAATAGGAGTAGACTCTTGATGAATAAAACTATTTAAAGCTTTCTCTGGATTGCCCAGATTTTCATCCATTTCATTCTTCTTTTTGTTGCATGCTGTTAAGGATAACAATCCTAAAGATACCAATAATATGGTTTTCTGTAATTTCATAATTTTAACATTCACTAAGTCCTAAAGGTATATTTATAGCCAATCCACCATCAGCTGTTTCTTTATATTTTGTATTCATATCTAAAGCAGTTTCCCACATTGTTTTCACGACGGCGTCCAAAGATACAATAGCTTCATGAGGATTACTCTTTAACGCTAATTGTGCTGCGGTTATTGCCTTAATCGCGCCCATAGTATTTCTTTCAATACAAGGAATTTGAACTAATCCACCTACAGGATCACAGGTTAAACCTAAATGATGCTCCATAGCTATTTCAGCTGCTTGCAAAGATTGATTAACATTTGCACCTAAGCTTTCAGCTAAAGCTGCTGCCGCCATAGAAGAAGAAACTCCAATTTCAGCTTGACAACCTCCCATAGCTGCTGATATCGTAGCACCTTTCTTAAAAATACTACCTATTTCGGAGGCAGTTAATAAAAAGTCGATAATTTTATCTTCATCATATCCATCACAAAACACTACATAATACATTAACACAGCTGGTATAACTCCTGCTGCCCCATTTGTTGGTGCAGTCACTACTCTACTAAATGCAGCGTTCTCTTCGTTTACTGCTAAAGCAAAGCAACTTACCCAATCCAAAATATAGGTAAAACTCGGATCATTTTTACGAATGCTTCTAATCCATTCGTCCACATTGGAATATTGTGCGTCTCCAATCAGTTTCTTATTGATATGACTTGCTCTACGCGTAACATTTAAACCTCCTGGTAAAATACCAGGAGTATGACATCCTTGATAAATACAATCTCTCATCGTCTCCCAGATCTTCCAAACCCCTGCACGAGTTTCCGCTTTAGGTCTCCAAGCATTTTCGTTTTCCAATACGATTTCAGAAACATGTAAACCCGTTTTAATGGCCCAATGCGTTAAATCCGCAGCTTTATCGATAGGAAATGACAAACTAATATCTTTATTGGCCACTTCTTTCACACCTTCTTGCTCAACAAATCCTCCACCTACAGAATAATAAGTTGCTGCAATTTCCTCTCCATTATTGAATGAGCACAAAAAGGTTAAAGCATTCGGATGATAAGGCAATGATTCTTGCATAAGAAAAATAATATCATCGTCATATTCAAAAGGGATTTTCACTTTCCCAGCTAATAATAATTCGTGTTGATCTTTGATTTTTTGAATGGTTGAATCTATGGCAGTACAATCAAAGGTAACAGGATCCATTCCCATTAATCCTAAAGCAACAGCAATGTCCGTACCATGTCCAACACCAGTTTTTGCTAAAGAACCATATAACAACACTTGTACGCTTTTAACCTCAGACAACTCTTGGAACTTTTGAATTTCATCTATAAATCTTTCTGCAGCTCTCCATGGACCCAAAGTATGAGAACTACTTGGACCCACGCCAATTTTCAACATATCAAAAACCGAAACAGGATCATGTATTTGCACGTATAAAAAAATTTAAAATTTAAAAATAAATTGAACTAAAGCTATCAATGGAAAAGATATATAGTCTTCATATAAAGACTGAATACCATCCTACATTTTAAGCTCTAAATTTCCTTAAAGATAAGGCTAAAAATGTTAAAACGGAAAGAATAATAGCCAAAGCCGTACCTCCTACAAAAAATGACATCCCCATGTTTTTAAATGCCTCCAAATCCCACTGCTTCCAAACAATAGGCAGTTCTTCTAAGCCAAAAATCCATTGTCCTATCTTTAAACTTAAAAACCACCAAAAAGGAGTCAAGGGAAAAATGGAAATATTAGCACCTATTAAAAACAATCCTTTATTTAATTTTAATAAAACGGCTAAAGGAATTCCTACTAATAATTGAAAACCCCATATAGGAACAATTCCCATAAAGACCCCAAATGTAACAGATAAATTTTGTTTTAAAGGGCTGTCTTTAGGATTATTGAATGTGGTTTTATATAAATATTTCCAAGTATTAATTTTGAAAATACTTTTTGTAAAATTAAGTGGATGAATCCAAAGCAATGCGATCAACGTTAAAAAAGTGTTCAATACACTAATTCTAGTAAAATCTCTAAAAGGTCTAAAATGAGTTACTCTTTCAGAAGGATGTGGATAAAAAACAGTGATGGGCACAGGTCGTATATTTGTTCCTGACCAATAGTTTCGAATCAATACTTCTATTTCAAATTCAAATTTACTACTCCAATATTTCTTTTTTAAAATCGGTTGAATGGGATAAGACCTAAATCCGGATTGTGTATCAGGAAGTCGCAAACCAGTTTGTACCCACACCCAGATATTTGAAAATCTATTTCCAAAACTACTTTTATTAGGCACATTTTCTTGGTTTAAATCTCTAGATCCAATCCAAATTGCAAAAGGATCCTCTTCAATTTTAGATAAAAAAGAGGGAATGTCTTTGATTAAATGTTGTCCATCCGAATCCATGCTAATAGCATGTGTAAAATCTGATTCATTCATCCATTCAAAACCAGTTATTAAAGCTTTTCCTTTTCCTTTATTTTCGGAATGATGTAAAATATCAAACGGAACTTGATCTTTAATTTGATTTAAATAAGCAGTTGTTCCATCAGTAGAACCGTCATTGACAATACAAACTGGAGTCGTAGAGTCTTTCAACTCTTCAATCAACACTTTCAAACTCGATAGATTATTATAAGTAGGAATTAGAATGCCTATTTTTAAAGAGTCGTTTTTTATCATATTGATTTAAGCAGATGTAACTGAATTATTGAAATAATTTCTTATTTTGCTAGTTATTATAGTCTAAATAAGATAATTCATGCAACACAAAATTAAAGATTTTATTGAATTTAAAGCTTTTGGGGTCTGTACTTCTATAGGAGAGCGTTTAGGTATAGCCACTTCAAAGATCAGACTTTGGTTCATTTATCTATCATTTGTGACAATGGGTTCTCCAATTATTATTTATATGGCTTTAGCATTTTTAAGAAATCTTAAGTATTATATTTTATTAGCTAAAAGAAATCCCACTAAGTCTTAAATTGATATCCCAAATAAAGCGCTGATAATGGGGTGTAAAATAAATAAATCTCATCACCTTCGCGCACTCTTTGGAAATCTTGAGCATTGACTTGTATGGTAATTGGTTTTTGATGATAAACATGTAAATAAAAGGTTTGATTAATAGAGACGAATTGTTTTCTATTAATTTGAGAGGTAATTTTCATCTTTCGATTTCTTTTTAAATCCTTTTTATAATCCACCAAAGGGATGTAAATGGTTTTTAATGCAATGACTCCTAATAATAATACTACAAGAGACGAAACAATAATTGCAGAAAGTAAAGTAAATTCTGCAGGTGTAGGCAAACCTCTTTCTTTATAATAGGATTCGGGTTTTATAGCTAAATCTAAAAGAAAATGCAATGCAAATGGCAGCACAACTCCAAAAAACAATATTGCAAGTAAAAACCACTTCCACAATTTTTTATGTTTTTGGATATATTGTTCTATAAGTTCTTTTTCTTGAGATGCCAATGGCCAAAGTTCACCTGGAAAAGTGTTTTTATTCATCTCTAATTTTTAATTTCAATCAAATTTAATCAATTAAGTTTGATAATTATAATCTTCTAACTTATGTATATTAACGCTTATTGTTTCATTTATGAACCTGAAGTAGATTCTTTGCTCGAAGCACAGCAATTTAAGAAAACAAAGTTTCCTGAGTTCCCAGCTCATATCAATAAAAGACAATTAAGACGCGCTTCAACAAGTTCTAAAATGGCCATGTTAGCTGCAAACAGCATTTGGTCATTAGAAAAACCCGAAAAGCCTTTTAGTATTCATATAGGTTCAGGATTAGCGATGATAGAAGATACGACTAAGTTTTTAAATGCATTAGTGGAATATGAGGAAGAAGCAGTGAGTCCAACACAATTCATACAATCCACACACAACACCATTAGTGGTCAAATAGCTATAATGTATCAATGCCACAATCATAATTTTACTTTTTCACAAGGTGGACAGAGTTATGAAGATGCTTATTTAGATGCCGTTTTATTAAGTCATGATTTTCCAAATGAAGAGGTTTTAGTAGCAGGAATAGATGAAATTAATGATTTAGGGTTGAAAATCTTAGAGGATCAAGGATTCTTAAATCAAGATCCACATTGGGCTAGTGAAGGTGCTGCTTTTTTTAGAATGAGTAAGGAAAAAAAAGAAAACAGTCAACTTCAGATAGTCCATCATTTAAGAGGCGAAAAGACAACAATCTTAGAGGAAGTGAAATCTTATGTAGATACTTTAGACTTAAAAGATTTCTTGTTATTAGGCGAAGAGTTATTATCTATCAATTCAGCAATAACTTTAGATCATTTTGATAAAGAAATAGGTATTTTTCATACCAAATCTGCGGTGGAAAAAGCGATGGCTTGTGAGTTATTATTGAGTCATTCAAAGCGTTCTCTTTTAATATTATCATGCTTTGCAAATGATTGGAGTTTCTGGCATATTTCAAAATGTGTTTAGAATTAATTAAAAAGTTGTAAATTTGGAGGAATTTTCAAAAAAAACATATAATAATATGAAAGAAGTAGTTATAGTTTCTGCAGTACGTACTCCGATGGGAAGTTGGGGTGGATCTTTAAAAGGGTTTTCTGCAACTCAACTTGGCGGTTTCGCAATTAAAGGTGCATTAGAGAAAATTAACTTAGACCCTTCTGAAGTGACAGAAGCTATTATGGGTTGTGTTTTACAAGCTAATTTAGGTCAAGCTCCGGCTCGTCAAGCAGCTATTTTTGCTGGATTGCCTAATAGCGTAGCTTGTACTACAGTAAACAAGGTATGTTCAAGTGGTTTGAAAGCTATTATGCAAGGTGCTCAATCTATATTATTAGGGGATCATGATGTAGTGGTAGTAGGTGGAATGGAAAGTATGAGCAATGTGCCTTTCTATAATAATAGTGTTCGTTGGGGAAGTAAATATGGAGATGTTTCTTTAGTTGATGGATTAGCTAAAGATGGTCTTGTGGATGTTTACAACAATTATCCGATGGGTAATGCAGCAGAGTTATGTGCTACAGAATATAATATTACAAGAGAAGATCAAGATAATTTCGCAATAGAAAGCTACAAGCGTAGTCAAGCGGCTATTAATAGTGGCAAGTTTAAAGAAGAAATTGTTCCAGTTTCGATTCCACAAAGAAAGGGAGATCCAATCATTATGGATAATGATGAGGAGCCATTTAACGTAAAATTTGATCGTATTGCTGGATTGAGACCTGCTTTTGTTAAAGACGGTTCTGTAACAGCAGCGAACTCTTCAACGATGAATGATGGTGCAGCAGCTTTAGTTTTAATGAGCAAAGAAAAAGCAGCAGCTTTAGGTTTAAAGCCTTTAGCTACAATTGCAAGTTACGCAGATGCAGCTCAAGCACCTGAATGGTTCACAACTGCTCCTTCTTTAGCATTACCTTTAGCAGCAAAAAAAGCAAATATTGCAGTTTCAGATATCGATTACTTTGAGTTAAACGAAGCTTTCAGTGTGGTTGGAATTTCTAACACGCAGAAAATGGAACTAAACCCTGAGAAAGTAAACGTTAATGGTGGTGCTGTTTCTTTAGGACACCCGTTAGGTTGTAGTGGAGCAAGAATTATTGTTACTTTAATTAATGTATTGAAGCAAAATAAGGGAACTTATGGTGGTGCCGGAATCTGTAATGGTGGCGGTGGCGCAAGTGCATTAATTATTAAAAATAACGACTAATCATCAGTATTTGATTTGATAATAGTTAAATTAGCCATCGTATTGAAACGATGGCTTTTTTTATGGAAAATTTTCAAGAGTTTATTAATCAATTTAGTGCTTTAAGCAAGGTGGATGCTGATCGATTATTCAAAACTTTTGAATATGAAACTTTTCCTAAATCAACCTTGATACTTGAACCTGGTAAAAGAGCTCATTATTTATATTTTATTGAAAAAGGATTAGTAAGAACATTCTTCAATAACGCTAAAGGACGCAATACGACTACTAGCTTTTTTAAAGAAAAAGAAATCTTCACTTCTGCTGATAGTTTTTTCAATCAAACCGTCTCAAACTTAGGCGTAGAAACTTTAGAAGATGTGGAACTCATGAAAATAACACATCAATCTTTAGAAGATTTGTGTCAAGAATATCCAAGTTTAGATAAAATCAAATTTGATTTATTATTGTTTTTCTACAATAAAACCTCCCATAGACTCATGTCTTCATTTACTATGACGGCTAAAGAACGTTATCAATCCTTGTTAGATGAGGTTCCTGAAATTTTAAACCGTGCCTCACTCGGTCATATTGCAAGTTATTTAGGCATTTCTCAAGAAACTTTAAGTAGAATACGTTCGAATTATTGACTTTTTGACATAAGTCAAATTTTCTCATATAAAATCGTCAGATATTGCATGTTATAGAATTGTGGACAGAAATCTACTAGAAAATATAACACATGAAATATCGTAATGCAATCAATAGTATAGCTTTAATATTCTTAGGTTTTCAGCATGTTGAAGCTCAGACATTAAATTGGAAAACTATTTATGAAGAAAGTTTAGAAGTAAGTCACCCTATAAAAATATTGTCTTTAGAAAAAGAACAGGCGCTCACAAAAAGTAAGCAAGCTCAAGGGGCTTATATTCCTAAACTTGAAGTGCAAGGAAAAGCAGCGTATATGGATTCACGATCCACAGTAAATATTGATCAACTTAATATTCAATTTTCGGATAGGAATATAGAAATTCCAGATTTGAATTCTAATTTGAATACCAATGGATTTGTAGGAACTGCAGCTGCTGAAGCCAGTTTTTTGTTATTCTCAGGAACGAAAGTGACGCATTTGTCGAATGCAGCATTGGCCTCTGCTGAAGCTCAAGAAGCTTTGAAAGAAAAAGCTGCTCAAGAGTTGCTATTAGAAGTTATGACTTTATTAGATCAATATGCTTTGTTATTAGCTTCTGATGAATTGATTCTAATTGCACAAGAAAATTTAGAAGAAAATCAAAAGGTAGCTGAGAAAGCTTATGAATATGGTGTGATCACTTCTTATGAAAAAGAACAAGTTCATTTAGCAGCAAATGAGTTAGAAGTGAAGAAAGTTAAACTCAATGGACAAAAACAATTACTACTTTCTAAATTATCTCAACTCACAAACCATCAAATTCAACAAGAAGAAGTAGAATGGCCTATTTTGGAAGAGATTAGAATAGTGTTAAATAAAGACGATGAAGTCTTAAGACCAGAAATCCAAGCTTTAAATGCTAAACTAAAAGCAGAGTCTTCTTTAATTAAATTGCATAAAAGTTGGTGGATTCCACAACTTCAAGCCAAAGCTTCTTTAGGATATTTAGGCGTACACCATATGAATGTGAAAGGAGAAACTCCATTACCTATTCAAAACAGTCCGATTGATTTTAGAATAAAGAATGCGTATTTGTGGCCACAATGGCAAATAGGTGTAGGCATGAAATGGAATATATTTGACGGACTGAATGGAATTCGAGAAACTCAAATTGCTCAGATGGAAAAACAAAAAACGGAACATCAAAAATCTGAAGCCACTTCATTAATAAAGTTAGAGCAAGAGAAATACCTGATTGAAATGCAAACCCTTTTAGAAGAAGTTAAAGCATATACGCTTCAAGCATCCTATAGAAAAAGAGCTTTAGAAATTGCTGAAAATGAATTTAAATTAGGATTAATAAAGTCTACCGACTTAGTGGATGCAAACTTTAAGTATCAAGAAGCTAAAATGGAAGAAATTCAAGCCATTTTTAAACAAAGACAAAGTATTTATCAGCAGTTAAGAGCTAAAGGCAGTTTAACCGTTTCATCACTTCAATCTATTATTAAATAAAACAACATGAATCATATATTAAAATTATTTTCTTTAGGACTAATTGGAATCCTCAGCTTACACTCTTGTAAATCACAAGAGGAAAAAGCAATCGTAGGTAAAACTAAAAGAGAAACCATTTCTTTTGCCCCTAAATTGACAGGAAGAGTAGCAGCAATTTATGTGCAAGAAGGCGAACTCATTAAAAAAGGGGACACTTTAGCTTTATTAGATGTTCCTGAAGTGAATGCCAAAAAATCACAAGTAGAAGGTGTTTTGAAAGCAGCTCAAGCACAATCAGATATGGCAAATCATGGAGCTACTCCAAATCAGTTAAAACAATTAAAAGCTAAAAAAGAAGCCCTGTCACAACAATATGAATTTGCTACTAAATCTTTCAATCGTGCTCAAGCTATGTTTAATGATAGCATGATGAGTCCGCAAGCTTATGATGAAGCTTTTGCAAAATTCAAAGGTGCTGAAGCACAATGGCATGCAGTTCAAGCAGAATATGATGAAGCATTGAATGGGGTAAGAATTGAGCAAAGAACTGCAGCTTTAGGTCAAAAAAACCAAGCAATGGGTGCTTTAGAAGAAGTCGTCATTGCTGAAAATGAAAGATATATCATTGCAACAAATGACATGCTGTTGGAAACAATTACACTTTCAGTAGGAGAATTAGCAACCGCAGGTTATGCCTTATTTAATGGTTATTTACCTGAAAGCTTATATTTCCGAGTGACTATCCCCGAAAGTGAAATGTCAAAATACGTGAGAGGATCAAAGTGGAAGATTCGAATTCCATACTTAAATGAAAAGCATCACGCTGAAATCGTTCAAATCAAACAACTTGCAAGATATGCAACGATTACTACTGCTTATCCTGATGCCGAATTAGATGATGCTTTGTATGAAATAAAATTAAAACCTATAGAAAATGTTTCCCCAGACATTTTGACGAATGCAACAATCATATTGGAGAAATAAGGAATTATGAAAAACTTTGTAACATTACTTATACGAGAAGTCAAGCGATTCTTTAAAGACACTACCCTTTTAACGGTTTTCTTTGGAGCCCCTATGCTTTACGCATTATTGTTAGGCTTTGTATATAAATCAGGAAAAGTTACGCAACAACCTATTGTGGTTGTTCAAGAAGAGCAAACGCCATTAAGTTATCAATTAATGGAAATGCTGAACGATAATGAGCAGTTGAAAATCGTAGCTGTTCTTCCTGATAAAATAGACCTAAATGATGCATTGATAAAACATAATGCCATTGCTGCAGTCATTATTCCAAATAGATTTGAAGCTTCCATACTTCAAAAAAAGTACCCTGAAGTTAATGTCTATATTAACACAACGAATTTACTGACAGCGAATATGACAAGTACTGCATTACAAGTAAGTTTAGGAAGTTTAAATGCTGGTCTTGAAATGGCAGCCTTACAAAAACAAGGAATGAATGCCGAGCAAGCAGCTTTATCTTATGAACCTTTTAAAACCAATTTCATTAAGCTTTATAATGAAACAGGAAATTACTTCACTTACATGTGGCCTGCTTTTTTAGCCGTGATTTTGCAGCAAGTGATCCTTTTAGCCATGGCGGTAAGTTTCACAAGAGAGGTCGAAGAAAACACCTTCGGAACTGAACTTTATCAACAAACTAAAAGTCCATTAGTTATGCTTTTAGTAAAAGTGATTCCGTTTTGGATTTTCAGCTGGTTTATATTAGCGATGTATTACATTTTACATACTGTTTTTGGAGCACCATTACCACAATTCTTATTTGACTTTATGGTGAGTAGTACCTTGTTTATTATGGCAAGCACTTTCCTTGGAACGATGATCAGTGCTTTGATTCCCAATGCTTTAAAAGCTACTCAGATTTTAATGGTTTTAGCAGCACCTTCATTTTTAATTGGAGGATATTCTTGGCCTAAAGAGTCGATGCCTTTAATGATTCAATATATAGCTGATTTATTACCATTGACTCCGTTTTTAGAAGCACATAAAGCGATGCTCTTTCAAGGTGCGAACTTAAGTCAGGTCACGACACATTTGAATCATTTGATGGTTTTATGTCTTATTTACTTCCTTTTAAGCTTGACTATCTTATTCATTAAAACTAAGATAGTGGCTAAAAAACTTAAGAATGCTACGGCATAAGATAGTTTTAGAATTATATAAGATTCAATTTTTAAAAAAACAAAACTCGACAAAAGAAAAAGATGGCATAAAAAAACAGCTGCTTCTAAATCAATAGAAGCAGCTGTTTTTATTTTTATATTCCGTTAGGATTAATAACGATATAGTTCTGGTTTGTAAGGTCCTTCCACTGGAATACCTAAATATTCTGATTGCTCAGGCGTTAACAAATCTAACACCACACCAATTTTAGATAAATGTAATCTTGCTACTTTTTCATCTAAATGCTTAGGAAGTACGTAAACATTATTATCATAATTATCTACATGCTGCCATAGTTCGATTTGAGCTAAAACTTGGTTAGTAAATGAATTAGACATTACGAATGAAGGATGACCTGTTGCTAAACCTAAGTTTACTAAACGACCTTCTGCTAAAAGAATGATATCATTACCATCAATATTGTATAAATCAACTTGTGGCTTAATCGTATCTTTTGTGTGACCATAATTGTCATCTAACCAAGCTACATCAATTTCAATATCAAAGTGGCCGATATTACAAACGATAGCTTTATCCTTCATGATTTTGAAATGCTCACCTGTGATAATATCTCTACAACCTGTTGTCGTAACGATAATATCAGCTTCAGGAATTGCATCCATCATTTTCTTCACTTCATATCCTTCCATTGCAGCTTGTAAAGCACAAATTGGATCGATTTCAGTAACGATAACTCTTGCTCCTGCACCTCTTAAAGATTCTGCAGAACCTTTACCAACATCACCAAAACCTGCAACAACAGCTACTTTACCAGCCATCATGATATCAGTTGCACGACGAATTGCATCCACTAATGATTCACGACAACCATACTTGTTATCAAATTTTGATTTTGTAACACTATTGTTTACATCAATCGCAGGAATAGGTAATGTACCTTTTGCTACTCTTTCCACTAATCTGTAAACACCAGTTGTAGTTTCTTCAGAGATCCCATTAATATCTTTTACTAATTCAGGATATTGATCTAAAACCATATTCGTAAGATCTCCACCGTCATCTAAAATCATATTTAGCGCGTTGTCTTCAGACCCAAAGAATAAAGTTTGTTCAATACACCATGCTGCTTCTTCTTCTGTTTGTCCCTTCCATGCAAATACAGGAACTCCTGTTGCTGCGATTGCTGCTGCTGCGTGGTCTTGAGTAGAAAAAATATTACAAGAACTCCATCTTACATCGGCTCCTAAAGCAGTTAATGTTTCTATTAATACTGCTGTTTGAATCGTCATGTGCAAACAACCAGCAATACGTGCACCTTTTAAAGGTTGAGCATCTTTATATTCTTCACGAAGACTCATTAAGCCAGGCATTTCAGCTTCAGCTAATCTAATCTCCTTTCTTCCCCATTCTGCTAAAGAAAGATCTTTAACTTTGTAAGGTAAACTTAAATCTAATGCAGTTTTACTAACAGCCATATGAATTTATTTTTTTAACTTTATAGATATGCAAAGATACATAAAGTAAAAGAATAAGTACTTTTTTGAGTATAAAGCATTGTAATTTTAGCGTTAATAACATTTAATATAATTTAAACATGAAAAACGAATCCCCTTATTTTGAAAAAGGCAGAAAGGAGAAAGTAGCCATTGATGATGCTGTATTAAAAGAAAAGCTAACTCCTGAACAATATAATATTGCAAGAGAAGCTGGAACAGAACGACCATTTACGGGAGCGTATGATGGAATTGATGAGAAAGGAACTTACTATTGTTTAGTATGTGGCAATCATTTATTTGAATCTAATCAGAAGTTTGAAGCAGGATGTGGATGGCCGAGCTTTTTTGAAGAAGCACAAAAAGGATCGATGATTTATAGACCCGACAATTCATTAGGAAGACAAAGAACGGAAGTTTTATGTAGTCAATGTGAAAGCCATTTAGGACATATTTTTGATGATGGACCCGCGCCAACATATAAAAGATATTGCATAAATTCAGCGGTGATCAAATTAGTACAAGATGAATCCTAGTCAAATAGGTAAAATTATTAATGATCCCGTCAATGGATTTATTAGAATAAAACACCCTTTAGTTCAAGCTATAATTGACCATCCCTACTTCCAAAGATTAAGAAGAATTAAACAAATGGGTTCTGCAGATTTGGTTTATCCAGGCGCAACTCATAGTCGATTCCACCACTCTTTAGGAACTTATCGTTTAATGGGAATTGCATTGCAAGAGTTACAATTTAAGGGTGTTGAAATTACACAGGAAGAGATATTACAAGCCTCTATAGCCATACTTCTACACGATATTGGTCATGGACCTTTTTCTCATGCCTTAGAAAAAACGATTATCCCTAAAGTGTCGCATGAGAAAATTAGTTTCGGACTCATGCATTTACTTAATGAAGAGTTTAATGGCGCTTTAGACATGGCTATTGCTATCTTTCAAGAAGAATATCATGAAAGACCTTGGATACATGCTTTGATTTCTTCTCAGTTAGACATGGATCGGATGGATTATTTGAATAGAGATAGTTATTATACCGGCGTTTCTGAAGGGGTTATTGGTTATGATAGGATTTTACACATGTTGACTGTGGTAGATGATCAGTTGATGGTGGAAGAAAAAGGCATTCAATCTGTAGAGAAGTTTTTGATTGCTAGAAGAATGATGTATTGGCAAGTTTATCAGCATAAAACGGTGTTGGCTGCGGAATTACTCATTCAAAAGATTGTACAACGAGTGCAAGAACTTTTACAAATTGGAAAACAAGTCACTGTATTAAATCCTTTAGCGCAGTTTTTACATCCTGACTTTAATAAGATTGACTTATCAGAAAACATTCCATCTGATATTTTGAAAGCATTTTGTCAGTTAGATGATTATGATATTTTAGGTCATATTAAAGTGTGGGTTGCTGATGAAGATGAGATATTGAGTTTGTTATGTGAGCGATTTTTAAACAGAGAAATTTACAAAATAAGTTTTGAGAAAAAAGACTTCGGTCATCTTGAATCAGATTCACTCAGCTTTCATAATAATCTAATAACCAATAAAGAAGATGAAAAATATTTTTGCTTTAAAGGGGTCACATCTAATCAATTATATCATTTAGAAAGTGATGCTATTTTATTTCATTCTAAAAATGGAGAAATTAAGAAGTTAGATGAGTACGATCATAGTTTAATTCATTCTCAAAGCAGATTATTTTTAGAGAAACAATACATCGCTTACTTTCCGAAGTTGGAAAGGAAATAATATCCTAAATCATTCAACTTGGTTTAAAGATAAGTAAACATCTAGCACTGTTTACTTATAAAGTAGTACTAGATTTTTAACCTCCTAATCAAATTGCATATAAAAAAAACTCAAATCTCTTTCTAATTAAAAAAAAACATTATATTAGAGTTGAAATGATCGGTTTTATCAAATATTAAGTCATAGAACTGTGCAGGATCAAGCAAAAAAGAGCATTTAAACTAGAACATTAATCTATGAAGAATACAACACTATTACTCTTTACAATCTTATTTTCTCTATCCACCTTTGCACAAGATAATTTCGCACCAATTGGCGCAAAGTGGTATGCAGATTTTAACTCTGAAAGTCATTCTGGTTATACTGTTTACGAGGTAACAAAAGATACCATAGTAAACAATATTAATGCAAAGCTTATTGAGGTTAAACACTTTAAAAGCAATGGAATGATACTCTTAGATTCTATATTCGAAAGAGAAATTGTTTATGAAGAACAAAATGCTGTTTTCTATTTTAATGCTATTGAAAATGACTTCTTACCGCTCTATTATTTTAATGTTTCTGATGCAGACATCCTCGATTTTAATCAACCATTAGATCCTACCAATTCCTTTCAGCTTTTGGTAGATAGTCTAACCACTCAAGATATTGGAGAAGTTTCTTTAAATGTTGTGCATACGAGCGCGGTAGGATCTACACCTGATCATTGGGGTATTGGCGCTCCTGGTTCTTTGCCATATGCAGAGCGAATAGGATGTCTTCAAGTAGCTGGATTTTCCTCTTTACATATTTCGGATCCGATTTTAGGCACTTATTTTGAACCTCGATTAAGATGTTATGTGGATGAGGAAATAAATTATCAAGCAGATGGAGTCGAAAACTGTGAGCAACTATTTCCTATAAGTATTAAAAACCTTGAAGAGCAATTGCGATTTTTCGTTTTCCCTAATCCTACGTATGGAGAAATAAACATTAAATTAATAGGAGTAACATTGAATTCTAAGGTTGCAGCAAACTTGTACGATATTTCAGGAAGGTTATTATCAAAGCATGAGGACATTCTTGGAAAAACAATAGATATTCAACACTTAAATACTGGATTTTATATTTTGGAATTCACTACAAATGGGCAATATCTTAGCACAGAAAAAATCATAAAAAGATAATTCAACTTGTTAGGATTGCGTTTTTCTAAAGGTTAAAAGGAATGTATGTTTTAGGAAATCTTGAGGTGGATTCTGCTATTTACAAAATCCACCTCAAAGATCCGTGTGACCAAAAAGTCGTTTGCTCTTGTTCATCAATCAAAATCAATTCGCCTTTCTCATTCACACCTTTAATTTTGGCCTCTAGAAATGCACCTGTTTCTAAGACTTCAAACTCTTGCACCGTATTAATTCTGTATAATTTTTCTTGATAGGTCTTTAAAATAGCATCAAAAGATTGGTAGATATATAATTGATTCAATACACTTTCTCTAATTTTCTCAATGATTACAAAAGTATTGGGTTCTAGGTCCATAACCTCTTCCAATCCAATAGCGGAAAACGCAGTTTGATCTTGTTTTGAACTTATATTTACTCCAATACCTACTGTTGCCCACTGCCATTGATTTCCTCTGATCACATTTTCTATAAGAATACCAGATGCCTTTTTGTCATTGATATAAATATCATTAGGCCATTTGATGTGAATTTGGATATTTTTTGGCAGTATCTCTTCCAAGGCGTGATGCAAAGCCAAAGCCATTAACATTGAAAAAACATATATCTGATCCAGGTCCTTTTTAGGTTGTATCAACAAGGACATTTTAATATCCTTATCTGTGTTCTCCCAATGCTTATCTCTTTGCCCACGTCCCATTGTTTGCTTCTCAGCGACAATGACTTGCCCATGTTGCGCCATTCCGTCCGAAACCCATTGCATGGCATAATTGTTGGTACTATCTAATTGTTCGAAGTATAATAACCAATGGCTTTTATTGTTTTTTAAGGTAAGTGCCAAAATATTACTTAATTTTGAGCGAAAATAAATTATTAATTTATCAAAAGCCAGATAACTACTTGAAAAATATAGTTCAAAAATTAGGAGATCGTGATAAATCACCTCAAAAGCTAACAAGAGACAGCTTACTTTTTAAAGTTATTTTAGATGCCATTTTAACGAAAAACGGCGAGAGAGTAATATCTTTAGATTTAACTAATATCGAAGAATCAGTAACTGACTTCTACTTTGTGTGTGATGTACAAACAAATATTGAGATGCGTGCTATTTCTCAACACATAGAGCATCAAGTGAGAGACATTTGTAAAGAACGTCCTTTATCAATAGAGGAAAGTGATGAATGGGTATTAGTTGACTATGTAAATGTAGTAGTGCACATTTTCAAACCAGAAGATCGTACGTTCTACGACATTGAGAGTCTTTGGATGGATAGCGACAAAGTGCAACATAACTAAAAGACTTGCAAAATTATTAATAGATTTTTATAAACATTTCAAGAAATATGAGTAAAAATAGAGGAGGATTTCCTCCTACACCCCCACCTAAAAGACCATCTTCAGGAGGTAGTAAAAAAGGACCAAAATTCAATTTATTCTGGGTTTACGGAATTATTGTTTTGACTTTAATTAGTATTAATATTTTTGGCAGAAGCGGTGACGATTCTACTAAAATAAATTCATTTTTAGAATTCAAAAATGAATATTTACTAAAAGATAAAGTTGATCGTGTAGTTGTTGTAAATAAAGAGTTTGCAGAAGTTTATTTAATTAAAACAGAAGCTGAACTTGCAGAAGAAGAAACTAATCGTCGCGCGCCTATCGGTTTTGGAAAATCTGAACAGCCTGATTTAAAATTCAATATTGGATCCTACGAAGTATTTGATAGAAAATACGAAGAGGTCATGGCTGAGTTTGCAGAAGTTGAAAAAGCACAAATACCCGTTGAAATTGAAACAAGAGGAAGTTTCTTTAGAGACTTATTCTCTTCAGGATTCTTGATGATTATTATCATCGTTGTAATGTGGATCTTCTTATTCAGACGAATGAGTGGTGGCGGTGCTGGCGGCGGCGGTGGTGCTGGTGGCGGTATTTTCAACATTGGAAAATCGAAAGCAAAATTATTCGAAAAAGGATCATTAGTTAATATTACATTCAATGATGTAGCTGGATTAGATGAAGCTAAGGTGGAAGTGATGGAGATCGTGGATTTCTTAAAGAATCCAGGAAAGTACACAGCTTTAGGTGGTAAAATCCCTAAAGGAGCGTTATTAATCGGACCTCCAGGTACAGGTAAGACTTTATTAGCTAAAGCAGTTGCCGGTGAAGCACAAGTTCCGTTTTTCTCGATTTCAGGTTCTGATTTCGTTGAAATGTTCGTAGGTGTTGGTGCAAGCAGAGTGAGAGATTTATTTAAACAAGCAAGAGAGAAAGCACCATCTATCATATTTATTGATGAGATTGACGCTATTGGTCGAGCAAGAGGTAAAAATGCTGTCATGAGTAATGATGAGCGTGAAAATACTTTGAATCAGCTCTTAGTTGAAATGGATGGTTTCGGAGGAGATTCTGGAGTTATTATTTTAGCAGCTACAAATAGACCGGATGTTTTAGATACGGCTTTATTAAGACCAGGTCGTTTTGACAGACAAATTTCTATTGATGTTCCTGACGTAAATGGTCGTGAGAAAATCTTTGAAGTACATTTAGGCCCTATCAAAACAGCACCCGGATTAGATATCAAGGAATTAGCCTCACAAACGCCTGGATTTGCAGGAGCAGATATCGCAAATATTTGTAACGAAGCTGCTTTAATCGCTGCTCGTAAAAGCAAAGAATATGTAGAAATGCAAGATTTCAATGATGCTATTGATAGAATCATTGGTGGTTTAGAAAAGAAACATAAAATTATATTGCCTGAAGAGAAGAAGATTATTGCTTATCATGAAGCTGGACATGCGGTGAGCAGTTGGTTCTTAGAACATGCGCATCCTTTAGTTAAAGTTTCTATAGTTCCAAGAGGTGTAGCAGCTTTAGGTTATGCTCAATATTTACCAAGAGAGCAGTTTTTATACACTATCCCTCAAATGCATGATCAAATCGTGAGTTTGTTTGGTGGTAGAGCTGCAGAACAATTGATTTTTGGTCAAGTTTCTACAGGTGCTCAAAATGATTTAGAGCGCATTACGAAAATGGCTTACTCTATGGTATCTATTTATGGAATGGATGATGATATAGGAAATGTCAGTTTCCATGATTCACAACAAGAGAGCTATATGTCAAAGCCTTATTCCGAAGCTACTGCTGAGTTGATTGATCAACAAGTAAGGGTTATGGTTAAGGAGCAATATCAAAGAACACTTGAATTGTTGACTAAACATATGGATGCTTTAGAAGCTGTTGCACAAGAGTTGTTGGCAAAAGAAGTTATTTTCAAAGATGATTTAGAACGTCTTATTGGAAAGCGCCCTTTTGATGACCCGCAAGTTTCTGATATTATACCAGCGGCAAATAGTTTGCCTGTTGATGATGTTTTAAACAACCCAACGAATAAGACTTCTAAGAAAAATGAAGAAGATAAAAATGAAGACACAAAAGAAAACAAATAATTGATTTTCAATTGTAAAGAAAAAAGCCGTCTGATAATTAATTCAGACGGCTTTTTTTATTAACAAAGTTAATTCACAGTTCCGCTCTCCACAATATAAGAAAAAGATTGCGACTACATTAATGATAAGAATTGGACGGTATAATTACTATTACAAAATGTAAAAAAGCATTCTTGAAATTATAAGTTGATTGATCTGTTCATCAAGAGATTAATTACCGCTTTCATTATAAAATAAGTAGCCTTCTGAAATCAATCAGAAGGCTACTTATTTTTCATGGGTACTTTAAATATTTGAAAAGTTTTTAAGACTTTATAGATGTAATAATTTTCTCATTGAATGCTTTTAAATCATCCGGAGATCTACTTGTAATCAAGTTACCATCCTGAACAACCTCTTCATCAACCCAACGAGCACCTGCATTCTCTAAATCTTTTTGAATAGAACTAAAACTAGTCATTTTTCTATCCTTTACTACATCCGCTTCTATCAATGCTTGTGGTCCATGACAAATAGCTGCAATAGGAATTTTGGCTTGATCAAAATCTTGTATCAATCTCATAGAGTTTTTACACCTTCTCAACTGATCAGGATTGATAACACCACCAGGAATAACTAAGGCTTCATAATCCTTTGCATTAATTTTAATTTTATTGACATTATGATTGACCTCAATTGCATCTCCCCAATTTCCATCATTCCATGATTTAATAGGGCCATCCACGGGAGAAAGAATTTCAACTTTATACCCTGCTTCTTCTAAGGCTGCTCTAGGACTATCTAGTTCAGACTTTTCATAACCTTCTGCTGTTAATATTGCTACTTTCTTCATCATAATTATTCGTTTTATAGTTTAATAACACCTGTCTTATTAAATAGTTGCATGAATTTGTGTTTTTAACATAAAAATGAAGATGAAAGATGAATTTTCTGAAATCTTAAGCAAAGGATTAATAACTTATTTAGATTTACTACCTCTTTCATTAGTGCTTGAAAAGAAGTGGTTGGAGTAGCAATTAAAAAAGCGTCCTGTAATTGATTACAAAACGCTTTTTAATTGCTTCATTAACTTAAGGGGAGGTAAATGGGTCTCGAACCCACGACCTTCGGAACCACAATCCGACGCTCTAACCAACTGAGCTACTACCTCCGTAATGGATTGCGAAGATAATGAATGGAATTTATATTGCCAAATATTTTTAAGGAAAAACTTAATCTAACTAAATAGATTCAATTTTGTTGGGGATTTATTACATTTGCATCGTGAGTAGATATAGTAATGCACCTATTATTGTATGGATTAAGAAAATTATCGATAGTGTATTAGATTTTTTTTACCCTATTTTTAAACCCTTCTTACCGAAAGATACTTACCGCTATTTAATTTGCGGTGGAGGCACTACGCTATTGGGATTATTCAGCTATTTCATTGCTTATAACTTTATATTTCTAGATTCTTTTTGGAAAATATTTGGAATCAGCATCACGCGTTACATTGCTGCATACATTTTCTCCTTTTTTATAGCTTTTCCTATAGGATTCTTCCTAAATAAATTTGTTGTTTTCACGACCTCTAATATTAAAGGACGCATTCAATTATTTCGATATTTATTAATTCAAGGTATAAACATTGTATTGAATTGGGGCATGTTACATTTATTTGTTGGTCACTTCGGATTTTGGGCAACACCCTCTCAAACATTAACTACTGGTATACTGGTAATCATCAGTTACTTTTTCCAGAAATACGTTACTTTTAAAACAGAAGACTCTAAAATAATGTAACTTCGATGCATTAAAATTCGGCTTCGTGGTTTAATGGATAGAACGAGAGATTCCGGTTCTCTAGGTCGGGGTTCGATTCCCTGCGAGGCCACTTTTGAATAAGGATAAAAATTTTGTATTTTTATAAGCGAATTACCTTACTACATAGTTTATGAGCTTTAAATATTATAAAACCTTAGTGGTTACAATTGTTGCATTCTTTTTTCACTCTTTCGTCTTTAGTCAAGAATGGATGAAAGGAAAAATTATGTTGAGAGAATCGGATGAGCCTTTGGACCAAGTCACTATTTTAAATAGTACAAAAGATGAGGTTTACTTCTCTGAAGTAGATGGAAGCTTCAATATTAAAGTCGATCCTAATGATATCATTGAGTTTCGGAAAATGGGTTTAAAATCTGAACGGGTAACTATTCGTAAAGGTCCTATTCCTTTTTATCATGTAGCTATGCAACCAGGTTCAATTGAGTTGTCAACAGTATTTATTAAAGGTAACAACTATAGAGAAGATTCATTACAAATGGCCAAAGCGTTTGACTATGCATTAAGGCAACCTAAAAGAAGTGATATTGATGTTTTGAGTAATCCTTTTGCGCTACTCGATCCGAGAGCAAGACAGATATGGAGATTTCAAAAAATGTATGACTATTTTGAATCTGAGAAATATATAGACTATGTATTCAATGATGAACTTATCTTTAGAATAAGTCCGGATTTTGATGAGGACTACCTCAAGGAATACATGAAAAAATACAGACCTACGTATGCACAAATTAAAGCTTGGTCCGCTTATGAATATTTAGATTACGTAAAAAGAACAAGTCAGTTATATTTAAAAAATTAATAAGTTTATGTATTGGTCAAAACTTCCGAACAGAGAAATTAAACAACGAGTTTTTACAGCTTTAGGTAAGAATTTAAATTATCAGCAACAACCTATTTTGGGTTTGCCTGCTACTTATTTAGATCAAGAACAATTTTACTTTAATGCTCCTTTTTTAAAAGACGCTGCCTTTTTATCTGTTTTAATCCATAATCCTAATCATATCGGATGCCATACCTGTAGTGAAGGGGAAACCTACTTTAGAGGAACTCAAGAACTTGAAGTAGAGCTACTAAAAATTTGTGCAGAGCAAATTTTCCAAGCAACACCTAATGATTTTGATGGATATGTTGCACCTGGTGGAACAGAAGCTAATATTCAAGCTGCGTGGATGTATAGAAATTATTTTATGAAAGAACATGGTGTAGCGCCTCATGAAATAGGTTTGGTTTTTTCTGAAGACGTGCACTACTCTGCTTATAAAGCTTGTAATTTATTACAAATTAATCCTATTACTATTCCTGTAGATGAGAACAACAGAACATGGAAAAAAGAAGATTTAGAGATAGCTTTAAAGGCCGCTAATGTAAAAGGAATTTCTCATTTTATTGTGATCTTAAATATGGGGTCTACGATGTTTGGAAGTATTGATGATCCTGATTTGATATTACCTATAGTTGAGCAATATGCTAAAGAGTATTGGGTGCATGTTGATGCTGCTTTTGGTGGTTTTATTTACCCATTTACTAATCCCGAAAATAAATTAAGCTTTAAGCACCCTAAAATCGCATCCGCAACGATAGATGGACATAAGATGTTACAAGCTCCCTATGGGACTGGTATATTTTTATGTAAGAAAAACTGGATTCACTTTACACAAACAGAAGAAGCTTCTTATGTTCAAGGTACAGATTTTACATTATGTGGCAGCCGTTCAGGAGCGAATGCAGTGTCTATGTGGATGATATTAAAAACACATGGTTCCCAAGGCTGGACTTATAATCTACAAAGACTGATCGACAGAGCAGATAGTATTTGTGATGCTTTAGACGAAATGAATATTGATTATTTCAGAAATCCATTCATGAATATTGTTACCATAAAGGCAGAAGACATTCCAAGAAAAATTGCAGAAAACTATCATTTAGTTGCAGATGACTTCAATAATCCTAAATGGTGGAAGATTGTTACAATGATGCACGTTGATAAACCTATTATTGATCAATTTTTGATTGACTTAAAGCGAAAAAAAACGGCTAACACTATTTAATTCAAAAAAAAATAAAAAATCCATCTTTACATTTAAAGATGGATTTTTATATTTTAAAGAAATATTTATATTATGATTTTAAATCCTAATATAAGTCATATTCTAAAAGCCTACAATCTAATTTTCCATTATAAAACTCAATTCTTCTTTTAGCTTTTAATCCAATGTGTTTAGCTAACTCTAAATTTCCTGTAAAAACATATCCCATATAACCTTTTGCATCGTTTTTCATATAGTCACCAATGGCTTTATAAGTTCTTTCTAACTCATTGATTTCACCTAATCTTTCCCCATATTCTGGATTAAAAAATACAACACCCCTATCATCTCCTTTAACTGCAGGAATATGTGTTTTTCTGAAATCTTCCTGTCTGAATTGAATTAAATGTTCCACATGAGCTGCTTCGGCATTCTTCTTAGCCATATCAATCATTCTCCAATCCATATCTGAAGCAATAATAATAGTGGACACATCTGGATTTCTCATCTTAGTGATCACTGCACGCTCAATTCTATAGTCTATTTGTCTATAACCTTGAATATACATGAAGCTATAATTATAGCGGAACATCCCTGGTTTCGTATTCGTTGCTTGCATTGCTGCTTCAATGGCTACGGTTCCAGTTCCACACATAGGGGTTACAAATGGTGAAATTTTATCCCAAACGGATGCGCGAAGACAACCTGCTGCTAAAGATTCTAACATCGGAGCCTTTCCAGGGAATTTTCTATAGCCATGACGACCTAATGATTTCCCAGATGTGTCAATAAACAACTCAGCACCGTCTTCATTCCAATAAAGATGGATAACTGCTTGACTTAAATCTGCATGTGTATTATATCTATCGCCTAATTCACTTCTTAGACGGTCATTCACTCCATCTTTCACTCTTAAATTGGCAAATAGATTATTATTAATCGTCGGATGATTAACGTTAGAAGTGATTGAAAAAGTTACATCTTTCATTAATATTTTCTCCCAAGGAAAAGTAAGCACCCATTCGTAAAGTTCATCAGGATCTTCAAGTTGCTTTTTTCCGATACTATAAAGTACAGAACTCGCACAAGTAAGTTGCAAATTCAATCGAATACAATCCTTCATCGTACCCATAACTCGAACTCCTGTTGGAAACCGATCAACGATATCAAACTTGAGTTCCATAATCTCTCTTACAACATAAGGTTGCAATCGATTCAAACACGTAATGGTGATAATACTCTTCTCTTCGAAAAAATTCATAATGCTTAATTTACGCAAAAGTAACTGAATTTCATCAATTAAATTCATGGATATAAAATCCATATATAATTTAGCAAGCTGCTTTCCATACCTTATCTTTGCAGCAATAAAGGAAACATTATGAATTCATCAAAGATTTTTGTTACAGAATGTCCAAGAGATGCCATGCAGAGCTGGAATACACCCATTGCAACTCAAGAAAAAATTCAATATTTAAATCAATTACTAAAAGTAGGATTTGATGTTTTGGATTTTGGGTCTTTTGTTTCTCCAAAAGCCATTCCTCAAATGGCTGATACGGCTGAAGTTTTGGACGCTTTGAATTGGGAAGAAAGCAACACTAAATTATTAGCTATCATTGCAAATTTAAGAGGTGCGGTAGATGCTTCACAACATGAAGGCATTAAATATTTAGGTTTTCCTTTCTCCATTAGTGAAACCTTTCAGTTAAAAAACACCAATAAAACCATAGCTCAGTCTAAAGTTTCCGTTCAAGAAATTTTAAATATTGCAGATAAAAACAATAAAAAAGTATTGATTTATCTTTCCATGGGCTTTGGCAATCCTTATGGGGACGTATATAATCCTGATTTACTTCATGAATATTTAGAAGAAATGAGTGAATGGGGCATTCAAGATTTTGCATTAGCAGACACCACTGGATCTGCAGATACTGCTTTAATTTCAAGTGTTTTTGAAAGTGTTTTACCACAATTTCCAGATTTAAATGTAGGCGCGCATTTCCATGCTCCAAAAGCTGATGCTTTAAGTAACATAGACGCCGCTTATCAAGCCGGATGCAGACGTTTTGATACTGCTATTTTAGGTATAGGAGGTTGTCCGCTATCAGGAAGTGACTTAGTGGGCAATATTCCCACAGAAGTATTATTAGCTTATTCCGATCAATACAACATTGATTTAGAATGGAATAAAAAAGAATGGATGGAAAGTCTAATTGTAGCTCAATCAATTTTTAACAAATAAGTATGTTCAGGATATTTAGTGTATTAGGAAGCCTTTTCCTTTTAAGTATTTTATTGTTTTCTTGTCAACAAAAGTCGTCCTTGAAGTGGGAAGCAGAAGAAGCGAATGTGCATAGCATTCCTTTTTATAAATCTATTCAAGATTTTAAAAATAATGCTGATCCTAAAACTATAGCAGCATTTAAAGAAAAACATCCCCATTTCATGGATATTTACTTTAATGATTTATTACCATGGAAAGCGGAAGGAACATTTGATGAACAACTAGCTCAATTCAAAGAATTCTTAAGCTATGACGATTACAGCAACTTGGTTGATACTGTAGTATTAACTTATAAAAACACAGATAAAGTAGATGCTTCTATTGAAAAACTATTAAAACATATAAAGGCAATTGACCATCAGTTTATAACACCAGACACTGTTTATTACTTTATCACAGGCTTAAATTATTATTATTCCGTTATCCTTGATGATCATAATATAGGTGTGGGTTTAGATATGTTTTTAGGTGGAGATTTCCCACATTATCAGAATATAGAGCACCCTATTCCTGACTTCATGTTGAACAAAATGGAAAGCAGACATATTCCATTATGGATTGCACAAAATATTTATTTAGATGCTTTTCGTCCTCAAATTGAAAATGAAGACCTACTATCTTTGATGATTCAAAAAGGTAAAGAATTTTACTTTTTAGAACAGGTTTTACCTGATTTGCCAGCACACGAACTATTCGGTTACTCTAAAGAACAAATGAAGTGGGCAGAAGATAATGAAAGAAATGTGTACAATCATTTACTTCAAAATGAATTGATTTATAGCAAAAATCCTACTAAAATAATGAGATATGTATCTGAAACTCATAGCACCTCAGGTCTGTCTCCAGAAAGTCCAGGAAATTTAGGAAGTTTTATAGGTTGGAAAATTGTTCGTAGCTTTGCCTCCGAAAAATCTGATTTCAACCAAGTATTGAATGCAAAAACAGATGTTAATTTTCTAAAACAATCTAAATACAAACCCTAGATTATCAAAAGTACAGCTATGCGTAAATTATCTTTCACATTATTATTCCTTCTTTGCAGTTATTTTAGTTTTGGGCAGCTAGATGAAATGAACAATTTTGTTGAGAAAAAATACAGCAAATCTAAAAATTTAGACACGATAGCTTGGGTATATAATGGTGAATATCATTTAGGTATTAATCAAGGCTTGTTACATAATTGGAATTCAGGTGGAGAGGTTGCGTCCGCAAACGTTAATTCTCATTTTAATGGGAGTTTAAAAAGATATTACAATAGACACAGTTGGGTTTCTAATTTAGATATGGCCTATGGTTTATTTTATGCTTATTCTAATCATTTTATTCCACGTAAGACAGACGATCGTATTGATTTTACTACAAAATATGGTTATAATTTAAAGCCAGATAGTGATTTATTTGTAGCTTTTATTGCTAATGCGAAAACGCAGTTTACAGAAGCCTATGATTATAGTATTCCAAATTGGGATACCAGTAAAACTTCATCATTTTTATCGCCATTATATGTAACTGCTGCGCCCGGTTTAGAATATAGAAGAGGTGAAGAATTAAATTTGTTCTTCTCTCCGATTGCAGGAAGATTTACAATGGCTCATAAAAAATATACGGTTAAGAAACCAGAAGGCGCTTTTGGTATTCCTTACGGAGAAAACTTTAGATTTGAGTTAGGTGCTTACTTCACAGGGCGATTCGAAAAAAAAATTGTTGAAAATATAACGTACAGATCCAGATTAGACTTGTACAGCAATTATTTAGCTGAGGATGTATATAAAGATGAGATTTTAGTAAAAAAAGATTCCCCTTGGAACATAGATTTATTATGGGACAACAACTTTTCATTTAAATTTTTCAAATACTTCTCCTTAAATATTGGCGTTTTAGCTATTTATGATAATGATATGCCCTATTCAAAAAACTACAAAAATGAGTTGGGAGAAATGGTTCCAAAAGATGAACCTTTACAAGGTTTAGGTTGGTGGCAAATAAAGCAAACCATGTCTATTGGATTTAATTACAAATTTTAAGTAAGTTTAGTAATGGATTCCATTTTTAAAATAAAATTAAAACATTTTGAAGGTCCTTTCGACCTTCTTTTGTTTTTTATAGAACGTGATGAAATCGATATCTATGATATTCCTATTCATCAAATCATACAAGAGTTCTTTTTCCATATCCAATCTATGGAGGAATTGGATATGGAAATGGCCAGTGAATTCATTTTATTTGCTTCTACTTTAATGCGCATTAAATCCAGAATGCTGTTGCCGAGAAAAGAAATAGATGAAGAAGGGAATGAGGTAGATCCAAGAGAGGAATTAGTTGCTCGTCTCTTACAATACAAACGTTTCAAAGACATCAGTGAAGAAATTAGTGGTTTAGAATCTATGCGTCAACAATTGGTGCAAAGAGCTTTGGCGAATGAGCAATTAAAGTCCATTTCTAAAAACGCATCCAATTCAAATGTGGAAACCGACTTGAGTATGTATGAATTACTCAAAGCTTTTCATACAGCTTTAGAAAATAAAAGATATAGAGAAGATCGGCCTGAACATGTGGTCGTTCGATATAATTACACTTTAGAATCACAAAAGGAATTTATTGATGATTTATTATCGAAATTAGATACCGTTTATTTTGATGAGTTATTTGAGAATATGGAAAACAGAGTTCATGCTATTTTCACATTTTTGGCTATCTTAGACATGGTGCAATTAAAAGAAATAGGTATAGTAGTTGGTGCATCAAATAATAGCTTTCAAGTCAAGAAGTTGACAGAGGTTACAAACGATTTAAATGAATAAAAAAGAAATTATTATGAATACAAACAAAGTAGTTTACATCACAGGTGGAACAAAAGGAATAGGATTAGGAACAGCAAAATCTTTAGTGGATGCAGGATATAAAGTAGCCATTTCTGGTAGGAAGTTAGCTGATGCTCAGGAAGCAGCAAAAAGTATAGGAAATGAATCTCAAATCATAGGCTTAGGATCGAACGTTCGACATTATGAGGAAGAAGAAAATGCTATAAAAGCAATTAAAGCGCATTTCGGAAGATTAGATATTGTCATTGCAAATGCAGGACTTGGAATTTTCGGTAGCATTCAAGACTTGAGTCTTGAGGATTGGAATGCCATGATAGAAACCAATTTGACGGGAGTTTTTCACACTTTAAAAGCAAGTGTAGATGACTTAATTGCTAATCAGGGATATTACATCAGTATTGCGAGTTTAGCAGGCATCAACTTCTTTAAAGGTGGATCTGGATATAATGCTTCAAAGTTCGGAGTAGTTGGTTTCACACAAGCAGCGATGTTAGATTTGCGTGAAGCAGGTGTAAAAGTAACCACTATTTTGCCCGGTTCAGTAAGTACTTATTTTAATAATCATACGCCTGACAGTGAGAAAGATGCTTGGAAAATCCAACCAGAAGACATTGGAGAGTTGGTCGTTGATTTGTTGAAAATGCATCCTAGGACTTTGCCTTCTAAAGTTGAAGTTAGACCTTCTAAGACGTCGTAAATGAAATCTGTGAACTTGTGATCATTTTTGTACAGTCGATAAAAGTAATATAGATTTCATGAATAAAAGAATAGAAGATATTGAAAAAGAGAGAAAAAAATCAATATTCCGAAGTGATAATGAAGCTCATATCCAACAAATAATGAATGCGTTATGAAATTAAATTATTTAGCTCTAAAGAGATTAAACATTTGTAGCTGCTTTTTAAACAAAAAACGATAATGCTTTAATGAAAAATTACTATTATATTCTTGGGCTTAACAACAATGCTTCTTTATCTGAAATTAAAATTGCTTATCGAAAATTGTCTATGAAATTCCATCCTGACAAAAATGATGGTGACAACTACTTTACTAAACATTTTATGGAAATTCAAGAAGCATATGAAGTACTTTCTGATCCAGTTAGAAAAGGGGAATATGATCAATCTCACGAAACTAAAGTTGAAAAATCGACTTTAATAAAAACTAAAGTAAGACATGAAACATATCTTGAAAAAGATGGAAATCTTTTAAAAGTAGCTATTTGGTTGAATGTCTTAATTGTCATTAGAATAATTTTGAATATATTGTTAGATTAGGAAAATGAAGATATTCTTAATCAGACAAAACTACTATTTGTACTTTTAGCTTTCACCTCACACTCAAAAGAAGCAATCATCTCATAATAGTTTTATTTCATTAACTTCATCATCAAATCGCACGTTATGACCACAAAATCATTCATTGACCAAACTACACTTCCAATCATAGCCGCACCCATGTTTTTGGTTTCTGGCACAAGACTTGTCGTAGAAGCCTGTAAAAATGGAATTATTGGCACATTCCCATCCTTGAATGGAAGATCCTCTGAGGATTTCGAACAAATGTTGAAAGACATTACACAATCATTAGCGGCTTTTGAAAAAGAAACTGGTCAAAAACCAGCTCCATATGGCGTGAATTTAATCGTCAATAAAACCAATCCGAGGTTATTAGCTGATTTACAATTATGTGTTGAATACAAAGTACCACTCATTATTACATCCTTAGGTGCTGTAAAAGAAATTGTAGATGCTGTTCATAGCTACGGTGGTTTAGTTTTTCATGACATCATTAAAAAACGACATGCTGAAAAGGCTGCAGAATCTGGTGTCGATGGGATTATTTGTGTTTCTGCAGGTGCTGGTGGACATGCTGGAACGGCACACCCTTTTGCCTTAATGAAGGAACTCAAAAGCTTCTTTAAAGGCACTATTGTGATGGCGGGAGGTATTAATACAGGTCAAGAAGTATTAGCTGCACAAATCGCTGGCGCTGACCTGGCGTATATGGGAACCAGAATGATTGCAACAACAGAAAGCTTAGCTTCTGAAGCCTATAAACAAATGATTATTGATGCTCAGATTGATGATGTTATCTACACCGACGGAGTTTCAGGTGTTCCTGCTAATTTTTTAAAGTTAAGTATAGAAAAAGCCGGATTGGATTTAACGGTAAAAAAAGAAGAAGACTTCTCTAAACTCACCGGAGAGGACTCAAAAGCCTGGAAAGATATCTGGTCTGCGGGTCATGGCGTTTCAGGCATTCAAGATGTACCAACTGTAAAGATTTTAGTTGATAGAATTAAAGAGGAGTATGTTTTAGGATTAGAAAAAATGGAAATGATGAAAGAGAAGTTTAATAAAGGCTAAGGATTTTCATCAATTCCTTTAAACAAAAAACTGATTTAGATAAAACAATTCGAATATACTAAAAATCAATGTTCATTCTGAATCGTTTATGAATCCAAAACGACAAAAACAATATAAAAACTCATTCAGACCCTACTTTCAAGATCGACACTAAAAGTGTAGAATATCTATAGCATAAATTTTAATTGGAGAGCACGACCCTGAATGGTTCGAACAAGCATCGAAGATGAAAAAGGTTTACAAAATTGAAGAAGTATTTGGATCAATTTGAATGTTACATTAAAACACTATTTATAAAATCCCTCTTCCAGTCCTAACTTTATCAGCGTTGCCAAATCGGATGATACAACGTAACTAATTGTAATAAAATTGTATTTGTAAAAAATAAGCATTATATTTATTGTTAAACATAATATTTATGTTGTTTTATAAAATTCAATATTATGAAAAAAATATTTGGCTTTTTATTGGTGTTGAATTTAATTGGAGGTGATGCTGTGGCACAAGTAAATATTTTTGCAGAATCTCAAATCTTCGATATTGATTATCCTGCCAATAATATTCCTTTTGAAGCAGACAACACTTCTGCCTATTCGCATAATAATATGCATGTTGGTGCTGGGAATATGAGCCCTTTATATGTCTTTACTTGGGATCATTTTCGAACTCAATCAGGTTCAAATTATCCTGCAGGTATCGCTATTAGGCAAACTTCTCCTTTTTTTCAAATGATCAATCCTGTGGGTTTTCCTGTGGATGACGCGTCAAGTATCGAAGCAAAGTTCTTATCTCGAAATGACAGCACTTTTGTAATCTCTACTTATTATTGGGAT